>Ga0126312_10001456_pt1 | contig 15527 bp, 14 predicted proteins | sample Plot104A_FD_92537 | JGI IMG/M metagenome (GOLD analysis project Ga0126312, IMG submission 92537) | Serpentine soil microbial communities from UC McLaughlin Reserve, CA, USA - Plot104A | ecosystem: Environmental > Terrestrial > Soil > Grasslands | place: USA: UC McLaughlin Reserve, Lake County... | reverse complement strand
CCGGAGGGCGTCGGGAGGACGGCGCGCTAACGCCAGATCCTCGAAGGAACCAGATGGATCCCTTCTGACACCTCCGGAGGTGTTTGGTAAAGAGGGAGCTCGCTTCAGGTCATATCAGTCAGACCACGTTTGCACTAGCCGGCGCCACTCTCCCCAGCCAGCGGGATCGAAGACACAGAACTCGTTGCCCTCGGGATCGGCCAGGACGTCCCAGTCAATCTCCTCATCACGCCTTCGCAGCAGCGTCGCACCCAGGGATAGCAGTGCGTCGGTTGCGCCGATGAGGTCCCAATGGATCCGGTTCTTCGCCGTTTTGGGCTCCGGAACCGGATTGAACACCATCTCCCACGGCAACCCGCCGGTCGGCTGTATCCAGCTGAATCCACCCTCGTGGTCAGTCTCTGCGACGGACCCGAACCGCTCCGCCCACCAAGCTGCGATGCGCGGTGGATCGGCGGCGTCGACCACTAGCTCGTAGAGGCGGTAGCGCGGCAAGGTGTTCGGCTCGCGGACGAAGGCGCAAAACTCGCCGCCCTCGGGATCGGTCATGACAGTCCAGCGATCCTCTTCGTTGATCACCCTTGCCCCGCGTTGGACGAGGCTGTCGATGCTGCGGGTGTGAATGTCGAGGTGCACTCGGTTCTTGACCGTCCGTGGTTCGGGGACCAGGTTCAACCACAGGGTGTGGTTGGAGACACCATCGGTGAGGCGAGCCGCCCGATCACGTTGTTCGGCCGCCAGCCCGAGCACCCCAGAACTGCGCCGCGGCATTCAGGTCATTGACATCCAGGCAGAGATCTTTGAATTCGACCTGGGAAACGGCCGCTGAGCGGCCCCGCAATGCAGAACCACTCATCCGGCCGTCAACTGGCGCCACCTGCGCCACAGCTGGGTTGAGCTAAACGGTTGGCGGCGGTCCGTCGTACCGGCTTTCCTGGACATGCTTGGTTCTGCCGCGCTGGTAGTTCAAGATCAGCGCGAGTACCAAAGCCAGCGCGCCGGCCACGATTAGGATGATCCCCAGCGTGTCGTCCGTCACCCACGGAATGTCCAGGTCGAGTGCAAACAGCAGGATCGCCCCGATGACGATCAGGGTGATGCCAAGACCGATTCCCATAGATATATCCCCCTTCCGGCCTCATGAGGGCCGACCTTGGTCAGCATATGGTGTTTATCGCCCGTGCTTGCGGCAACTAGAAGGCTCAGCTCGCCTTACTTGCCGACCTGGCACCCTTACCGGCCGCCTTCTTGGCCGGAGCCTTGCTAGCCGCGGTCTTCTTTGCGGCCTTCTTCTTGGCTGGGCGCTTTGTGGCTGTCTTGGCAGTCGACTTATCGGTGCTCCCTTTGGACTCCTGGCCGGCACGGCTGGCCCGATTGCGTTCCACGCTTTGGCGCAGCGCCTCCATCAAATCGATGACCTCGCCCTCCGGGCGGGGCTCGGCCTCCTCGCCGAATGTCGCGGCGGTGTCAAGCGCGTCGCCTTGCTCCAGTTTGGCCGCGATCAGCTGCCGTAGCTGCTCCTGGTAGTCATCGCTGAACTTGTCGGGCGAAAAGTCGGTCGACATGTTGTCCACCAGCGACGCCGACATCTTCAGTTCCTGGGGGGATACCCGTACGTCACTGTTGAGGCTTTCGAAATCGGCCTCGCGGACCTCGTCGTCCCAGAGCAGCGACTGCAGCATCAAGACGTTGCCACGGGCACGAAGAGCGCCGAGGCGGGTCTTCTGCCGGAGCGAGAATTGCACGATCGCAGTGCGCTCTGTTTCCTCTAGGGTCCGTCGAAGCAGGCTGTATGCCTTGATGGCTGTCTTTTCGGGCTCAAGGAAGTAGCTACGGTCGAACATGATCGGATCGATCTGCTCCGAAGGAACAAACTCGACGACTTCGATCTCGCGGCTGCGCTCTTCCGGAAGTGACTTCAGGTCATCCTCGGTCAGCACCACGGTCTTCGATCCTTCAGCGAAGGCCTTGTCTATGTGCTCGTACTCAACGACCTTGCCGCACACCTCGCAACGACGCTGGTAGCGGATCCGGCCGCCGTCCTTGTTGTGCACTTGGTGCAACTCGACATCGTGATCTTCGGTCGCGCCGTATAGCCGGATCGGCACGCTGACCAGGCCAAAGGTGATCGCGCCCTTCCAGATCGCTCTCATGCTGCGACGGTACAACCTGATCGTCAGGACGGGATTGCCAGCACCCTTGGATACTGGTCTCATGGCGGCAACTTCGGATCAGACGGTCATCGTCGACGGCTATCCGATCAAGCTGACCAACCTCGACAAGGTTCTCTACCCCGAAACGAAGACGACCAAGGCGGACGTCATCGGGTATTACGCCCAGGTGGCCTCGGTGATGGTCCCCCACCTCAAAGACCGGCCGGCAACCCGAAAGCGCTGGCCGGACGGTGTGGGCAGCGGCGAGGTGAAACCAACGGTCTTCTTCGCCAAGGATCTGCCCAAGGGGACGCCCGACTGGGTATCCCGTTACAAGATCATCCACAGAGATCACGACAACTACTATCCGGTGGTCAATGATCTTGCCACTCTCACCTGGCTGGCGCAGCTGGCCGCACTGGAGATCCACGTTCCGCAATGGAAGTTCGCACCGAGCGGGGAGCCGCGCAATCCCGACCGGCTGGTTCTTGATCTTGATCCTGGACCCGGTGTGACACTCTCCGAATGCGCGGAGATAGCCGTCCTGGTGCGGGACATCCTGGGCGATATCGGACACGAGCCGGTGCCGGTGACCAGCGGCAGCAAGGGAATTCACCTCTACGCTCAGCTGGATGGTGCGCTGTCCACCAGCCAGGCGACTGAGCTCGCCCGGGAGCTTGCCATGGCACTGGAGGCCGATCATCGCGACCGGGTGATCAGTTCGATGAAGCGATCAGCGCGCGACGGGAAGGTCTTCATCGACTGGAGCCAGAACAACGGCGCGAAGACCACCGTCTCGCCCTATTCGCTCCGCGGGCGGCAGCACCCAACAGTCGCCGCACCTCGGACTTGGCAGGAGCTGGCGTCTCCTGATCTTCGTCAGCTGGACTACACCGAGATGGCCGATCGCATTGCCGAGCTTGGTGATCTGCTGGGTTCGCTGGCCGACAATGGCGGAGCTGGAACAGATAAGCTGGCCCGGTACCGCAGCATGCGCGATCCGAAGAAAACCCCGGAGCCCGTACCCAGCGGTGCCCCCGACCAGGATCAGCCCGGACAGTCGTTCGTCATCCAGGAACATCATGCTCGCCGGCTGCACTACGACCTTCGGCTGGAGCGAGACGGCGTGTTGGTCAGCTGGGCAGTCCCGAAAGCGCCACCGACCGATCCCAAGATCAACCACTTGGCCGTGCAAACCGAAGATCATCCGATGGAGTACCTCACCTTCGCAGGCGAGATCCCAAGGGGCGAGTACGGCGGTGGAAAGGTGCTGATCTGGGACACCGGAACGTACCGACTGCACAAGTGGGTAGAAGGCAAGGAGGTGATCTTTACACTGTTCGGCCAGCCTGAGGGCGGGCTCGGTGGCGTCCGCAAATTCGCCCTGATCCACACTGGCGCTGGCAGCGATCAACCGGAGAAGAATTGGTTACTTCACCTGATGAAGCCCGACCCGGAAGATCTCCCCAGCGGCAACCGTGTCGAGCATGAACCTGCAACTCGCTCGGAGAGCGTCACAAGGCAGTCGCCGCCAACCGGCGATCTTGCAGGATCAGGCGCGAGTTCAGTGCCGAACCTTCCCAAACACGTCGAGCCCATGCTGGCGACCCTGACCGACGTGGCACACTTCGGCGACGACACCGACTGGGCGTTCGAGATCAAGTGGGACGGCGTCCGTACGACCGCCTATCTTGCCGGCGGCCGCGTGCAGTTACTCAGCCGGAGGGGTCGTGACGACACGGCGGCCTACTTCGACGTTGCCGAGGACCTGGCTCGGCTCGATCTGCAGAGCGCGATCTTGGACGGCGAAGTGGTGGTCCTTGATCATGCTGGCCGGCCGCAGTTCGGCCTGCTGCAGCATCGAATCAACCTCATCAAGCCAGTGGATATCCAGCGAACCGCCAAGATCTATCCCGCCCAACTGATGCTGTTCGACGTTCTGGAACTCAATGGCCGGTCGCTGCTCAAGAAGACCTACCTGCAGCGTCGCGCGATACTCGAAGAGCTCGTCCAGCCGCAGCCCGGCTCCCGCATCCAGGTGCCGCCGATCTTCGACGGCGATCTGAAGGCCGCCATCGAGACGAGCCGGCAGCTCCAGCTGGAGGGAGTCGTCGCCAAGCGCCGCAACTCGACGTACCAGCCCGGCCAGCGGTCCCGGAGCTGGCTCAAGATCAAGCTGCACAAGAGTCAAGAGGTTGTCGTCGGCGGCTGGCGACCCGGACAGGGCCGGCGCGAGGGCGGAGTGGGTGCCCTGCTCATCGGCATACCAATACCCGACGGCCTCCACTATCTGGGCCGGGTCGGCTCGGGCTTCAACGATCACCAGCTCGACGAGATTCAAGCCTTGCTGGATCCCCTTGCCAGCAAGACCAGCCCGTTCATCGACGTACCGCGAGAGGACGCCCGCGATGCCCATTGGGTGACGCCAGACCTTGTCGGTGAGGTCACCTACGGTGAGCTAACGGAGCCTGGCCGCTTCCGACATCCGGTGTGGAGGGGCATCCGTACCGACAAGTCCCCTGCCGAAGTCGTTTGGGAGTCACCCTCATAGCCTCTGGCCCCGCGGGGTCCAAGATCACCCATCCTGATCAATGCCGGCCAGGACCAGCCCACGGTGAGCTGCCAGTCGCTCGGCCTCCGCCTCAACACAGTCCCGGACCGCTTTGCTGATCTTGTTCCAGAGATCGAGCCGAAGGGTGAACTTGCCACGCGTAGTCTTCGGGCGCCAGGTGCCGATCACCTCGTCGCCCGACGACACCGCGCCCGGTCGGCCCAGCACCGGCCACAGCTGCTTGTGCCGGGTCGTGTCCGGAACGATCAGCTTACGGTCCCGTCCTTGCAGGAAGAGGTCGAAGCCACCAAGCAGCCGAACAAGATCCTTCTCATGCCCCCGGCCTTCACTGCCTTCGAGCATCCAACCGGAGTTGCCGTCGACCGTGACCTCAATCGCATCCACCGGCCAGTGGGACTTCACCTCAGCGACCGGGGCATCCAGGAAGGCGGAGACGTCGTTCGGCGTCGCGGGCCCGAGAAAACGCAGGTAGTTTCGAACAGGATGGAGCCGTTCCGGCGCCGCCAGGGGGTCCTCAGCGGGCCCCGGCGCCCGTTTTGGCCACCCGGGAATCCTTCGCATAACGGGAGGTGATGTGCCGGGCTCGAGCTCAACTCCGGCGTACAGGGCTGCTAGACGGAACGGCTGCTCCCAGGAGTGCGTCGCCCCACACGGCACGCAATATCGCAGGTACGGTGCTGACAACTTCTTGGTAACCGCCGTCGAGACGTCACCTTTGGTCATGGGCTTTGAGACGACCGCGCGTAGCTGCGTCGCGACCTCGGCTAGACCCTCCAGGGTGCGAATGCCGGCCTCGTTAAGCGGCTTGTCGGCGCCGATCACCCGCTTGGCCGCGTCCTTGTCCGAGAACGGTGACGTGGCGACGAGGATGTCCGGCAGATCCTCACGCCGATAGAAATGCGGTGCGCCGCGCAGCGTCCAAGCCAAGGCCACGTCTACCGCGAGCTCCAGATCGCTCGAGTTGGCCAATGGCACCCCGCGGTTCGCAAGTGCCCAGCTGGCACCATCCCGTCCGGTGTCCTGTACGCCGATGTCGAAAGTGTCGGCATCGGTGACGGGTCGCGAAACCATCGGCCGGTCCAGCTGCTGCGCGCTGATCCGAAACGCCAGTGCCTCTCTCCGGTTCATAACAACGCCTCCTACCACGATCGCAGGCTACGGGAGGCCAGCGACAAGACCCGGTCGCTCGGAAAGAGGTCGTCACGGTTGCCACCATGGCCGCAAGATCGGCGACCTGTGCGGAAGGAGGAGCTGACACCCGGAACGCAGCACCGGAGTCGCGGGTGGCATGACACCATCGGCCCAGGCCCGATCGAACAGGAGTGGCGATGACGACGGTGCTGGTGCTGAACGGCCCCAACCTCAACCTGCTGGGCGACCGCGAGCCAGAAATCTACGGAGCACAGACGCTCGCCGATGTCGCCGATACCTGTCGTGCGACGGCCGCCGAACTCGGCTGGGAGCTGGATTTCCGCCAGTCCAACCACGAGGGAGAGCTGGTCGAGTGGATTCAACAAGCCGGGCGTGCCCAAAACGATGGCCGGCTGGTTGGCGCTGTGATCAATGCCGGTGCCTACACCCACACCAGCATCGCGCTGCATGACGCGGTGGTGGGCTCCGGGCTACGGTTCGTCGAACTGCACATCTCCAACGTCCATGGCCGGGAGCCCTTTCGGCACCAGTCCTATCTGTCTCCAGTCGCTTCCGGCATTGTGGTGGGCTTCGGCGTATCGGGCTATCCGCTGGCGCTACACGGCCTACACGTGCTGGTGACGAACTCGGCCGAGGATCGCCCAGCCGAAGGCGCCTAGTCCGTCGGCTGAAGTCGGCGGCTCCACCGCTCCTCGATCCGACCAAAGCGCCAGACGAGCAGCGCCAGTGCCCACATGCCGATGAAGCCAGCGACAACGACCAACCCCACTGCTGCCAGATCCAGTCCGGCCAGATAGCCGAGCGGCCCGCTGGCGGGACCGACTCTGTCGACCACGATGGACATCAGCTGCAGGCTGCCGATGATCAAGGCAACCGCTACCGACAGGCCGGTAACGGTGAGGGTGTAGAAGATCTTGCGTGCCGGCCGGGAAAACGCCCAGCCATAGGCGAAGTTCATGAAGCAGCCATCCACCGTGTCGAACAGGCTCATGCCGGCAGCAAAGAGGATCGGCAGGGTGATCACGGCGTACCACGGCAGGCTGAAAGCAGCCGCGCCGCCGGCCAGCACGAGCAGGCTGACCTCGGTCGCGTGTCAAAGCCAAGCCCGAAGGCGCAGCCGACCAGATACATTTGCCAGGGCTTGCGCACCGCCCTGGTGGCCCCGGCCAAGATGCGACTGAACAGCCCCGCTTCGCCAACTGGGCGTCCAGGGCCGTATCGCTGAACTGATCCCGACGCAGCCGACGAGCGGCCTTGACGAGGCCGATCAAGATCCACAGGTTGGCGATGCCAATGAGATAGAGGAAGGCTCCTGAGACGGCCGGCCCGATCACGGTTGTGGCGCGCTGCAGGACCGAGGAGTCGTTCGATACCTGCTCTGTCAATTGCCGGACGCCGAAGGCGGTGCGGCGCCACGATCCCGGCGAGCACTCCCCAGCCGAGCAGGTGCAAGACCACTATCACTGAAGCCATGCCCAACACCGACCGCCATTCGCCCAGTCGTAAAGTCGAAACGATCCGACCTCGCCAGTTCACAACGTGCCTAATCAGCAAGCTTGAAAATCAGATTCGTCTGCCACTTGCTCATGTCGGGCTGACTGATGGGATCGGTGAGGTACTCCTCAACGCGGGCTGCCCACACTTCGCCCTCGCTCGACTCCCACATGTCCCAGCGAAGACCTTTCGACTGCGCCCAGGCCAGCAGTTCACCGGTCGCGTCGACCAGCGTGTCCGGATGGCCCACATGTTCGGCAAGGACATACCTTCCGCCGGGGAGCACGTGGCCTTGGACCCGCTCGTCGCCGGAAATCTGCTCCGCAGTGGGAACTCCCACTTCGACCTCGAGTTCCCCCTCCATGTCAATCCGGTTGTATTTCCAGAATGGCGGGCCGTCGGGTTGAACGCCGCGCGCTGCCAGCCAGCCGAAGACCTCACCGATCTGCGGCGGTAGCTGTTCACCGAGGCTCCCCATTCGCACCGCATTGGTAATCGATGCGTAGGGCTGCGCGCCGCGCGAAACCACCTCAGGCTTAAGGGCCATCCTGCCTCCCGTTCCAGGTCAGGACTTACTCTTCCATGCGAGCTCAGCGCAGGTGGGCCCGGAGCAGTGTTTCCCCCGCATCGTTTCGGATCTCGACGTAGGCAATCCTGTGCACGTTGAGCGGCGAATAGGCCTCCGGCCGCATCACTCGGTTGGGCTTCGCCGGCCAGGTCTTGGCTTCGACGGCTGAGCCGGAACGATCAACGATCCAAATTCCGTAGGTGTCGTATGCCTCCCGCGGATGGGCACCATTCGCCGCGTATTGGCATTCCACCCGGAAGTCCGTCCCCTCGTCTTGCGGAACGACTTCCACTGTGGCGGTGATCGCGCTCGGCTCGACGTGCGAGAAAGCAAGCAAGAAGGGGTCCTTGCCCTGCCCGAAGGGCAGCAGCCCGGCGTTCCAGGAAACTATTCCACCGGCGATGAGGACGAGCACCGCCGCGGCCGCAGCCAGGGCAGTCACCAGCCGGCGACGCCGGGTTCGCTGCTCGGTGATGCGAGATCGGAGCGTCTGTGGCGGAGCGTTCTCCTCCTCGGCCTGCGAGGTCTGCGCGGCGAGCATGGCAGCGTCTTCCGGAGACACCTGAGCAAGGAGGCCTGGTATGCCAGCCAGCTCCGCCACCGCAGCCTGGCAGCTTCGACACCCCGCCAGGTGTTCTTCGAATTCGCGCCTCTCTTCGGGGGATAAGGCACCAAGTACGTATGCAGCGTCGAGGAGTGCGAATCGATCGTCGTTCACGGCCGAGTCACTCCTTTCTCCTGCAAAACCAACTTCAACATGCGCAGCCCGTAATGCAGCCGGGATTTGACTGTCCCCTCCGGTATCCGGAAGCGGCTCGCGATGTCTGCGACGGAGCGGCCCTCGAAGTAGGCGGCGCTGATCACCGAGCGGTGCTCGGTGGAAAGGGAGCTGAGCGCCTCTGCGATGAGCCAGCGATCCAGCACCACACTGGTGGCATCACCTTGTTCGCCCTCCGGTGGATCGGCGGTGTGCAGCTCACGCCGCGACGCTGCGCTCCGCCAGCGGTCGATGATCACATTCCGGGTCGCGGTGAACAGCCAGGCCCGCGCCGCGGCATCGCTGCGATCGACAAGGCCGGGATCGTTCCAGGCTTTCAGCAGGACTTCCTGGACCGCATCCTCGGCCGCTTGGCGATCATGGGTGAGCCGCAGCGCAAATCGCCACAACTCCGCTGCATGGCGGTCATGCAGCGCCTGCAGCGCAGCTTCCTTCTGCGCGCCGCTCACACCGTTCCTCTGCCTCCTCCACGACAGCTCGTTCGGGCCAGCTGCGTTGCCTCTGAAGACGAGATTCGAGCAGCTCCGGTTCAGCCACGATTCTCTCTTCTCGACCTCGAGCCCCATCCGCATTCTTTGGGCCTCATATGAGGCTCAAAGTCGCGCTCGGGCTCAAAATCAAAATGCGCCGCCGCTGTCAACGAGACGATGCTGTGATCTGGAACGAGTCTTGGCGGTTGCCGTCCGAGGCCCGTACGAAAGAGAGCCGCAGCATCTTCGACGTGGCAGTAACGTCGACCACGCCGTGGCTCGGGTCGTGATTGGCACCCGAGAAGGTCGTGAAGTAGCCGTCCTCGGGGTCGGCTTGGTGCACATCGTAGAGATGCCGGCCACCCGTGCCGGCAACGATCGCCACGGTGCCTGCTCCGCGCGCGAGTTGTTGCGACCCAGAATTGACGATGCAATCAGGGTCGACCGCATCCAGCTTGACCGAAGGGCAGCGGTCGTTCAGCGCCAGCTGTTTACTGCGCTGGTAGCTGTGATCGTGCCCGCTGAGAATCAGGTCGACTCGCTTGGCCAGCAGCAGGTTGAACACATCAGACCCTGATTCGCAGCCGTATATTCCGACGGTGATGCACGGATGGTGCATCCCGACCGCGACCCAAGGAATGGACTTGCTTCGAGCCGAGTCGATCGCCCGAGCGGTCCAGGTGTAGTCGGCTGAGCCGGACCGGTAGTCGCTTCTGCCCTCCGGAAACCGCAGTCGAGGAGAGATTGAGATCAGCCGGACGAGCGGTTTGTCGGCCGGGACGTCGACGTAATACCGCCTGCCGTAGGTACCGACCAGCCCCGCCAGCCGGTTGGGCAGGCAGGAAGCGAAGGCATCGATGAATCCGTCTTGTCCGTTGCTCTCATGATTGCCGGCGAGCAGCTCAAACGGGTAGTTGCGGCCGAGATGGGACGTGACATAGTCGCACCACGCCTTCTCGGTCCCGCGACTGCCGTACGAGAGATCGCCGATCGCAAGAGTGAAATCACTGTCCAGCGTCTTTATCGTGCGCAACACTGCGTCGGTGTTGCGGGTGCTGTCGAAGTCACCGGCCGCAGTGAAGCGCACCTCCGGAGGCGGTTGCTTTCCCCGGCTCGGGACGGCTGTCGGTTTGGCCGCTGTTGGGGATGAGTCTTCTGATGCTGTTGGGGATGAGTCTTCTGATGGAGCCTCAGCCGGTGCTACTGCTGGCGTCCCTTGGCCGCATGCAACCAGTGGCAGCGCCAGCAGCAGAAGGAGCAGTCCCAGCCAGGACCTCACGCTCGAAGGCTATGTGCGACAGCCAAGCGTTGGGCCGCCGTGTGCACCGGATGATCACCGGGGCACAGCACAAGCAAGGATTTCCCTTCATGCGGTTGCAGGGTGACGTGGAAGCTGTTGAGGTCGTCCACCTCGCCGAGCTCGGCGTCGGTGAACATGTCCACTAGCGCGCTGCCCGGCACTAAGTGGTCGGACCGGACCGTGCCAGAGATCGGCTCCGCCGAAAAGTTGAGCACAGTGACCTGCTCCGAGTCATTCAATTGGTGCACCATGACCAGCATCGGTTTGTGTGACACGGATGGCACGTCGAGCTGGATCGCCGTTGCGATCTCGTAGCGCTTGCGGACTGCGAGAATCTGTCCCAGCCGGCAGGCGAAAGACGACTCGTCGGCCAATTGTTCGGGCAGCGACCCGTACAGGCAGGTCCCCCGCGGCATCTTCGACAGCGATCCGCTGGCATCGGGCCGGTAGTCCATCAAATCGTAGGCCGATCGGTGGATCCACCGCGTGTCGCCATCACTGAGCAGCGGTGCCACCAGCTTCCGATCCAATGTCAGCGCACCGCACAGATCCCAGCCGGAAAGCGCGAAAACACCCGGTTGTAACGCGTTGAACATGGCCAGCAGGAGATGGGCTTGCTTGATCGACTCCACTTGCTCGGGGCTCAGCTTGTTGATCTTGGTATAGCCGAGTGAGGCGGCGATGATCGTCGCGGTTGTGGAGGCGATGCCGTTGGTCGTGAACGTTGCGTTGTACGGCCCGGCGTCGCCCGTAAGAGCCCTGATCAAGTCGCCACGGATGGTGGTCGCCAGTTCCTCACCTGTGAGCTGAGCACCACGGAAGTCGAACACATCGGCGGCGCGCAGCGTGGCGAAGTGCACCAGCTCGTACGTCATTTCGTCGTGATTCTGTAAGGCATGGACCAGTGAGGCTGGTTCGATGCCCGCCTCACGGGCAAGGTTGAGCGTCAGCCGCAGGAACTCCGTGTCGGCGGTGGCCATCGCGTGGTGATAGGCGGGCCGGTTGACGAAGTCGTAGGAGAGGTCTGCACCCCGCTCGGACGTCGCCTTGATGTCATCAATCGTGAGGTTCAGCTCCTGAAAGGTGAACCCCCCGACCTTGCGCACCATGCTGGCGATCAGTTGGTTGGCGGCTTCGGACAATGGGTGGCCTTCCGACCAAGCGGGCGATTCCTCGGCGCTCTTCTCGACGCCAAGGAAGCCGTTGGCATCGAGGCGCAAGGCGCCGCTGCCAAGATCGCCGAGGGAGTGCAGCGCGTCACCGATCACCAGCCGCATGCCGGCCAAGGTGGGGTCGAGCCAGTTGATCGACGGCTGACCCTCCTTGAAGTAGTGCAGGTAGACCCAGCGCCGCTCAACCCCGTCCGGGTCCACAACTGGGGCGGTTGCACTCCAGTTGGTGTCCTTGATCCCGGGTTCCTGGAAGATCACCCGCTGCAGCTTGCCGACGATGTAACCGGCCTTGGCCAGCAGATCCTCGGCCTCGTAATCGAGGTTGATCGAGTCCCGTCCGCGGGGGACCTTCGGCAGGATGTGCCAATCCTCGGGTGGGATCTCCACCATGTGGTAAATGCCTGGATAGTCGTCGATCTTCATCTCGGCTAGCCGGAAGTCCGCTCCCTTGCCGGTGTGTCCGGGAACGATGTCGTCGATCACCGTGCCGCCGTGCGCAGCGGCTACCTCGCACATCGAGCGGAACTCGTCTTCGGTGCCGAAAGCATCGTCGATGTGCGTGCTGATCCGGTCGAAATGGCCATCCACACTTGGCGTCGAGTCCCAGCCATTGATCCCGCCGGCCTTCTTGACCGGGCCGGTGTGCACAGCGTCGATGCCGATCTTCTGGAACGCCTCCCACAGATCCGGGTCACCGAGTGTGCCGAGGAAGGACGTGCCAACCTTGGTGATCATGGAAATGGGGTAGGCAGTGAACCAGACTGAGGCCTTATCGATCGCGGCTCGGGGATCGGGATTGGCGAACGGGTTCTGCCACATGCTGCCCTGACCCGAGAACTGCTTGGAGAAAGTGGTCGCGTCCGCCAGCATGGAGTGCTCGACCAACCATGAGACGTAGGCAGGGTTGTCTCCGCTTGGCTTTCCGGATCGCTCGGTTCGCGGTCGCCACGGGAAGAGGCGAAGTCGAGCGCGGGGGCGAAGCCGGGGCGGACGAGCCGGATAGAACTGCTCGTCGTAGGTGATTTCGTTGCGCTCGTGGGGCTCGCCGGATGCCTGGCGATCCTCGGTTATGTCGCTCACTGAACTCCTGATCTGACCCGACCTGGCGGACCGACACTCGCAGGTTATCGGACCGCTGATGTTTCGGGCGGGCAATCGGAAAGCAGAAGCTTAGGAAGAGGCGGCCGATTCCGACGGTGAGCTTGCTGGGGCCGTGAGTTCGGCGTACAGATCCTCCAGCCAGCCACCGGGCGCCCCCATCCCATCGATCGCATCCACCTGCTCGGCGATCCGTTCCGACCGCCATTCAAAGGCCAGCAGGTCCAGCGCCATCGACAACAGCAACGCGTGGTGGTGCAAGATCGAATCGAGCAGAGCACGCAAGCGTTCGGCGTCGGGGTCGGCATACCTCTTGGGTAGCAGGTCACGCATCGCGAAGAACCGGCGGACCAGCGGCCCGGCACGAGGGGCCAGCACTCCCATGTGCTGGCGAGTCCGTACCCCCGCCAGGACGGCATCGGCCTCGTCCTGCAAGATCAGGGCCTCTGATGCGACTCGGAGCAGTGTCCGACGGGCCTCCTCCGCGGTGGGTTCGGGCACCACAATCAGGACCTGATCCGCGGCCGCAATCCGGTCGCTACGACGCCGGAACAACGCCATATGGCAGCGTACGCCGGCCCAGCCGACGGGCGTCTGCAAGGGGTCCCCGTTCGGCTCCTCCGCTAGACCTGCCGTTCGGCTCCTCCTCCCGACCTGCCAGCATGTCACCGCCGCCATGGGCATGGTTAGCAGTTTTGTTACCGGCGAGTAGGCTTTTCCGAGGTTACTGACAGGTAACTTGCTGTCGATCGGATTTCGAGGTGGGACGTGGGCCACTACAAATCAAACCTTCGCGACATCTTCTTCAACCTCTTCGAGGTTCTCGACAGAGACCGTGTCCTCGGCAGCGGCCTGTATGCAGATCTTGACCACGAGACCGCTGTCGCCCTGCTGACTGAGATCGACCGCCTCGCCCAGACCAAGCTCGCTGAGTCATTCGCCGAAGGCGATCGCAACGCACCGGTCTTCGATCCGGCTACTCATTCGGTCAAGCTGCCCGAGGCGTTCAAGAAGTCCTACCAGGCCTTGATCGACTCCGGGTACTGGCAGCTGGAGCTGCCGGTCGAACTCGGCGGCCAGCCGGCTCCGCCGTCGATCCAATGGGCGATCAATGAACTGAACGTCGGGGCGAATCCGGCCGTGTACATGTACGCCACTGGCACCAAGTTCGCCCACGTCTTGTGGGCCAATGGAACTGAACGCGACAAGAGGATCGCGCAGATCATGGTCGATCGGGGCTGGGGCGCCACAATGGTGCTGACCGAACCTGACGCCGGCTCCGATGTGGGGGCTGGCCGGACGCGTGCCATCCTGCAGCCCGATGGCTCCTGGCACCTGGAGGGTGTCAAGCGCTTCATCACATCAGCGGAGCACGATCTGACCGAGAACATCGTGCACCTGGTCCTCGCCCGACCGTACGGCGTGCCCGACGCCGGCGGACCGGGCACCAAGGGCTTGTCCTTGTTCATCGTGCCGAAGTGGGACTTTGATCTTGAAACCGGTGAACTGACCGGCGAACGCAACGGGGTTTACGCAACCAATCTCGAGCACAAGATGGGGATTCGGGGCTCGACGACTTGCGAGCTCACCTTCGGCCAGGGTGAAACTCCCGCCAAGGGCTGGCTACTCGGCGAGGTGCATGCCGGAATCGCCCAGATGTTCCAGGTGATCGAGTACGCCCGCATGATGGTCGGCACTAAGGCCATTGCCACCTTGTCCACCGGCTATCTCAACGCTCTGGAATTTGCCAAGACTCGCGTGCAGGGCGCTGACCTGACACAGGCTGCCGACAAGACGGCACCGCGGGTGACCATCACCCATCATCCGGACATCCGGCGGTCGCTGATGACGCAGAAGGCGTTTGCGGAGGGGCTGCGTGCCCTGGTCCTCTATACGGCAAGCATCCAAGATCGGATCTGGCTGGCGCGGGCTCAAGGGACGCGCGACCCGGCGGCAGAATCCCTGAACAACTTGCTGTTGCCGATCGTCAAGGGCTACGGCTCGGAGCGCTCGTGGGTGCTGCTGGGCACCGAATCGCTGCAGACCCTCGGCGGATCCGGCTTCCTCACCGACTATCCGCTCGAGCAGTACGTACGCGATGCCAAGATCGACACGTTGTACGAGGGGACCACGGCCATCCAGGGCCAGGATCTTTTCTTCCGCAAGATCGTCAAAGATCGCGGTCAGGCCCTGCAAGACATCACCGAGCAGATCATGGCATTTCTTCGCGCCGAAGGTGGAAACGGACAGCTCAAGGAGGAGCGAGAGCTGCTCCAACGGGGCATGGAGGATGTCGGCGCGATCATCGAGACCATGATCGGCGACCTGATGGCCTGCGGTCCTGAGAACCCCCGCAATGTCTACAAGGTTGGCTTGAACACCACACGGCTGCTGATGTGCCTCGGTGACGTGCTCTGCGCCTGGCTATTGCTCCGCGGGGCTGAAGTGGCGCTGCAAAAGCTGAACGGCGATCTGACGTTGCCGGAGAAGCACTTCTATGAGGGCAAGGTCGGCTCAGCACGCTGGTTCGCCCGTACGGTGCTTCCAAAGCTCGCTGCTGAGCGAGGCATCGCCGAGGCGGCCGACCTGGCGATCATGGATCTTCCCGAAGAGTCGTTCTAACTTTCGGCAGGCCAGCGGGGCCCGGGCAACCCGGGGACAATTGACCCATGCCTACTCCTGCATCCCGCATTGTGATCGTCGGTGCCTCCCTTGGTGGTGCGTCTGCCGCCGTCGGGCTACGCGACCTCGGCTTTGACGGCGAGGTTCT
>Ga0126312_10001454_pt1 | contig 15533 bp, 23 predicted proteins | sample Plot104A_FD_92537 | JGI IMG/M metagenome (GOLD analysis project Ga0126312, IMG submission 92537) | Serpentine soil microbial communities from UC McLaughlin Reserve, CA, USA - Plot104A | ecosystem: Environmental > Terrestrial > Soil > Grasslands | place: USA: UC McLaughlin Reserve, Lake County... | reverse complement strand
GGTTGTCCGCTGCTCGCCCCACGTGGGTGGAGTCGGACGGGTCTCGGCGCTTCTACACACGGATCGGCAACTCGACGCGTCCGTTGCCCGATACGTTCGCGTAGACCTACATAGACGAGAACTGGCCGCGTTAAGTCTCAGTTCCCGCGGTACGCCTCTCAGCGAGTTTCAAGAGTGAAGTGAATGAGGAGGGCGGCCCAGGCCACAGCTCAGCGAGGCGGTCACGACCGGCGGTCTTAAGCAGCCAACGAAGGGTGAGCGCAACGACGATCGCATCATCCAAATAACCGATCACGGGGATGAAGTCTGGGATGAGGTCGACCGGCATCGCCAGGTAGGCGGTCACTAGCCCGAGAATGAGCCATCGCCGGCGCGGCATGCTCGGGTCTCGAAGGAGTCGAGCCAGGAGCACGGTGCAATCGGGCACGAAGCCAGCCACCGCACGCGCGTTCTCCTTCTTCCCGAGGAGCAGCAGGGTGGCGATAAATGCCGCATAGACGACGGCCATGACGCCGACTATCAGGCCTAGCCAGCTCCACGTGCTCATTTTCGCTAGGGGAGGCTAGGCGCTCTGCCTAACCGATGAGGAATGCAACGGTTATGGACACCATGGTCCGGAGTCTTGAAAACCGTTGTCCCCGGTCGACCGGGACCGAGGGTTCGAATCCCTCCCCCTCCGCTAGGGCTCGCTTAAACCCTGCACGGCCCCGCTTTCTGAGCGCGAGTCCGCCCGCGTCATGCGCGCGCCCGGCTCGGCGCGCTCGCCGCCGTAGACGGAAATCGCCGCCCGCGGCCGATTCTGCCGATCGCAATCCGATCGCGCGGCCGGGCCAGCAGCTTCCCAACCCCGGGCTTTGGAGCTACATGTGGCGCCATGACCGCCAAAGGCTCCCCGCGTCGCCCGGAGGGCATCTCGATTCGCCACTCCCGCCACTGCCCGAGCACGCTAGGAGAGGTCTGCAGCTGCCGGCCGCGCTACCAGGCCCAGGTCTTTTTGCCGGCCGATCGAAAGACGATCCGCAAGACCTTCCGGACCCTCTCTGACGCGCGCGCGTGGCGCGCGCAGGCTAAGGCCGAACTCGATCGCGGAACCCTCCGGGCGCCAACACGCACGACGCTTCGAGAGGCGGGTGAAGAGTGGCTCAAGGCGGCCGAGGCGGGGATCGTCCGCACCCGCTCGGGCGACCGCTACAAACCCTCGGCCATATCGCCTACGAGCAGGCCCTGCGCACAAAGCTCCTCGCGCCTCTCGGGCACCGGCGCCTCTCGGCGAAACAAACGCGGCGATCCAGGATGTCGTCGACCGCCTCGTCGGCGACGGGCATAGCCCGTCGACCGTCCGCAACGCCGTCCTTCCGCTGCGGGCGATCTATCGGCGGGCGCTCGCGCGCTCCGAGGTCTTCACTAACCCCACCCAAGGCCTGTCCCTGCCTGCGGTCAGGGGGCGCCGCGACCGGGTGGCCCGTGCTGCTGAGGCCCACGCGCTCGTCGAAGCTCTTCCCGAAGCCGACCGTGCCATCTGGGCTACGGCCCTCTATGCCGGCCTTCGGTGTGGCGAGCTGCAGGCGCTTCGCTGGCAGGACGTCAACTTCGAGCGGGGCCTCATCCGCGTCGAGAGAAGCTGGATCCGAAGGTCGGTCCGATCGAGCCGAAGAGCCGCTCGGGCCGGCGGCGGGTTCCTTTGGCAAAGCCGCTGCGCGCCTATCTCGCCGGCCACCGGCTGCGAACGTCGGGCGACGAGGAGAGCCTCGTCTTCGGGCGCACCGCGATGGAGGCCTTTCACCAAGCCGGGCTCGCCAAGCGAGCGAGGTCCTTCTGGAGGCGGGCCGAGCTATCGCCGATCGGCCTGCACCAATGCCGCCACACCTACGGCGCCTTCATGGTCGGGGCGGGTGTCAACGCCAAGGCGCTCTCGACCTACATGGGGCACTCCTCGATCACGATTACCCTCGATCGCTACGGCCACCTCATGCCCGGGAACGAGGAGGCGGCGGCAGGGATGCTCGAGGAGTACCTCGCACGAGAGACTTGCCGTTGAGAACGTCGGGCCGGGAGCTCGCGGCAGTGCCCATGCGGTCTTCAAAGCCGACAGGGCGGAGCAGCCCTCCGCTTGGATGGTTCGATTCCATCGCCGCTCCGTGACGGAAAGGCCTGCACCCTGGGCACTTTTCGATTAGCTCTGAGATGACCGTTTCTTGCCGTCCTTCCGCCGCAAGAACGGGAAATCGCCGTGTGCCCGACAGTCGCGCGACGATCGCGCGGGCGGACCGGTCTGGTCGGCCGCCCTAGCCAATCGAAGTGCCCGCGGGGGGTTGCGGGATGGCCAAGACGCCGGGTCGCGATCTAGTCACCAAGGTGCGATCGAAGCGCGCGGGGTCGCCGCAAGGCCGCGGATGCAGCGGATCCGCGGCTCGGGGGACGCCGGCGGCGGGGTGGCTCCGATCGCCGTGGAGCACGTCGTCCTCTCCGAGCTGAAGGAGCGTCGCAACGTTTGAAGCGCGTACGCGCACCGGTTGTTGGACCAGCCTCGGGGGTTTCGGTCGCCCTTACAGGAGTTCCTGGATCCAGCGATCAACGTTTGGGCGAAGGAGCCCAGGCTTATTCTTCGCATGGGCCACGATGCTGAAGCCCTGGCGGCGCGGCGGAATGCTCGCCCCGCTAGCCGGGAAGAGAGGCGCCAGGGCGGCGCAGGTCTGGTTAAGCTCGTCGAGCTCCGGGACCGTCCCGCCCTTCTGCGCTGCGCATCGGACCGTGGCCCAGCGGCTCATGCCGGAGGTCATCATGTCCGCGATCTCGACCAACGGCCCCCTGCCCGCACCCGCCAAGGTGCGGCTGAAGCCCCGGGTGGCGAGCGAGGGCACGGTGTTGCCCGCGAACACCCACGCCTTGTCGAAGACCTGGGCGTAGCGCTCCTCGAACTTGCTTAAGTCGCTGCGCTGGTCGAAAAGAACGAGGTGCGGGCCGCGAGCCTGACGCAGGTAGAAACCCTGGGCGACCCGCTGGAGGACCCACTCGAATGCCGGCAGCTGGAGATAGCGGTCGCTCCGCGTGGTCGGGTTGAGCCTCGTCAACTTCGCCCGGTCATCCTCTAGCAACGCGATCACGCCGCCAATCGGGAACTGCCCGATCGCCGCGATGAGGGCCGTCCGCTTCGAGCGGTCGGGCCAGTCGCCCGAGTACTTGACCGGCCTGTCCGGGTCGAGCCCCAGATTGGTCTTTGTCTCGCCCCAGCGCCTCTCGATCACGGAGAGGTCGGCTAGGTCGGCGACAAAGCCACCCACGCTCAGGATCGCGTGGCCCTTCTGTTTGCCGCTCTCGTCGAGGACGACGACCTTCGAGTCCACCCGCCCGAAGGTAGCGCGCGAACGGCACAGATCAGTGTTGGCGGGAGCGGCCGAGTGTGGGGGGCCGGACCCCCGACAAGGGCCGGCTGAGGTGGTTTTCGAGCACCTGGGCGGCGCGAGCGCGCCCGACTATCCCAAACACGCGGGTCGCCTCGGCGGAACTGCCGCACGGCCGCCGCCGAGGAAAAACTGGTCACGTCGCGACGGCCGGCGACCGACGGGCGCGCCAGCACGACGTCGAACTCGCGGCCGATGGAGGTGGCTGGCCGTGTCTACCGCGGCGCCACCCGACGCTGCGAACGGTGTCGGCGTGCCTGGGTAGGGGCAGGGCCGGGTCCTCGACGGCGATGACGAGCCGGATGGCGAGCCGCAGAAAGGCTAAGCGCCACGATAACCTTCTGCCATGAGCACGGCGTCGGTGGTCCTCTTCATCCTCGGGGCGCTCATCACCCTCGCCGGGGTCGTTTTCGTGTTTTTGGGCCGGTTCGAGGAGCCGCCCGAGAAGGACGAGGAATCGCTCACGCTCGGCGATGTCCTCGAGCGGCTCAACACCGTCGTTGCCAAGGTCGAGAAGCGCTACCGATGGGGCGTCGTCATGCTCGGCTTGGGACTGGCGCTCATCGGAGCCGGGGCGTGGCTCGCCGGCCTAAGCGCTCAGAGCAGCCCGCCGCCGCCGCCACCACCGGGCGGCTGACGAGGAGGGCTCTTCCGCGCCAAGAGCTCCGCTCGCCGGCGCCCAGGTATGGGACCGATCTGGGTCAGTGGGCTTCTGACCCGCGTCCGCGAGACACTTCGCCCTGAGTCGAGGATGCCCGCCGACGCGAGCGTCCCACAAGGGCTGAGGGGGTCGCGGCGGCCACTCGCTCGACGCCCTAGTCTCAGCACCCGCCGAGCGTGCGTCGGGCGAGCGGTCCTCGCACTCGGCGGGGCGGCCGCCAGCGCAGGATTCCTGTGGCTCTCGGCTGCGGGGAAAGCCGGCTCGGTCGCCTGGATTGCGCTCGTCCCCGCGGCAGCCGTCGCCCTTCATCAGGAGGGGACTCGCCTGGGTCGGATGGCGGTTCCGCTTGCCGTTGGGCTCTATCTCGAGCTCGAGTTCCTGACCGCGCTCCCGTTCGGCATCGCGGCCGGTCAGTGGGGAAGCCCGATCATCCCGCTCACCTCCGACTCGCCGATTCTCTTCGCCGCCCTCGCGGTGCCGATCCTCTCGGGTGCTCTCTATGCCCTGCGCTTCGGGCAGCCGCTAATCATGAGAAATGCACGAGGAGCGGCTTGGGCAGCCGTAGTCTTCTGGCCTGCGGCCTGTTGGACCGCCCTCGACTTCCTCCGAGTAGTCGGAGACCCGGGAAGCTACTGGGGCCCCCTGTTCCTGTCTCAAGTCGAGACCCCAGCTGCGCACCTCGCAGGCTTGGGAGGGCCTTGGGTTATCACCTTTGCGCTCGTCTCGGTGAACTACGAGCTTGCTCGCCGTCTCGTAGGCAATGTGCCCGGGCCTCGGACGACGACGCCCGCGATTGGTCTTCTCGCTGTCGTCGCGGTGGCCGGTTTGGCGTGGCCGGCCTTCAGGCAAGCGGAAAACAATCCGCTCACCGTGGCGGCCATTCAACCGGGGTACGACACCGCGGAGCCGGGCATTCCCGTCCTTCGCTTCTGGAGGGAGGGAAGCTATGACCTGGCAGCGGTCGAGGTCATCGGCGATCTCGCCGCCCTCACCCACGAGGCAGCGGCTCGCGGAGCGGACCTCGTCGTGTGGCCGGAAGCCGCTGTCTTCTCAGACGTTCTCTCTCACCCCCCAACACGCCACGCACTCGAGGAGCTTGCCCGGCGCACGGACGCCACCATAGTCGTACCCCACTTCCTGCCAGACCGGCGGTCCGGGAAGAGCGTCGTCGTCTCGCCAGGCGGCGACTTCACGCGCCCACACGCGAAGCAGCAACCGATGTGGTTCCTCGGAGAGCGTCGCGCTGAGGCCCCGGTTCCGACGCCGGTTTCAGCAGCGGGTAGGTCGCTTGGCAGTCTCCTCGGCACCGCCAATAAGGACCCAGGGCTCGGGGCGCGCCTCGCGCGGGAGGGTGCCTCACTCATCGCCTCGAGCACCCACGACTGGCAAGAACCGCGGTCGCGCAGCGGAGCTATGCGAGGCTCACCTCGCTAAGCACTGGACTACCTGTCGTCAGATCGGACTGGCGCTACGGCTCCGCGATCTACGGCGGCGGAGGCGAGGTTCTTGCCGACGCGGGCTTGGGGCGCAGGCGGATGGTCGTTGTGGCAGCCCCGGAGGGTAACCTTCGGACCTTGTATGCGGGGGCCGGAGACGTGGCCGGCTGGTTCGCCGTTGGGGCAGTGGCAGCGGGACTCCTCTTCCGCACTTACCACACGAGGATGCCCATGCTCACGGATGCCGGATTACCCGGAAAGGGCACTCGGACGAAGAGGCGTCCTCGGTTTCCTCGGGCGTGAGCGATCTCCGTACTCCCGAGACGTCCCAGCACGTCCGTGCCGTTTCATGTCGACGGGACGCCGATCATCGATGTCAAGCCGGTGCTCGGCACCGACATCACCGAGCGCTGAACGCGCACGCCGAGGGTGATCCAACTCTCGATCGGGCCGCTCCGGCCGCCGTAGCGCCGCTGAGCCTCCCGGGAGGGCCTCGGAGCCACGCTCACCGCTTGCCCTGACCCCGCAGTCCCGAGCGAGGAGCCGTCGCTAACCGCGCCGCTCCCTAGCGACGAGGTAGTCCCGTTTGCGGCACCGCGCCACAGCTGGGGGCGCTTTCTGCGCGAGCAGGCGCCGTTGATCAAGGGCGGTAGAGCACCGCCACCCATGCGCGGCTCTGACTCGCCGGCCTCCGCTTGACGGGGTGCTTGGGCCAGCGTTGCGATCGATTTGCGATCGTCCGAAGTCCCCGCACACTGCGATTAGCACCCTGCGCGCCCCAGATAGGCAGGTCGAGCCGGCTCGTGCACGCGCACGGAAAATGCATGAGTGTTCAAAGCTCCCTCCACCGCTTGGTTTTCCGAAGTCCTCGCGCCACCACGACGGGGAACTGGATCTTCGGGGCCTCTTTGTCCGACGGCTCCTTGCCGTGGTTCGTCCTCAACGCGAGTCGCCACGTAACGCGGTCGAGGGCGGAGCGGAGGTTGTAGGCGAGCTCCCCGACCATGGCGCTCAGGCGCAGGCGGAGGTCGCCCTCGGACGATCGGGCGAGACGGCATGCGGGAGGTCTACCGCTCGTCCCTCAGCCGGCGGGCACGCGCCATCAACGCACCCACCGCAGGATTAACGGCGAGAAGCGAGAGCCACAAGAGTCTCGCGATGCCAGGCGAGGCCACATAGGCGACCGGCACCGAGATGAGAAAGACGGCGGCAGGCGCCAACCCATCCATCACCCGCTCGCGCCACTCGCCGGAGGTCGGCGTGTGGTCGAGGAGGGCCCCACGACCCGCGAGTACCCAGATCAGGGTGTGGAGCGCCGACATCGCAGCGATGTTGACCGCCATCAGCGCAGAGGGCAGAGGGAGGTCGGCGACCTCGGGGTCCCCAACCGCCGTCGTGCTGAACGGCAGCACCACGACCGCCGCAACCAAGCACAGGCTGGCAACGATCGTCCGAGTGTCGAGCGCAACGAACGTCGCGACCATGCGGTGATTCATGAGCCAGTAGCCCGCGATCACCACGAACGCGATGATAAACGCGACGAACTGGGACCCAACGGCGTCGACGAGCGCTGACAGGCTCGTGAACGACGACGACTTGTCACCGATCTCGAGCGACGTGATCAGCAGCGTCAACGCGACCGCGAAGGTCGCATCGATGAAGGCGATCGCGCGGTCGAACTCAGACGCGTCGCGCGAGTACTGCATCTACCCCCTGTCGCCGGCGGGCCACGTCGCCGGAGAGTCAACTAGGTCGACCGGCGGCATCGAGAAGTGGCGGCGATCTCCTCGAAGCCGAGCTCCCGGAGGCGCGGAATACGTGGTTTCCGGCGAGCACCTCCCCCGTCGGTCGGTTAGCTACGATCCGGCGGTACTGCCGTGGTGGCGGAGGCTCTCCTTGACGGCTTCCCATGTCTCCGCGCCGGGGGTTGCGCGGATGCGGACGAAGCGAGCCGATTGACACCGTGAGGTGCGCGAGGGTGGGGTGACCGTCCTAGTCGCAGCGTGAGGTGGCCGGCGAGGCGTGACGCGCGGCTCATGTCGAGCCGTCAGCGCGGAAGTCAAGGAGACTCGACCGGGGCGCCCTGCGCGCGCCAACTCGCACGACGCTTGCCCAGCCGGCCGAGGAGTGGCTCAAGGCGGCCGAGGCCGGCGTCGTCCGGTCTGATGACCATGGCGTGGTGCCCTCGGTGGTTCCTCCTCCCCCTGCCAACCGACGTATGCGTCAATGACGTCTCTCGCGGACCCTCGCCTAGGGCGTCAGACCGCCTTCACGCCCACCCTGGCCCAGGCGTTGTTGACGTAGCCCTTCGGGTTCCAGAGCTGGGCGGGGTCCTCGGGTTGGACCGCGGCGGCGCTGTCCCATGCTCGGGCGACGATTTCGACAGGCCCCGGCCGGACCTCAACGTCGGTCTCCCATCGCCGCCAGCTCCAGGCGCTGGGCTGATCCAGCAGCTCGGCCTGTCTCCAGCTACCGCCGTCGTCTATCGATACGTCGACCCGCACGATCGAGCGGTCATCGCCCGCCAGCGCGTAGCCCGCGACTGCCAGCCGGCCGGCTGGCACGTGTGCCCCATCGTCGGGGACGAGTATGTCGGAGTTCACAGCGATCGCGCCGAGCGCCACCCCCTCGCCTGGTGCGAGCGAGTCTGGATCGGCCTCGGGCGGGAGGAGGCGGTAGCTCTGAGTCTGAAAGTAGTTGTCCGAGGGCCCAGACCGGGCGGTGATCCGCTCGAGCCATTTCACGCTCCGCGCCCCTATGTAGCCCGGTGCCACCACACGCACTGGAGCCCCATGAACTCGCGGTAACGGCCGGCCGTTCATGTTCGAGGCGAGGAGTACTTCCGCGGCCATCGCCTTGTGACGTGGGATCGAGGCCCCGAAGGCCTGAGGCGGCTTTGCTTCCTCGGAGACATCCGCACCGAGGAACGCGACGTGGTGCGCGTCATCGTCCAAGCCGGCGGCCGCAAGCACATCGCACAGCCGCGCGCCGCACCAAACCGCGGTCCCGGTTGCTCCCGGCCCCCACGGCTCCTCGCCCGGGATGTCGCGGACGTCGATCAGGCCGCGGCGCCTGTTGCCGGCGCACTGGAGCGTCGCCACGACCTCGTGCTCGGCGAAGTGGGTCCCGAGCTCCTTGAGCGACAGCTCGAGGTCCCGCTCGACGAGCCCGTCGACCCGGAGGCGCCACGACGCTGGGTCGACCTGCGGCGCCGGACCGTGGTTGCGTACATAGAAGGCCTCGTTTGCCGTGATGCTCGCCTTCGCCAAGGCGGCACGCGAAGGCTCGGCGTTGAAGGGGTCGTACCGGTGAACGGTCATGTCCCCTCGCTTCCCCCACTTCACAGCGGACACCCGCGGCGTTGAGGGCACCTCTTCACACATCCAGACACGTCATAGCCGAAGACCATCGCGACCGCGAGAAGAGCCCGAGCGGACGTGTCCAGATGCCCTCAGTCCGCACGACTCGGGACCCGGAATACGGTCGCTCGACTCCGGCGTGCTGGCTGGCACAGGTGCGCGATGATCTCGACGACTGTGTCAGAGCCGCAAGTAGTACCGCCCGCAGAGTTGCTCCAGGAGCTAATCCGATTTGACACGTCGAACCCGCCCGGCAACGAGGGGGGGTGCATTGGCTACATCGAGCGCCTGCTGAGCTCAAGCGGCTTGGAGACACGCACGCTCGAGCGAACCGACGGGCGCCCGAACTTGGTCGCACGGCTGTCGGGCGCTGGCGATATGTCCCCACTTCTGTTCCAGGGCCACGTCGACGTGGTGGCAGCGGACGCCTCCGCGTGGACACATCCTCCCTTCGCCGGGGTCGTCGAGGATCGGTGCGTCTGGGGACGCGGCGCGCTCGACATGAAGGGTGGCGTGGCGATGATGATCTGGGCGTTGCTCGAGGCGAGTGCGCGCGATCTCCGTCCGGCTGGGGACGTGATCTTCGTTGCGCTGAGTGACGAAGAGGCGGGAGGCCGGGATGGTGCCGAGTTCCTGGTTTCAGAGCACGCGGAGCTGTTCGACGGCGTGCGCTACTCGATCGGCGAGTTCGGCGGCTTCTCGGTCGACTTCGCGGGCCGACGCCTGTACCTCGTCCAGGTCGCAGAGAAGCGGGTCTGCCGGCTGCAGCTCCGCGTCCGGGGCGAGCCAGGCCACGCCTCTATGCCGCGCCCCGGCGCCACGATCGGAGAGCTTGGCTCGCTTCTCGTCGGGCTCGACCGCGTCCGCTTGCCGACACATATCACGCCGGCGGCTGAGGCCATGGTTGACGGGCTCGCCGCCTCGCTCCCCGCGCCGTTCTCACTCGCCGTCCGCGGCGGGGAAGTGGGGTGGGCTCCTGGCGATCGCCTCCTGGAACCTTTCCCTACTCTCCGGGTCAGCGGCCGCCTAGCATCCCGCCAACGCGCGTCCGCAGGTTCGAGAGGCCGAGCAACGCCCGCTCCTGGGTGCTCTCGCGCTCGGGGAGGGCGCCGAGCTGGCGAAGCATGTCGGCCTCGTTCCACTCCGACCACTCCTCGGTGACCTTTCCGTCGAGAAAGCGGGTGAGGTTGAGGCCGGTCACCTCCGACCGCTTGTTGGTCGCACCGAGGCCCATGAGGTCGCCGCGATGGGTTCCGCTCGCCCGCCAGCGCGTTGTCACAAGGTCGCCCGAGCTGACCATGTCCTCGATCACGATGTTGAGGTCGGGAAAGGCGTCGCGGTAGCGCCTGATCGTCTCCTTGAGCTCGGCTCGACCAACGGGGCTCGGCAGTGCCGATTCGTGTCGGATGTACTGGTCGGCGACCGTCTCATCGAGCACCTCGAACCGTCCGCCGTTCCAGGCCTCGTCGATGGTCCGGCGGACGACCGCCTCGTTCTCAGTGGCCATGGCGCGCTCCTCTATCTCGGTGACAGTGTCGCTCTAGGTAGTTCTTGACAGGGAAAGTCCAGAGTGGAGTCACAGCCCTGAGCCCGCCGGCCACGCCGACTCCGAGAAGGAGGCGGGAAACCAGTGACCGCAACCCCTTCTACTCCTCCATGAGGCCAAGCTGGCCCATGAACTCCACCTGGTCGAAGTAGAGCGGTGACTGGTGATAGCCCGGTCCTCGACGGTCGCGATGTCGCAGGCGCGAAGGCGCACGGTTTTTCCCGTCGGCGGGATGCTCTCGCCCGTCGGTGAGGCGATAGGCCCCGTATTCGTCCCGATCATGTAGCCCTCGTCGATCGCCGTATTGTCGGACTCGTGGGCAAAGACGCTCTCGTACCGCGCGTCCGGGAACGCGTCGAGAAACTCGCGCGACCACTGTGCAATCGCGTGGTTGCCCCGAACTTCGCCTTGGTCGGGCGTAACGGCGACACCCTCGGGAGAGTAGAGGGCTGCCACTGCTTCCCAGTCGCGACTGAATATGGCATCCGTGAGCCGGTCCAGTACCTCGCGTGCTTGACCCATCTCAGACTCCGTTTCTCCCCTGCCTCGCTTGGTTCTTCCCTTGCGAGCTAGCTCGCCTCCATGTTCTTGGTCACGACCTCGAGCGTCTGCTGCAACTCCTCCGTGGGGCTGAACTCGACGACCTCCGTTCCGGCGAAGATCTCGGGCGTGTGGCCCGGCGGCACGTAGTAGGCGTCTCCCGCCTCGAAGACCTCGTCGCGGTCGGCGAAGTGGTAGGCGACCTTCCCCTTTACCACGTACCCCCAGTGCACCGCCTGACAGCGGTCGTCGGGCAGGCCCGTGAAGAAGGGCGCTAGGTCGGCGTCCTGCGTATAGGTCTCGAACGCGACGGTGTAGCCGCCGTCGAAGTGCTCGAAGTGACCCTCGTAGCCCTCGACCGACTCGGTCTCCGAGGCGCTCTCCTTCGATGCCTTTGGCATGTTGCCCTCCTTCGCTGAGGGCGGCGCCTCCCAAGTCGATCCTACTCCGCTGGTTCCCTGCGGTCAAGGCGGCTCGTGAAACCTCGCCTTCGTAGGCCTGACCGGCTCGGAGCCCACGGAAGTCCTCTCGTCGCCACAGAATGATCGCTGCGTCCCCGAGGCCTATCGCCTTATCTGGGATCAAGGGAAGGCCTCCGCCCGAGAGTCGACGGCGCAAGTCCTTTCGCAACCGATCGGCGTACAGTGGCCCGGGAGAGCCTTAAGGGGGTGAGAAGATGTGCTTTGAGACGCGGAGAAGCCCGGAGGAAATCGAGGGCACGCGGCGTCTGACAAGCGAGGACATTCGTGAGCTGTTCGAGCGCTATAGCACGCAGCAGTCAACGGACCCCGCGTCGACCGAGCGGGCAAACGAGCCCGAGCCCCAGCGCGAACTCGCACTGTCAGAGCAGTAGCGGCCCGTAACCCGTTGAAGGCAATCGGGACGCGGAACGCGATGGGACGGGCGCCCTGATGGAGGGATCAGGCGATTCCTCAGGGCCCGCCTAGTGCCCGACCGCGCGTGCCGCCGCGTCCCGCGTTCCCGCCCAACGAGTCGCCTAGTCGCCCGCGAGCTCGCCGTCTAGTTCTCGCACCAGCGCCCGGACACGGGTCTCAATGTCGTCGCGGACAGTGCGGACATCCTCGGCCGACTTGTCCTTCGGGTCGGCGAGATTCCAGTCGATGTACCGCTTGCCCGGGATGTAAGGGCACTCGTCACCGCAGCCGATCGTGACAACCACGTCGGCGCGCTCGGCAGCAGCTCGGTCAAGTCGCCGCGGCCTCCGCTCCTCGAGGTCGACGCCCTTCTCGCGCATAACCTCGACGACCTGGGGGTGAACTCGCTCGGCGGGCGTCGTCCCGGCCGACTCAGCCTCATGTCGCCCTCCAGCAGCCTCATTGAACAGGGCTTCGCTCATCTGCGAGCGACCGGCGTTGTGCAGGCACACGAACATGACGTGGGCCATCGGGAGCCTCCATGGTGGTGGTGGGTGACGCAGGCGGGCGATCCCCGCGCACGAGCTGATAGGCGAGGCCGCCGAAGGCGGCCCCGAGAATCGGTCCTACGACGTAGATCCAGAAGTCGTCCCACGCCCACGCCGCCATAGCGGGGCCGAACGACCGAGCTGGACTCATCGACGCCCCGGTCACCGGACCGCCGAACAGCGCGTCGAGGCCGACGGTTCCACCGATGGCGAGGGCTGCGCCAGCGCCGACGCCGCGCACGTCGGTCGCCACGGCCATGATCACGAACATCAGGAACGCCGTCAGCACGACCTCGTAGACGAGCGCGCGCCAGGCGGCGACGCTCGGGACGGTGGCCCCCAGCTCGCCCGGCTGGTCGGGCCACAAGACCACGAGCACAAGGGCGGCGACCGCCGCACCGACGAGCTGGGCGGCGATGTAGGCCGCGGCGTCGCGCGGGGGGAAGTGCCGGGTGAGCGTGAACGCCACCGTCACGGCCGGGTTGATGTGCGCCCCAGACAGATGCCCCGTGGCGTAGACCATCGCCATGATCACCAGCCCGAAGACGAGCGCGATCCCCACGTTTCCGAGCACGCCGGCGTAGGCCGCATCGGCCACGATGGCCCCAGCTCCGGCGAAGACGAGCGCGAAAGCCGCCATGCCCTCGGCGAGTGCCCGGCGGCGGAGGCTTGGCCGGTTCTGGGTCACACACGCCTCGCCTTCAGCCCGCCGTACCTACTTCAGAGGAGCTCACGCACGGCTTCCTCGCTCTGTAGTGCTCGATCCAGCGAGGTTGAAGTGGTCGTCAAGCTTCTCCCAGGGGCCGCAGCGAGTCTCTACCCGCCGTCCCAATAGAAGGGTCGGGATCGCGCCCAGCTCAGGGCAGCCGTCGTAGCGAGTCGCGGCCGCCACAAGGTGGGAGGCTCCTAGCCAGCCCGCCGCGAGGGCCGTCGGGACGCTGAGGGCGCGGGGCGCGCGGCCGACACCCCAAGCGAGGGCGAGAAAGCCTAGGCCCGCAAGCGCACGCGCCTGCCGCTGAGGCTCAGAGAGCGTCAACGACCGTGTGCCTTCCGTATCGGTGAACGACATCAAGCTCTGCCTTCAAGCGCCGAGCGAATCCACTCGTCGGGCGGCGTCCCCGAGACTTCGCCGTTCGAGCGGTAGAGGCGGCATTTCAGTCCGTAGTCGGTCCGCTCCGAAGCGGTCGGGTCCACGTCCTCCCCGTCAATGCGAACGGTCGGTGAGCCGAGAAACCGCTCGCGCTCAGCTCCGTCAAGGTCGTTCACGAGCCGCAGGTGCACTTCCGTCGCCGCTAGTCCAGCCTCGGAAACGAGCTGGCGAAGGCGGGACAGAAGCGCCTCGTGGCTAGGGCAACCTGCGAAGTAGAGAACCTCGACGGTCATCGGCAAGGAGTAGAAAGTAGAGCGTCTAGATCACGGCTTCAATTCTCTAGGCGCAGCACACGTCGGCCGCGCCCTCAGCAGCGCAGCCGCATCCCGTATTGCCGCACCCGCAAGGCGCGGCCTCCGTCGCGTGGATGCCTCCGTCGCCTCCCTCCTCGGTGTCCTCGTGGTGCGCGAAGACCTCCCACGGGGTCCCGTCGGGGTCGCGGACCCAGAGCTTGTCCTGGCGGGCGTAGCAACAGGTCGTATCGAGCTCGTCGAAGGTGGCGAGGCCAGCCTCGAGAAGACGCTGCTTGGCGGAGAGGAGGGATTCCGTGTCGGCGACCTCGATACCCGCGTGGTTGAAGGCTCCGAGATCCGTGCGCGGCCCCTCGTTCAGCGTGAAGTTGAGCGCCGGATCGGCGACCGAGAACTTCGCGTAGCCAGGGCGCACCTTCTCGGGCTTCGACCCGAACAGGGCGGCGTAGAACGCAACGGACCGACCTACGTCCGAGACGTTGATCGCCAGGTGGGGTCTCAGGACAGCCATGAGTGCAGGACCTCCAGGGCCTCGGGCTTGACGTAGTAGAAGGACCACAGCCCGCGCCGCTCGACGCCGACCACCCCAGCGTCACGGAGCGTCTTCAAATGGTGCGAGAGCGTGGGCTGCGAGACGTCGAAGAGGGGCTCGAGCTCGCAAACGCAGACCTCACCGGCATGTCGGCGAAGGACGTCGACCAGTTGCACGCGGATCGGGTCGGCAAGCGCCTTAGCTATCGAGGCGACCTCCGCCGCACCGTTCCGTGTGACCTCCGGGTAGGCGACCGGCTCGCAGCACGCCTCACCGGGCCGTCGCTTCTGCTTCGGGGAAAGGGCTAGATCGACGCTCATCGATGGAAGACCATATCACGCTAGATAGAGATGCAACGATGTAACTATTCCGTATTGCAGGACGCCTGGGACGCGGGGCTGAGGCGCGCCGCATTCGGTCGAGATGTGGGCCGCTGTCGGAGCCGCCGCCGATTCGGACCCAATCTCGGTTCCCGATGCGGTCGGTAACGGGCCCGTTCACAGCTTCTTTGCACGCGGGTGACACGACCTTCACCGCGTCGCCCGGCCCGCCCTTAGGGTCGGCGATGTGGAGAACGACTCGAAGGAAGGAGAGCAGCGAATGGGGTTGCTTAGCGGCCTTGCCCGCGCCACCGCGGAGTGGTGGCTCGACGCGCTTCTGGTAATCCCCCCAGGGAGGACGCTCGGAGCGAGGGAGGCGTCGGTCCGATGAGGCTCACGGCCACTGCCACCGCGGCCGTGCTCGGCTGGACCGCGACTCGTGCTCCTGCTCTTCGTGCCAGGCCCGCTGCCAATCGTGGCCATGGTCGTGGCGCTCGCCCTGCTCGTTGGGTGCCTCGCGTCGCTGCTCCTCACCGCTGTGTGGTGCGGGGTGCTGCGCGGATTGCTCGTGAGCGGATCGACTGGCCGCCGCCTGAGCGAGCGCGTCGGAGGCTCGTCCCGGCCATGAGCCTGATCGGAGCCTTCGCCTTAGGGATCGCCGTGGGTGTCTCGCTTGAGGCGCTTGTCGTGTCTCCTGAACTGGGTGGCGGGATACGCCCGCCAACCCGCTCGCCCGACGAATCGACAAAGGCACGAGAGGAGGTGAGAGATGGAACCTGCACAGGTGAACGTCGTTGTCCTGCCTGAGGAGCCTCGGCGCATCCTCGTCGGATGCTGCTGGCGACAGCGGCGCGGCAACGGCTCGAGTCCGCGGCGGCCCCGCAAGGACGGCTGTGGATCAACGGGCGCGAGGC
>Ga0126312_10001452_pt1 | contig 15544 bp, 14 predicted proteins | sample Plot104A_FD_92537 | JGI IMG/M metagenome (GOLD analysis project Ga0126312, IMG submission 92537) | Serpentine soil microbial communities from UC McLaughlin Reserve, CA, USA - Plot104A | ecosystem: Environmental > Terrestrial > Soil > Grasslands | place: USA: UC McLaughlin Reserve, Lake County... | reverse complement strand
CTAGTACTCCCGGCCGCAAGTTCGGTCTGACGGGGTGGGAAGGAGTTGTGTTCCCGACGACGAACCTGGTTGGCGATGCCGAGGAGCGCCGCCTATGAGATCGGGTTGAGCGCCGAGGAGCGCCGTGAGCTCGAGCATCGCGCCGCTTGCTACACGCTCCCCTTCAAGCAGGTGCAGCGCGCGCGGCTCGTGCTCCACGCCGCCGCGGGTCAGACCAACCGCGAGATCGCCGGGCGGCTCGACATGAACGAGGAGGTGGTGGGTCGCTGGAGGCGACGCTTCCACCGAGAGCGGCTCGAGGGGCTCGAGGATCGTGCGCGCTCTGGCCGACCGCGCCGTTTTCCCCCCGGAAGAGGTGACCGCGGTGAAGGCGGTCGCCTGCGAGTTGCCGCACAGCGAGGGCGTCCCGCTCTCGCGCTTTAGCCGCACTGAGCTGCACCGGCTGGTGATCGAGCGCGCCTTGACCGAGGCGTCCGCCTCGACGATCTGGCGCTGGCTGCACGACGACGCGCTGAGGCCTTGGCAGCAGCGCTCGTGGGTCTTCCCACGCGACCCCGACTTCCACCAGAAGGCCGCCAGGGTGCTCGACCTCTACGAGGGCAGGTGGGAGGGGAAGCTGCTCCACCCCGGCGAGTTCGTGATCTCGGCCGACGAGAAGACCCAGCTGCAGGCGCTTCAGCGCAAGCACCCGACGCTGCCGCCGGGACCGGGCCGGCCGATGCTCGTCGAGCACGAGTACGAGCGCCACGGAACGCTCGCCTACCTGGCGGCGCTCGACATCGGCCGGCGCGGGAAGGCGAGCCGCAAACCGCGGCTGTTCGGGCGCTGCGAGGAGAGGGTCGGCATCGAGCCGTTCGGCCGGCTCGTCGGGCAGGTCATGAGCGAGGAGCCCTATGCCTCCGCCCCGCGCGTGTTCTGGATCGTCGACAACGGCTCCTCCCACGCCGGCAGAGCGTCGATCGAGCGGCTCGAGGGCACCTGGGAGAACCTGCGCCTGATCCACCTGCCCTACCACGCCTCCTGGCTCAACCAGATCGAGATCTACTTCTCGATCCTCCAACGCAAGGCGCTCACCCCCAAGAACTTCGACTCCCTCGACGCCCTTGCCGAGCGGATCATCGGCTTCCAGGACCACTGGCAGCAGGTCGCCGAGCCCTTCGACTGGAACTTCACCCGCCGCCACCTCGACCAACTGATAGCGCGGCTCGCAGAGCGCGAGCCTCAGCTAGGGCTCGCCGCCTGACCGACCGAAGTTGCGGACGGGGGTACTAGTGGTACACGAAGATAGTCATCCCGAGCGGGATCCAGTGGTAGACGTAGGCCGAGTTCGGGATGGGGACTCGGATGCAGCCGTGACTCGCGGCGTGGGGCGGGACCGAGGCGTAGCCGTGGATCGCGTAGCCGCCGATGAAGTAGCTCGAGTGGACCATGCCGTGGGAATTGGTCCCCGGCGTCTTGGAATAGAAGTGGTAGGTGCCGAAGACGGTCGGCGTCGACGGCTTGCCCGAGGAGGCGTGGAAGACGCGGAAGGCGCGGCCCCTATTGGCCAGGATCAGGATCTGGCGCGACCAGTCGAACTCCACATGGCGGCCCGCGCGCGGGTAGCGCAGCGTCACGCGGCCACGCCCGCGGAAGACCTTGCCGTAGACGTTGGTGCCGGCGTGGCCGTCCCTGTGCCAGCCCTGGGCCTTCTTGTACGCGAGCACCGCACGCGAGGTGGCGCCGGTGTAGGCACCGGTCACGTTGACCGCGTAGCCCAGCGAACGAAGCCCGCGCTGGAGCAGCAGCACCCGCAGACCGGTGCGCCCCCGGCCGGCGCTCCAGAGCACCACCCTTGCCCGCTTCGACCGGGCCCGGAAGGCGGCCTGGGCAGAGGTGGCCGTGTGCCTGGCGACGACCCTCAGCGTGCCGCGGCGGCGCGCTACGAAGCGGGTCACGAAGCGGCCGCGGCCCTTGCCCATCCCGCTGATGCGGGCACGCTTGCGGACCTGCACCTTGCCCTTGCGGACCACCAAGACGGTCGCGACCTGCCCGCGGACGAACGGCCGGACGGTGCCCACCACCTTCACCCTCTGCCCTCGCATCACGTAGCGGAGCTTCTTCGTCGCCTGGCCGCCGTAGAGCTTGATCGACATCTTGCCGCCCTTGGGCTTCGGCTTGGGCTTGGTGGCCGGCGGCGGAGCCGGGGCGGTGGTGGTCGGCAGTTGGGCGGCGGCGGACGGGGCGGTGATCGCCGCAGCGAGAAGCGGCAGCAGGAGGAGGCGGCGACCCATCGCGGCGGAGACTATGCCACGAGCCTTCGCCTGAGCGCGCGGGCCGGGATCACGAACAGGGCCGCGGTGACGGCCACGAGCCACGCCGCGTTGCCCAGAACGGAGACGGCGTCCGGCCCGAGCACCAACCCCCGGGTGATCTGGACCAGGTGGTACAGCGGAGTGAACCACGCGACAACGTGTACCCAATCCGGGAGACGGTCCAGGGGGTAGAAGATGCCGCTGAAAAGGAACAGAGGCGTGATGAAGAGCGTGTAGTAGAAGCTGTACCAGTCCATGGTCTTGATCAGCGAGGTGAAGGCGAGGCCGAGCATCCCGAAGCAGGCGCCGCCGAGCGCGAGGAAGATCGGGGTGAGGATCGCCCAGGGCGAGTCGACCAGGCCGAAGATCGCGACGATCAGCGTGAAGGTGGTGCCGTAGATCACGGCCCGGGTGGCGGCCCAGGCGACCTCCGCCAGTACAAGGTCCTGCACCTCGACGGGCGTGCTCAGCACGGAGTCGTAGAGGCGGGTCTCCTCCATCTTGAAGAAGATGTTCCAGGTGGTCTCGAAGGTGGCCGCCCACATCACGGCCGAGCTCATGAGCCCGGCGCCGACGAACTGCTTGTAAGGGATCCCGTTGACGGTTGCGAGGTACGTGCCGAGGCCGAACCCGAGCGCCAGCAGGTAGAAGAGCGGGTCGAAGAACTGCGGCAACAGCGCTCCCTTCCAGACCTTGGAGAAGACGCGCAGGTTGCGCCGCCAGACCCGTGTCGCCGCCGGGAAGCTGGGGATGATCTCCGCGGCGGTCATTCGCGCAGCTCGTGCCCGGCCACCTGGAGGAAGACGCCCTCGAGGTTGCGCTCGTCGTAGCGCTGGAGCAGCTCGTTCGGGGCGCCCTCGCTCACGATCCGGCCGCCGTCCATGATCACGAGCTGGTCGCAGATCCGCTCGGCCTCCTCCATGTAATGCGTCGTGATGAGGAGCGTCACCCCCTGCGACCGCAACCCCTCGAGCAACCGCCAGACCGCGATCCGCGCCTGGGGGTCGAGCCCGGTGGTGGGCTCGTCCAGCACCACGAGGTCCGGCTCGTTGACAAGGGCCCGGGCGATCAGCAGGCGCCGCTTCATCCCGCCGGACAGCTCGACTGGCTTGGCCTCGGCGCGCTCGCGGAGGAGCGTGAAGTCGAGCAGCTCCTCGATCCGGCCGTCCGAGCGCACGCCGTGGTAGAGCGCCTGGACGGCGAGGTTCTCCCGGACGGTCAGCTCGCGGTCGAGGTTCTGCTCCTGCGGCACCACGCCGATGCGGGCCTTGACCTCGCGCCGCTGGCGACGGGCGTCGAGGCCGAGCACCGACAGCTCGCCCTCGTCCACGTGGGCCAGCCCGTAGATCATCTTCATCGTCGTGGTCTTGCCGGCGCCGTTGGGACCGAGGAAGCCGAAGCAGATGCCCGACGGCACCTCGAAGTCGACCTGGTCGACCGCGACGATGGCCCCGTAGCGCTTCACGAGGCCACGGGCCCGGACCGCGGCCGTCATTTGAGGGCGGGGACCGCGCGCATCGGCCGGATCACCCGGGGAGCGAGGACGCAGGCGGCGACCACCAAGGGGCCAACGGCCGCGGAGACGGCCCAGCCGTCGGCCTGCGCCCCGTAGGCGATCGAGTTGTTGATCGCGTGAAGGGCGATCGTCGGCAGGATCGAGCCCGTTCGCTCGTAGACGAGGCAGAAGAGAACGCCGAGCACCGCCAGCGGCGGCAGGATGAGCAGCGCGTCGGAGGCGGACGGATCGAAGTGGACCAGGCCGAACATCGCGCCGTCCAGCAGCGCGGCCGTGATGATGCCGAAGCGCCCGCGCAGCGCCCGGTAGAAGAAGCCGCGGAAGAAGAACTCCTCGGCCAGGGGGGCGACGGCGATCACCATGACGCCCGCGGCGATCAGCCCGAGGGTGCCCTGGTCCGCGCCAAGGCTCTCGGTGACGTTCTGCTCCGAGTGCGGATGGACGGCCAGGCTGTAGGCGATCGTGAAGAAGTAGAACGAGAAGAGCGCGAGGGCGGCCCAGCCGACCGCGGGCCAGAATCGCGTGCGACGCAACCCGAAGTGCCAGGGCCGGGGCTGCGCCACGAAAGAGGCGAAGAGGACGGCGGTGCCGGCGAAGACCGCCTCCTGGATGAGCGTCGCGACGGTCGTGAACGAGGGGGAGTCCTCCGTGGAGCCCGTGGCGGCCGCGGCGATGCCGATCACCACGAAGGTCGCGACGATGGCGACGACGAAGCCGGTGATCGCGTACCAGGCCGGCCAGCGCGGCGCTGTCTCCGTCTCCATGGCCAACCTAGAGTAGGGACGGCAACTCTGCGAGCGAACGGATCGACTCCACGTCGCCGGGCGCCTCGCCGTCGCGCTGGAGGAGCACCGCGCGCAGCCCCGCGGCCCGGGCTCCGTGCACGTCGCCCTCGAGCGAGTCGCCGACGTGGATGGCCTCGTCCGCGCCCACTCCCGCCACGCGGAGCGCCTCGCGGAACACGTCGGGAGCCGGCTTGGGAGCGCCGACCACGGCAGAGGAGGCCGTCCCGTCGACCAGCCGGTCGAGGCCAGTCGCCTCGACCCACTGCGGAAGCGACCAGTCCCAATTGCTCGCGATTACGACGCGCAGCCCGAGCTGCCTGAGGGCGGCGAGGGCGGCCTCCACGTCCGGGAAGGGCGTGAACTCGAGGGAGGCGAGCATGGCGGCGCGGACGTCCGCTCTTGCGAGGCGGTCCACGCGAAGCGCATCGTGCATGACCGCCGCGCAGTGGTCGCGAAGGTCCTCGAGCGACTCGCGGTCGCGGCCCTCCATGTGGTGGTCGAGGTAGTAGGCGATCTCGGCCCCGAAGCCCCGGGCGGCGGCCTCGTCGCCGACGTCCACTCCGGTGCGATCGCGGAGCTCCGCCCGTAGCCGTGGGACGGGGTCGCGCAGCTCGACGAGCGTCCCGAGCATGTCCAGCAGCACGGCCCGGACCGTGCGCGCCGCGGCTCCGCTCCTGGTCACGCGATGAAGTGCCAGGTCGCGTACTGCACCGTGAAGAGGCCGAGGCCCATGCCGAACAGTCCCGCCATGCGCTCGGTCCAGCCGCGCTCATCGCAGACCAGCGCCAGCCACATGAATATCGGGAACAGCACCGCGAGGAAGCGGGGCAGCGACATCAGCGGCTGGGGTCCCACGGGGAACGACAACGGCAGCAGGAGCGCCAACCCGACCCAGACGCCGTACGCAGGGGGCAGCCGGCGCAGGGTTCCCCAGCAGGCGACGAGGGCGAAGACGAGGAAGCCGAACAGCATCAGATTCATCCCGGCGACCCTGAACGGGTCGCCGCCGGCGCGCGTGAAGTAGACGGTGTCGCGCGAGCCGGATAGGAGCTGGCGGCCCCCGTCGACCGCTGCCACGAGCCCGTCCCAAACCCCGACCAGCGGACCGGCGAACTCCCGGTACCAGAAGTCCTGCACGTGGGTGAAGAGGAACGGATCGCCCTGCTGGAGCCCCAGGAGGAGCGCGAAGGCGGCAACCCCCGCCGGACCGAGAAGCAGCCAGAGCCCGTCGGAGCGCCGGCCGCCGGCGCGGAGGTGCTGCATGAAGACGAGGGCCACCGGCACAACGAGAAGGACGCCAGCGCTGCGGGTAGCGGCTGCCGCGGCCAGACAGCCGCCGGCCCAAGGCCAGCGCCCGGTACGCGCCGCGTAGAACGCGCCGACCGAGGCGAGCAGGAAGAGGCTCTCCGAGTAGGGGGCGCCGAAGTAGAGCGCGCCCGGGAACAGCGACAGCAGGAGCAGGGAGGGGCCGGCCAGCCGCTTGCCGAGCTCCAGCGACGCGAGCCGGTAGAAGACGACGAGCGCCGCCAGAAGCGCCGTGAGCGAGATCAGGTATGCGGCGATCAGCACCGCGCCGCGCGAACCGCCGCCGAGCGTCCCGACGGCGCGAGCGAGGCCCGGATAGAGAGGAAAGAAGGCGGCCTCGGCCCCGCCGTGGGGGTAGCCGTGGTCGGCCACGCGCAGGTACCAGACCGAGTCCCAGCGCGCGAGCGGCGACAGCGCGAGCTTGCCGAAGCCGCCGATCGGAGCGGTGAGCGCCGGCTCGTCGAACTTTGCGGCGTTCCGCTCGCCGAGGCCGCCGTGGCCGGGAGGCCCCAGCGAGAGGGCGGCGAAGAAGCCAAGGGCAAGGACTGCCAGGCGTACCGGCCAGAAGACGCGCCAGGCGGCCCGAAGCGCCTCGGAGCCGCGGAGCGCGAGAACGTGCCGCGACGCTCGCCCGGCCAGCGCCCCGGCTACGCTCCTCGCGGCGCCGGCCGGGGACCGGAAGTTAGCCTCATACGCCATGCCCGGAGCCCATTTCTACACGGCCGCCTCGTTCATCACCGAGCACCGCAACGAAATCACGGCGGTGGCGACCGTGGTACTGGCGATCGTGGTCGCGGAGCTCGTCGACCGCGTGCTGGCGCGGCGCGGCGATCGTGCGCAGGAAACGCTCGGGCTCTCCGCCGTCGCCGACACCCGGCTGCGCCTGATCCGCCGGCTGGTCTTCGCCACCATCGTCGTCCTCGGCATCGGCTTCGCGCTGATCCAGTTCCCGTCCGTCAAGCGGCTGGCCACCGGTGTGCTGGCGTCGTCCGCCGTGCTCGGCCTGGTCGTCGGCTTCGCGGCGCGCCAGACGCTGGCCAACGGCGTGGCGGGGATCCTGCTCGCGGTCACCCAGCCGATCCGTATCGGCGACCTCGTGACGATCGAGGAGGAGACCGGCGAGGTCGAGGACGTGCGCCTGACCTACACCTACATCCGACTCGACGACGGGCGGCGGCTGATCGTGCCGAACGAGACGCTCGCCTCGATCTCGATCGAAAACCACACGCTGGTCGATCCGCGCGTGCAGGTCGAGGTGTCGGTCTGGCTGCGCCCAGACGCCGATCTCGACCGCGCCCTCGAGCTTCTCGCGAGCGAGGAGGGCGTCGAGGCGAGCGTGGCCGAGGTTGACAAGGAGGGCGTGCGGTTGAGCGCCAGGGCGTGGGCGGACAACGCCCACGAGCGCGGACGCCTTGCCGCCCGCCTGCGCCAGGTCTGGCTCCGCCGCCTGCGTGAGGAGGGTCTATCCTCAGTCGAGGCTTCTTGAGCGCCGCTGCGAGGAGCGGAGCGCGGGCGCCGGCCGCGCGAGCACGACGTCGCGGTCCGCGGCGCGGGAGCGTGACGACGGAATGACCTACCGCCAGCGACAGCAGCGACGGCAGCGCCGACGTGGCGGCCGCTCCAGCAAGGCGATGCTCGCGCTCGGCGTGGTCGGCCTGGCACTGGCCGTGGCGGTCCTGTCCCTGGGCGGCTACGTGCTGGCGGTGGCCGCGACCGCGCCCGACCTGAGCGAGCTCAAGCCCCAGGACAAGGGCGAGACCTCGGTCATCTATGCAGCCGACGGATCGCGGCTCGGCTTCGTTCAGTCGGACGAGATCCGCACCCCGATCCCGTGGCGCGACATGACCGTGGACCTCCGTCGCGCGACCGTGGCGATCGAGGACGAGCGCTTCTACCACCACAAGGGCATCGACTACGGCTCGATCGTCCGCGCGGGTATCCGGAACCTCGAGTCCGGCAAGACCGTCCAGGGCGGATCCACGATCACCCAGCAGCTCGTCCGCGCGCTCTACATCAAGGACCCCAAGCGCAACTTCACCCGCAAGATCCGCGAGGCCAAGCTCGCCTCCGAGCTGGAGAAAAAGCACTCCAAGAGCTGGATCCTGCACAACTACCTCAACGACGTCCCGTACGGGACGCTCGGCGGTCGCACCGCGATCGGCATCGAGGCCGCCGCGGAGACGTTCTTCGACAAGCACGCGAGCGACCTCACTCTCGACGAGGCAGCGCTGCTGGCGGGCATGCCGCAGGCGCCCTCGCGTTACAACCCCTTCCACAACCCGGCCGCAGCGGTCGAGCGCCGCAACGAGGTGCTCGACAGCATGGTCGACAACCACTTCCTCTCGCCCGCGCGCGCCGAGCGAGCGAAGCGGGCCAAGCTCCGCCTGAAGCACGGTAACCGCTACACGCGCCGTCGCGAGCCCTACTTCTTCGACTTCGTCCAGGACCAGCTGATCGAGAAGTACGGCGTCGGCGTCTACCGCCGCGGCGGCCTCAAGGTCTACACCACCATCGACCCGAAGTTCCAGCAGGCGGCCCGAAGCGCGATCGACGGCGTCCTGGCCGGTTATCCCGGCCCTGCCTCGGCGATCGTGAGCGTCGACCCCGCCAACGGCTACATACGGGCGATGGCCTCGAGCGGGACCTACAAGGACCGGACCTTCAACCTCGCCGCGCAGGGCCACCGCCAGCCGGGCTCGTCGTTCAAGACGTTCGTCCTGACGACCGCCGTCCGCAAGGGGATCGACCCGACGCGGACGACCTACGTCTCCAAGCCGCTCAACCTGAATGTCTCCGGTTACGGCCCGTGGAAGGTCAAGACGTACAGCAACACCTACGGCGGGACGATGAATCTGGTCAGCGCGACGCTTCACTCCGACAACACCGTCTACGCGCAGCTGATCATCGACGTCGGTCCGAAGGCGGTGCGCGAGACGGCAAGGATGATGGGTATCAAGACCCACCTCGACGGGCTGCCGGCCGAAGGGCTCGGCGGCCTTCGCCTCGGCGTCTCGCCGCTCGAGATGGCCGACGCCTACGCGACGCTGGCGTCAGGGGGGATCCGTAACGAGCCGATCGCGATCAAGAAGGTGGTCTTCCCGGACGGCAAGTCGGACGACCTCGGCAAGCCGAAGCGCAAGCGGGTGCTCTCCGACGGCGTCGCCTACGCGGTCACGAAGATCCTCGAGCAGAACATGAAGTCGGGCACGGCCGTGCGCGGCAGCATCGGCTGCCCGGCGGCCGCCAAGACCGGGACCACCGACAACTTCAACGACGCCTGGCTCGTGGGCTACACGCCCAAGCTGGCCACCGCGGTGTGGATGGGCTACCCGAACGCGCTTGTGTCGATGCCGGGCGTGCAGGGCGGGTCGTATCCGTCCTCCATCTGGCACAACTTCATGTCCGTCGCCCACGGCTCCGACTGCAGCGGCTTCCCGCAGCCGAAGGAGCGCGTCAATTTCTCTCCCTTCTACGGGCACTACTCGCGCACTGGCGGCGGAGGCCGCTCGAGCTACGGCGGCGACAGCAACGGGTCCTACAACAACGGCTCCTACAACAACCGCTCCTACAACAACGGCTCCTCTCCGGGCGGCACGAACGCGCCCTCGACCGGCGGCGGCGGTGGCTACGACCCGCGCCTCTACGAGGCACCGCCGCAGCAGGCCCCGAAGGTGAGCCCGCCGCCGCCGGCGCCGGCCCCGCCGAGCAGCCCTGGCGACGGCGGAAACGGCGGCGAGGGTAACGGCGGCGGTGGCGGAAATGGCGAATAGGTCGTAGGTGGTAGGCGGTAGTGGCCTACGACCTACAGCGCCGGCGAAGCCGGCTTCTACGACCTACGACCTACGACTTCCTGCTTCACGGCCCTCCTGTTTATCGCCACCACCGCGGCGACATAGAGCAGCTCGATCACCGTCTGGAAAATCCGGAAGGCGACCGCAATGGCCGTCGCCACGGTCCCCGTGAGGACCGTTGTCATCCCGGTGGCGAGCGCGGCGTCGCGAGTGCCGAGGCCGCTCGGGACGATGAACGTGAGCACCGCGGCGCAGAACGCCACGGGATAGGCGGCCGCGATATACGGGAAGTCCGCGAGGTCGATCGACTGGAGCGCCGACGCGAACGCGAACACGCCGAGGCCGATGAAGGCCCACGAGATCAGGTAGAGCACCGCTATCTCGAGTACGCGGCCGAAGGGGATGGTCTTCGGAAGCGGCTCGCGCCCGAGCTTGCGCAGCGCGAAGTCGGCCAGCGGGCCGCAGACGCGGGGGTGGAGCACGACGAGCACGGCCGGTACGACGGCGAGGATCGCCCAGCGAGCCGCCTGGTCCTGGAGCGATGGCAGCTTGATCACGAAGTAGGCGCCCACGAGCACCGCGGTGCCGAAGCCGAGGATCAGCTCGTAGAGGACGCTCGCGAGGCAGACGCGCTTGGTCACGCCGTAGCGTTCCGCCATCACGACCCGGCCGACGACCATCAGCGCGTTCGTGGGGACGTAGCGGGCGAGGATCGACTTCCCCCAGATCGCGCGCCCTGGGCGGCTCGGGATGTCCTCGCCGAGCGCGTGCAGGACCACGCGCCAGTACTCGCCCTGGAGGAAGTAGAAGCCGCCGACGGCCGCGGCTGACACGACCAGCCACCCGGGAGCGAAGCGCCAGTCGAAGTCCGGCAGCTTGTCCCATTGGCGGACGACGAAGAAGATCAGGAAGCCGAAGACGAGGGCGGCGATCCCCCACTGGAGGGCGAACCTCGCGACGGGGCTCTTGGGCTGGACGTCGCCTATGGCCGCGGCCGTGCTGCCGGCGCGCTCGAGCAGCGTGGGCGATTCCCTCTCCTTGCCAGCCGACGGCACGGCGCAGACTGTACCCCGCGCACGGAGTGGAGCCCGGGCCGCGCCCGTCACGCATCGCAGCACGAGCGAGGAGCGAAGTCGGGGCGCTGGCCCGGCGAGCACCGCGGCACGAGCGAGGAGCGGAGCCGGGGCGCTGGCCCGGCGAGCACCGCAGCTACAGATACGCTCCGGCGCATCCGAGAGCTCGACCTGATCGACGCGATCGAGCGGGCCGCCGAGGCTCGGGGCGAGCGCATCGTTCGCTGGATCGGAGACGACGCGGCGGTGGTGCGGTCGCGCCCGTTCGCCGTCACCTCCATCGACTCGGTCGCCGACGGCGTCCACTTCGAGCTGTCGACGCATTCCCCCGCCGACGTCGGCTGGAAGGCACTCGCCCAGGCCCTGTCGGACCTCGCCGCCATGGGCGCCGACGCCGGCGAGGCCTACGTGTCGCTGGCGCTGCCGGAGGGCTTCGACGGCGCCCTCGATCTGGTCGGCGGCATGGAGGAGCTCGCGTCGACGGCCGGAGCCACGATCGCCGGCGGCGATGTCATCACCGCCCCCACACTGGTTGTGAGCGTCGCGGTCACGGGCTGGGCCGACGACGAGTCGAAGCTGGTCGGCCGCGACGGGGCCAAGCCCGGCGACCTGATCGCGGTGACGGGCGCCCTCGGCGGCTCGGCGGCGGGGCTGCTCGCGCTCCACGGCGAGACGCCGGCCGACGACGAGCTCACCCGCCGGCACCGCCGCCCGCTGCCGCGGCTCAGGGAGGGCGCCGCCCTCGCGGCTGCGGGAGTCTCCGCAATGATCGACGTAAGCGACGGCCTGGCCGCCGACGCCGGGCACATCGCCAGGCGCAGCCGGGTGCAGCTGCGTGTCGAGCTCGCCCGGCTGCCGCTGGCGCCCGGGGTGGAGGACGTGGAGCTCGCCGCCACCGGCGGGGACGACTACGAGCTGCTCGTGACCGTGCCACCCGAGTGTCGCGACGAGGCGGCCGAGGCGGCGGAGCTGACCTGGCTAGGCGACGTCCGGGCCGGGAGCGGCGTCGCGCTCGTAGGCGCGGATGGCTCGCCGAGAACCGGCCTCCGAGGCTTCGAGCATCGGTGACCGCCGCCGCCTGATCCCGCGCTCCAGGATCGCCTCCGCCACCGCGAGCGGATCGACCACGTACTCGCCCCGGCAGACCGTGCCCATGAGCAGCGTTGCCTGTGGCCGCATCATCGGTTTCCCTGACCTCCTCGCCGGAACCATCGGCAGCCGCATGAGGGCGGGCGAGCGCCACACGCCCCCGCTGGACGGATTCGCCGTCAGCGCGGGTCGAGGGCGGATTTGGTGCCCCCGAGCGAGCCGGGCCCGGCGTGCGCGCCCGGGCCATAGACGGGTGGCCGCTTCTCGGCCGGACGTGGAGGAGGCTCGTCGGCCTCCGCCCGGGCCACCGAGACGACCATCGCCAGCGTGGCCAGCACCACGCAGCCCACGAGGACGGTGGGGAGTCCGACCGCGCCGCCCGTGACGAGCAGCAGCAGGTACCAGGCGCCGCTTACCGGGTCGACCGAGAGAGCGAGCAGCCAGTAGAGGGCGACGAGCAGCGGCGGCACCGTCCCAAGGCCGACGAGGACGAGACGCGCCCGGCGTGGCGGCGCCGGATCCGAGAGCACCGCGAGCAGCCATAAATGGCCCGCCGGGACCAGCATCAGGCTGGCGTAGGGGTTGAGGAACCAGAGCACCAGCGTGGCGACGCACATCGCCAGGCAGGCCGCGACGGCGGCGCCCGGAGCCGAGCGGTCGGCGAGCGCCGCATGCGAGCGCAGCGTCACGAAGCGCGCCGCCCAGGTGAGGACGGCGACCAGCGCGGCGATGGCCAGGAGGACGATCAAGGTCGAGCCGTCGAGCGGGTAGAAGTCGGGCGCCGGCGGCGCCGGCGGCGGCTCCGGCGTGGCACCCGCGAGCCCGAGCAGCGCCGCGAGGAGCAGGCCTGCGAGCAGCGGGCCGAGGTAGACGGCGAGCCAGCGGAACCAGGGCCCGACCGGCCGCTTGCGCCGGCGGGCGCGGGCGAAGGCGTCGACCACCGCCACGAGCGCCGGGAGGAGCAGCGTGAGAGCGAGGACCGCGACGATCCAATCCGGCATGATCTGGCTCACGGCCTGGATGTAGCTGCCGGGCCCCCGTTCGGGTGCCTTGCCCTGATCGAGGGCCGTGACCGTGCGCAGCGTGCCCCGCCCGAGCCCGCCGAGTTTGTCGCGGTCGATCCTGTCGGCGCCGTCTGGACCGTCCGGCGGAAGCTCGCCGCTACCCGAGATCCGGACCGCGTCGTAGCCGTTGTCGAGGAGTACGCCCTGAGCGCCGATCCCGATCGGCAACGAAAGGCGGGCGACCTGCCCGAAGACTCCCGTGGTTCCCACCCGGCGGCTCAGCTCCTGGTGGATCGAGTCGTTCACCGTGCGCTGGAGGCCGATGCCCGCGCGGCGGGTGTCGCCCGACCACGGCACCACGAGCGGGCCTCGGTCCTCCCGCGAGGCGAGATCGGACATGACGAGCACGGCGTCGATCTTGCTCGGGTCGCCCAGCTCGCCGACGAGCTTCTCGGTGCCGACGTCGCCCAGGGTCGAGCCGTCCACCGATCCCAGGACCAGCGTCTTGCGAGTCGGCCGCCCCTCGAAGACGCGCGCGAACTCGAGCAGGGCCGCCGTGTCGGCCGCACTGCCGATCGCGTCGGGAACCCCTCTCGCATCGCGGGCGGCGACGATCGCGATCTGCCGCTGCGAGCGCCCGGCCCGGCGGCCGACCACGTTGACCATGTCCTTGCCGTCACGCGCGAAGCGCTGGCGCTCGACGTGGAAGCCGCGCCGCCCGAGCTGCCGGGCGACTTCCCGCGCGCTGGCCAGATCGCCAAGCGTCCCAACGCTCCTGTCGGGATGACGCTCGGCGATGTCGGTCGCCGACTGGGCGGCCAGGTTGCCGTCGAAGAGGACGTCCGCAGCCAATCCTTGCGGGAGTGGCCGCGGTCGGCTCTCGAGCGAGAAGGCCGCCAGCACCAGGACCAGCAGGGCCGGCACGAACGCCGCGCGGTAAACGCGAGGCTCGATCACAGGGCCAACCTACAATCTTGAGGGTTGCACGCTTCGGCACCCCGCATATTGCTCGTAGACGACGAGCACTCGGTCCAGAAGCTGCTCACCTACCCGCTTCGCAAGGAGGGCTACGACGTCGTCTCGGCGCTGGACGGCCGCGAGGCGCTCGACCGGCTGCGTGAGGGCGACTTCGACCTGGTCGTGCTCGACGTGATGCTCCCCAGGCTGGACGGCTTCGACGTCTGCCGCCAGATCCGCGCCCGCAGCACCGTGCCGATCATCATGCTCACCGCCAAGACGGAGGAGATCGACAAGGTGCTCGGCCTCGAGCTCGGGGCGGACGACTACATAACCAAGCCGTTCTCCGTCCGCGAGTTCCGCAGCCGCGTCAAGGCCGTGCTCCGCCGCGCAGAGCTGAGCCGCGGCGAGGAGCCGATGGAGGAGCCGATCGAGGAGGGCGACCTCCGCGTCGACTTCGAGAAGCGCCAGGTCGAGGTCCGCGGGGAGCAGGTGCGGCTCACCTACGTGGAGTTCGAGATCCTTGCCGGACTGGCCCGGAGCCCCGGCCGGGTGTTCAGCCGCACCATGCTGCTGGAGCGGGTGTGGGGCGACTCGGCCTACCGCGACCCGCGCACCGTCGACGTCCACATCCGCCACCTCCGCGAGAAGCTCGAGCGCGACCCCCGCCAGCCGGAGCTGATCTTCACGGTGCGCGGGGTGGGCTACCGCTTCCGCGATCGATGACACAGCCTTCGCTGCGGAACAAGCTCCTCGCCCTGTTCTTCGCGATCACGGCGCTCGCGTTCGCGGTCATCTACTTCGTCGTGGTGCCGCAGCTCGAGTCGAACCTCCGGGACCAGCAGCTCTCCGACCTCAAGCGTGCCGCCGCCCGCACCGCCCCGAGGTTCGCGGCCATGATCGGCCGGGACGTGCCAGCCCCGGTGGTCGACCGGCGCGTGCGGGCCGCCGCCGAGGCCACGGACTCGCGCGTCACGCTCCTCAGCATCCAGCAGTCGCTGGCCGCTGGAGGCGGCGGGCTGCGCTTCTTCGTGCTGTCGGACTCCGGCGAGGAGCGCGAGGTGCCGTCGCAGCCGGCGATCGCGCGGAGGGCCGTCGAGAAGCGGAAGGTCACCACCGGCTTCGGCCGCGTCCACAGCGACGAGGTAGGCCAGGTCGCGCAGCCGATCGACTACCGCGGCGAGCCGGGCTGGGTCGTCCTCTACTCGCGCGACCTCGGCGACGTGGCCGAGACGGTGTCGAACGTCCGCGAGCGGGTGCTCGTGGCCACGGGCATCGCCCTCCTGGTCGCGCTAATCGGCGGTTACCTCGTGGCCCAGGCCCTCGCCCGCCGCGTCCGCCGGCTCGAGACGAGCGTCAAGGAGGTGGCGGCCGGCCGCTTCCGCGACCCGCTTCCCGTCGACTCCGAGGACGAGCTCGGTCAGCTGACGCGAGCGTTCAACGACATGCAGGAGCAGCTGCGGCAGGTCGACGTGGCTCGCAAGGAGTTCATCGCCACCGCCTCGCACGAGCTGCGAACGCCGATCTTCTCGCTGGCGGGGTTCGTCGAGCTGCTGCAGGACGAGGAGCTCGACGACGAGACCCGACGCGAGTTCCTCGAGACGATGAACGAGCAGGTGGCGCGGTTGCAGAAGCTCTCCGTGGACCTGCTCGACCTGTCCCGCCTCGACGCCGGCTCGGTCGAGCTGGAGCGCGAGGCCGTCGACCTGTCCGAGCTGGCCCGCTCGGTG
>Ga0126312_10001451_pt1 | contig 15555 bp, 16 predicted proteins | sample Plot104A_FD_92537 | JGI IMG/M metagenome (GOLD analysis project Ga0126312, IMG submission 92537) | Serpentine soil microbial communities from UC McLaughlin Reserve, CA, USA - Plot104A | ecosystem: Environmental > Terrestrial > Soil > Grasslands | place: USA: UC McLaughlin Reserve, Lake County... | reverse complement strand
GGGGGGCAGCCGCGTCGAGGCGATCCACGCGCCACTGCCCGTCTGGTGCCAGGACCCGGTGGACCGCTTGGAGCTGGTCCACGAGGAGCTGAAGGACCTCAAGGAGGAGGGCGGCGCCGTCGGCGCCGAGGTGATCACCGAGATGGGGGGCTTCGCCGCGGCCACCGTCATGGGCCAGGCCGCCCGGGTGTTCGCCCGCCGGCGCTACTTCAACGTGGTCGTGACCAACGTCCCGGGGCCCCAGAGCCCGCTCTACCTGCAGGGGCGCGAGCTGGTCGACTGTTTCCCGATGGTTCCGCTGGCACGCAATCAGGGGCTGGGCGTGGCGATCCTCAGCTACCACGGCCGACTGAACTTCGGCCTGGTCGGCGATTACGACGTGATGTTCGATCTCGAGGACCTCGCCGAGGACGTGATGCTGAGCCTCGAGGAGCTCGCCGAGGCCGCCGGCATCGGGCTCAGCTCCACACTCGCTTAACCGAATCGGGGTTACGATTAGTTCGTGCGCGACAAGGTGATCGAGAGCGCTCGCCGGCTGGGGCTCGAAGTGGATGTGCGCAAGCTGGACTCCTCCACCGCGACGGTGGGCGAGGCCGCGCAGGCCGTGGGCTGCCGGGACGCGCAGATCGCCAAGTCGCTCGTCTTCGTCTGCGACGGGGAGCCCGTGGTGTGCATAGCGTCGGGGGCGCACCGCGTGGACCTCGACCTGCTGGCCGAGATCGTCGACTGCGCCGAGGTGCGCCAGGCCTCACCCGACGAGGTGCGCGCCGCCACCGGCTACCCGGTCGGCGGGGTGGCTCCCTTCGGCTACGACCTGCCCACGGTGATGGACGAGGACCTGCTGGAGTACGACTGCGTCTGGGCCGCGGCCGGCGACGGCCACAGCCTGTTCGAGGTCAACCCCCACAAGCTGCTGAATTGCACCGGCGCGCAGCTGGCGCGGGTCTCCTCGCCGTCATGACCGACGGCAACCCCTCGCACGGCTACGGCACCGCCACCCTGCGCGGGGTCGCGGCGCGCTTGTTCGCCGCCCGCCCGGCGTCCTGAGCGCGACGAGGCCCACCCTGCGAAAAAGCCCTCAAACGGCTGAGGGGTCTTGCGGACCCGTGCCGCGGTCGGCGGCGGCTTTGCCGCCATGTAGACGGTCTCGGCGGGCGCTCAGGCGAAGAACGTCCGCGCCCGCTCGGCCACCAGCTCGGGCACCTCGTCGACGATGAAGTGCGTGATCCCCTCCACCGGCTCCACGCGCGCGTCGTCGGCGTGCTGAGGCAGATCGGCGACCGCCTCCAGGGGCAGCACGGGATCCTCGGTGCCGTGCAGCACCAGTAGCGGCTGGCGCACGCGTCTGCCGCGGTAGTCGCCGCGCAGGACCGACGGTGTGTCGCGCGTCAGCAGGGTCCGGTAGATCTCGCGCGCGGCGCGTGCCCGCGCGGGCTCGAGGAACTGGTCCGTGTAGATCCGCGCGTCCTCGTCGCTCCACACCCGCGGGACGAGTTGGCCGCGCATGAACCGGCCCACCAGCCCGCTGGTCATGAGCCGGTCCCCGGCGAACGGCGTGCCCAGCAGGGCGGCGTACCAGAGGCGGAACAGGCCCAGGGCACGCCGGGCGCTGGGGTCGCTGAGCGGATGGCCCGTGTTGAGGGCCACGAGGCGCTCGATGCGCTCCGGATGGCCAAGGCAGAGCAGGAAGCCCGTGTAGCCGCCCCAGTCGTGGCCCATCAGGCCCACCCTCTCGATCTCCAAGGCGTCGAGCAGGGCGACGGCGTCGGCGGCCAGGCTCTCCTTCTCGTACCCCCAGGGCGGGGCGTCGGTCCAGCCCTGGCCGCGCAGGTCCGCGCAGATCACCCGGTGGCTCTCGGCCAGGGCGGGGATGACGCCCTTCCACATCCACCAGTGCTGAGGCCAGCCGTGGAGCAGGAGCAGCGGGGGACCCTCCCCTGCTTCCGCCACGTGGACGCGCAGCCCAGTCGGCAGCCGCACCCAGTGGTGGCGGACACCTTCCAACTCGGGCATCGGACGCTCGGCCACGGCGGGACGAGCATAATCTGGATCGAGCATGGCTCCTCTCCGCGTGGCACTCGCACAGATCAACCCCACGGTGGGCGACATCGCGGGCAACGCCCGGCTGATCAACGAGTACACCGCGCTGGCGCGCAGCGAGGAGGCGAGCATCGTGGTCTTCCCCGAGCTCGCCCTCACCGGCTACCCGCCCGAGGACCTCCTGCTCAAGACGCACTTCCTCGACGCGGTGGGCGACGCCCTGCAGGACATCGCCGCGCAGACCCAGGGAATCGTGGCCGTGGTGGGCTTTCCGGAGCGTGCCGACGACGTCTACAACGCCGCCGCCCTGCTCTCCGACGGGCAAGTGAGGGCCGTCTACCGCAAGATGTACCTGCCCAACTACGGCGTCTTCGACGAGCAGCGCTACTTCCAGAACGGCCAGCGGCCCGCCGTGTTCGAGCTCGACGACGTCACGGTGGGGGTCACGGTCTGCGACGACATCTGGGAGCCGGGCCCCCCGGCCACCACCGAGGCGCTCGCCGGGGCGCGGCTGATCGTCAACCTGTCCTCCTCGCCCTATCACTCGGGCAAGGGCAAGACGCGCGAGCACATGCTCGCGCAGCGTGCCCGTGACAACCTGGCCGCCGTGGCCTTCTGCAACAGCGTGGGCGGCCAGGACGAGCTGGTCTTCGACGGTCACAGCCTCCTGATCGACTGGGACGGCCGGGTGGTGGCCCGCGCGCCGCAGTTCGAGGAGTCGCTGACGGTGGGGATCATCGACCCCGCGGCCGCGGCGGGGGGCCGCCTGCGCGATCCCCGCCACCGCACCAACGTGCGCCGCCGGAGGCGCCGAGCCGACGCCGGCATCCCCCAATTCGAGGTCGAGCGGCTAGCCGAGCTGACGCTGGAGGCTCCGGCTCCGGAGGAGGTCACCACCGGGCCGGTCGACGAGCCGCTCGAGCTCGATGCCGAGATCTACGCGGCCCTGCGCCTCGGGGTACGCGACTACGTCGACAAGAACGGGTTCTCCTCGGTGGTCATCGCCCTGTCCGGCGGCATCGACTCCGCCCTGGTCGCGCTGGTCGCGGCCGACGCGCTTGGCGCCGACCGCGTGACCTGCGTGTCGATGCCCTCGCCCTACTCGTCGGAGGGCACCCGCGCCGACGCCCGTGCGATCGCCGCCAACCTCGGCACCGAGTTCATGGAGCTCGAGATCGAGAGCGTCATGAGGTCCTACGAGGAGATGCTGGCCGGGCCCTTCGAGGGCCGCGAGCCGGACCTGACCGAGGAGAACGTGCAGGCGCGCATCCGCGGCAACGCGGTGATGGCCCTGTCCAACAAGTTCGGCTCGCTGGTGCTGACCACCGGGAACAAGTCCGAGCTCTCGGTCGGGTACGCGACGCTCTACGGCGACATGGCCGGTGGCTTCGCCGTGCTCAAGGACGTCTACAAGGGCTCTGTCTACCGCCTCGTGCGCTGGCGCAACGCCCAGGGCGACGGAGAGCTGGTGCCCGGGTCGGTGCTCGAGCGCCCGCCGTCGGCCGAGCTGCGCGAGGAACAGCTGGACGAGCACTCGCTGCCTCCATACGAGGCGCTGGACGAGATCCTCGAGGGCTACATCGAGGGCGACCTGGACGCCGGCGAGCTGGTCCGCCGCGGCCTGCCGGCCGAGGACGTCGAGCGCGTGGTGCGTATGGTCGACGGCGCGGAGTACAAGCGGCGTCAGGCCCCGCCCGGGATCCGCATCTCCACTCGCGCCTTCGGGCGCGACAGACGGCTGCCCATCACCAACCGCTACGAGTCGCGCGTGGAGCCGCGCGGGCACTCGCGCCGGCTGCGGGCGCTCTAGAGGACCGGCGCCGGTCGAACGGCCATCGTCACCCTCGTGGTGGCGCAGAGGCGGCCCTGCTCGTCCGCGAAGTCGACGTCCCAGACCCAGGTCGTGCGCCCCCGGTGTCGGCGCCGCGCCGTGGCCTCGATGGTCCCCTCGGACACCGGCCGGAGGAAGCTGGTCGCGTTGGACTGGCCCATCGCGACGAACTCCGGGCTCACGGTCGAAAAGGTCGCGATCGAGCACAGGCTCTCCGCCAGCGCGGCATAGGTGCCTCCGTGCACGATCCCAATCGGCTGGCGATGATGAGCGGCCACGCTGAAGCGGGCACGGGCCTCCTGGTCGCCGATCTCGAGGAACTCGAAACCGAGCACGCCGTCCAGGGTTCCCTCGAGCTCCTGTGGGTCGGCGGCCACGTCGCGCAGGCTACAGTTCCGCTCCAGCGTGGCCACCTTCGAGCAGCTCTCCGCCGACCAGCGGGCAATCGTCGAGCTCATCCTCAAGCGAGGGCAGTCCTACGAGGAGCTGTCCGACATGCTGGGGATGCCCGAGGACCGCGTGCGCGAGCTTGCGCAGACCGCGCTCGCGGAGCTCGCTCCGGCCACCGCCAAGGCTGTCGACGACGACTGGCGCGGCCAGGTCGCCGACTACATCCTCGGCCAGCAGACCGGCCCCGAGTCGACCGCCACCCGCGGACATCTGCGCCGCTCGGAGCCCGCCCGCGCCTGGGCGCGGTCGCTGCTCGACTCCCTCGACGACCTCTACGAGGGCGACGGTCGCCCCGCGATCCCCGAGGGTGATCGCTCCGCCGCGCGCGCTGAGCGCAGGCCGCGCCGCGAGCGCGCGCGTCCCGCGGCGGACGACGAAGAGGACGAGCGCCCGCGCGGCCCGCTGTCACCCGAGGCCCGTGCCGCCGTGCGCCGCCGCCGACTGCTGGGCGGCCTGGCCGCCGCGCTGGTCCTGGTGGCGCTGATCGTGCTCGTCTGGCCCGTGGGAGTGCTCACCAAGGACGACGAGGAACCCGCCCGCCGGTCGGCCAACAGCGGCCAAGAGCGCATCGCCGGACCGAGCGTGCTGCGCCCGGTCGAGGGGAACAGGGGGGGCAGGGCCGTGACCTGGGCGGCCCTGCGCGGCAAGAAGCGCATTCTGCTCGTGCAGGCTCAGCTGCCGAAGCCCCGCGGGCGCCAGTTCTACGGGGTCTGGCTCTGGAACTCCGACGGCGACTCACGCCTCATCGGGGCCCAGCAGGCCGACCGCCAGGGCCGCGTCCAAGGGGCTGCGCTGCTGCCCAGCGACCTCGGGCGCTTCAAGTACCTCGATGTCTCGCGCGAGCCGAACGGGCGCCCCGCCAGGCACTCCGGCGTCTCGATTCTGCGCGGGCCGGTGGCCCCGCTGGAGGGCCCTGGCCGGCCGCTGCCCCAGCAGGCCGGCGGCACTCAGCAGCCTCAGCAGGGCGGCGCGCAGCAGATCCCTCAGGGCGGCGCGCAGCAGATCCCTCAGGGCGGCGGCACTCAGCAGCCCTGAGGGCGGCGGGCGGCCCTACGGCCGGGCCGGCAGCAGCTTCCCGGGGTTCATGATCCCCTCTGGGTCGAGCGCCTTCTTGGTGGCCCGAAGCAGCGCGAGGCCAAGGTCGCCCACCTCGTCACGCATCCAGGGCAGGTGGTCGCGGCCCACCGCGTGGTGGTGGGTGATCGTCCCTCCCGCCCCGACGATCGCCTCGCTGGCCGCTGTCTTGGCCGCGCTCCATTGCTCGAGCTCCGCGCCCTCCTCCTGGCGCGCCAGGAAGGTGAAGTAGAGCGAGGCCCCGGAGGGGTAGAGGTGCGAGACGTGGCACATGACAAGCGGCGGAGTGCCGCGCTCGGTGAGCGTGCTGCGCAGCGCCGTCTCGACTGCCTCGCGCAAACCCGCGAGGTTGCTCCAGGACCCCGCGGTCTCCAGCGTCTCGGCCATGATGCCGCGGCCCATGAGCACGTCGCGAAGGTAGGGGCCGGCGAAGCGCCCGGACTCCCAGGAGCGTCCGGGTCGCAGACCGAGCGAGACCCCGCCGGCGGCGCGCAGCAGGGCACCCGTGCGCTTCTGGCGCTGCGAGACGTCGTCCGAACTGCCCTCGTAGCCCGCTATCGCCAGACAGCCCCGCTCGTGGCCGCGGGCCTTCAGGTAGGCCCGGCCGAGGCGCTGGGTGCGCCCCTCCCCCGCCTGGGCCATCGACAGCCGGGTCTCCTCCTCGTCGGACAGCCGCGCCACGTCCGGCGAGGCGCCGCGCTGCTCGAGCGCCCGAAAGGCCTCGCAGCCGTAGGCGAAGGAGGCGAACGACCAGCCGTCGTAGATGCGCTCCGCCGGGGCGGGCCGCACGCGCAGCGTCGCCTCGGTGATGACCCCGAGCGCGCCCTCCGAGCCCACGGCCAGCTCGAGCAGTGAAGGGCCGGCGGCGCTCGCCGGGTTGGGTCCGAGCACGAGCTCGCCGGCGGGGGCGCACAGGCGCAGACCCTCCACCAGCTCGTCGATGCGCCCGTAGCCGGTGGAGGCCTGGCCGGCCGAGCGCGTGGCCACCCAGCCGCCCACCGTCGAGTACTCGAACGACTGCGGAAAGTGGCCCAGGGTGAGGTTCCGGGCGCCCAGCTCGGCCTCTGCGCGCGGACCGAACAGGCCCGCCCCCAGCGTGGCGGTCAGTGACACCTCGTCGACCTCGCCCACCCCGTCCAGGCTCGAGAGGTCGAGCGTGATGACCGCGTCGTGGGGACCGCTTAGCGGCTCGACGCCGCCCACCACGCTCGTGCCGCCGCCGAAGGGAACCACCGCCACGCGGTGCTCGGCGCAGGCGGCCAGCACGGCCGGAATCTGGTCTGGGCCGTCGGGCACGAGCACGGCGTCGGGCGCGCAGGAGAAGTCCCCGGCGCGAAGGCGCACGAGGTCCGCGTAGCCGCGCCCCGCGGCGTGCCCGACGCGCGTCTCGAGGTCTATGCGCAGGGCAGCTGGCCCCGAGGCCGCCACCAGGGCGGCGTGGGCGGCAGGGCTCAGCCTGGGGGCGGCCAGCGCGGCCCCCTCCAGCGACGGGCGCTCCCTCCGTGTCCCCAGGTCGGCCTCCAACTCCTCGCGCAGCAGCGCCTCGGCAGCTGGCGTCAGCTCGGGGTCGTGCCCGTCCTCGCCCCAGCCCCACCAGCGCATCAGCGGCCCTCCGCCAGGGCGCCGAGCCCCTCGAGCGCGCGGTCGAGCGTCCGCCGCGTGGCGAGCCGGACCTGGATCACGCCGAAGCGCGCGAAGCCGCGCAGGCGGGTGCGGTGGGCCAGCTGCACCTTGGTCCCCTCCCCCGCGGGCTCCAGGACCAACTGGTAGCGCGAGTCGGTCATGATGCGCTCGAAAGGCGACTCCTCGAGCTCGTGGCGCCACACCAGCCGCTCGGGCTCTACCGACTCGAGCACCGTGTAGTCGGCGCGCAGGGTCTTGCCGCGCGGGGTCGTCATCACGGTCGTCCAAGCCTCCTCGCCGGCCTCCTCCACGCGCGTGACCGAGGGCCACCACTGCGGCAGGCGCTCGGGGTCGCGGGCCACCGCCCACACCTTCTCCCGCGGGGCGCTCAGCGCCCGCTCTCGGCGGACGGTCGGCACCTATGCGCTCCCGTACGTGATCAGGCTGTGCACGTCGCGACCGGCGAGGCGCTTGCGGCCCTCGAGGAACTCCAGCTCGATCAGGAAGGCGCAGCCCACGACGTCGCCGCCGGCCTGCTCGACGAGCCCACACAGGGCCGCGGCGGTGCCCCCCGTGGCCAGCAGGTCGTCGTGGACGAGCACCCGCGCCCCGCCTCGCATCGCGTCGCTGTGGACCTCCAGGGCGTCGACGCCGTACTCCAGCTCGTACTGCTCGGAGGACACCTCACGCGGCAGTTTGCCCGGCTTGCGGGCCAGGACGAATCCCGCCCCCGCTGCCACGGCGAGCGCTCCGCCGAGGACGTACCCGCGAGCCTCGGCGGACACCACGTACTCGACCTCGCGCGAGCGCGCGTAATCGGCCAGCCGCGCGACGGAGGACTCCAGGGCGCGGGCATCGAGTAGCAGCGGCGTGATGTCCTTGAAGACGATCCCCGGGCGCGGGAAGTCGGGAACGTCCTGGATACGGGACCGGAGGTCCGGCTCAGTGCTCACCTCGTGAGCTTGCGGAGGTCCCGTATGAGCAGCAGGTGCTTGAGGTTGGAGGCGATCGCGGCCAGGTTCTCGAGCGCCTCCACCGCCTCCCGCCGCCGCTCGGGGTTCCGCGAGCGCAGCGCCGGGGCCAGGATCTGCTCCAGCAGGGCGGCCTCGCGGTCCGCCGAGGTCCGGAACACCCGCAGGTTGCGCCCGCCGACACCGAAGCGCTTGAGCTCCTGGGTGGCGCGCACGATCTCGCGGTCGGTGTCGTCGTAGAGCGTCTCGCCGTTGTGCTTCTCGCCCTTGATCACGCCGTACTCCTCGAGCTCCTTGACCAGCCCGCGTTCGGCGCCGGTCTCCTCGAGTACGTCGTCCAGGCGGTACAGGGCCTCCTGCCCGCCCTCCACGCTGGCGCGGCGCAGCGCTCCGCGCTGATCGCTGGCCTTGGGACTGGACTTGGCGATCTCCTGGTCGGCACGGCCGGCGGCCAGCTCCTGGCGAATGACCCGTAGCGGCAGGAACTCGTCCCGTTGCAGGCGCAGGATGGTGCGTAGGCGGGCCACGTCGGCCGGCGCGTAGAGGCGGTAGCCGCCCTGGGTGCGGCGGGGCGCGAGCAGCTTCTGGTCCTCGAGGTAGCGGACCTTGGAAATCGAGATGTCGGGGAACTCCCGCTCGAGCTGCTTGACCACAGCACCGATGGTCAGCGCCTTGGTGGGGCGTACGGGGATGTCCGTGCTCACCGCTCGAGGTACGTGAGCTTGTACTTGCCCACCTGCAGCTCGTCGCCGTTGGCCAGCCGGTGGGACTCGATCCGGCGCCGGTTCACGTAGGTCCCGTTGAGCGAGCCCAGGTCGTCGATGTAGAGCCCGTCGCGGCGGCGCACCAGCAAGGCGTGGTTGCGCGAGACCGTGACGTCGTCGAGGAACACCTCGGCGTCGGGGCTGCGGCCGATCGTCATGCGGTCGCCCGACACGTTGAACAGCTCACCCGAGCGCCCCCCGCCGGCCCGGATGACCAGCGTCGCGCCCTCGCCCGCGACCTCTTCGAGGTCGACCGGCTTGAGCTCACCGCTCTCGTCGACCTGGTAGGTCTCGGTGGTGTCGCCGCCGCCCGATGGCTTGGAGTCGCCCAGGAAGGCGCCGCATTTCGAGCAGTAGTTAGCCCCCTCGGCGTTGACGAATCCGCACTCGGGGCAGTGCACCGCGCGCCCTTACTCGCCGTCGCCCTGCGGGATGGCCTTGCCGGAGAGGATGTCGCTCAGCTGCTGGACGTCGTCGCCGGAGATGACGGCCTCGCCCTCCTCGTGCTTCTTGCGCAGCCGGTTGACCAGCTCCGCGCGCAGGATGTCGATCTTTCCATGCAGGATCCTGCGCTGGTAGGACACCTCCTGCTCTTCCTCGGTGAGCTGCTGGATGAGGTCCTTCAGCTCCTCGTTGGATAGGGCGCCTAGATCGGGGAAGGTGTCCATGAGGCGGGTCGGGTCCTTTCGTGCGGAGGCCGAGCGAGTTTACAGGTAGGGATCAAGTCGAGCTTGAGGGTCCGTGCCGGAAATGGCGCATGCCGTCTTGCAGGTACAGGTAGGTGGCTCCGAGCGTCATGGCCAGGCCCAGGTAGAGCAGGACCTCGGGCACCCAGGAATCAATCAGGATGGCCAGGCCGAGAGCGGTCATAGTGGGCCACACCGCCCACCGGCCGAGCATGTTCACCTTGATGTCCACCCCCATCTTCAGGGAGATCTGGGTCAGCACGAGCATCAGGACCTCGCGGGCGGCTAGCACGATGAGGGCCCAGCGGGGCAGAAGCTCGAAGTGGAAGTCGACCACGACTCCGGAGACCACGAGCAGCCGGTCGGTGAGCGGGTCCATGAGGGCGCCGAGGCGGCTGTACTGGCCGGTGAGCCGTGCCGTGAGCCCGTCCAGGTAGTCCGTCGCCGAGATGAAGGCGAACAGCAGCGCGGCTGCGGTGTTCCGGCCATGGCCCGAGAAGGCGATCACGAGGAACACAGGGATCAGCGCCAAGCGCACCGCCCCAATGGCGTTCGGGAGCGTGAACGGCCGCAGCGGCATCTGCCGCAGGGTTTCGGGCGGCGGCGGACCCGAGCGGTCCAGGCCCAGCAGGCGCCTGCGAGTGCGCTCCCGCACTTCCTCGGTCTTCTCACGGACGGCCTCCACGCGCTCGCGCGCGGCCTCGCCGCGGGTCTTCTCTACGGGAGCGTCTGCCATAGGTCCACTGCGGCCTCGGCCGCGCCATCAAGGGGCAAGCTGCGCTTCTCCTGCCCGCGCCTGACCTGGGCCTCGACCTCGCCGGACTCGATCCCCCGCTTGCCAACGGTCAGGCGCAGAGGGCAGCCCAGCAGCTCGGCGTCGGCGAACTTCTCGCCCGCGCCCGCCTCGCGGTCGTCGTAGATCACGTCGAGCCCCGCTTCGGCGAGCTCGCCATAGAGGCGGTCGGCCACCTCGCGAGCAGGTTCGCCCTCGCGGCCGAGGGTCACCAGCTCGGCGTCGAAGGGCGCCAGCGAGCGCGGCCAGGAGATGCCCTGCTCGTCGGCGTGCTGCTCGATCGCCGCCGCGACGACGCGAGCGGGGCCGATCCCGTAGGACCCCATCCAGATGGGGTGCTCGGAGCCGGTCTCGTCCAGGTAGCGGGCCCCGAGGGGCTCGGAGAAGCGGGTGCCGAGCTTGAAGATGTTGCCCACCTCGATGGCGGGCTCGATGCGGATGACCGCTCCCCCCGGACAGGTGTCCCCCGCCTCCACGGTGCGCACGTCGGCCCAGGTGGGGTCGAAGTCGCGGCCGGGCTCGACGCCCCGCACGTGCGTGTCGGGCCGGTTGGCGCCGGCCACCAGCCCACTCAGGCCGCGCAGTGCCTCGTCGGCGATGACCTCGACCCGGGCGCCGACCGGACCGATGTACCCGCCCACCGTGCCGAACTGGTCGCGGACCTCCTCCTCGTGGGCGGGGCGAGCCTCGGCGCCGAGCGAGTTGGCGAGTTTGATCGGGTTCAGCCGGTGGTCGCCGCGCAGCAGGACCAGCAGCGGCCTGCGCCCGTCGGCGATCATGGGCATGGCCTTGATCAGGCCGGTGGCGGGCACGCTCAGCAGGCGTGTCACGGCCTCGATGCTGGTCGCGCCCGGGGTGTCCACCTCCTCCGGGGCGTCCAAGGGCTCGGGCAGGGCCTCAGGCGGGACGGGGGTGGCGCTCGCCACCTCCACGTTGGCGGCGTAGCCGGCGTCCGAGAGCGCCACGTCGTTCTCGCCCGCCGGGCATGGCGCCATGTACTCGTGCGCGCCGAACCCGCCCATCATTCCCACGTCGGACTCGACCCGGTACCACTCCAGGCCGGCGCGGTCGAAGATGCGGTCATACGCGCCGGCGTAGCGGTCGTATGAGTGGTCGAGCCCCTCGCGGTCCCGGTCGAACGAGTAGGCGTCCTTCATCACGAACTCGCGTGTGCGCAGCACGCCGGCGCGCGGCCGAGGCTCGTCTCGCTCCTTGGTCTGGAAGTGGTAGAGCAGCTTGGGCAGGTCGCGGTAGGAGCGCACCTCTCGGGCCATGTGGAAGGTCAGGGCCTCCTCGTGGGTCATGGCCAGCGCCAGCTCGGCGCCCTTGCGGTCCTGGAGCTTGAACAGCTCCTCGATGTCGTAGCGGCCTGAGGTGCGCCAGATCTCGGCCGGCTGGAGCACCGGCATCAGCATCTCGAGCGCGCCGATGGCGTCCATCTCCTCGCGGACGATCTGCTCGGCCTTGCGGTGGGCCCGCCAGCCGGCGGGCAGCCAGGACCACATCCCGGCCCCGAGCTGGCGCGCCATCCCGGCCCGCACCAGCAGCCGGTGGGAAACGGCCTCAGCGTCGGCCGGCGGGTCCTTGGTGGTGGGCAGGAAGTACTCGCTGAGGCGCGTCACTCTGGTCCGAGTCTAGGTTCCGGGTCACTGCGCGCATGCCTTTCGGGTCAAGGGGACGGGCCCCGGAGCCGAAAAGGAAGAACACGTGGTCGCAAACACGAGGTACCGCAGCGTTCTGCGCGCATTCGCCGCCCTGGTGGGGGCGGCCTGGCTGGCCTTCGCCGTCCATGCCCTGCTGGGCGTCGGAGAGGGCCCGCTGTGGGACGGCTGGCTCTACAACGGCCTGATGGGCTCGGCGGCGGCGGCGTGCCTGCTGCGCAGCGCCCTGGTACGCGAGGAGCGCCGGGCCTGGGCCCTCCTGGGCGCGGGCATCGCGCTCTGGACCGCGGGCGAGGTCTACTGGTCGCTGTTTCTGACCGGCCTCGACCAGGTGCCGGTCCCCTCCCCTGCGGACATCCTCTACCTGGCGCTCTACCCCGCCTCCTTCGTGGCCCTGGTGTGGCTCGCCCGCGCGCGGCTCGGCCACTTTGGCTCGCGCCTCGCGCTGGACGCCCTGATCGCCGCTCTGACCGTCGCCGCCCTGGCCACGGCCGTCGCCTTCGGCCCCATCCTGGGCTCGCTGGACGGCAGCGGGCTGGCCGTGGCCACCAACCTTGCCTATCCCCTCTGCGACGTGGCCCTCCTGGCCCTCGTGGTGGGCATGACCGCGCTCAGCGGCTGGCGGCCCGGGAACGCCTGGCTCATGCTCGCCGCCGGCCTGGGTTTGATGGCGGTCGCCGACGTCACCTACCTGCTCCAGTCCGCCGAGGGCACCTACAAGGAGGGCGCCGCCCTCGACCTGTTGTGGCCCACCGCCGCTCTGATCGTGGGCCTGGCCGCGTGGCAGCGTCCCGAGCCGCGCGGGGCCAGGCGCGTCGACCGCCGTGTCACCGACGCGCCCGTCTTGTGCGCGCTGGTGGCCGTCGCGACGTCGGTGCTCGCCTCCGCGGCCCACCTGGGGATCACCGGGCAGGCGCTGGCCGCCGCGGCTCTGCTCGCGGTGACCGCCCGGATGGCGGTCGCCGCGCAGGACAACCGCCGCCTGGTGGCCAAGTCGCGCCGTGACGCCCTCTCGGACGCCCTCACCGGCCTCGGCAACCGGCGGCGGCTCATGAGCGACCTCGTGAGGACGGTGGAGATCGCCGAGCAGGACTCGCCGTGGATGCTCGCCTTCTTCGACCTGAACGGCTTCAAGGGCTACAACGACGTCTTCGGCCACCCCGCCGGCGACCAGCTGCTCGTCCGCCTGGGCAAGCGGCTCGAGCGCGCCGTGGCGCCCGTGGGGCGGGCCTATCGCCTGGGGGGCGACGAGTTCTGCGTCCTGGCCCGAGTGGACCCGACCCGCAACGACGCGACCCTGAGGGCCGGCGTGGCCGCCCTCACCGAACGCGGCGACGGCTTCTCGGTCGATGCCGCCCACGGCTCGGTGCTCATCCCGACGGATGTGCGTGACGCCACCGCGGCGCTGCGCCAGGCCGACACGCGCATGTACCAGCAGAAGGGCCAGTCGCGCCCGTCCGCCCCCAGCCAGACCTGCCGGGCGCTGGTGGCCGCCCTGTCCGAGCGCGACCCCCGTCTGGAGGCCCACGGCAACGTGGTGGCCGCACTGGCCTCCAAGGTCGCCGCCCGACTGAACATGACGGCCGAGGACCGCGACGAGGTCCACCGCGCGGCCGAGCTGCACGACCTCGGCAAGGTGGCCGTGCCCGACGCGATCCTCGAGAAGACCGGTCCGCTCGACGACGAGGAGTGGGAGTTCATGCGCCGCCACACGCTGGTCGGCGAGCGCATCCTGAGCGCCGCTCCGGCGCTCGCCCCGGTGGCGCGGCTGGTGCGCTCCAGCCATGAGCACATGGACGGCGAGGGGTATCCCGACGGCCTGAAGGGCGAGGAGATCCCGCTGGGCGCCCGGATCGTCGCGGTTTGCGACGCCTTCGAGGCGATGACCGTGCCGCGGCCCTACCGCAAGGCGGTCAGCCGCGAGGAGGCCCTCGCCGAGCTGCGCCGCTGCGCCGGCACACAGTTCGACTCCGCGGTGGTCGAGGCCTTCGCGTTCGTCCTACGCGCCGAGCCGGCGCGCTCGGAGGCCCCTACGCCCGCGTGAAGCGGCGCCCGGCCGTGGGCGAGACGTCCTCGTCCAGCCGCTTGCGCTCGGACTTCGGAGCCCCGGCCATCGGCAGGGCGTCGCCCTCGGCCATGGCCTGCTCGCTGGCCGCGGCGGCCTCCATTGCGGCCATGCGCTCGGGCGTCATCTCGCCGGCGTTCTCCTCCTCGATCTTCTGCAGCCACTCGGCTCCCTCTGCGGCCTTGGACTCATCGCGCTCGACGCGGCCGAGCTTGAGCGAGCGGTCGATCTCGGTGAAGAGCTCCTCCACCAGGCGCTCCTGGGGCACCTTTCGCAGCGGCTCGCCCCCGGCGAAGATCAGGCCCTCGTTCTTGGCGCCGGTGATGCCGAAGTCGGCGTGCGAGGCCTCACCGATGCCGTTGACCGCGCAGCCCAGCACGGCCACCTCGATCGGCTCGTCGTAGGCCTCGAGCCTGTTCTCGACCTCGGCCACCACGGTGTCCATGTCGAACTGGAGCCGCCCGCAGGTAGGGCAGGCGATCAGCACCGGGCCCTTCTCGCGCAGCTTGAGCGCCTTGAGGATCTCCCAGGCGACCTTGACCTCCTCCTCGGCGTGGAAGGTCGAGAGCGAGATGCGCACGGTGTCGCCGATGCCGTCGGCCAACAGCGTGCCGAGCCCGACGGCGGACTTCAGCGAGCCGGTCCACTTGGTGCCCGCCTCGGTGATGCCCAGGTGGAGCGGGTAGGGAATGCGCTCGGCGAGCAGCCGGTTGGAGGCGATCGTGTTGGGGACGCTCGTGGACTTGATCGAGACCTTGAAGTTCTCGAAGTCCAGGCGCTCCATCAGCTCGACGTACTCCACCGCGGCCCGGACCAGCGCCTCCACCGAGTTCTCGCGCTCGAGCTCGTGCAGGTGCTTGGGCAGCGAGCCCGAGTTGACCCCGATGCGGAGCGGGGTTCCGGCGGCCTTGGCCCGCTCGGTGACCTCGCCGGTCTTCTCGTGGCCGCCGATGTTGCCGGGGTTGATGCGTACGCAGTGCGCGCCGGCGTCGATGGCCTTGAGCGCCAGGGTGTGGTTGAAGTGGATGTCGGCGATAACCGGGATCGGCGACTCGACCACGAGGCGCTTCAACGCGTCCACATCCTTGTCGCGCGGCACCGCGCAGCGGACGATGTCGCCGCCGGCGTCCGCGATGGCGCGGATCTGCTTGAGCGTGGCATCGTAGTCGGCGGTTTCAGTCTTGGTCATCGACTGCACGGCGACCGGGGCGCCGCCGCCGATCTTCACGCCGCCGACGTCGATCTGGCGCTGGGAGGGCACCCCCTGAGGGTACAAGGAGCTATCGCCCGCTCAGGGCCCGCGCTACCCGGGGCTCATCCCCCGGATAGCAGGGTCCCCATGCGCCGCAGACGCCAGTCGGCCTCCTCCGGCCAGCTCTCGGGATCGGGCGGCCACCAGGCGAACTCGTCGTGCTCGGCGTCCGGGACCGGCTCGGCGTCTTCGGGCACGGTGGCCTGGCCGACGAGCATGACCACGCCGTTGGGGAGTCGGACCAGCGCCTCGATTGTGGTCCGGACGGGCCTCAGCCGCCACTCCTCCTCCAGCTCGCGGGTGAGGGTGTCCACGGGGCTCTCCCCAACCTCGACCGCGCCGCCG
>Ga0126312_10001450_pt1 | contig 15556 bp, 18 predicted proteins | sample Plot104A_FD_92537 | JGI IMG/M metagenome (GOLD analysis project Ga0126312, IMG submission 92537) | Serpentine soil microbial communities from UC McLaughlin Reserve, CA, USA - Plot104A | ecosystem: Environmental > Terrestrial > Soil > Grasslands | place: USA: UC McLaughlin Reserve, Lake County... | reverse complement strand
GTCCTCACCCCCCAGGACATGACCGAACCGACGGAGACAGCCCAGGGCCTCGTCCCTTACGCCCACGACACTCGCAAGCCCGTTCTGGCGAGCTGGATGGGCGGCGCGGAGGTCGCGGCCGGCACCTCCATCCTGAACGGCGCCGGCATCCCGACCTTCGACTACCCGGATGACGCCGCCCGCTCCTTTACCAACATGTGGCGCTACACCTACAACCTGCGCGGCATCTACGAGACGCCACAACTCGCCGACGGCCCCGACGTCGACCGCGAGCGGGCCGAGGAGATCGTCGCCGGCGTCCGCGAAGGGGGGGCGCACCATCCTCACCGAGTTCGAGTCCAAGGCCCTACTCGCCGCCTACGGCATCCCGACCGTCGAGACGCTGGTGGCGACGAGCGCCGACGAGGCCGTCGATCTTGCCGAGTGCTTCGGCTACCCCGTCGTCCTCAAGCTGAACTCGCAGACCATAACCCACAAGACCGACGTTGGCGGCGTGCGCCTGAACCTCCAGAACGCCGGAGAGGTGCGAGGAGCCTTCGAGGAGATGGAGCGGTCTATCGCGGAGAAATTCTCGCCGGAGGACTTCGCGGGCGCCACCGTGCAGCCGATGGTGAGCCTTGAGGGCTACGAGATCATGATCGGCAGCAGCCTGGATGCGCAGTTCGGACCCGTCCTGCTCTTCGGCTCCGGCGGGCAACTCGTGGAGGTCTACAAGGACCGGGCGCTAGCCCTCCCGCCGCTTACCACGACGCTCGCCCGGCGCACCATGGAGCAGACCCGCATCTTCGAAGCCCTGCAAGGAGTGCGCGGCCGGGCGCCGGTGGACGCCGCGGCGCTCGAGAGGCTCTTCGTGCGCTTCTCGCAGCTCGTCGTGGAGCAGCCCTGGATTAGGGAGATGGACATCAACCCGCTGCTCGCCTCCCCGGAGCGCCTCCTCGCACTCGACGCCCGCGTGGTGCTGCACCCCCCGGAGACGGAAGAAAAAGATCTACCCCGCACCGCGATCCGGCCCTACCCCACCCAGTACGTGTGGGCGGAGGAGATACCGGACGACGGGCCGTCTACGATCCGGCCGATCCGGCCCGAAGACGAGCCCCTGATGGTCCGCTTCCACGAGTCGCTCTCGGAGCAGAGCGTCTACATGCGCTACTTCCACATGCTGGGCCTGAGCCAGCGCACGGCTCACGAACGCCTGACGCGCATCTGCTTTATAGACTACGACTGGGAGATGGCCCTCGTCGCCGAGCGGACGAACCCCGAGACCGAGGAACGAGAGATCCTGGGCGTCGCCCGCCTGAGCCGCCGCGGCAACGTCGCCCACGAGGCCGAGTTCTCGGTGCTCATAAGCGACCGCTTCCAGCGCCAAGGCCTCGGCACCCTGCTAGTGAGCAAGTTGCTCGAGGTCGGCCGCGCCGAAGGCCTCCGTCGCATAACCGCCGATATACTCTTCGAGAACTACCCCATGCAGCGCATCGCCCAAAAGCTCGGCTTCCACCTCCACCGCGACACCGAAGAGATGGTAATGAAGGCCGACCTCGACCTCTACCAGCCAGCGTAGAGCTCACCCCGTCCCGAGCCCTCCGCACCACCCCCTGGACACCGCCCCTCGGCCCACGCCGCCGGGAACCGTTCCCGACATGGCCCCGTTCCCGCCCCCCGTACCGCCCTTTCCACGCCCTAATCGCTAACGATTCCCATTAACCAGTAACAATAATCGTTCTTGATTTCTGGCGATGCGCGGCTATACTGGTGGGGTAGGTTCTACGGCTTTTACGGGGAGGATGCGGTATTGGCGGCGTTGATGGAGCGGCTTGGTCTCGGGGGTCGAGAAGTGACGACCTCGGGGCACAGTAAAGACTTCGTCCTCAAGGTCGTCCAGCCCAGTCTGGTCGGTCTCATGGACGGGTCGGTCTCGACGCTGGCGCCGCTGTTCGCCGCGGCTTTCGCCGCACCCGACCTGGCGTTCACGATAGGGCTCGCGGCGGCGGTGGGGGCGGCGATCAGCATGGGCTTCTCGGAGGGGCTCTCGGACGACGGGTCGCTCACCGGGCGCGGTCATCCCCTTTTGAGGGGCATTATCACGGGCGGCGCGACCTTCATCGGGGGCATTCTGCACACCCTGCCGTTCCTGTTGCCGCAGGCAAGCGTCGCGCTCTACTTGGCCTTCGGGGTAGTGGGCTTCGAGCTGCTGGCGATCTCTTTTATTCGCTACCGATACTTCCGGATGAGCTTCCTCATGTCGGCTATGCAGGTGATCCTGGGCGGGGCGCTAGTCTTCGTTGCCGGCATACTCATCGGCAGCGCGTAGGCCCGCGCGGGTCTACATGATGCTACGGCTGGAGGCCTCACCTGCTTCGGCAGGGTACCAGGCAAGGGGGTGTCTTTTGTACTGCGGGATTTTCCGCAATCCGCAAAGGGGATGATTTCCCGAGGACGATCGAGACAGCTCCCCGCTCCGGGCTGAAAAGCGGAGGAGCACTGCTGCACACCCTGGCGATGTCCACGCAGTCCGAGCCACATTCACCGGAGTAGCCCTGCGGCAAGTCCCCGAAGCCTAGGCGACTACCTAAGGGTCACGAAGCCCGCTTCTTCGGCGGCGGCCAGCATCGTCCGCACGTCTTCGTAGTCCTCGTCGGTGACGGCCACGAAGCCCTCGACAAAGCTGGGGGCGAGGACGGCGCTAGCCGTCGGGTCGTCGCCCATGTCGAGCAGCGCGTCCCTTACGGCGGCCTTCAGCCCGTCCGGCAGCCGGCTGGCGGCCACCACCGGTTGTATCCCGGCCGGGCCCAGGGTGTCGATCACCTTAAGTTGACCTCTCAGGGCCGGGTGGTCGCGCAGCTCAACGGCCAGCACAAGCGAGTCGATGGCAGCGGCGTCGACCCCGCCGCTGCAGACCATTCGTATCGACCGTTGGTGCGAGCCAGCCTCCACTACCCGCCCGAAAAAGCCGTGAGTCTCGCCCATGCTCACCAGACGGTGGCGGGTCACGTTGTAGCCCGAGTGCGAGTCCGGGTCGTTGTACGCCCACGAGCGCCCCCGCAGGTCCGAGAAGAAGCGGAAGGGGCTATCCGCGCGAACGATGACGTCCGAGAAGTAGATGGGTTTGCCCCCGTACCTCGCGCCCCGAAGTAGTGGGGCGGCCAGCAACTCGACCGGCGGCCGGGGTTGGCGGGCGAGCTCGACATACGGTAGGCCGCACAAAAACCCGATGTCAGCCTCCCCGTCGGCGAACTGGTCGAAGGAGTGGCCGACCATTAGCTCGGCCTGCCGCCCGAGCTTCTCGCCGACGTAATCGGCCACGAACCGGTAGACGCCGAACATGTTCGGGGCGAGGAAGGACGCGAAACGTATGCGGTCTCGAACCGCTCCGGTATGCTCCACAGTACTCTCCAGGGGTCTGCCTGCCTCCCCGCATTCTACTCCTGCCATGGAACGGAACAACTGCTGCCAGTTCTCATCTAGGCCCAACACCTGCGGGCGACGACGTCCAAGACCAGGCCCCCATCTGGAGCGGTCGCAACGCTCTACTGGGAAGCCGACCGTCCCGGGGTGGTCGAGCGGGCCACGTAGCAGGTGGACGCCCGCGAACCCCCGCATCGGCGGGTCGAGCAGACGCTCAGCCCAGCGCACCGACCGTATCGGGCTCCGGACGTGGTCGACTCGTCTACTCCCTGTCGCGATACGCGTCTCGTCTGCCCGCCATCGTCACAGGCTATGCGCGCTCCGACGGTGAGCTAACTAACTGAACGCCTTGCGGAAGTGTTCGACGATCCCTCGCTCGACGTCCCCCATCCGTACCTCGACTCCCAGCTCCCGCTCAAGGCTGGTCACCCCGTACTCGCGGAGGCCGCAGGGGGTTATGCGGTCGAACCAGGAGAGGTCGGTGGAGACGTTGAGGGCGAAGCCGTGGGAGGTGATCCAACCCGAGGAGAACTTGACGCCGATGGCGGCGATCTTCTTCTCCCCGACCCACGCACCCGTGTACTCCGGGTGGTGCCACCCCTGGAGCCCGTAGTCGGCGAGCGCCCGGATGACGATCCCCTCGAGCCGTCGCAGGTAGCCGTGCGCGTCGCGGTCGCGCAGGCGCAGGATCGGGTAGCCGACGAGCTGGCCCGGCCCGTGGAAGGTGGCGTCCCCGCCCCTATCGCTCCAGAACACCTCCGCACCGAGCGAGCGCAGGTACCTCTCCCCCGCCCCAAGGTTCGACGCGTCCTTAGCCGCCCGGCCCACCGTGAAGACCGGCCGATGCTCCAGGAGCAGGAGGGTGTCGGGGATCTCGCTCCCCTTGCGCAGCCGCACCAGCTCCCTCTGCAGCTCCCAACCCTCGGCGTAGGGCACGAGCCCAGGCAGGCGCCGGACCTCGATGGAAGATGTCGGAGCCTGGTTCTCGAGCTCCACAGCGGGGCTTCCCTAGACGCTCGCGCCTAAAGCGCCGCTCGCGGTGCGGGCGTCCTCGGTCTGCTCGTGGGCGTGGTAGGAGCTGCGGACCAGCGGACCGCTCTCGACGTGCTTGAAGCCCATCTCGAAGCCGAGGTTGCGGAAGCCCGCGAACTCCTTCGGCGCGTAGTAGCGGCTCATCGGCAGGTGGTTCTCCGACGGACGGAGGTACTGGCCGATGGTCAGGATATCTACGTCGTGCTCGCGCAGGTCGAGCATGGTGCGCTGTATCTCCCCCTCGACCTCGCCCAACCCCACCATGAAGCCGCTCTTGGTTAGCCCGTCGGGGTTGAGCTCCTTGGCATAACGCAAGACCTCGAGCGAGCGGCGGTACTTGGCCTGCGGCCTGACCGCCGGGTAGAGGCGCGGGACGGTCTCGATGTTGTGGTTGAAGGTGTCCGGCCGGGCGTCGATGACGCTCCTTATGGCGCCCCGATCGCCCTTGAAGTCCGGGGTGAGGACCTCGACGGCGCAGCCCGGCACCTGCTCCCGAATCTCGCGTATGGTGGCGGCGAAGACCGAGGCGCCGCCGTCACCGAGCTCGTCGCGGTTCACGCTCGTTATGACGGCGTGCTTAAGGCCCATCTGCCGGGCGGCGTCGGCCACGCGCCTCGGCTCGTCCAGGTCGAGCTCGGTAGGCTTACCCGTGAGGACGGCGCAGAAGCCGCAGGAGCGGGTGCAGACGTTGCCCAGGATCATGAAGGTCGCTGTGCGGTTGTTCCAACACTCGCCGATGTTCGGGCAGCGGGCCTCCTCGCAGACGGTGTGGAGACTCAGACCGCGCATGGTCTCTTTTATGTCGCTGTAGCCCTCACCGACAGGCGCCCTGGTCTTGAGCCACTCGGGCCGGCCGTGCAGTCCCCTTTGCTGCTTGAAGGGCAGGTACTCGACGGGCGTCCCGTCCGGCGGCGGGGCGACGGGGCGGTCTTGCCAGCGGTGGCGTACCTCGAAGGTCTTGGTACTGTCGTCCAGGATCTTGACGTTGATCTGTCTGCGCGCCACTTTCCCTCTCTCTCGCGAGGCTTTTCGCCATGATAACCCAGGGCGCCCGATCCGTTGTGATAGGCATCGCGCCGGGCAGAGACGCCCCCGCCGAGCGCGTCTTTCTCAGAAGTGTATCGCGTGGCCCTCCACGGCCATCGCGGACTCGCCGACGACCTCGGAGAGGGAGGGATGGGGATGAATGGTCATCCCGAGCTCCTCTGGGGTTCCCTCGACGAGCTTGGCGAAGACGCCCTCGGTGATCAGGTCCGTCACGTGAGGCCCTATGGCGTGCATCCCGAGGATGAGGTCGGTCTCGGCGTCGGCCACGATCTTGAAGAAGCCGTTGGCCTCGCCCTCGATAAGGGCCTTGCCGATGGCCCTGAAGGGGAACTTGGATTCCTTGACCTCGTAGCCCTGCTCCTCGGCCTGGGCCCTGGTGAGCCCGAACGAGGCGACCTCGGGTCGGCAGAAGGTAACGCGCGGGACGAGGTCTTGGTTCATGGGCAGCGGGTTCTCGCCGGCCATGTGCTCGACGGCGATGATGCCCTCGTGCCCCGCGGCGTGCGCGAGCCAGTAGCCCCCGATCACGTCCCCCGCCGCGTAGACGCTGTCCTCGGCCGTCCGCCCGTACTCGTCGACCTGGATGATGCCCCGGTCGCTAACCTCGACCGACGTGACGTCGAGGTTGAGGTCCTCGGTCACGGTCTTGCGCCCGACGGCGACCAGGAGCGCCTCGGCCTCTAGAGTGTCGCCCCCGTCGGCCTCCCCTGCCGGCGCGTCCTCGCCGCCGTAGGAGCCGCCCTCGCCTTCAGCCTCTTCCTGCTCGCCGGAGTCGGCGCTCGCGACCTTTATCCTCACTCCATCGTCGGTCTTCTCCAGGCTCTCGGGATCTGCCTTCGTGCCCGTCAAGACCGTTATGCCGCGGCCCTCGAACTCCTTCTTGAGAGCCTCGGAGATCTCCGGGTCCTCCAGCGGGACTATGCGGTCGAGGATCTCGACTATCGTGACCTCGGTGCCGAAGTCATGGTACAGGCTGGCGAACTCGACACCCACCGCCCCGCTCCCGAGGATGATGACGGACTTGGGGTAGTCCTCGTTGTTGGTGACGACGTCGTCGCTGGAGATGACCTTCTCGCCGTCGAACTCGAGGCCCGGCAGGGTGTTGACCGCGCTACCCGTGGAGATCAGGACGTGCTCGGCCTCTAGCTCCTGGGTCTCGCCGTCGTTGCCCTCGACCTTTAGCTTCTTGGGCTCTACAAAGGAGCCGGTGCCGTTGAAGACCTGGATCTTGTTCTTCTTCATCAGGCCCTGGACGCCTTTTCTGAGCTGGTTGACGACCTGCTCGCGGCGCTGGGCCGCAGTCGGGTAGTCAAACTCGACGCCGTTTGTCTTTACCCCGAACTCCTCGCCGTGGTTGACGTCGTTGAGCACGGCCGCAGTCTGGAGCAGCGCCTTGGTTGGGATGCAGCCGAGGTTGAGGCACGTCCCGCCGAGGTGTCCGCCATCCCTCTTCTCTATGAGCGCGACGCTCATGCCGAGTTGGCTCGCCCTTATAGCCGGGATGTAGCCCGCGTTGCCGCCGCCGATTACCACGAGATCGAACTTGTCCGCCACCCGAAAACCCCTTTCCTGGTCGTTTTCACGCGAATGTTAACCGCTGCTCTTGTTCCCCACCACTCAGCCTCTGGCACCCCGGGCAGAAGTGCGTTGGCCTCCCGCCGACCTTCTCCTGCACCACCTCGCCCTCGCAGCCCTCCGGGCACGGCTCGCCGTGCTTCTCGAAGACCCGCAGGTAGTTCTGGTGCTCGCCGGGACGGTTCAGCACGTCCCGATACAATCGCACCGTCGTCCCCCGGTGCTCGACCCCCGCAGCGAGGTTCTCCCGGATCGCCTCGTAGAGCGTCCGCCACTCAGCCTCCGAGAGCGTGTTCGCCTTGCGCCGGGGATGCAGCCTCGCGTCGAAGAGGATCTCGTCTGCGTAGATGTTGCCCACGCCCGCGACCACCTTCTGGTCCAGGATCAAAGGCTTTATCTGGGCTCTCCTGCTCTCGAGCGCCCCACGCAGATATTCTACCGCGAACCCCTCCTCCAGAGGCTCCGGTCCCAGAGCCGAGAGCCGCACCTCGAGCTCCCCCGCATCGAGCAGGCGCGCCCTGGTGAAGCCCGTCTGGTCCCGCAAGAACAGCCTCCCGCCTCCGTCCAGGTGGAGGATGCACATCACCGCCGTCCGCGGCTCCTCCACCGGCGGGACGAGCAACAGCTGGCCACCGATCTTGAGCTGGAAGACCAGCGCATCCCCGGAATCCAGCTCCACGATGAGGTGCTTGGCCCGTCTTCGCGCGCCCGTGATCCGGACGCCATCGAGCCGGCGCGCGAACTCCGCGGCGGAGGGCTGCTCGACTAGCGCGGGGTCGAACACCTCGGCCCTTTCCACGGCTGAGCCCACGACCAGCTCGCGCAGGTCCTCCTTTATGGTCTCGACCTCAGGTAGCTCCGGCATGGTGTATTTATACCCTCTCCGAAGGTCCTCATTCTCGCCGCTACCTCAAGCGGGCTTGCGCGCGACGAACGCCGCGTGGCCCTCCGCCAGCGGGTAGCTGCCGTAGGAGCGCATCGTCCGAACCCCGAAGCCCACCCGTCGGAGCAAGCCCGAGATCTCCACCGGCTTGTACAGTCGCACGCGATGGATCTCCTCGTCCCGCCTGTAGTGCTCCCCCACCTTCCGGAAGCTGACGATCCGGCGCGTCATCGTCCCCCGCTCGGCGTCCTCCTCCCTCTCTGAGATAACCGCCCAATCTTCCCCTTCGCGGAGACCCCTCGCCGTGGCGCCGGGTGGCACCTGCCCCGGGCCCAGGACGTCGAAGACGAAGACGCCGCCGGGGACCAGCGCCTCGTAGACGCGCCGGAAGAATGGTATTAGGCCGCCGGGCTCCTCGTCGAACAGGTAGTTGAGGACCTCGCTGATGGCTGTGACGGCCGCACACGGCGGGATGTCGGCGTCGAAGAGCGACCCGACCCTAAACTCGGCCTCGGGCACCCTCCTGCGCGAGATCTCGACCATCGCCTCGGAGATGTCTATGCCGAGGACACGGTAGCCGGTGTCGACGAGCTCCCGCGCCCACAGACCACTGCCGCAGCCCAGATCCACCACCAGACTCTCCGGGATCCTGCTCTGGTCCAGGATCTCCAGTATCCCCGGCGCGGACTCGAGAGCGAAGTCGGCGTGGCCGACGTCGTGGATGTAGGCGAGGTCCTCCTTGTACCACTCCGTCACGTCGCGGCGCCCTTTCCCCAGGGATGCCTCAGCCCCAGGCGACCCCGGCGGAAGCGCCGAGAACCGGGACCGGCTCCTTGAAGACGGCTTTGTAGAGGCCGTCGAGCATGACCGAGCGGGCATCGAGCGAGCGCACGGCCCCCTCCCGCACCTTGCTCTGGCCCTCATCGCCCTCCGCATACGGGGCGACGGCCTCCATCATGATGCGGGCGTGCTCCACGTCCATCGTGACGTGGCTGGTGAAGATCTCCAGCGCCGAGTCCGGCAGCCCCGCCGACTTCTTCAAGCCTTCGGTGAGCCGGACGTAGATCGGGGGCACCGGCCACTCGCTCGCCGGCCCTAAAGCCCCCAGACCAAGCCGGACGTCCGGGTGGCGGCAGAGCGCATAGTGACTCTCTATGTAGAGCTCTATCTCCGGGAGCGTCCGCGGAGCCCCCCACTCCTCCTCGCTTATCCCCAGCGCCTTAAGAAAGCGCCGGTACAAAGCGGGGTGGGTCTCCTCGGGGTTGAGGTGCCCGTACTCGTCGAAGAGGACGTCGGCGAGAGCGAGCTGCAGCCCCTCGTCGTCGCGGCAGTTCGAGATAAGGGCCGCGAGGTAGAGCCGGCTCACCCGCACGTGCCGGTAGTACTGGATCGCGAAGGTTCTCACGCCCTCTTCATCGGCGTCGCCGTCCCCGAACCGCTCCAGGAACGGGTGCCTGAGCGCGGGGTGCCCGATCACCTCACGCTTTAGTTGCTGGAGAAACTCCTCCGGGTTCACCTGCGTCTCCTTCCAGAAGATTACTCCCAGTTTAGCGCAAGCTTCTAGCCGATCAGCAAGTCAGCACATCAGCTCGCCAGTTTTTCGCCGCTCGGATCTCGCCGGGTCTGCGTTTGCGAACCGTTCGTCGTCAGAAGCCTCGTCAAGCGCGACGGGACAACGAACCGGACCACCATTGCTGACAAGCTCATCAAGTGCAGGAACTCGAGATGCTGAAATACGCGCTTTGCAGGCGATTCACCGTTGTTTCACTGGCTTCAGTGAGATATAATGTGTGCATGACAGAGACGAACGACATACGACAGGACTGGCTCAGCGTCCCGCGGCGGCGGGAGGAGGAGCGTCTGGACCCGCACGTCTACGCGCGTGGGATCAACGGCCTTACGGTCGAGCAGGCGCTGGACCGGGCTGCGCCGAGGGTGATGAGCATACTGGCCAGGAGCGGCGAGGAGTACTCGGAGTTCGAGCGGGGGCTGGTCCGGCAGGCGATCCGGGCGTGCTTGATCTCGCAGGTCAGCCGGGCGAACCTCTACCGCATCGCGGGCATCTTGGTCGCCGACCGGCGCGACGAGGGCGCCCACCTGGGGCGGTCGCTTGCGCTCGCCTACGTGGCGGCGTTGCGGGAGGCTTTCCTGTGGGAGCTGGCCGTCGGGGAGCAGATCCAGACGCCCGTGGGCACAGGCGAGGTCCGCTACATCTCTGAGGACGGCGACAACGCCGCCGTCAAGCTCGACGGCGGTTCCCGGCAGGAGGTGTGGCTACCGGTGGAGGTCCTCTCCCGCCTCTCCCCCGCCGACGACTACGGTCTGCGCGCCTCCTAAGGGGGCTGCTATATTCACGTCTGCCTCCGGGTAAACTGAGGGGGCGTGGCGGCGACGAAGGGCGTAAACCCATGGAAGGCTCCAAGACGAAGGCGCGCGTGATCTGCAACCCTTCCTCCGGCGGCGGCGCCTACGACCCAGATGAGCTGCGCGAGGAGTTAGGCGGCTTCGAGCTGGACTGGGTCAGGACCGAGGGCCCCGAGGGCGCGATCCAGGCCGCCCGTGAGTGGCGCGAGGGTCTTCTCCTGGTCGCCGGAGGCGACGGCACGGTCAACGACGTCGTCAACGGTCTCGGTAATGCCGGTTTCCCTGAGGGCGTGACGCTGGGCATCCTGCCCACCGGGACGGGCAACGACCTCGCCGCCACCCTGTGCATCCCGGAGGACGCGGACCTCGCGGAGGACGTGATCCGGCAGGACCGGGTACGGACGCTGGACGTGGCGCGGGTGCGATCTGAGGGGATCGGGGAGCGATTCTTTATCAACGTGGCGACCGGAGGGTTGGGAGCGGAGATCTCCCGCGCCAACGAGGGAGAGCTGAAGGAGCGGTGGGGCAAGCTCTCCTACCTGCGGGCCTCCCTCGAGGTCGCCAGGGACTTCGACGTGCGCGAGCTCACGCTCTACCTCGACGGCGAGGAGCGGAAGGTGCGGGCGGTCAACGTTGTCGTGGGCAACTGCCGCTACGCCGGCGGCGGCTGGCTGGCCGCGCCGAAGGCGAACCCCGAAGACGGTTTGCTCGACGTCGTCATCATAGAGACCCTGGGCCTCACGGACGTGCTCCAGCTCGCTCCGGCGTCTCTGGCAAGGGCAGATTACCTGAGCAAGGAAGGCGTGTTCTTCGCGCGGGCGAAGGAGATCCGGGTCGAGACCCAATTGCCCGGGCTCGAGTTCACCGCCGACGGGGAGGTCATCGGCGACGAGCCCGCCGAGTTCTCCGTCATCCCTCGAGCCCTCAAAGTCATAGTCGGCCCGGGGTACGTCCCGGACCCGATAGTATGAACGCGGGTTATAGCGTGAAGGTGCTGCTCTTCGGGGCGGCCGCCGACCGCGCGGGGACCCGCGAGACACAGGTTCACGCCGGGGAGACTACGCTGGACGAGCTCTGGCCCATCCTGGCGGAACGGTATCCTGATCTCTCTCCCATGCGCGACACCCTGGCCTTTGCGGTCAACGGCGAGTACGCCCGCGGGGACGCCCGCGTCTCGCCCGGCGATGAGGTCGCGGTGCTGCCGCCGGTCTCGGGGGGTTAGAGGATTGTTGGCCATCGTCGAGGGACCGATAGACGTCGGGGGCCTCATCTCAGCCGCCCAGAGGCCGGACTGCGGCGCCATCTCCACCTTCGTGGGCACCACGAGGGTGGACGAGAACAACGGGGCCTCGGTCGAGCACCTCGAGTACGAGGCGTACAAACCGATGGCCGACAGGAAGCTGGAGGAGATCGGGGCCGAGATAGAAGAGCGCTGGGACGTGCGCGAGGTCTCCATCGTGCACCGGATCGGGCGTGTGGGGCCCGGCGAGGCCAGCGTCGCCATCGTCGTCGCTTCCCCACGGCGCGGCCCGGCCTTCGAGGCGAGCCGGTACGCCATCGAGCGGATAAAACAGGTAGTGCCCATCTGGAAGCGCGAGGTATGGTCCGACGGCTACGTCTGGGTCGGCAGCCAGGTGGGAACCCGCACGTTCACCCGGTGAGGTCACGGCATCTCGGGCTTTTCGTGGGATTCAATCCGTTCGCGGACCGATTTTCCTCCCTGCGGCCAATCACGTGCATGGCGGGTTGCGGGTAGAGTTACGCTCTCGGGCGCCACACAAAGCCATCGAACCTTCAAGGTCGACGGAGAGGACCTCCAGGTACCCGGCTCCGGGTATCTGGGGCGCGAGCTACTCCGTGCGGCCGTCACGGAAGGAGTGGATAGTCAGGGGGTGACCGCTTACGTGGACTCCGTCCTAAAGTTCGTCGGCGAGGAGGAGCGGCTCGCCAAACTGCGCCGGGACCGGCGATCCAGCGGTGGGTATCCTACCACGGGGGCCAGGAATCTCCGTGAGTACCGCTCCGAGAACGTTCGTCTCTCCGAAAAAGAGGGGCTGCGTCTCGTCTTGGACGCCTGGGCTTCGAGCTCGAAGCCCAGGCGTCCGGTATCCCCCACAGGTAGAGTGAACCAGTGAACCGGCAGACGCTTCGTAAAGTTCACCGAAGGTATACTCAGCCCGCATGGGCAAGGAACGCACCTCTTCAAGCGTGGACTTCGGCATCCGGGTCGGGGCCGTCGTGGCGCGCGATCGCAGCCTCCTGCTGGTGTGCCACCAGAAGCCGGGCCGAGACCCGTACTGGGTATTGCCGGGCGGCAGGCTCGAGCCGGGAGAGACGATCCCCGAGTGCGCGGAGCGCGAGGTCTCCGAGGAGACCGGGCTCTCGGCCAGCTTCTCCGGCCTGCTGTACCTGAGCGAGTTCCTGCGAGAGGAACGCCACACGGTGGACGTAACGGTGAGGATGATCCCCGAAGGGGACGCAGAGGCCGTGCTCGGGAGCGACCCCGAGGTCGCGCCGGGCTCAGAGCCCACCCTAAAGGAGTTGCGCTGGGTGGAGGCAGATAAGCTGCGGGAGATCGAACTGCTCCCGGCACCCATCAAAGCCCGCCTCCTCGAGGACGTCCCCGGCGGGTGGCCTCCGAGCAAGATCTACCTCGGAAGGAGCGGAGATTAGCGACCCGCAACAGGCGCTCCTCTCGGTGATCCTCTTGAACGTCGTCCTCGTGGGGCTGACGGTGGGCCTTTTCTGGGGCGGGGTTCTCGTAGTGCGAGGCTTCGGCGGGAAAGCGGGCTACTCGCTGGCGCCTCTAGGGTTCTCGCGCCCGAGGGGAGGGGTGTTCGCGGGGATAGGCGTCGGGGTGGCGGTCGGGGTGGGGGCCGTGATCGCGAGCCTGCCCATAAACGTGGCAAGCGCCTTCATCCTCGACCGCCTCGGGTACTCGACCGAGCGCTCGGTCCAGGGTCCCTTTATGCAAGGGCTGACGCGCTGGGTCGAGCAGAGCCCGACCCTGGCGGTCCCGGCGATAATCTTGGTGGTCGTGATCCTCGGCCCCGCCGTCGAGGAGCTGGTTTTCCGCGGCGCCGTCTTTAACGGCCTGTACCGGCTGCTGGGCGGCTACGTCTCGAAGGGTCTGAGCGGCCCCGAAGCCTCGACGCGGACATCGAGGCGGTTATCTTTCGCCCTCGCCGCCCTTGCCTCCTCCGCCTTCTTCGCCCTGCTACACCTTGAGCCGGTCCTGCTCCCGGCGCTACTCGTCCTGGCGGTGGTCCTGTGCGGGCTCTTCGCGCGCACCGGTAGCCTCCTCCCCTCTTTCGTCGCCCACGCGACGTTCAACTCGTTCGCCACCTCGCTCATCATCCTGAGCGGCCTCGGCGTCTTCGAGATGCCTGCATAGCACCTCTGCTTGTCAGCACCTCTGCTTCCGGGGGGTTGCTGATGACCGAAGCCCGTAATTCGATGCCTTTTGTTAGCTGACCGGCTCTCCGACGTAGCGGGCCCTGGGGCGTATTAGAGCGCCGCTCTCGTACTGTTCTATGGCGTGCCCGATCCAACCCACGGTCCTCCCCAGCGCGAAGAGCGCGACCGCCCCGCCAGAAGGCAGCCCCAGCGTCTGCCCCAGCGTAACGAGGCCGAGGTCCACGGTGGGCCGCTCGCCCATGAGCCCCAGGGCCTCTTCGGCGACCTCCACGGAGCGCGTGACGGCGGGCGAGTCAGGGTAGGCCGAAGCCGTGGCGCGCAGCAGCTCCGCGCCGCGAGGGTCGCCCCCGGGGTAGAGCGAGTGCCCGAAACCCGGAACTCCCTCGCCGCGCCTGAGGCGCCCGGAGATCGCCGCTCGTGCGTCGCCGACCGCCTCGACCTCCCGCAAGAAAGCTTCGACGAGCTCGATCTGACCTCCGTGCCTGACGCCCCCGACCGCCGCCAGCCCAGCCGCCACCACGGCGTAAGGCGTCGCCTCTGAGGAGGCGACACACCGCGCGGCGAAGGTCGAGACGGGCAACTCGTGATCCGCGCAGAGTACGAGCGCCGAGCTCAACAGCGTGGCCGCCCCGGCCTCGCGCGGGCACCAGCCGCGCCGGAGCGTCTCGGCGAGGCCTGGGGCCGCCTCCCCGGCGACGGCGCTCGCCATCAGGCGCAGTATGCGAGCGCCGGTGCGCGCCACGGCCCCCGGACGCAGATCGTAGGCGGCCGGGTCCCCTGCGCCGGCCAGGGGAAGCAAGACCTGGAAGGCCTCGACCGGCGGCAAGCTGCCGAGGGCATCCCCCATGCGCGGGGGGAGCTCGGGCTGTTCGGGGGGGAAGAGCTCTGCGGCCCTCGCCGGGTTTCCGGTCCAGATCAGGGCCGCCACCTCTTCAACCGTGCTTCCGGCCGATAGCCTAACAGCGTCCCGGCCCCTGTAGTAGAGACCGTCGTCACTCACGAGCGTGATCTCCGACTCCAGCACCGGCGTGCCCCAGCTGAGGGCGTCCTCCACTACCGCGTCCGGGTCCCGCCTCCGCGCTTTCCGCTCCTTGAGCCGCCGTACGTCCTCCGCCCTGTAGCGCCGGCGGCGCCCGCTCCCGCCCGCCGCCTCCGAGCGGATCATGCCGCGGCTCACGTACGCGTACAGCGTCGCCACGCTTACGCCCAACTCCTCTGCCGCCTCCCGCGCCAATAGATAACGCCCCTCAGCCATCACCTCGCCTCCTCCAAGACCTACCCACCGCACGGTAACGTATCTTGATTATAAAATCAATATTGATAAACACGACAAGGCTTTCTACAATCTGGGTGACGGGCAGGCGTTGTAGTGAGGAGTGGTCGTTGTTCAAGCGCGGAAGGCCCGAGTCTCCCAGGCGCGAGCGAGACGGGCTAGTCTCGCACATCCTCTTGCACGAGGGGGACGTCCCCGAGGCACGGCTTACTGTGACCTGGGTGGACGTTGCGCCGGGATCGGGGCAGCGCCCGCACGGCCACGCGCCCGAGCAGGTCTACGTGGTCGTCCGGGGTCAGGGCAGGATGCGAGTCGGCGATGAGGAGCGGACGGTGGCCGGGGGGGACATGGTCTTCATCCCTCCGGGTGTGGTGCACAGCATCGAGAACGCCTCGGAGGGGGTCCTTACCTACGTCTCGGCGGCCACGCCCACAGTCGATTGGAGGGCGTTCTACGACGAGGGTCCGCTTGGACCCCGGAGCAGAGAGAAAGAGGGAGCATGAAGGAGAGATCCCAGACCGTTCTTGCGCCCGGCCTCGATGGCGTCGTGGCCGCCGAGACGC
>Ga0126312_10001449_pt1 | contig 15557 bp, 15 predicted proteins | sample Plot104A_FD_92537 | JGI IMG/M metagenome (GOLD analysis project Ga0126312, IMG submission 92537) | Serpentine soil microbial communities from UC McLaughlin Reserve, CA, USA - Plot104A | ecosystem: Environmental > Terrestrial > Soil > Grasslands | place: USA: UC McLaughlin Reserve, Lake County... | reverse complement strand
GCACGGCGGCGGCGATCAACAGGGCCCTCCGATCCACGCCGGACGACGCCATCCTGCTCGGCCCCGAGGTGCGCATGTACGAGGGCTGGCTGGAGATGCTGCAATGGCACGCTCGTCGCAGCGAGGAGGGCTCGCAGGAGGTGCGGGAGGTGCGCGCCGCCGTCGGCGCCCGCGAGCTCGACCCCGACGGCACCGTCCGCGCCTGCGGCCTGTACCACGACCCTCGTACGCCCGGTCGCCTCGGCGACCGCTACCGCGGCCGCGACGCCGCCGACCGCGCCGCCGAGACCGACGCCCCCGTCCTCGCCGACCCCGGCGAGTGCGTGTACCTGCGCCGCGACGCGCTCGAGCAGGTGGGCCCGCTCGCCGAGGACCTGCCGCTGCCGTGGGCGGTGATCGACTGGTGCCTGCGGGCCTGGCAGCACGACCTGCGGGTGATCAACTACCCCTCCGTCGCCGTGACCCAGCTGGCGCCGCCGCGTGACCCCGACAACGACGCCTTCATGGACCGCTGGGGCGCCTTCCTGAACGACCGCGACGTCCGCACCGACGACGGCAAGCTGAAGCTCGCCTACGTCACCGAGGACACCGGCGTCGGCGGCGGGCACCGCGTGATCTTCGAGCACGTAAACGCGCTGGCCGAGCGCGGCCACGACGTGACCGTCTACTCCCTCGCCGGCCCCCCCGACTGGTTCGACCTGCGCGTGCCGGTGCGCACCTTCGAACGCTACGAGCCGCTGCTCTCAGAGCTCACGAGCCTCGACGCCATCAAGGTCGCCACCTGGTGGAACACCGCGTTGCCGGTGTGGATGGCCAGCGTCGCCAAGGGCATTCCGGCCTCGTTCGTGCAGGACATCGAGACCTCGTACTACCCGTTCGAGTGGTACCACGGCCGCGTGCTGGCGAGCTACCGCGAGGAGTTCAACATCGTCACCACGAGCGGGTGGAACCGCGACCGCCTGCGGGAGATGGGGCTCGAGCCGGCCGAGATCGTCTCGCCCGGCATCGACCTCGACGTCTTCCGCGAGCTCGACGACGTGCCGCGCCGCGACGACCTCATCGTCGCCATCGGCCGCGGCCACTGGATCAAGAACCTCGATCTCACGGTCGACGCGTGGAAGGCCATGGGCGACCCGCCGGCGGCCGAGCTGCGCCTCTACGGCTCCGAGCCCGACACGCGCGACCGGTTCTCCTTCCTGCCCTACGTCGAGCGGCCGAGCGACGAGGAGGTCAACCGCCTGCTCAACCAGGCGACGGTGTTCGTGCAGACCTCGATCCACGAGGGCTTCTGCCTGCCGCCGCTCGAGGCCATGGCCGCGGGGTGCGCCGTCGTGTGCACCGACGCGCACGGGAACCGCGACTACTGCGAGCACGAGGTCAACTGCCTGATCCCCGAGGCGGACGCCGACGCGGTCGCCGCGGCGCTGCGGCGCGTGCTCGACGACCGCGAGCTGCGCGAGCGTCTCGTTGCCAACGGCCGCGCGACCGCCGCCGGCTACGGCTGGGGGCCGCGGATCGACGTACTCGAGCGGTTCTTCGAGTCGATCGCGCCGCAGCGCTCGCTCGCCGGCGCGACGTCGTGACCACGCGCGAGCCAGCCGAGCACGACGGCTCGGTGCAGGACGCGCGCAGGATGCTGCGCCACGCGTTCTGGACCTTCGCTGCGCTGGTCGTGGTCGTCTTCCTCGTCCTCGCCGTCATCGACGAGGTCGGGCACCTGCCGAAGATCGATTGGAGCTTCGACTTCTGGTGGCTCGTTCCGGCATTCGTCGCGCTGGTGATCTTCCAGGGCATCCACGCCGAGACGTGGCGGCGCATCCTGCACCGGCTTCACGGCGACATCCCGGCGCGCAAGGGCTGGGTGATCTGGAACGTCTCGCTGCTGGCGCGCTACGTCCCCACGCAGGTGATGCTCGCCGTCACGCGCGTGGGTATGGCCGAGCGCGAGGGCGTGCCCAAGCGCGTGACGATCTCTTCGATCGTCTACGAGGTTGCGCTCGTGACCGCCGCCTCGATCGTGGTCGCGGCCTGGGGGATCATGTCGCTGCCCGACGTCAAGAACAGCCCGTGGCGGTTCGCCATCCTGCTCGTGCCGGTCGTCGCGCTGACCTGCCTGCACCCCAAGCCGTTCTCGCGCGTCTCGACGTACCTGCTGCACCGGTTCAAGACCGAAAAGCTCGAGCGCACGCTCGCGTTCCGGACCGTCCTGCTGTTCGCGTGCGTGTACGTGGTCTCCTTCCTGGTCACCGGCATCGGCGTGCTCTGCATCGTGCGCTCGCTGCACTCGATCGACCCCGCCGCCATCCCCGTGGTCCTGAGTGCCTGGTCGGTCGGCTACGCCGGCGCCCTCGTGGCCTTCTTCGTCCCCGGCGGCCTGGGCGTGCGCGAGGGCGCGATGGCCGCCGTGCTGGCGATCGCCCTGCCGACGGGCGTGGCGATCGCCGTCGCGGTGGTCACCCGCCTGGCCCAGACCGGCGTCGAGCTCCTCTACGCGGGCGCGTCGGTGCTCTATGCGCGGCGCATGCCCGAGCTCGAAGAGAGGAATGCCGAGGTCTCCGCCAAGGAGTCCGGCGTGCCGATCTCGTAGAACCGCTCGGTCGCCTCGTAGCCGGCGAGCTCGCCGCGCTCGGCCAGGGTCCGGTACACGTCGGCCAGGTCGTCGCCCGGAAGGTCGAGGGCGTCGGCGCGCAGCGCGCCGAGGCCATAGTCGATCCAGTGCATGGCGGGCGTGGGCGCGGCCTTGTCGTGGCGGACCACGCGGCCGCCCGCGTACACCGTGTTGGAGACGTCCCACCGCCCCTCGTTGCGCAGCACGGTCATCAGGCCGCGCTCGCCGGCCGCGGCGCGGTCCACGCCGCGTAGTCGATGCGCAGGTAGGTGTCGCCGTAGAGGACCAGGAAGCGCTCGCCCAGCAACGGCAGCGCGCCGCGCAGCGCCCCCGCGGTGCCGGCCAGGGCCGGAGGGTCGTGGATGTAGCGGACGTCGAGCCCGAACGGCGCACCGATGCGCGCCTGCACCTCGTCGCCGTGGTGGCCGACGCACATGACCACCCGCCCGGCGCCATGGGCGCGCAGCAGCTCGAGCTGCCAGAGCGCAAACGGGCGCCCAGCCACCGAAACGAGCGCTTTGGGCGTGGTGCGGCCAAGCTCGCCCAGACGCGTGCCGAGCCCGCCGGCCAGGATCGCGAGCGGGGAGAGGCTCACCGCACCCGGCGGTAGCGCTGGTCGTCGATGCGGCGCAGCGTGGCGAGTTCGGGGTCGGCGACCAGGCGCGCGCGGAACTCCGCGTCGCGCCAGTCGTCCGACACGGCCGAGATGAGCTTGCCGCTGACCCCGCGTGCCTCGTCCGACAGCAGTAACACGGCCAGCTCGGCCGATGCGCGCATCGGCACGCCGCCCTCGGCGATCTGGCGCTCGGTCCGGGGCAACACGATGCCCTTCGAGCCGCCGGTGACGAGGATGCGCCGGCCCCGCAGCGTCACACGCGCGGTGCCACTCACTGGTACTCCGTGCCCGAGCAGCCGCCGAACTCGAAGTCGAACTCGAGCTCGGGCGCCCCCGCCCGCGCCATGGCCAGGCGCGTGTCCGCGGGGTTGTTGGCGTAGACGAGCAGGAAGCCGCCGCCGCCGGCGCCGACGAGCTTTGCCCCGATGCACCCGGACATGCGCGCGAGCCGGTAGAGCTCGTCGACGCGCTCGGTTTCCATGCCCGGCGAGCGCTCGCGCTTGGTGTGCCAGTGGGCGTCCATCAGCTCGGCAAAGCCGCCGAGGTCGCAACGCTCGAGCAGCTCCCGGGACTGCAGCCCGATCTCCTTCGTGCGATGGAGGTTCCGCAGCATGGCCTCGTCGTCGGCCTCGGTGCGCTGCACCTGGTCGGTGAGCAACTGCGCGGCCGACCGCGTCGAGCCTGTGAAGAACAGCAGGAGGTTGCGGCGGAGCTTGTCCAGCGTGTCGCGCGACAGCTGGAGCGGCTCGACCTGGACGCTCCCGTCGCGCCGGAACGTGTACGCGCACAGGCCGCCATGTGCGGCCACGTAGGGGTCCTGCTTGCCGACGGGCTCGCCGAGCACATCGATCTCGATGTGCGCGGCGTCGTCCGCGAGCGAGGCCGGCGTGGTGGCGCGGCGGCGGCCCAGCGCCAGCGACTTCAGCACGGCCACGGTGTAGGCGCCCGACGAGCCCAGGCCGGTCCCGGCGGGCACGTCGGCCACCGAGGCGATCTCGAGCGGCTCGCCGTCCCAGTGGCGGCAAATCGACTCGCGCAGGATGGGGTGCTTGATGTCCTGCGGGCGGTCGACCACCTCGAGCTCGCTGTACTTCATGCGGTAGTTGCGCTGGAACGCGGTGTGGGTGAGCAGGTAGACGTACTTGTCGATCGCGCCGGCGATCAGGAACCCCTCGTGCCGGTTCGAATACGACGGCAGGTCGGTGCCGCCGCCGCCCAGCGAGATGCGCAGCGGGGAGCGCGTGAAGATGATGCTCATCCGATCGCCTCCTTTGTTCGCGCCGTCCCGAACAGGTTGAGGCCGCCCTTGTGGTAGCGGAGGCGGATCGCGCTCGGTGCAAAGCCCGCGCGCACCAGCAGCGGCCACAGGTCGCGCCGGCCGTAGTAGCGCTTGTGGTCGTCCATCTCCTCCGCCGGCGACAGGCCGAGCCGGTAGGCCGAGAACTCGAGGAACGACTTCCCCAGCCAGGTGGGGACGTTGACGGCGAGCACGCCGCCGGGCGCCAGCACACGGTGGCACTCGTGCAGGGCGGCGGCGTCGTCGTCCAGGTGCTCGAGCACCGAGATGGCCAGGACGACGTCGGCGCTGGCGTCGGCCAGGCCGGGGAGCGCCTCCTCGATCGGCGCCTCGATCGCGCGCACCCCGCCGGCGCCCAGCGCGGGCGAGAGCGAGACGTCGACCGCGGTGGCGGCGCCGATGCGGGGCGCCAGGGCGCGCAGCAGCGTCGCCTCGTAGCCGCTGCCGAGATCGAGCACGCGTGGGCGTGCCGACCAGTCGACGTCGCGGCGCAGCGCCCGCAGCGAGAGCCATACGCCGAAGCGGTCGACGGGGGAGAGCGTGCGCTCCCCGTAGGACGCGGCGCGCATCAGCGCTTGGGGGCCACGATGGTCAGCAGCAGGGTGAAGGCGAAGGTCTGGAACCCGAGCACGATCAGGAGCAGTCCGAACACGACCGGGTGGTAGATCTCGTTGAGCGCGAAGCCCTGGCTGATCCACGTGGCGACCAGGATGGCGTTGAGCACGACGCCGGCGGCGGCGAGCAGGAACGCGGCCGACGCCCCGCGGTCAAAGCTCCAGCGGCGCAGCTTGCGATCCGTGTAGGCGGGGTCGAGATCGGTGTGGACGCGCGCGAGCACCGAGAGCCACACCAGGGTGTAGCCGATCGTGGCGGCGGCCAGGCCGAGCAGGCTCCAGTTCAGGCTCAGTGAGAACTTGCCGACGTCGATCGGGCCGCCGACCAGGGCTGCGCTGAGAGCGAGGCCCGGGACCAGCAGCAGGAGCCCGGGCAGGAGCAGGAGCGCTTCGGGCGCGTACAGGAACATCACCTTGAGGTTGTCCCAGCCCGCCCTCCAGGGCGAGCGCCAGCCGGCGCGCTTGTGGTGGCTCGTGCGTCCCTCGCGGTCGCGCAGGAAGTGGACGGGCACCTCGGTCGTCCGCATCCTGAGCTTTGCCGCCTTGAGGACCATCTCGCTCGCGTACTCCCAGCCCGGCGACTGGATGTCGATGCGGCGCAGGGCGTCCATCGTCATCGCCCGCATCCCGCAATGGATGTCGGAGAACGTCTGCCGGTAGAGCCGGTTGAGGACCCAGGTGGTCACCGGCGTGCCGAAGTAGCGGTGCAGGCGGGGCATGGCGTCGGGCTCGATCGTGCCCTTCAACCGCGTGCCCATCACGAACTCCGCCCCGTCGTCGAGGGCGTGGAGGAAGCCCTCGAGCTGCCGGAAGTCGTAGGTCAGGTCGCAGTCGCCCATGATCACGTAGTCGCCGCGGATGTGCGGGATGGCGGCGACGTAGGCGCGCCCGAGGCCGCGCTCGGCCTCGGGGATCACGCGCGCGCCGCGCTCGCGGGCGATCTCGGGCGAGCGGTCGGTGGAGTTGTCCACGATCAGGACCTCGCCCTCGGCGCCGGCCGCGCGCAGCCCCTCCCAGCACCAGTCCACGAACTCGCCGATGGTCAGCTCCTCGTTGCGGCACGGCACGACGATGGAGACGAAGCCCTTGACCTTGCGCTCGCGCGCCGCGCGCTCGGCGACCGCCTCTCTCACGACCGCCTCCGCGCGATCAGCAGGTAGCCCAGCGTGTCGCCGGTGTACGGATTCACGCCATCCAGCCACCGGGCCAGGGCGCTGACGGCGAGCACGGCGGGCACGACGAGGGGCGCCCCCCACCAGCGCGGGCGCTGGGTCGCCCGCGGCTCGTACGTCGTGCTGCCCGCCGCCTGCGCCTCGCGGTGGAAGCGCCCCACGTCGAAGGTGAGGAAGGCGGTGAGCTTGTGCCCGATGACCAGCCACAGGCCGCCGCGGGGCTCGAGCACCTCGACGGCGAGGCCGCTCTCCTCGCACAGGCGGCGCAGCGCGTGGGAGGTGAAGCGCCAGTAGTCCTCGGGCTCGGCGTGCAGGCGGAAGGAGAACGGCACGGTGACCACGAGCGTGCCACCCGGCCGCAGGACGCGCACCATGTCGGCCCACAGGACGCGAGGGTCGGGGACGTGCTCGAGCACCTGGTTGGACAGCACGGTGTCGAATTCGGCGTCGGCGAACGGCATCCGGCCGCCGTCGTAGAACACGTCGGCGTGCGACCGGCGTACTCCGGTGCGCTCGATCCCGACGTGCTCGGTCACGTGCGGCGCGAATGTCTGCGCCCACGGCTTGTCGCCGCAGCCGACGTCGAGCAGCCGCCCGTGGGCGTAGGGGGCCGCCATCGTCATGGCGTCGCGGAGCGTGCGCCACTCGAGGTCGACGCTCGCCCGGAAGCGGAGGCGAAGGGCGTCCCGCATCTCTACGCCGGGGCGGTAGGCGCCGTGACGCCGACCTCGATGACCGGCCCGTCGATGGCGCATTCGACGCGTAGTGGCAGGGCCGTCGGCACCGGCGCCAAGATACCCGAGCCCCGTCAGCCCGGGCCGTCCCGGGGGGCGGGGCGGGGGACGGGCCGGGTGGCGCTCGTTTCGCAGCCGCGGAGCGACGCCGGCCGCTTGAACGGCAGCAACGAAGGGGGACGGGCGGGGGCGTGTGCATTTCGGTCCGGATAGCGGCCCCAAGCGCACATACCCCCGCCGCGAGCAGGGGGTGTTCGCACTTGACCCCGCTATGCGACGCAAACTGCGAACATCCCCCGACCTCCGCCCGACCGTCCCCCTAATCGCCGCCATTCGGGCGGCCCCGGGTCGCCCTGCGACCGATCCCTCATCGCCGCGCGACGACGACGATCTGATCGCCGCGCCGGAAGGCGTCGTTGATGAAGAAGCCCGCGTACAGCGCGTCCGATAGCACGATCTGGGCGCGCGAGTAGCGCTCGGTCCCGAACGTCTTGTACATGCGCGCGGCGCCCGCGCGCGAGATCGCCCAGCGGTAGAGGGTGTGCAGCGGGAATCCCCAACGGCGAGCCGACACCGGGGTCAGGCCCTCGGCGCGTACCGCGTCCGCGATGTCGGCCACGGTGAAGTGCCGGTGGTGGCCGACGATCGCGTCCATCGGCCGGCGGCGCCCGCCGGGCACGGTGACGAGCAGGTGACGCCTCGTCATCGCCGCGACATTGCGCAGCGCGGCCCGCCAGTCGCCGATGTGCTCGAGCACCTCGCTGCACACCACCGCGTCGAACATGCGTCCGTCGGGCCAGGTCTCGCGCTCCAGGTCGACGACGCGCAGTTCCTCCGCGACCCCGGCCCAGCCGGGGTCCTCGACCACCACGTCGGAGACGTCGCAGCCGTAACAGGGCACACCGAGCTGCGCCCGCACGGCCGCGAGCAGGAACGGCTGCCCGCAGCCCGCGTCGAGCACCTCGGTCACGCCGAGCCCGCGCAGCGCGGAGACGATCAGCCGCCGCCGGTGCCGCGGCGCGGGCGAGTACCGGTGCGCGTCGTCCCAGGCCGCGACGACGTTGCGCTGCGCGGTCACGCTCATGACGGGCCTGCGCCGCGCTCGCTGCGCCCCGAGGTGACCGTCGCCTCCTGCTTGGCCTCCTCCAGCAGCGCCCGTACCGACGCCGCCAGCGCCTCCCGGCTCGAGTGGCGGTTCGTCCAGCCCCGCGCGCGCAGCTTCGCGGTGCTGAGGCGCACGACGGGCACGTCGCCCTTCCACCCGCCCGCTGTGTCGCCGAATTGCACCGCGACGTCGTCCAGGCCCATCGCGTCCACGACCAAGCCGGCGATCTCGCGAACGGTCACATAGTCCTCGGTGGCGGCGTTGAAGACGTCGAAGGGCTCAGGCGGGTCGCCGGCGAGCATGAGCACTGCGTCGAGCACGTCGTCGACATGGATGTAGGACTTGCTCTGGCGCCCATCGCCCAGCACCTCGAGCCGCGTGGGGTCGGCGAGCAGCTTGCGCACGAAGTCGTAGACCACGCCGTGGGTCTGGCGCGGCCCCACGACGTTGGCGAAGCGGAACGCCACCCCGCGCAGCCCGAACAGGTGGCAGTACGCGGAGACGAGCGCTTCGCCGGCCAGCTTGCCGGCGCCGTAGGTGGAGACCGGGAGCAGCGGGCCGAAGGCCTCGTCGAGCTCACGGGCGCCCTGGTCGCCATAGATGCCGCTGCCGGAGGCGTAGACCAGCGTCCTCACCGCGGACCGGCGGCATGCCTCGACGGTGTTCTGAACCAGGTAGGTGCCCTCCCAGAAGTCGATCGCGGGGTCGGTCACCGCTCGCGCGATGTCGGGGTTGGACGCGAAGAGGAAGACGGCGTCGTGGCCGGCCGCCGCGTCGACGAGCGCGTCGAGGTCCTTGACGTCGGCGCGGACCACGCGCAGCCGTGGGTCGGACGCCACCGGCTCCAGATGCCCTTCCCGGCCCGAGCTGAAGTTGTCGTACACGGTCACGCGCTCGCCCGCGCCGGCCAGCAGGCGCCGCACGAGGTGGCTGCCGATGAACCCCGCCCCGCCGATGACGAGCGCGTCGGTCAAGTCGCAAACCCTAGTGGCGCCGATACAGCTCGAATCCGAAAGGGAGAGCTTCCGGTTTTGGACACACAGACGGCCTGGTATCCCGAGACCCCGACGCGCACTGCGCGGCCATGGGCGGCACGGTGAACGCGACTGACCTGGGGACGGCGAGCTCAGGCGAACTCGGGACGTGGATCCGGGCGGTCGGTCCACAATCTCGACGGGTAGTAGTCGAGGACAGGCTCCTCCAGCATCGCGAAGCGCACCCCGATGCGCAGCATCTTGTCGGCCATCGACCAGTCATTGGGCACCCCGAACAGCCAGTCGCTCGGGTCCTCCCATAGAAACGGCAACCCGGCGTGTAGCAACGCCGCCTGCGTGCCCCACTGTGCCAACTTGGGCGGGAAAACGCCGAGGAGGCGACCACTGCCATCGGGCTCGTGCAGGTAAATCTGACCGTAAGGTACCTCGGCACGCTGAGTTCGCGCGAGTTGCAGCAGTGACTCGATGCACGTCGGTCGCAGGGAGTCGTCATCGGACGCGTAGAGGATCCAGCGCCCACGCGCGAGTGCCAGACCAGTGTTGCATGGGGTCGTTCCAGAAATGAGCCATGCATCACGGGGATCGGGCGGGTAGGGCCCGCGATAGGGCAGGTTGATGAATCGCAGGCGATTGTCGCCGAACGATGTGACCGCTTTTTCCGCCTGCGGGGGGGCAGCGTCACCGACGACAATGCACTCGTAGCGCTCATAGCTCTGCGCCAACAGGGACGGCAACGCGCGCTCCCGCATCAGCTCCCAGTCGGTGTAAGTAGGAATGATCACGCTGACAAGCGGCTCGTCCTCATCGAAGGCCAGGGCGTAGTCGTCGCTCTCTCGCAGCTTCCACAACGCCTCCCAAGCCGCGCTGCCGTTATCACGTACGACCCTCAGCGCATCGATGGTGCGGCGGTGCTCGTCCGCCGTGCGCTGTCGCAGCGCCGCGAGCTCCGTCCGCGTCGCCGCGAGTTCGGCGCCGGACTCGGCGAGAGCCTCGATCGTCCGGCTGTGCTCGGCCGCCGTGCGCTGTTCCAGCTCGGCGACCGCTGTCCGCATCGCCGCCAACTCGGCCCTCGCCGCGGACACGGAAGCAGCGAGTTCCTCTGCCCGCACCCTAGTGGTGAGAATGTCCGCTCGCGCCGCGCGGACCCGCTCCCATTGCGACCCGAGGACACGCCGCCATCTCACGTGCCGGAAGGTAGCGGTTTCGTCGTGGCGCGCCGACCGCCAATTGCTCGGAGACGCGCACAGAAAGCTGACGGTTGGCTAGTCTTGCCGCCGATGGCTGAGGAGGCGAAGCAACCGTTCCGAGTGGCGACCCCCGAGGAGTTTCGCCGGTTCCGCGATCTGGGGTACGAGGACTTCCGGCGTCTCGCAGCGGATCCGAGCCTCACCACGAACGAGCGCATCGGGTTCCCCGATCGCTATCGCGCAGGCTTCGAGGACGCGATCTTCGCTGATCTGGTCGCCAAGCTCCCAGGGCTGAACGAGCGTGGCCTGCAGGTCCTCGAGATCGGGCCGGGGTGCGGGCCATTGCCGCATCTCCTCTTGGAGCTCTGCCGCGATCATGGCCACCGCCTCATCTGGGTCGACTCACCAGAAATGCTCGACCAGCTCCCAGATGGGCCGGATGTCAGCAAGGTTCCGGGGCCCTATCCGCAGGCAACGTCATCGATGCCGCTCGACGCTGCGTGCGACATCGTGCTCGCCTACGGCGTGTTCCCCGTCGTCTTCAAGGACGGGGACGGATGGGCGTTCCTGGACGCGGTGCTCGCGCACCTCGCGTCGGGTGGCGCCGCCTTGATCGGGGATATCCCGAACATCTCCAAGCGCCGCCGGTTTCTTTCGAGCCCGGCCGGCCATGCGTTCCACACGGCGGTCACCGGCGAAGAGAATGCCCCTGACGTGGCCTTCAACGAGCTCGAACCCGGCACGATCGACGACGCCGTCCTGCTCGGAATGCTGATGCGCGCACGGGCTGGGGGCTACGACGCGTACATCGTTCCCCAAGCCCCGGGCCTCCCCATGGCCAACCGCAGGGAAGACCTGTTGGTGACCGCGCCATGACTCGCCGGCGGTGATCGACGCGCGCTACCACGCGGCTGGCGCGGACCCCTAGAGCTCGAAGCCGGCCTGCTCTGCGTCGCGATGGAACATGCGCACCGTCTCGAGCGAGAAGGCCTCGAGGTTCTTGCCCAACGACGGCAGCTTGGCCAGGAGGTCATGCGTCATCGTGATGATGTGGCAGCCGATCTCATCGGCCTGGACGAGATTGAGGAGCTCGCGCGGGCTGGCCCAGATGAGCTCGGCGCGCGGTGCGGCCCGCATGATCTGCAGCGCATCGCGCATGATGGGCACCGGCTCGATGCCGGCGTCGGCGATCCGCCCGGCGAAGACCGAGAGGTAACTCGGTGCACCGTCCGCGACCGCGTCAGTGATCTCGGCCACCTGGCGTCGAGTGAACATCGCCGTCACGTTGACCTTTATGCCCTCGCCCGACAGCGCCCCCGCGAGGGCGGCCATCGACTGACCTTCGGTGTTGGAGACGGGAATTTTCACGTAGACGTTCTCGCCCCAGGTGGCGATGCGCTCAGCCTGGCGGCGCATCTCAGCCGCGTCGTCAGCAAAGACCTCGAAGGAAATCGGCAGGTCGCTGACGCGCTCGAGAATGCGCCGGCCGAACTCCTCGTAGTCGCTCAGCCCGGCCTTCCACATCAGCGTCGGGTTCGTGGTGAAGCCTTGGATGTGGGGCTCACGCGCCAGGTCGAGGATCCCGTCGAGGTCGGCGCCGTCAGCGAAGATCTTCGTGCGTATGCGGTCGAGCACGTCCCGCGGACGCTATAGCCGCTCGGCGATGCGGGGGGCCTCCCGGTTGTAATACCAGAAGCCGAGGGCGACGACCCCGACGAGGAGCCCGAGAGGGACCAGCAGCCTGGGGACGCTCCCGAGCACATCGGCCGCGGTGGGTGCGGTCGGATCGATGATCCAGTGCCGTGACTGCTCCATGAGGGCCGCCAGCGGGTTTGCCATCATGGCGCTCGCGAGCTTGGGCAGCTTGTCCTGGACGGTCTCGATGGGATAGAGGATCGGCGTCGCGTAAAAGAGGGCTTGGAGCACCACTTCCCAGATCGGCTGGATGTCGCGAAAGCGGACGAACAGGGCCGAGAGCAGCATCGCCGTGCCGAGCGTGAATGCGGCGAGCAGCACGAGGATCAGCGGCATGAACAGCCAACCCCAATGTGGCGTGACGCCCGAGGCAGCGGCGAAGACCAGGACGACGAGGGTGTTCAGGACAAGGTTGAACGTGCCCGTCAGGACGACCGACGCCGGAATGACCAGCCGGGGGAACCGGATCTTGCGAACGAGGCTCTCGCGGTCCACCACCGCTCGCACCGACGCCGTCGTGGCCTCCGCGTAGAACGTGTAGATCACGATGTTGAAGAGCAGCACGGCCGAGAAGTACTTCGTCCCGGCGCCCACCTTCAGGATCACGGCGAAGATCAAGTAGAGAACGCCAAAGAGCAGCAAGGGCCGCATGAGCTGCCAGAAGTAGCCCAGGACCGAGCCGAAGAAGCGCAGCTTGAACTCGTGGACGGCGAGCGTCCAGGTCAGATGGAAGAAGCGGCTCCAGCCGCCCGACAGGGCTGACGGGCCACCGATGCGCTGGGATTCGGGAACGTTCGTCGTAGCGGCCACGGGGACCCAGGGAGCCGGAAACGAGCCGCTAGTCTAGCCTCGCGATGCTCGCGGAACCGGCGCCCAACGCTCTGGTGGTCCGCTCCGTCACAAAGACCTTCCGGGTGCCGCGCGAGGCGGTGCTCACGCTCAAGGAGCGGGCCATGCACCCTTTCCGGCGCGTCCGTAGCGACGAGTTCGTCGCGCTGCGGGACGTGTCGTTCGAAGTGCCCAGCGGGGAGTTCTTCGGCATCGTCGGTCGGAACGGCTCAGGCAAGAGCACGTTGCTCAAGTGCCTTGCCGGCATCTACCGAACCGACGAGGGCGAGATGTACGTCCGCGGGCGCATGTCGACGTTCATCGAGCTCGGCGTGGGATTCAACCCCGACCTCGCGGCCCGCGACAACATCATCATGAACGCGATCATGCTCGGCCTGTCGCCGGGTCAAGCGCGCGACCTCGTCGAGCCCGTGCTCCAGTTCGCCGAGCTCGAGGAGTTCGCGGAGCTGAAGCTCAAGAACTACTCGTCCGGCATGCATGTACGCCTCGCGTTCTCGGTGATGCTGCAGGCCAAAGCCGACGTCATGCTCATCGACGAGGTGCTGGCGGTCGGCGACGCCGCCTTTCAGGAGAAGTGCTTCCGGGAGTTCAAGCGCATGCGTGACGAAGGGCGCACGGTCCTGTTCGTGACGCACGACATGGGATCGGTCGAACGCTTCTGCGACCGTGCCATGCTGCTTGAGAAGGGGAACTTGGTCAAGCTCGGCGAGCCCTCCGAGATCGCCGAGCTCTACGTCGACATGAATTTCCGCCGGAAGAAGGAGCCGGTGGAGGAGGATGAAACGCCCGTAGCGGCCAGCGCTCGTGATGATGACGGACCGGTCCAGTTCCTCTTTGCCCGCGCCGAGCACGCCAACGGCGTCGGCATCCCGGCCGTCATGGCAGGCGAGACCTGCCGCCTCCGGGCCCGCCTACAGGCGCGGGAAACGGTTGACGCACCGGCGGTCACGCTGGAGATCTTCAACGAGTCCGAGCAGCGGGTGCTCGTCATCCCTTGCCCCACGCCGCCCGACGTCGCCGATCGGCTGACGCCCGGCGACGTGGTCGACTATGTCGTCCGGTTCCGCTGCGTGTTGGGGGCCGGGCCGTACCTGGTCAAGGGCAAGGTCTCGCGCGGAGACTCGGGCCTCGACGTCATCCATCGCAACGACTCGCTTGCCAGGTTCCTGGTGGTCAACACCGCTGCAACGGGGGGCATCGTTGACCTCCGGGTCGAACGTGAAGTGAACTACGTGGATCGGTGGCCGGTGTCGCAAAAGGTCGATCAGACCGACGAGCCGATCGGGGCACACTGAGCGTGCCATTCGAGCAGATTCCGGCGGAGGATGCTCTGTGCTTCGAACGTGGGGACGTCGTCGTCTGCATCCCGGTGTTCAACGCCGCTGAGCAGTTTGCCCGCTGCCTTGCGAGCGTGGTGCGCCATGCGACGAACGACCTCGCGGTGCTGATCGCCGACGACGCCAGCGCCGACCCCGCGATCGAAGGCATCGCTCGGGAGCTGGGCAAACGCGATGGGGTACGCATGCTCTACCAGCGCCGCCCCGAGAACCTCGGGTTCGTCCGCAACCTCAACACCGTATTTGCCGACGTGGCTCCCGCTGATGTGGTGATCCTCAACAGCGACTGTGAGGTCACCGAGGGTTGGTTTGAAGGTCTGCGCGAGGCCGCCTACTCGGACTCTCGCGTCGCGACCGTGAGCACGCTCACCAATCACGGGACCATCGTCTCGTTCCCGCACCGCAACAACCCGCACCCAAGCATCCCCCAGGACTGGACGCTGGACGAGCTGGCGGGCGCGATCCGCACTGGCGGGACACGCGTGTACCCGATCATCCCCACTGCGATCGGCCACTGCCTGTTCATACGCCGCTCAGCGCTCGACTTGGCCGGCCCCTTCGACGAAGCCTTCTCGCCAGGTTACGAGGAGGAGGTCGACTTTTCCCAGCGCTGCGTGGTCCGCGGCCTCGTCCATCTCCTCGCGGATGACGTCTTCGTCCTGCACGAGGGCGAGGGCTCGTTCAAGCAGTCGGCGGCGCAGTTGATGGTCGACCATCACGCCATCGTCAAGACGCGGTACCCGTACTACGACGACTGGGTCACCGAAGTCGCCCATGACGAGCAGAGCAACCTCGCGCGATCACTGGCCGGCGCGCTCCGTGCGCTCGGCAGCCTCAGCGTGACCGTGGACGGACGGATTCTCACGCCATTCGTCACCGGCACGCAGATCCACGCGCTCGAGGTGATCGCCAGCCTGGCGACGTTCAGCAGCGTCTTGCTACGCGTGGTGGTCCCGCCGGACCTGGGCGGCTACGCACGAGAGCTCCTCGCCCAGCTGCCCCGGGTCTCGTTGATCCCGGCTGACGAGATCGTCGAGGGGATGGAACCGTCCGACGTCTTTCACCGGCCGTTCCAGGTGTCATCGCCGCGCGACCTGGAGATCGCTCGCATCCTTGGCCGGCGCCTGGTGGTGACACACCAAGACTTGATCGCCTACCACAATCCGGGCTACTTCGAGAGCTTCGACCTCTGGGTAGACCATCGCCGCCTCACTCGCAACGCTCTCGCGGCTGCGGACCGCGTCGTCTTCTTCTCGTATCACGCGGCGCGTGACGCGCAGCACGAGCAGCTCGTCGACGACACCCAGTCGCGGGTCGTGTACATCGGCACCGACCACCGGGTGTCCGG
>Ga0126312_10001448_pt1 | contig 15557 bp, 12 predicted proteins | sample Plot104A_FD_92537 | JGI IMG/M metagenome (GOLD analysis project Ga0126312, IMG submission 92537) | Serpentine soil microbial communities from UC McLaughlin Reserve, CA, USA - Plot104A | ecosystem: Environmental > Terrestrial > Soil > Grasslands | place: USA: UC McLaughlin Reserve, Lake County... | reverse complement strand
GGAGGCGAGATGCCAGAGCCGGCTATGGACGGGAACGGGAAGAAACCAACCTCAAAATCCTGCACGGTCTGTACGATCTCCGAGACCAGCCACGTGCCGGTCGGTAGCATGGCGGCTTCACCGGAATAGAAGAGTGCGTTGGCCCCATCATAAGTCAGCGCGCTTAGCCCGTCTGGGTAGTAACCGCTCTCCTCGAAGTCCCTGAAGAGGAGGTTGATGGCTTCCTCTACCTCGGGGGTATCCCACCGGCCGTCTGCGTAGAGGATATCGTCCAGGCCCTCTCTACCCAACAGATTGCTTACCCCTATGCTGAACATATGACCTGCAGGCCACCGTTCCTGATTGCCAAAAGCGAACGGGATGATTCCTCGCCCCTTTAGCTCATCGGCGATCTGACGGAGCTCCTCTACGGTCTTTGGCACTTCGGGAACTAGGTTTTTGTTGTAGTAGAGGACTATCTCCTCTACCTGATCAGGGACCCCGTAGACGGTGCCGTTGTAGGTGGCGCGCTGCTTGGCCCAATCGTAGATGCTCCAGCCCTTCTGCTGGTAAGTCTTCTCCAGAGGATAAAGGAGTCCTGCGTCGGCCAGCACGCCGCCGAAACCCGGACCCGTGTCGTAGGAGAAGACATCCGGAGACTCGTCGGATCGCAGTCTGGAGTGTATGACCTTGCGGATCTCATCCGACTGTATTGCCTCGCGCTCCAGGGTGTATTTCGGGTGCTGCTCCTCGAACCTATTGACCTGTATCTCCGTTACTTCCCTATCCTGAGTGGCCGTCTCTTCGGTCCCGGTAAAGAACCTGACGACCTCCTTATTACCACCCAGGCTTCCGCCGCAGCCCGCGGCACCGAGAAGTGCCGCGCCGGTGAGCCCCAAGCCGCCGAGCCTGAGGAAATCTTTGCGGCTTACTGCCCTTGGCATCTGCGGTTCACTTGCTCGCTCTCCTCGCCCTCACGAAACGTTTCTCTAAGACGTTTGTCTTGTAGCCCAGGTAGGTACGTTGGCCGCGCCGCCTCCGATCATTCTTACAGAGAAGGGTTGACGGCGCTCCGAGTTCCCCTGTGCTCTCGAGAGTCCGATAGTCACCGCTGTTGCCACGGGCCAGCCTTGATAAACCGCATGCTCTTGGTGACTGGTTCACCCGCGCGGTTCTCCGGAGCCCTCGTCTCCCTTCGGAGCGGGGTTCGGGCGCAACCACAGCGAAACGTAGGCTGGCTGCATCGTCTCCCTCACGGCCCCGACGAGATCGCCGCTCAGGGCCTCGAGATCCGTCTCGTCTCTGAGCTTGAGCGAGAAGGCTGCAAGCGTCTTTGCTGCATCGTACTTCCTGCGGTAGAAGCTACGGTCTATGAAGCCTTGGATGCGGTGCCTCAAAGGGTTGAACAGGGCGCCTATCGCCAGGGTGGAGGCCACCACTACGAGCTGGGATTCACCTCCGGTCAGAGCGCGGAAGAGTAACTGGAGCACGACGATGCTGCCGAAGTAGAGGCCCGCTAGCACCGCGGTCAGGGGGCCGTAGACGAGGGTACGGTTTATGATGAGGTCTATGTTGTAGAGGTGGTAGCGCAAGATCGCTATGCCCACCGCAACTGGCAAGCCCACGACACTGACCACCACCAGCACGGAGCTTACCCACTCCAGCCACACTACACCCATCGATTCAAAGACCACGTAGGCGAGGTTGGCGCTAGTGGCTAGCACCGCTACGGCGTAAGTGAACCACTTGACTTGCTGGCGCTCCACGCCCTTGGAGCCCCTCAGTCGCGCCAACAACGACGCCGCTGCTATGAGCCCAAGGGCATACACGATCGTCTCCACCGGGTTGATAACATCTGTCGCAACCTCTGTCCCAAGTGGATGGTTGATAAGGTCGAACCCTCTAGCTGTCTCAGGCCATAGAGCAACCGAGACAGTTCCCGCCACGACCACTACTCCGCTACCCCACACCAAGGGGCGCCAACGGGATGAGGGCGGTCGTCCGTCGGGGAACAGCAACGCTAAGAACACGAAAAGCCCCAGGTGCAAAACCCACACCCAGGAGGAGATCCAGGCCAGCGTCTCGCCGCCCGGCAACATGCTTGGCAGCGAGCCCGGCTCCGCTAGAAGTGTGACGATGGCGTACTCGGCGACGAAGAGGCGAACGCCCCCCACCAAGCCTATCGTACAGAAGAGCCAACCTATAGGATTCAGGCGAGGAAGGCGGGGAGTGATCGCGACCCCCACCGTCGAGAAACCAATGGCTATTACGGTGTTTACGATCCAGTAGTCGTAGACCGGAGCGCCCGTGCGGGACTGGCTCGTTACCAGAAAGAGAAGACCAAGCACCGTCAACACCAAAGAGGCCGCACACATGCACCACGCCAGCCGGGCAGCCTCGCGCGAGCTCATACCACCGGCCCTCGCTTCAGGCTACGCCCTGCTGCACCTGGTGTCATGGTGGCCCCACTTTTCGTCTCACCATCGCTAACTACTCATGTTGACACCTTGTGGAGTCCGATGCATCCCCGGATGATTTATTTGACGCCTTTTCGAGCAGATAGCTGACCTCGCGTACCCGGCTGTCCTGGCAACCAGGTTTGTCTTACACAGTCGAGTGCTCGCAACGAAGTCTCCAGGAGGGTGCCTTCGCGCAGGATTGCGGCGAACTCGAAGCTCTTATTGGTTGGAGGGTTGACACTACGGTGGAAATATTACACAGACAATAGCACTCCTGAAGGGAAGCCCTGCCATCAATGCCATCCCCAAGCTAGAGAACGGCGATGGCACGGAGGTCGCAACACGCCAGTGAGGGGTGAGAAGGCCGCAGGGTTCGGGGTGCGACGCAGGGGCCTTTCAGAGGTCGCTGAGCTTGCTCGTCTCGAACCTGTTCAACACCAGGTCAAAGGCACCAGGGTGGATGCGGGCACCCCCGGAGTAGGGATGGTCCAGGACGCCAATGGTGAACAGAACCAGGGCGATCACCCCCGCAAGCGACGCTACCATCAGCGTGTGGGCCCAGGTGTTATCCAATCCAAAGAGGTAGGTGAAGGCTACCACCACCACCCCTCCAATAACCAGAACGACCCACAGGACGGCCGGTATGCTCTCATCGGCCTGGACCAGGCGCGTTCTCCTAGCATCCGCCAACCGCTGGACCTGGTCCAGCCCTTCTGCGTAGAGTTCTTGCTCGGCCGCGGTGTGCGGATCATTTTCCTGAAGGGTCGCCCGAATATCGTCGATGATGACCCACCCAGGCGGTGTGGCTTGTGTATGCTCCATCACGGGCGCTCGGCCCTGCTCCATCATTGACCACTCATCGTCGACCACCTCCTCTGCGTAGGATCGGGCGAGTTCCTGCACGTGGTGCCCCTCGGCCTCCGGAAGGCTATGGGCAAGCCAGAAGATCTCGGCGAGCGCGTTGGCCTCGGTCTCCACCGTAACGCGGGCACGCCCGAACTCCTCCCACACAGCGATGACCACGAGCGCCAGCAACACGGCGTAGATGACGCCCAGGGCGGCGTAGATGAAGCCGGCCACGTCATTGTGCTCCTTGCGGATAGTCGCGGGCACCAGGCGCTGCACCAGCGCCAGCCCGGCAATCGCGGCTAGGCAAGCCCCACAGACGACCAGGACGCCATAAACCACCGTCATCATCAGAGGACTATCCCCCTTTCGGGTACGAGAGATCGCAGACGGACCCAAAGATACATCCCGGATGGTGTAGGAGCAAATTGCTATAACACTCAGCGCTACGGACCCCCGGGAAGTGTTCGTTGGTGCCAGGATGCTTACACACCCCCCCTCTCTCTCCCTCTCTTTGTGTGCGTAGGGCTCCGGCTCTGTATAAGGCTCTTACTCAGAAGCCAAGGGGTCTCCGAATGTCGAGCTAGGTGTATCAATGAGCGGCTGTAGCTGCATATAGCTGATGCGATGTCTACACTCAGAGAATTACACTCCTACTTTCCGCCTGGTTACCGCCTCGAGTGTGACTCGGACGTCTTGATCGTGCGCCGTTCCGCTGATAGCTCGTTCGTGGGGGCCTTCAGCGCCAGGGGCGTTAGTGAGCAAGCAGTCCTGCGAACAATAGAGGATGACCGCATTGGCCGCCCTGCATACACGGGTCGGCAGGAGCACGCTGAGGGTTAGCGGCGCGCTTCATGGCGACACTCGCAGGGCCACGATGGCAACGAGTAGCAGGGAAAGGAGTACAACCCCCGAGAGTACGGTAAGCAGTACATCCTCATCGCGCCAGGCTATTATGAAGACCACGGCGACCAGCACCGCGCAAGTAGCTGCTACCAAGCCCATTAGTAGGGTCATGTTCCTTCTCCCTCATCTGTCTACACCGTTGTTTAAGGTGAGCGCTATATACTGCCGGGTCGTGCGCTCCCACTCACGATATGACCATCCGACTACCAAAAATGGCCACATGGCAGATGTCCGCACGCCGCCGTGGCGCTAGGGTGTGAGAATCTGCTCATGAATCGGAGAGGTTCCACCGGGTGCACATCTCGTAGTAGAAGCGTTCCATAACCGCCCTGTTCCTCTCGGATGCCGCCATAGTTGGGATCTCACCTTTTATTCCGTCGCTGACAGCCGATGGCCGAGAGCATACTATTAGGCTCGTGCCCCTACAGGTGCTAAAGGAGATCTTCGGTTTCGACTCGTTCCGCCCTGGGCAGGAAGAGGCGATACGGGCCGTCCTCGAGGGCAGGGACACTCTGGCTGTCATGCCGACCGGCGGCGGCAAGAGCCTTTGCTACCAGGTTCCGGCCCTCATGCAGGAGAGCCTGACGGTCATTGTCTCGCCTCTGATCTCACTGATGAAGGACCAGGTGGACTCCCTGATCCAGAGCTCCGTCGCAGAGGCGGCAACCCTACACTCGGGCCTCTCGCCGGAGGAGCGCTGGGAGGTGGAGCGGGGGGTGCGCATGGGGGAGATCAAGATGCTCTACGTCGCTCCCGAGCGCCTGCGCTCGCTCGAGTTCGTCCTCTCGCTCCGGCGCGCGGGGGTCGGCCTCTTCGTGGTTGACGAGGCGCACTGCATCTCGGAGTGGGGCCACAACTTCCGCCCCGACTACCTGTTCCTGCCACGCGCCGTGCGCGACCTCGGGAGCCCGCCGGTCCTCGCCTTGACGGCCACAGCCACCCCCCGCGTGAGGGAGGACATAGTCCGCTCCATGAAGATGCGCTCGCCGAAGGTCGTCGTCACGAGCTTCAACCGACCCAACCTCACGTATCGGGTCCTCTCGGCGAAGGAGAAGAAGCACAAGCTGCCCCTGATCCTCGATGTGATCCGCGGTACTTCGCCTCCCGGCATCGTCTACGCCACGACGCGCAAGGAGTGCGAGGAGCTGGCGGCGAGCCTGCGCCGCTCGGGGGTAGACGCAGCCGCCTACCACGCGGGCATGCCGGCAGCGGAGCGTACTGACGTGCAGGAGCGCTTCATGACGGACGAGCTCTCCGTGGTCGTGGCCACGGTAGCCTTCGGGATGGGGGTGGACAAGCCAAACGTGCGCTTCGTGATCCACTCCAGCGTCCCCGGAAGCCTCCCCGCCTACCTGCAGGAATCTGGGCGTGCCGGCAGGGACGGCGAGAAGGCCGAATGCGTCATCCTCTATCGGAGCGCGGATCTCGGCCGGCGCAAGCGGCTTGTGACGCTCGGCACTGCGGGGGAAGAGGAGGTGGGAACGTTCTTCCGGGCGCTCTCCGGGGTAGAGAACGGAGGGAGGGCCAACGTCCCGCCCAACTCCCTCTCTGCGCTCGGCGGCGTTGATCAGGAGGCGGCGGGAATCGTACTCGGGAGCCTCGAGGAGTCGGCTTTGATCCACCGCGGTTACGACCTCTGGGCCGAGGTGGAGGTACACCGTCTCGAGGAGGAGCAGGTGGGATTGCGCGAAGAGGTTGCCGCCGTGTACGCGGCCCTGCCGGGGAGCGGGACGATCGGCTTGCCGGAGCTCGCCCGCCGCGCCGGGGTGAGACCGGCTGTCGCGCAGGGCGCCCTGTACAGGATGATGGTCGACGGGACGGCAGAGATCATCCCCCGCGGCTCCGTCGTCGACGTGAGGCTGAAGGCTTCGGCGCTCGACGGACGTAGCCGCCGCGCTATCGCCGCTCGACTCAAGAACCGCGCCAGGGCGGCCTACGCCCAGATCCGGGACGTCGAGGCCTACGCGAACCTCACGACCTGCCGCCGCGAATACCTCCTCAGGCACTTCGGCGACACGGAAGAGGTAGCTCCCTGCGCGGGCTGCGACGTCTGCCTCGGCGAGGCAGACCGGCTCGAGATGTCTTCGGCAATCTCCGCGCAGGAGGGATCGAGCGCACCCGCTGCCCGTGACCTCGCGCATTCCGGCGCCGCAAGCAGCGATGGCATGGACCCCGCGCTCTTCGAGCGGCTCAAGAGCTGGAGGGCAGAGCAGGCGAGGCGGCAAAGGGTGCCAGCCTACGTAGTGCTCCACAACTCGCACCTCGAGGAGATAGCGGCTCGCAAGCCCCGGACCATCGAAGAGCTTGGCACCATCAAGGGCGTGGGCCTGAGACGCGCCGCCCGCTACGGCGAAGAGATCATTGCCCTCGTGCGGGACGAAGGACACGATGGAGCGCCTGGCGGTCCTGCCGACTACCGGACGCACCTCGAGGCGGCGGAGCACCACCTTCGCGCTGGAAGCGGGGCAGAGGCCGTTCCCGAGCTCGTCCGTGCCCTCGAGCTCGGAGGCGACGAAGCGCGGAGCGCCGTGAACGAGCTGCTCAAGCTGACGATCTAGTAGAAAGGAGAGGTGATGAGGCTGGACGGAAAGAAGGTAGTTGTGCTCGTGGCTGAGGGCTTCGAGGACCTCGAGTACTGGGTAACGGTAATGAGGCTGCAGGAGGAGGGTGCGGGGGTGGTCTCCGTGGGGCCCAGCCTCGACGCCGTCTCGGGCAAGAACGGGCTCGAGGCCCAACCCGACGCGACGGCAGCTGACGTTGACGCCTCGGAGCTAGACGGAGTAGTGATCCCGGGTGGCTGGGCCCCCGACAAGTTGCGGCGCTACCCCGAGATCACCGACCTCGTCAAGGGCGTCCACGAGCAGAACAAGACCGTAGGGATCATCTGCCACGGCGGGCTTGTCGCGATCTCCGCCGGCATAGTCGATGGCGCGCGGGCTACGGGCTCGCTAGGCATAAAGGACGACCTACAGAACGCAGGAGCCACCTGGGTTGACAAAGCCGCCTTCCGCGAGGGAAACCTGGTTTGGGGCCGCGTCGTCCCCGATATCCCCGCATTTTGCCGCGAGCTCGTCGCAGCGCTCGCCGAGCAGTAGGGCGGGGCGGTACGCCAGTCGGTACGCCAAGGTAGGAAGGTATGGGAGTTACAGCCTCTTGCAACGCAGCCGGGCTGCCGCCACACTAGCCCGACTTCAACCCCATGGAAGAAGCCATCGCCAGGCTTGAGGCGTTGGTGCGCAAACCCGGGGCGTGCACCCGCAAAGCGTTGAACGCGGCGATAGGCCGAGCACTGGAGACGGTTAGGGCGAAGGACGCCCATGCTTTCTTCGAGCATCGCGGCTACCGCGCTTTGGCCCAACTGCTATGACAGGTGCTCTAGGCGGGTTAACTTCCGCTGCTACGTTGCGGGGTACGAGATCCCACTTTGGCCTGGTGGCCTCTGGACGTAGATTCATCCCTTAGCACGGCGGATAGGACTTGTGTGAGATCTTCCGTAAGGGGCCGGCTGATCCGGCACACCTAACAGGCGCCTCCACCAGTGGTTCCGCGCCTCCTAAGCTCAGCCTCCAACCGTTCGATCTGCAGGCGTTGCTGCTCCAGCTCGTGCAGGAGCCGATCACGCTCTCCGCGAAGGACGGCGCTCCCAACTTCCTGAGGAAGCATTCCGCTTTTCTCTGAAGGCTCCGGAGCCCCAAAGCCAGTCTCGTCGCCCGTTCGTGCCTGATCGTAGAGGTCTTGCGATATTATCGAAGGTTCTGACAAGCTGTCGTAGAGCCACTCGAACCCAGCGGTTGTGATGGAGTAGCTGTCTGTCGACAGGTCGAGGTCTGCCGACGCGACGTAGCCATGCTCCAGCAGATAATTCTCTATCGGTAGGAGTTCTCTGTCGGCGAGTCCCACGCCCAAGGTTTGTCCCAGCTCCTCGAGCACTTCCGGGTCGCGCGGGAAGATAAGCCGGTCCGTGCTGTCCTTTGCTTGGGTGCGGTTGGTGGCCTGCAAGACCAACCAGGCGAGTCGTTCGGTTCCGAGGCTCATTCCCCGAATCACTTCCTCTACCCTGGTTTCCTGTACCCTTCGCGTCTCCCGAGCGCGGAGTAGAACCTCCCCATCCTAGCGGAAGTTGCGAGGGCTCGTACTTGACCACAAGATATAGTCAGAGAGCAGAGATCAGATCCCACAAACGGTCGTTGAAGTAGGCCAATGTTCTCTAGCAAGAGATCAGGGTTGAGTAGTCACCGACCGCCCGTAGAATCGCACTATGCCCGAAAGGTGCGGCACAGGTGATTCACGGCGGCAACGGCTGGGCCACGCAGCAGGTGCTTGCTCGCGACTAGCCAAGTGCGGAATCGACGCCGAGCCATCAGAAACGCCGCGCTCACCTACGGGGCCGTCGCGCCTACCCCACCTCCGCCTTCTCACGGCCCTCGTGGTCAAGGCATGGCGTGATCTCAGGGTGCCGCATGGCTAGTAGGTGAGAGAGGAGGAGAGATGAGCGAGCGCGACGGATACGAGCCGGGCGTCCCCTGCTGGGTCGCCTCGGTTCACCCCGATCCGGAGAAGGCGGTGAGCTTCTACACGGACCTGTTCGGCTGGGAGGCCACCAACCTGATGCCGCCCGAGTTGCCCGGCAAGTACTACGTCTGCACGCTTCGAGGCCGCGACGTCGCCGCGATCGGCTCAGAGCGCGGCGATAGGGGCGCGCCGTCCGTGCCCGCGTGGGACACCTACATCCTGGTGGAGAGCGCCGACGACACCGTCCCCAGGGTGACCGATGCGGGCGGCAGCGTGGTCGTCGAGCCGTTCGACCTGCTCGACGTCGCCCGTGTAGCGCTCATCTCTGATCCGGCGGGTGCGGTGTTCGGGGTGTGGCATCCGGGTGAGCACGGGGGCGCCCAGCTCGTCAACGAGCCAGGTGCATGGGCTATGAGCCAACTAAACACCCGTGATCCGGAGGGCGCAATGGCGTTCTACGGCGCGGTGTTCGGCTGGGAGACCGACACGTTCGATATGGGTGGAGGCGAGATCACGCTGTGGCGCCTCCCGGGCTACGTCGGTGGCGAACCCACGCAGCCTGTTTCCCGTGAGGTGGTTGGAGTGATGGTGCCGATGAGCGGCGACCGATCCTCCGAGGATGCGACGGCCCACTGGAGTGTCGATTTCTGGGTCGACGACGTCGATGCAGCCGCCGACAAGGCCGCGGAGCTCGGCGGGGAGGTCCAGGTGTCGCCCTTCCGCACCTCGGTCGGCAAGACTGCCGTCATAGCGGACCCCCAGGGCGCCGAGTTTTCAGTGAGCAAGGTGGGCCCTCCTGGCGCGTAGCGGGAGCCGAGATGCCATGATTCGTGCGAAGGAGCACCAAGAAGCGGAGAGGCGCACATCATTCCAGTGATGTTGCGCCCGCCTAGAAATCCCCTTTCGGGGACGTGTGCGGGATGGTAGATATGAGTGGCCGAGAATTTCACTACATCTAGGCACTTGGGTGAATAAGCTCAGAAAACCCCATTTGCGTGATGCATCGGATACAGCTTCGGGGCTATGATGCCCCCGTTGGCAGAAAGTGGCAGAAGGGAACGCACCGTGCCGTCGGAGACCGGAGAGAAGAACAAGGCACTGGTCCGCTACCTCTTGAAAGCGCATGCTGAAGGTGACCTGGATGCGCTGAAGGAGATTCTCGCCCCCGACTTCGTCGATCACAGCCTGCTTCCAGGCCAAGTCCCTGGCCCCGAGGGCTACATACAGAGTGCCGCCGAGCAGTACGCCGCGCTCTCCGACATCCGCTACATCTTCGAGTACCAGGCAACCGACGGCGACATGGTTATAAGCCGCCTCACGATGCGCGCCACCCACGACCGAGGGATGTTATTTGGCGTAGCGCCTACCGGGAAGGAATGGGCCGCCCCGATCATAGTCATCGACCGCGTCAGCGGGGGCAGGATTGCCGAAGAGTGGAGCGCGGACATCGTTACCCCGTTCCTGGAGGAGATCGAGCAACAGACGCGCGAGCGCGAGCGCGTCGAGCAGGAGCTCAGGGTGGCTCGAAGCATCCAGCAAGCCTCGCTCCCTAAAGAGGTACCCGAGTTAGAGGGCTGGCAGATCTCCCCACACTACCGACCAGCTAGGGAGGTAGGAGGCGACTTCTACGACTTCCTGGAGCTACCGAACGGACACCTGGGACTGGTCGTTGGGGATGCCACCGGCAAGGGTGTGCCGGCTGCGCTGTTGATGTCCACCATCTGCGGCATGCTTAGGGCCGTAGCCCTCTCTGTAGACTCGCCGGGCGAGGTGCTCGAACTGGTCAATGACGCAGTGTCTGTCCGCATCCCACCCAACATGTTTGTCACCTGCTTCTACGCCATCCTCGACCCTAGGAGCGGGCGCCTGCTCTATGCAAACGCCGGTCACGACCTTCCCTACCGACGACACGAGGGCGGCGCCGAGGAACTGAGGGCTAGGGGGATGCCTCTGGGGCTTATGCCGGGGATGCGCTACGAGGAGAACGAGAGCATTCTGCGATCAGGCGAGGCAGCCCTGCTCTACAGCGACGGCCTCGTAGAGGCTCATGACCCTAAAGGCGAGATGTTCGGCTTCCCCAGGCTGCGGAAGCTCATAGCCGAGCACCCTGAGGAACGATCACTGGTGGCGTTCCTGATGGATGAACTTCACTCCTTCACCGGCGAAGGGTGGGAGCAGGAGGACGACATCACCTTGGTGACGCTACGGAGAGCGGCAGAGTAGGCACCAGCGTTAGTCCTTCGCCTTCTCGCGGATCCTCAGGCTCACACCGGTGATTGCACCAGCCGACGGAGAGCACACCGTCATACGCTGGGCGACCCTAACGTTCTCTTACAGCGGCGCCACGACCCCTGCGAACCGGAGCAAGTCGGTCATCTCGAACGTGCCCGCCGTGGCGCTCGGGAGCGTCGGCGTCCAGCCCGGGTCCTGCTTCAGGTACGACAATGCGTCGCCTTGCAGCAGCCCGATGAACACTTCGGCGACGATGCGGCCGCCGACCGAGCCCAACTGCTTTCCATCTTCCTCCACGTCGGCCTCGCGAAGTAGGTAGAACCAGAGCGGTGTGCGGTTGTGCAGGTTGAGCGGCTTGAGATCGTCTAGGTGGATGGCGTCGAGAACCGGCAGCTTCATTGCTTTGGCAACGCTCTGGCCGGACGGCAAGCCAAAGGTGAGGTGGCGCCGCAAGTTGCGCTGTGCAAGCGACTGCACGTCACCCGGCGCGAAGCCCGGCAAGTCGAACAACACGGTAGACAACCTGGTGTCGATCTTCTTGTTCGGCCGCACGTTGCCGTCGCCGAAATCGAAGAACGTTTGCCAGTCTATGAAGCGCGTCGGCGCGCGCTTTCCGCCGCGCAGGTCGTTCGGGTCGGGATCGTCGGGCAAGCTGTCGTTAAATATTAGCTTGAACACCTGCGAGTTGATGTCTGCGGGCGTCGGCCCAAAGTTGGAGCGGTACGACGGCCGCACCTGCGAATGGCCAAAGCGATACGCCGCTACCGAGAACTCGACGGGGATAAATGGTTGGTTGCGCCACTTGTAGAATTTGCGCCCATCGGCCAGGATGTCATCCACCACTGGTTTGCCAACGGTCTTTTCCAGGAACTCGTGCACGATGATCCACTGGTAATGCCAGCGTACCAGGCGTTGCGCCTCGGTGAACACCTCGCCGGGATGCGTGAGCCCGAGGTCGCCCTTCACGTGATCCACCACGGCGTTGTGGAACCGGAGCATCGACACGTGCAACTGCGAGACGATCAGGTTCTCGTCATTTCGCGGATCGCCGAGAAGCGCGGTACTCTGGTTGTTCCGTGGCAGGTCGAAGCGCGCGAATCCACCCGCGGAGACTGCCGCTGCACCAGGGATGCCTCTCACCAGAAACTTGATGCCCTCGCCTCCCACACTCTGATCGTAGAGGTGCGGCGAAGCTCCGGGCCCGGATCCATACATGCTGTCGAGTTCGAGCAAAGGGTTTCTGAAGTTCTGAATGGCTTCCGGATCTGCTTGCCGTTCCAGGCTCGAAGTCGGATCAAACGTAATGTCGTGGTCGAGAAACTGACCGAGGAACGTCATGCCCGCCGAGAGCGCGGGGTTGTTCGGGTTAGTGACGTTTAATGCTGGGTCGGTGATCAAATCCCGCGCGAGGTTTGGATTGGCAACGATATCCATCTCGTCGGCGGCATCCATGATGCCGCCCTTCTTGCCCAGCTCCATCAGCGCATTTCTCACCGTAGGCGTATCGGTGGCAAATGGCGGCAGCATGGGAAACAAACGCCCAAACTTACCCTGCTCATAGTACGTGGATTTGGGCGGATTCTCGCCGCCCAGAGTAAAGTGACCATGTCGTGTCATCGCGTGACCCCTTTCAACGAGCTCGTGCCGGACGAAACCACCGAGATGCCGTGAGTGTACTGTTACCATCTTCCGTCCGGATCATGACTCGTCCATGAGAGCAGACAGCGATGAATTCCAAATGAATCAGAGCAAACATCAAGAAGTTTGGCCAGGGACCTAGCCTTTAGAGCAACATACGCCTTTCCCGAATAGCGTCCTGCTCTCCGACCAACTCCCGCTGCGCGTCAAGCGAGAGCTGCAGAACGTCGTCCAGCTTTTTCAGTGCTACCTCAGGGTCGCAGAGCTCGAGACGCGGGCGGCAGAAGAGCCTTTAAAGGGGGATATGGACGTGGCCGGACTCAATGGCTGCGGGCGGGGGATACGTCTGGTTCTCGAGTGGGGACGGGCTGGCTCGGGTCTCGCCGTGATTCGCCACGGACACCTCACAGCTGTGGTGATGGCGTTCCTGGTTGGCTGTGCGGGGTGCGTTTGGGAGCCTCGCAGGAGGAGCAGCGCCGCCGCACCGAAGCCACCGAGGAGCAAGCACGCTCGCCCGAAGCAACGGCGTCGGAAGAAAACCGGTGTGGAGGTACGCGGACCTTTCGACGTGTTAAAGAAGCAGGGCATCTACGCTGTAGCCGACAGTTCGGTACAGCCCGGCGATCCGGAAGCACGCTTAATCACAAATGACTTGGCCAGCTGCCCCAACGGCGGCTTGCACTCTGGCACCGACAAACCAGTCAGGCTGGCCGGGGAGGAAGGCGAGGACGAAGTACGCGGCCTCGGCGCTGCAGACACACTCACTGGAGGGCATGGCCGCGACGTCATCTACGGCGGTCCCGGTGACGACGGGCAGCGGCGAGATAGGCTCTATTGCGGCAAAGGCATGGACGAATACGATGCGGGCAGAAACGATTATGTAGATAGCAGTTGCGAGGTGAAGTACCGACCGCAGGGCCGATCCTAGAAGGAGCATAGCCCAGGCTTCGGCCCTCCTGTAGCCCGAACCACCGAGGAGTTCCTAGCGGCTACGAGCGTTGGCAACAAGAAGGGTCGGGGCTCCTACAGTAGTAAGGATACCCGGTCCACTCACGATGGCAGCAAAGAAAAAGGCCGGAGCCCCCCTGAGAGGTGGAGCGTCCGGCCCGTCACGCTGGGAGAGAGACCGACAAGAGACGTAATGTTGCTAAGGAGCAGCCCCCCCTCCCTAATCGCTCATGTTGGCAAATAGGCCCTCCGAAGTCTCCGATTCTTTGGAGGTTTTTCACTTAGGCGCAACATCTTGGGCTCTGGGGGTGAGCACCCACAAAGAGGGCCGAGGCCCCTTCTAGGACCCCGGCCCCCTGCGACAGTAAAGAGTCTGGCTGGATCTACCCTGCGGTGCAGGGCGCCTGCGAGTTTTCCTCTCCCTTTGCGCCGGTAGACCCTTGCCCCGGGTTGTTATTCGAAGCCGGCGGGCCGACCTTGTCCGTCGTCGCCAGACCGGGGTTGGGCTCGCCTTGCGGTGTACCCACCGCGCTGGAGCTCTTGGCACAGTGGCCCGCCGGGACCAGCGCGTCGTTGATGGCCAAGGCGGGGCCGCTTACCACCCCCAGCATCAGCGCCGACATAAGAGTCGCCGCCACCAGTCTCTTCACCCTACTCATCAGGGCCTCCCTTCGGCTCTGGTTCCTCGTCCCGATGGGTATATACGCGCCACCGGTGCAACATGGTTGTTACGCGATCGGGGCTGTCGGAGATGGCGAGGGAGAGGTCCACCGTCAGGTCGGAAGCGGGGCGGGTGGACCGTCCACCCGCCCTTTTCGTTGCCCTAGAGACGCGGGCCGGGGACTGTTCCAAACCCCGGCCCGTAACAGCGGGTGATGAGCAGGATAGAGCACATGCTCGTGGATGGGGGGAGGTCGTCCACCCCATTCGACCTAAGACCATCGCCCGCAACCACACCGTACCACATAAAAGTTACGGATGTTTCAATCTGTAGTTGAGGGGTGGTGGGGAGTGCGAGGACTTTTGGTGCAGGACGGACTTTTCGCAGATTCACTACGAAAGGACTTTTAGTGCAGATGGCTGACTTTTGGTGCAAGTGAGAGTTTTAGTGCAACGCCGGCCTTGCACTAGAAATCGCCCCGAGAGGCCATTTTTGGTGCAGCCGGGATTTCTGCACTAAAAATCGGGTGGACATTCAGCGCGTGCATCGCTTGGATGAGAACGCAAACGTTGTGCGCCAGAATCTTGCACAGCGCCTCGTTAATCTGGCCGGTGTCGCTCTTGCTCCGCAACGCGCTTCCAAACTTTCCCTTAATCATGCTGAACGCTGTCTCTATGTTCGACCGCTTGTGGTAGTGCTCCATGAAAGCCTCTCTCTCGTAGGCAAACAGGTGGTACATCTTCGCCCACATCCCGGCCTTAGTAGGCTCTAGCGTGTTGCTCTTGAACGGCACGAAGGGCATCCCGCCCACCGACTCAACAGCGTTCAGGTTCTTGCGGCTAAGGTAGGCTTTGTCTGCGGAGACTTCCCTTATCCCGAAGTGCGCGGCGGTCCTCTCAACGAGCGGTATGAAGTACGTGGTGTCATTCGCCGCCCAACCGCTTACGTCAACAGCGGTCACGATTCTGGTGTTCACGCCGCACATCAGATGAACCTTCACCCACTCCCGGTTGTCTGTCTCACGCCCATACTTCTTGTTGAACCACCGAACGTAGCGGCATGTGCTAAACCCCGAAGAGTCAACCGCAAAGTCCGTCTCTATTGCCTTCATTGGCAAGCTACTGGCGGTGATGAGTTCCTTTAGCACGTCCGTAAGCTGCGGGTCGGAGAGGTAGCGGCTAACCGAGTTGAAGTGCGGCGTTGTGTTTATGCGCCCCTCTACGAAGGCGTCGCGTAGGTCGCTGGTAAAGCGCCTAAAGCGGTAGTCAATGAAGTTGACCCACCCCTGCGACAGTTGTCTTTAAGCATAGCGCAGAATGCTGCGGGACCACCTGGCACGCCAGCCTCGGACGCAGTAACGAGCGGGGGTCCAATAT
>Ga0126312_10001447_pt1 | contig 15565 bp, 20 predicted proteins | sample Plot104A_FD_92537 | JGI IMG/M metagenome (GOLD analysis project Ga0126312, IMG submission 92537) | Serpentine soil microbial communities from UC McLaughlin Reserve, CA, USA - Plot104A | ecosystem: Environmental > Terrestrial > Soil > Grasslands | place: USA: UC McLaughlin Reserve, Lake County... | reverse complement strand
TCCAGAGCAGGACGCCTCGCGGCCGCCCCTCGCTGTCGAGGTAGTAGACGGTGCCCTCCCCGCCTAGGTCGCTCACATCGGTGATCGTCTTCAAACGGCTGTCGAGCTCGCCGACCGCTTCGTAGCCCAGGTCGAAGAGGTCGGAGTAGAAGAAGGGCAGGTGGTCGTACGGCGTGTGATCGCCTGCCATGTTCGCGCCGACCTGCCGACCGTGGCTCTTCGCGTGATCCTCGTGCTCGACGCGCCGGCCGCCGCCGAGCGCCGCTTCGGGGAAGCGGGCGACGTCGCCGGCGGCAAAGACCCCCTCGCGACCGTCGACATGGCCGCGGTCGTCGACCACGATGCCGTCGGCGACCGGCAAGCCGGCGCTGGCGGCGAGCTCCACCCTCGGGTCGATCCCGAGTCCGGCGACGACCACGTCTGCCTGGAGCGTACGACCTTCGTCCGTGGTAACACGCGCCTTGGCACCATCCCGCTCGATCGCGGTCACGGACGCGCGGGCGAGCACGTCCACCCCGCGTGCCCGGTAGTGGTCCGTGGCGAAGGCAGAAAGCTCGGCCGGGAAGATGCGCGCGCCGATTCCCGGCTCCGGAAAGACCATCGTGACCGCGCGGCCGTTGATCGCCAGCGCCGCGGCGATCTCGGAGCCTATGAAGCCGCCGCCGATCACGAGGAAGCGGGCTTCCTCGTCGGCGAACGCGCGTAGTCGCCGGTAGTCGTCGAGCGTTCTGAAGTAGATGACGTCGTCGCGGCCGAAGGGGAGCCGACGCGGCAGGCCGCCGGTCGCAAGCAGCAGCCGCTCGTACGCGTAGGTCTCGCCCCTGTCGTCCGTCGCCCGGCGCGCCTCGAGGTCGACACCGGCGATCGTGCGTCCGAGCCGGAACTCGACGCCGAGATCGGCCGTGCCGCGCCAGATCGTGCTCTCCTCGTCCCCCTTCCAGAGGGCTTTCGAGAGCGGCGGACGCGCGTAGGGCGGATAGGTCTCTTCGGCAACGACAGTGATCAATCCCTCGGGGTCGAGCTCACGAATGCCCTTGCACGCTGCGTCGGCCGTCATGCCGCCGCCAGCGATTAGGTAACGGGTGGTGCGCATCTGCTCCTCGCTTTCTCAGCTCAGGTCCAGGGCTTGCGGTTGGCGATCTCGGCCAGGAACTCGCGTCGCATGTCGGGCTGGTGCGTGTACCGACCGCGCCAGAAGGTCGTCACCGTCTTCGAGTGCTCCTCGCGGACGCCCCGCATCTGCGTGCAGAGGTGGACTGCCTGCAGGTGCACGGCAACGCCGTGCGGCTCCATCAGCTCTACGAGGGAGTCGGCGACCTGCTCGCCGAGGCACTCCTGGACGGTGAACCGGCGCGCGAAGAGGCGGACCAGCCGGGTCAGCTTCGAGATGCCGATGATCCGGTCGTGGGCGACGTAGCCGACGTGCGCGAAGCCGTGGAAGGGCAGCGAGTGGTGCTCGCAGAGCGAGTAGAAGGGAATCGGCCCCTCGATGATCTGGCTGACGAGGCAGTCGTCGTCGCATCGGCACTTGGCGGGGAACGCCGTCAGCAGGTTGTGGTCGCCTTCGTAGCCGTCGGTGGCGTCGTACAACGCCTTCAGGAACCGCTCCGGCGTCCTCGCGGTGGCCGGCGTGTCGAGGTTCATCCCGAAGGCCGCGAAGATCTCGCCCATGGACTGCTCGAACCGCAGCCAATCCTCCGGCGTCACCTGCCGCGGTGAGAGCCGGTCCGCGGAGATCGGAGCGACGGAGAAGTCGGCAGGCTGCGCTGCGACCTGTGCCATCCCTCTCCTCCCTCCAGTCGTGATGCGGGCGTGCCGTCATCGGTGTTCTTGGCGACCGGCCCGTATGCCTACGCCAAGCTTGGATCCGCGGGCCGCGCCGGCCTATCCGGGCGCGGCCCCATTTGCCCCGAGGCGAGCCTCTACGCGGCGAGCGTGTCCGCTCGCCTACTCGCGGTACGAGAGCATCCGCCCCCAGGTGTCCTGGGTGCCCCAGATGCCGGCGCGGAGACCCTCGAGCTGGACGATCTGGCTGTGGTCGACGAACAGGTTGACGTCGATGCCGTAGTTCTTGATGTACCAGGAGAAGACGTCTGGCTCGGCCGCCTCGAACATCACGTGCTCGAGCCCGAGCTCCGCGACGATGCGGGCGACGACGTCGGTGCGCCACTCGCGTACCTGCTCGGTGATTCCTTCCGACTCGATCATGATCATGTGCGCGCCGGCGTCGAGGTGGCGCTTGGCGAGCTCGATCGCGTAGCCGACGTCACGCGTTCCCTCCGCCTCGAGCGCCTCGACGCTTGAGGTCCCGCCGGCACCGAACTGGATTCCGACCTCGGGCTTCGGCTTCAGGCCGGCAGCGCGGACGGCCGTGGTCAGATGGACGAGGTCGTCGACGGGAAGCGAGACGAAGCCGCTCGAGATCTCGACGATGTCGAAGCCGAGCTCGCGGCACTCCGCGAGGTACTGCTGGACGGCGTCGCCGCGCTGGGTGAGCACGTATTCGAGGAAGCCGCCGGTCGAGACCTCGACCTCGTGCTCGTGGCAGACGTCGTTCAGGGCGCGCACCGCGTCGCGCGGCATCAGCGCGAACGACCCGCCGGCGTACTTGAGCGTGTCGACGTAGGCACCCATCGCCTCCAGCAGGTCCTCCAGGTAGCGGCGCCCGACCGGCGTGTAGTACGGGCCGCGGATCTCGGTCACGCCGCGGCTGCGCGGCTTCGGCGGACGCTCGTTCAGACGCAGGAACGCGAACGCCCGCTCCCCCGTCTCCCGTCTCATCTTCGTGTCTGTCATCGAAGTGCTCCTTCTGTCGTCGCGTGCGCTCCGGCACGCGCGAGGATCGCGGTCAGGTCGCGCGTCTCGAGCTCGCCGAGTGCGGAGACCGCCTCGGCGAGCTCCGCCGCCAGCTCGGGCTCGATGGACGCAGCGGCGAGGCGGTCGAATTTCTGGCGTGCGCGCTCCCAGGTCATCGGATGCGTGACGAAGCCGTGGTAGTCCGACTTCTCGGACGCGAGCGTGACGCCGCCGGCAAGGCGGAGACGCAGACGGCAGGCGTGCTCGGCCGGAAAGCGCGCCGTGAGGTCGGCCGCAGGCCGCACGTCGACCCGCCGCAAGAGCTCCTGCACGTCCGCCCTCAGGATCCGCTCCGGCGCGAACTGCTCCGGCATCACCTGCCCGTCGAGCAGCGCGACTGCGAGCAGGTAGGGCAGCGAGTGGTCGGCTTGTTCCTTGGTCTCGATCTCTTTCTTGCTGCCCTCCTCGCCGCCGCCGATGATGTCGTAGGCGACCTGGAAGGTCTCGAGCTCCACGCGCTCGACCTGCTCTGGCTCGAGGGCGTGTCCCTCACGCAGCTCGAGCAGGGCCTCGAGCGCCGACTGGGAGTGGATCTCGGCGTTGTAGCGCTTGAGGAAGGTGAGCCGTACGCGCTCGAGGTCCTCCTCTTCCCAGTCGATCTCGAAGTGGCCGGCGATCGAGTCCATGAAGCCCTTGTTCCCTTCGAACACCTCCGCCGGGCCGCTGATCCCGCGCGCGGCCAGGAAGGCAGCTTCGACCGCGCCGAAGGCGGTGAAGGGGTAGGCGAGCCCCTTCCACTGCGACAGCTCGCCGGTGCGGGTCACCCGCAGCGCGTTCAGCGCCGTGCCGGCGATCGCGACCGCGTTTGCCGTCTCCGGCTCGCTGAGGCGAAGTGCCTTGGCCGCGCCGGCTGCGGCGGCGTAGGAGCCTTGAGTGGTGTGGTCAAAGCCCTTCGCCCGCACCGGCGCCTCGTCCGAGAGCCGGCACTGCACCTGGTAGGCGACGGCGAGTGCGGTCAAGAGTTCGCGGCCGGAGGCGTCCGCGTACTCGGCCGCCGCGAGCACGGGCGCGAGGTTGTCGCTCGGGTGGCAGGTCTCGCCGGGGGCGAAGTAGGAGTCGTTGAAATCGAGGTACCGGACGAGCGCCCCGTTGTAGAGCGCGGCACGGTCAGGGGCTGTCCGCCCGCCGCCGATCAGGGTGCACAGCCCGCGGCCGCCGAAATCGTCGAGCTGGGCACGGATCGCGTGCGCCGGCGGTGCGTCGAGCGCGCCAAGGGCACAGCCGAGCGTGTCGAGGATGCGGATCTTCAGCTCTTCGCGCGCTGCACCGTAGAGGTCGTTCCAGGAGCGGGCCACGACGAAGCGCGATAGGCGGGCCGCAGCGGTCACGGAAAATGATCGACGCCGGCGACGATCACGATGACGCTCACCTCGGCCTCCCCGCCATCTCCTCAGCAGCGGGCGGCACCGCCTCTTGTGCGTCCCAGCCGAACCGTTCGCGGGCGATACGCGGGGAACCGTCGACGATCGATCGCCAGGCGTCGAACGCGCTCTGGAGCTCGGGGCGGAACGGGTCGTTCATCAGATCGTCGACCATCCACTCGACCTGGTGTCCTTCGAAAACGAACACGACCTCGCTGGCCGAGAGGTAGATGCTGTGATGAGCGATGCCGGTCTCGCCGAGGTCGAACGGGGGGCCGGCTGCGATCAGCTCGGCGGCACGAGGTCCACTTCCTTCGTTCAAGCGTACGACGATCGCTACACGTTCCACGCTTCCTCCTCTCGGCTGCGGCCACTGCCGGCGCGCTGCAGCTCGTTGATTCTCGTTCCGTTTCGTGTCGCCAGCGTCGCATTTGCTGCGTCGCTTCGGTATGGGGCGACTGCCCCATCAGCGCGGGGTGCCCGGCCCGTCTAGCGCTCACCGCCGCGGGCGCCGAAGCGCACGATGCCACCGGCGAGGTCTCGCGCGTGCCGTGCACGGTCTCCGTTCGCGGGGCTCAGCTTCCAACCGGCGTCAAGACCAGGGCCGGCGTAGTCGTCGACATGATCGGGAACGCCGGCGCGTCCGCCGATTCTGGCGTTGCCGTTGCCATTCGTGAGCGAGAGCTCGGCGGCGGGCGCGACGACCACAACCGGGCACGGGGCGCGGCGCGAGACCTCCGCCCAGATGCTGCCGATCAGGGACGAGCGCGCGCCCGTCGACCCAACGACGATCAAGTTCGCCGCTTCCTTCTCCGCCACGGCCAGAAGGCGCTCGGCCGGGTGGCCGACCTCGACCCGCCAATCGGCGCCGCAATCAACGTTCGTTGCGCCCTCGGCCAGGCTATGCAAGCGTGCCGCGACGGCGCTCATCTCCCCGTCAGACGAGCCGTCGTCGAGTGCGCACACGAAGAGGAGTCGCGCGCCGAGCTGCGCGCTCAGTCCGCGTGCGACACGCGCCGCCGCTTTCGCCGACTCCGAGTCGTCGACACCGCAAACAATCGATCCAGTCATCAGATCCTCCTCTGATTCGCTTGGTCGAAGGCTCGCGTGGCGCGCTGGCAAGCACCATCGGGTCGACAGCCCATCTCGCCGGAGCGGGGACGCCATTTACACGGCTTGGGTTTCGCAGCGCTTCCGTCCCCTTGTACGCAATGAGCTTGCGCCTAGCCACGAATGGGCTCTCGGCCCAATGGCGGGATTACCCCGCCGGCGCGACACTCGGACAAGGCCAAAGGAGGTTTCTCATGAGTGCATTTGCAAACCGTCCGCACCGGACGTCGGCAAAGGACGACTACCGGGAGCGGTCGGCGCAGAACGTGCCGCCGATCGTCGCCGCCGTCGATGGCTCGGCCGCGAGCCGCGCAGCGATCGGCGAGGCAGTCCGCCTGGCCGGCGAGCTCGACGTGCCGGTCGCGTTCGTCTACGTCCGGCGCGGGCCTGCCGGCTTTTTCGGCGCCCCGTCTACCAGCGGCGGTTGACTGCGGAAGATGTCCCGCGCCCGGCGCGTGCTCGACCGGGCCCTCGCCGTCGCCGACAACGCGGGCGTTCCGGCCGAGGGTGAGATCCTCGAAGGCTCGCCGACACGGCGAATCACCGAGTTCGCGCGCGATCGCGGCGCGCGGCTGATCGTCGTCGGGTCGCGCGACCGCAAGCTCCGGCAGAGCGTGTCGAAAGCCGTGATCCGCGCCGCAGAACGCCCGGTCGTCCTCGCTCGGTCCGCTCCGGGTCTGACTGCAGTGGCGTAGCGAGGGCTCGGCGCTGGCAGTTAGAGAGCCTGCTCGCCGCTTACGAGCGTGTACAGACTCTCGTGCTCCTCGCGGCAGGCGGGGCATCCTGCCAGGTGCGCATGCAAACCAGGGATGGCGGCGTCGGCGTCACGGCCGGCCGCTTCGAGCTCTACGTAACGGTCGAGCTCGTCGAAGCAGACGTCGCAGCCGACTTCAGGTCCCGCCGGTCCGAGGAGCCGGCCGAGTGCGTCTGACATCTTCGTTTGCATGCCTTCTTGGTGACGGCTTGGGCCCGGTTCTTACCTCTGGACCCGCCCACACGAATCGTCCCGGAGCGGAAGAGCCGCTCCGGGACGATCTGCGTACGCGCGCTGAACGGTTAGTGGAAGCGCTTCGGGAACTGCTTCACGAGCCCGCCCGACAAGAGGTCGGACATGTGGAGGATGTGCTCGTGGATCTGGTCGTAGGCGGCGACGTCCGCGCTCCAGTTGCCCTGGATTCTCGCGACCGCCTCCTGCGTCGTCAGGTCGAGGTGCTTGTGCATCTCCGCCTTCATCGTCGCCAGCTCCCAGTACTTCGGGTTGACGCTGTTCAGGACTGCGGCGATGTCGTCGGCGTTGGCGAGCCAGCGCGCCTGCGCGTCGGCGAGCTCGGCTTGATCGCCTGCCCGTGCGGCAGTGACCACGTCTGCGGCGATCAGGATGTGGAGACGCAGCTGGCGGGTGAGTTCGTTTCCCGCCGCCTCGCCATAGAACGGCTTCACCGTGTCACCGATGTCGGTTTGGTTCTTGAGCAGCCGTCCAACCGTTGCTTCGGTATCCGGAGAGTCGGTCGTCAGGCTGATGATCGCGAGCCGCGTCCAGGTGATGTGGTCTTCCCAGAGCCGGCGCATCTCCTGGCGGAGAGCGAACTCGCTGCGGGAGATCCGCTCGGGGTTATCGGCACTCGTCGCGTGCGTCGTCGCCTGGTGGCTCGTGTTGTCGTGCGCGGCGGCGTCGTGGCCGCCGGCGACGGCGAGGGCGACGAGGGCGCTGAAGAGCGCGATCAGCATCGTCAGCGTCAGCGGGATCGGGCGGTAGGTGCGCGTGCTCATGTCAGTCTTCCTTTCGGTTGTGGGAGGGTCGCGACGACTCGCGGTCGCCAGAGCAGGCCCGATGCAGCGAGCAGGCCGGCGGCCTCGATCGCCTTGGTGGCGAGGGCGAGGCCGTCGATCGGCTCCGGGTCGGGGTGCAGGACCGGCAAGCCCGCGGTAATCGCCAGCGCGTAGCTGGCGAGCAGGCCGGCGAACGTGACGGCGGCGACCGCGAGGGCTGTTGCATTCCCGGGCCGCCAAGTCAGCCAGACGACCAGCCCGACGAGCGCGACGGCCGCGGCGACGAACCCGAGGCCGGCACCCGTGCCTTCGTCGAAGTGCCCGGGTATGAGCGCGCCGTGGATACCGGCGCTGACGGCGCAGGCGACGATGACGACGTCGCCCGTCAGTTCGGCCAGGCTCACTTGACAGAACCGGGCCGGCAGATCGTTGATCCAACTTCCCACGACACTTGCTCCTTCTTCTCGTCGGTGTCGGAGGAGTAGGTGTCGCGGCAGGGCGTGGTCTTACCTCGGCTCCGCGGTGCTGCCCGTATGCACACGCCGGCTACGGACCGCGCGGGTCGCGCCGCAAGAGCACGAAAATGCCTACCGCGCGGGCTGCGGCGGGCGGAGGCGAGGTTGGCGAGCTAGCTCGGCTTGCCGGTCATCGCCCACACGGCGACGACATAGGCAACGATGAGGATCAGCGCGAGGACCATCGTCGCCTTGAGTAGACCGGTGCCGCCCTTGCCGTTGCGTAGCCGGTAGATGCCGACCCCGCCAAGCGCGAGTGCCAGGAGGAAGAGGAGTCCGCCGCCGTCGGCCACCAGGAATCCGATGCCGAGCCACGCCGGCTCGTCGATCTGCTCCGGAAGCTCGTCCCAGTTCTGCAGCCGGTAGAGCCACTCCCCGGCGAGCCGCAGCAGGATCAACCCGGGCAGGCCGACGAGCAGCAGCGAGAAGTAGCCGAGGCGGAGCAACCGGGTATCGCCGCGGGCCAGCGCCAGCGAGGTGGCGCTTGTGAGCAACGCGCCGAAGACGATAGTTGCTCCGACCAGGTGCAGGAGCAGCGCGAAGCTCTGGTCGTCGGGCCGGATGGCGGCCAGAACGTTAGGCACCGGGCTTCCAGATCATGTCGATGACGATCAGCACGACCGCTGCCGAGGCCAAAGTACGGAGCGCAAGCCCAGTTGTGCTGCGGTTCAGGGCCGTGAGCTCCGCACTCGGCCCAGCCTGGCCGGAGGCGACAAGCGCTCTCGCTCTCGCGGCCGGCTTGGCGTACTCGACGAAGGAGCGCAGCAGCGCGAGGGTGGCGATGACCCAGAGAGTGATCGCTGCGATCACCCAGCCGTCCCACACCTGGTAGGCATCTCGCAGGATCGCGAGCCAGATCCCGAAAGCGATTGCGATGACAAGGCCGGCGACGATCGCGGCGGTCCCGACCATCGCTACCCGATTGAGGTTGAGCGTCGCGTCCGGGGTATCGGCGGAGCGGAGCGCGACGACGATGATCCACGACATCACGAGCGAGCCGACGAGCGTCGCAGCGCCCAGCAGGTGAAGCGCGAAGATCCAGTCCTCGAAGCTCAACTCGAACCCAGCCTAGGAAGCTCTCTGAGACGGACGATTTTGACAGTCATTCGGTTCTGATGTGACGCCCGTCGTCGGTCGCTCGGTATCAGAAGCAGTGCGCGTCTCTCGGGGGGCCGTGGCCGAACTCACGTGGGCCGCCTGCTCAGGCCGCGCCGCAATACCTCGGCGAGCACGACGGCGTCATTGTGCTCGCTGTCATGGGCCGAGTAGACGAGCGTGAGCGTGCCGTACCTGGCGCGACGCCTGAGCTCCTTCAGCCGCGGGCGATTGGCGCGGAGCTCGTCGATGTAGCGCCGGCGGAACTCAGCGAAGCGGGCGGGTTCATGACCGAACCACTCTCTCAGCTTGCTGCTCGGCGCCAGCTCCTTCTCCCACTCGTCGAGCTCGGCCCGCTTCTTCGAGACACCGCGCGGCCAGAGACGATCGACGAGCACGCGGTATCCGTCCTCCGCCGACGCCGGCTCATAGGCCCGTTTCAAGCGGACGTCCATTGCCGCTCCTTCGCCGCGTGCTCCATCTAGCCCACGCCCTCGTGTCCGTTCGTACCCCGAACGATCACGACCGGGCAGAGCGCGTGCTGCGCACACTGCTGGCTGACCGAGCCGAGCAATAGCTGGGCGAAGCCGCCGTGCCCGCGCGAGCCGACGACGAGCATGTCAGCGCCACGAGATTCCTCGACAAGGACGCCAGCGGGCGCGCCCTGTTCGACGCGACGCTCGATCGTCACGCTGTCGCCGTCGGCGACGACCTCTTTGAGGGTCTCGTCGAGAGCGGCTTCCGCGCCTCGGCGAAAGTCCTCGAGCTCCCCGCCGGCGGCCGGAAGCAACCCCTCCAGACCGGTGGCGCCGATATACCCGAACTGCCAGGCGTGGACGACACGCAGCGTCGCCTGCCGCAGCCGCGCCTCCTCGAGCGCGAACCGCAGCGCCGCTTTCGCTCCGGTCGAGTGGTCGACGCCGACGACGATCAGACCCATGACTCGCTCTTGACGTTCCATGTTGCTCCTCTCCTGGCGGCAACCTCAGTGCGTTGGCGCGCGCTTGATTGGTTTGACGCTCTATTGCAATGCTGGACGCGGCGAGGTCTGCGAGACATCGGGTCGCGGCCCGATCTCCGTAAGCCTTCAGCGTCGTCAGCCACACAGATGAGGTCCAGACCCGATAGCGCCGTGGGTAGGCGCTAGCGATCCTCCGAGACAAGGAGGTGCAAGATGGAAGCTCTCGAGACCTATACGTCCACTCTCGCCGTGCTCAGCGCGGCACTGTTGCTCGTCGCCGCCAGGCTCGCAAAGAAGCAGCTTGTCTGGAAGCGAGCCAAGCCTGCCCCGGCGCGGCGTCGCCGGCGCAGATCCTAGAGGTCATGTCGTTACTGCCTTTTGAGCGGAACCACGACAGCGGGAGGTCGCAATGAACTCCCGCTTGCATCAGCTGTCCGCGCTCGGACAGAGCGTCTGGATCGACTACCTGTCGCGCGATCTGATCGAATCCGGCGCTCTTGCGAGGGCCGTTGATGAGGACGCCGTCGTCGGCGTCACCTCGAACCCAACCATCTTCGCCAACGCCCTCGCCCGCGGCGAAGCGTACGACGAGCAGATCGCGGCCTCGCGCGGTGACGCCAAGAGCGTCTTCCTCGAGCTGGCGACGCGCGACGTCGCAACCGCATGCGACCTCCTCCGACCGGTCTGGGAGCGGACGGAAGCCGGCGATGGCTACGTATCGATCGAGGTCGACCCCAACCTCGCCGACGACAGGGAGGGCACGATCGCGCAAGCGACGCACTTCCACGAGGTAATCGCGCGCCGGAACCTGCTCGTCAAGATCCCGGCGACCGACGCGGGCGTGCCGGCGATCGAGGAGATGACCGCGCGCGGCTACGCGATCAACGTGACCCTGATCTTCTCGCTCCTCCGCCACCACCAGGTGGCCGAGGCTTACTTGCGCGGGCTCGAGCGGCTTGTCGCCGCGGGCGGCGACCCGAGCCGAGTGCACTCAGTCGCCAGCTTCTTCGTCTCGCGCGTCGACAGCGAGACCGACCGCCGCGTCGCCGAGACCAGCCGTGACGACCTCAAGGGCCGCCTCGGCATCGCCAACGCGAAGCTCGCCTACCAGCAGTACAAGGGGCTGTTCCACGGCGAGCGGTGGGACGATCTCGCCGCGCGCGGCGCGACCGCGCAGCGCTGCCTCTGGGCCTCGACGTCGGTGAAGGATTCAAGCCTGCGCGACACCCTCTACGTCGAGGAGCTAATCGGGCCGGAGACGATCTCGACCATGCCCGCGGAGACGATCCGCGCCTTCCAAGACCACGGCCGGGTCGAGCCGCGACTCGAGTCCGATCTCGACGAGGCGCAGTACCTGTTCGCCAAGCTCTACGCCGCCGGCGTCGACTACGACGACGTCGTCGCCACGCTCGAACGCGAGGGCATAGAGAAGTTCGTGGCCTCGGTCGATCGGCTGCTCGAGCAGATCCGCGCGAAGCGCGACGTCCTCACCACGGCCGCCTAGGCTTCGCCGGTTCGCCCCAGCGACCTGCGGGGCTACTGAGAGTATCCCTGAGTCACCTCGTCTTTGTGTGCGGCAAATGCAGCCAGAACCTCTCCCTTCTCCCGCTCGGGGACCTTGAAGTGGTCAAGCGTTCGCCCGAGTTCAGCGGCGACCTCGTCGAACTCCGCGGGCGAGATCTTCAGCTCGCGGTGCGCTTCCTCCAAGCCGAGAGACGTGCCGCCTGGCTTCGTGGCCGAATACTGCTGGGGTCCACCCGCGACCTCGCAGACCCATAGGGTGCGCATGAACTTCAGGCCCGGAAGTCTGCCCAGATTGTTCGTGTGCCATTCCCGGAGCTGGGGGTTCTCCGATTGCTGGCCGACCATCGGGTTTCGCACGACAGCGTCGCTGAAGTGGTCGACCACTGCCGCGATGGCGAACACGCCACCAAGCCGGTCGTAAAGAGTCGGTTCCGTCATTCTTGCCTCCTAGATCTTCCAGACGGTTTCCTGGAAACGTCCCCACTCGGTTCAGCGGTGGCTCATTCCATCGGTGGGAGACATCGCGTCCTTCCCGCTACTACGTTGAACCATCCGCGCTCGGATTCACCCGCCCGCGGCGAGCATGGCCAACCTGCCGGCGCTTCCGATCAGGTCCACAGAGCCGCCTTCCGTCGCAGACCGCAGGTGACTCCGCGAACCGCCAATATTTTCCGCGTCCACGGCTTGTCAGTGTCGGCGAGAGCGCGAACCTTACGCCGCTCCCTGCCCGATCGCGATCACGAGCCTCGTCGATGGGCATGCTCGGGTACCTCCCGTGGCTCCCGCTCCGCGCTGCGGAGAAGCCTGAGAGCCGTTAACGGGAAGAGCAATACGGAGAGCAGGCCGGCCGTGACCAGCGCCGCATACGTGGCCGGGCGGATCAGGTCCAGCTGCACGCCGATCTGGCCCGCGACGACGAGGAAGCTGAGGGAGGTTGCCTGCAGCAGCGCGGCGGCAGCCGTCTGCGTCCGGGTCGCGAGTGGCCGGTACACCAACGCCGGCAGCCCGCGCGCCACGAGCAAGGCGCCGAGGAAGATCGGTACGCGCGCGATCGTCTCCCCGCTCGCGAAGAGCGCGTCCAGATCGAACCTCACGCCCGTCGAGACGAAGAAGAACGGGACAAAGACGCCGTAGCCGACCGCCTCGAGCTTCGCGCGAAATTGCGGGTGCGTCATCGTCCGGTCGCGGTCGACGAGCTTGATGATCGCGCCGGCGAAGAACGCGCCGAGAATCGCCTCGAGCTCGAGCTGCTCGGCGAGCACGACGAAGACAGCGAGCAAGAGGAACGAGGCGCGGATGCGGATCTCCGCCGTCGTGTCCTGAAGCCGGAGCAGTGTCGTGGAGATGCGTAGGGAGTGCTCGGCGCCGACGACTGCGACGCCAACGGCAAGGACAAATAGTCCGAACAGGCCCAGCAGAACAAGCCTCACGCCGACGCTGCTGGTCTCTTCGGAGAAGAAGAGCGACAGAAGGACAATCGTCGCGATCTCGGCGATGGAGGCGCCGGCGACGACGAGCTGCCCGAACTGCGTACTTACGTGACCTGCGTCCTTCAGCACCGGAATCACGATCCCGAGCGAGGTGGCCGAGAGCACGATCGCGACGAGGAGTGGCGACTTGACGACGCCGCCGGCACTCAGGCCGAGGCCGATGAGGAGCGCCAGCCCGAACGAGAGCGCGTACCCAAGCGCGGTCAGGCGGAGTAGGCGGCCGCGAAAACGCTCGTACTCCACCTCGAGGCCGGCGAGAAGGAGGAGAAAGGCGAGGCCGAGTAGGCTCAGCACCTGGATCGGCGTGTCAATCGACACCCAGCCCAGCACCTGGGGGCCAATCGCGATCCCGAGCACGATCTCCAGCACGATCGCCGGCAGGCGGAGCTTCGGGAAGAGTCCGAGGGCGAGCGGTGCGCTGAGCGCAACCGCGGCGACGATCGCGACTCCGTTGAATGAGACGTCGCCCAATGGGTTGTCGTTCAGCGAACGCCGGCGAGCCGGCCGGCAGCGATCTTCGACCGAATGCTTCTACCGCTCAAAGTCGGCGTCGCGCCGCTCGCGTGCCGCGATGATCTCGTGGATATGGATGGGCTTCCGCCCAGCGCGGATCGCCGCCAGCGGTTCGCGGAGCGTGAGCCCGAGCGGGGTCAGCTCGACCTCGACCCCGGGCGGGACCTCCGCGTAGGCGCGACGGACGAGGAGCCCGCCCCAGCGATCGCCGATCCGGTCGAGGGCAAAGCTCCTCGGGCAGCTGGGCGATAGACGTGCGGCTCGAATAGATTCATTAGTTTCCTTGAGGTACTCAGTATCTAAGTGGCGCCGCTCAGTCGCCTATGCGCGGTGCTCGTCATCTGGTCGCCGCCGGTCGCAGCGGCCCTCGGCGCGCGGAGGGCGAGCGCGCGAAAGGCCTCGTTTTGGAGGCGCTTTCACGATGGGCCGGACAGGATTCGAACCTGTGACCTTGGGATTAAAAGTCCCCTGCTCTACCAGCTGAGCTACCGGCCCCGCACGCCAGAGTAGCCCCAGACGATCGTTCCTCAGAAGGCCCCGGCGAGCTAGGAGAGAACGGCGTCGGTCGCCTCCGGGACCGGCTGGTCCCGTCGACGCAGGATGGTGATCCCCATGCTCGCGAGAAACGCGAAGAAGGCGAAGAAGCCGATGCTCGTGACCTCTTCGATGAGGCTGGAGAGCGGCGCGAAGACCCCGAGCCAACCTGCGAAGACAGCTGGTACAAGCCCGAGGTACCCCACCCATCTCGGCAGCGCACGAGTCCTAAGGACCGCTACGGCGTAAAGCGGCGTCATCACGGCCCAGTTGAAGACGTTTCCAAAGTAGTTGAGAACGAGGCACATCGACGCGAACGTGTCGAACGTCGAGGCGTCGGCGGCCGTGTAATCGGGCGCCAACTCCTGCGCGATCGCGATCGGCACCGCGTGGGAGATCGTGACCAGCGTCAGGCCGACGCCCCCCGCAACCGGCGCGATCAGCATGAACGGCCCGGCGTGCTTGAGAAGATCCCAGAACCCGAGGATCGCGATCACGCCGATGAGCCCCGCGAGGACCACGATCCAGGCACCCGCGACGAACCAGTTCCCGGCGTCCTGGACGTCCGCGATCCATTTCGCGCGGTCCTGGCCCGTCTCCGGGACGAGCACCTCGACGCCGTGCGTGGCCATCAGGGCGATGCCAATCACGAAGCCAACGACGGTCAGCAAAGCGCACACGGCGCCGATCGTGGGGAGGCGCAACTCACGCAGAGCGACCCCATGATCCGCCTCCCGCGAGCCTGGGTCAACTGTCGGGTTGCCTGCCCCTCTTGTCCTCCGCAGGCGCTAGAGGATGCGCGCGCCCAGCGCGCTCGCCGCGAGCTCGACGGCGAGCCGAGCGGTCTGGTTCTCGTGGTCGAGTATCGGGTTGACCTCCACGAGCTCGAGCGAGCTGAGCAGGCCGCTCTCGGCGACGAGCTCCATCGCCAGGTGCGCTTCGCGGTAGGAGAGCCCGCCCCGCACGGGCGAGCCCACCCCCGGCGCCACGGCGGGATCGACGAAGTCGAGGTCGACGGAGACGTGGACGAACGGGCCGCTCGACACGCGCTCGAGCGCCTCGCGGAGCACGGGCTCGACGCCGCGGCGGTCGATGTCCGAGATCGTGTAGACCGCGAGGCCCGCGGACTGCACCAGCTCGCGCTCGCCCGGGTCGAGGCTGCGGACGCCGAGCACCGCCACGCGCCCCGGGTCGACCGACGGCAGCGACCAGCGCTCGCTCTCGAATCCCTCACCGGCTCGACCGAGCGCCGCTGCGAGTGGCATCCCGTGGACGTTCCCGCTCGGCGTCGTCGCCGGGGTGTTCAGGTCGCCGTGGGCGTCGAACCACAGCACCGCGCCGGGCCCGTCGCGCGATGCAAGCCCGCCCATCGTCCCGATCGCCACCGAGTGGTCGCCGCCGAGGACGAGCGGCGTGAGACCGCCCTCGGCCGCCGAGCGCACGCGTTCGGCGATGCGTTCGCACGTCTCGCGGATCTGGTCGAGGAAGCGGGCGTTGGTGCTGCCGGCGTCCGTCGTCTCGCGCAGCGGCGTGTAGACGTTGCCCCAGTCGTGCGACGGGATGCCGAGCTCCTCGAGCCGCTCGCCGAGACCCGCGTACCGGATCGCCGACGGACCCATGTCGACGCCGCGGCGACCCGCGCCGAGGTCGAGCTCGGCGCCGATGATCGCGACTTCGGGTTGCGGCTGCACGGCCGAGGAGAATACGGGGGAGGCCGCTCCGGGCAGCTCCTCCACGTGGCTCCAGCGAGCGGCGGGCTATTCTGGCTCGAGAGCCGCCCCCATCGACTAGCGGTCCAGGTCACAGCCCTTTCAAGGCTGTAGCGCGGGTTCGAAT
>Ga0126312_10001445_pt1 | contig 15567 bp, 19 predicted proteins | sample Plot104A_FD_92537 | JGI IMG/M metagenome (GOLD analysis project Ga0126312, IMG submission 92537) | Serpentine soil microbial communities from UC McLaughlin Reserve, CA, USA - Plot104A | ecosystem: Environmental > Terrestrial > Soil > Grasslands | place: USA: UC McLaughlin Reserve, Lake County... | reverse complement strand
GGGATCCCGATCTCGATCACCCTCACGCCCCCCGCGTGCTCCTTGCCCGGTGCGATCCACAGGCCGGGCTTGGCTCGGTGGAAGGTCGCCGTCGCGCGCGCGTGCACCGCGGCGCCGTGGACCTCGCCCGTCGACGCGTCGACGCCACTGGGCACGTCGGCGGCGACCACGGCTAGCTCGTCGCGCGCCTCCAGCGCCTCGATCGCCCCCTTGATGGGGTCGCGCGGCTCGCCGCTGAAGCCCGTGCCCAGCAGCGCGTCGACCGCTCCTGCCGCGCCGTGCAGCGCCTCGGGCGCGAACGGGCGCGGCGGGTCGCCGGGGAGCCGCTCGAGGTTGGCCTTCGGGTCGCCCCGCAGCTCGTCGATGGCGCCGACGGCCAGCACGTCGACCTCGCGGCCGGCCTCGCGCAGCAGCCGCGCGGCCACGAGCCCGTCGCCGCCGTTGTTGCCCTTGCCGACCACCACCGCGATCCGCCCGTCGAGGACGACTTCCTCGACCAGCCGCGTCAGCCCGGTCCCGGCCCGCTCCATGAGATCGAGCGAGGGAACGCCCTGCTCCACGATCGCCCATTCGTCGGCAGCCCGCTGGCGGGATGCGTCCGGCAGCGGGTCGAGCCAGTCCGGAAGGGGACTCAAGCGACCATCGCGACCGCGCCGGCGGTCAGGTCGGTGTGGGTCAACGAGATGCGCACCTCGCCCGCCGCCGCCCGCGCCGTGTCGCCGTGGAGCCGGATCTGGGGGGCGCCGCCCTCCCCCACGACCTCGATCTCCTGCCAGCGCAGGACCTCCAGGGCGAGCGCCTTGGCCACCGCCTCCTTGGCGCAGAAGCGCGCGGCGAGGTGCCGGCCGGGACGGGCCCGCCGGTTCGCGTAGGCCAGCTCGGAGGCGGTGAACAGCCGCTCGGCCAGGCCGGGACGCCGGGCGATCGCCTGCTCGAGGCGCTCGATCTCCAGGAGATCGATCCCGACGCCGCCGGTCACTCGACCGTGACCGTCTTGGCCAGGTTGCGCGGCTGGTCGACGTTGAGGCCGCGGCGGCGCGCGATGCCGTAGGCGAGCAGCTGCAGCGGGATCACGGCGAGCAGCGGCTGGAGCATCCAGTCGATGTCGGGCACCCGCAGCACCGACGCGGCGTGCTCGCCGATCTCCATGTCGCCTTCGGTCGCGACGGCGACGACGTGGGCTCCGCGTGCCCGCACCTCCTGCATGTTGGAGACCACCTTCTCGAGCACCGGCGAACGGGTCGCGACCACGATCACCGGCGTCTGCTCGTCGAGCAGGGCGATGGGCCCGTGCTTCATCTCCCCGGCGGCGTACGCGTCGGTGGCGATGTAGGAGATCTCCTTGAGCTTGAGCGCCCCCTCGAGCGCCACCGGCAGGCCGATGTGGCGCCCGAGGTAGAGGAAGAACTCCGCCCCCCAATGGGCGTCGGCGATGGCCGCCACCGGCGCCTGCACCGCGTCGAGCACCTCCTGAATCGCGTGGGGCAGGTCGCGCACCGCAGCGACGAGCCCGGCCAGCCGCTCGGGCTCGAGCTCGCCGCGCAGCTCGGCCAGCCGCAGGCCGAGCAGGTACATGGCGGCGACCTGCGCGACGAAGGTCTTGGTCGCCGCGACGCTGATCTCCATGCCCGCCCGCGTATAGATGACACCGTCGACCTCGCGGGTCACCTGGGAGCCCATGACGTTGGTGACCGCCAGCACGGTGGCGCCGCGCTCCCGCGCGAGGCGAAGGGCCGCGAGGGTGTCGGCGGTCTCGCCCGACTGGGTCATGCCGACCACCAGGTCGCCGCTGCCGATCACCGGGTTGCGGTACCGGTACTCGGACGCGATGTCCATCTCGACCGGCATCCGCGCCCACTGCTCGATCGCGTAGCGGCCGACGAGGCCGGCGTGGTACGCGGTTCCGCATCCCACGATCACCACGCGGCGCTTGCCGCGGAGCAGCTCGGCGTCGATGCCGAGGTCCACGCCCGTGCCGCTGGCGGTGCGGTCGGCGACGGTCTCGGCGACGGCGTCGGCCTGCTCGTGGATCTCCTTGAGCATGAACGTCTCGTAGCCGCCCTTCTCGGCGGTTTCGGCGTCCCAGTCGACCTCGACGGTCTCGCGCTGCAGCGGCTGGCCCGCCGCCGACAGGAAGCGGACCCCGTCTGGGGTGATGACGACGATCTCGTCGTCGTTGATGTACTGGACGCGGCGGGTGTGCTCGAGGAAGCCGGGGATGGCGGAGGCGAGGAACTGCTCCCCCTCGCCGCAGCCGACGATCAGCGGACACTCCTTGCGGGCGCCGACGATGACGTCCGGCTCGTCCGCGTTCATGGCCACGAACGCGTAGTGGCCGCGCAGCTCGTTGTAGGCGCCGCGGACGGCCTCGGCGAGGTCACCGTCGTAGTGCTCGGCGACGAGGTGAGCGACGACCTCGGCGTCGGTCTCGGAGGTGAACTCGCAGCCGCCGGCCTCGAGCCGGCGGCGCAGCTCAACGAAGTTCTCGACGATGCCGTTGAGCGCGATGTGCACGCGCCCGGCGCAGTCGTCATGCGGGTGGGCGTTGCGCTTCGAGACCCGCCCGTGCGTGGCCCAGCGCGTGTGGCCGATGCCGAACACCCCCCCGTTGCCGGTGCCGTTGAGCGCGCCGCGCAGGGCGGCGAGGTTCCCGACCGCCCGGACCGACTCGATCTCCCCGTCCGCGCCGAGGACCGAGATCCCGGCGGAGTCGTACCCGCGGTACTCGAGCTTCTCGAGCCCGGCGACAAGCACCTCGCGAGCCGGCCTTTCGCCGACGTAGCCGACGATCCCGCACATTGGTGAACCCTCCGACTGGACTGGTGAGAGGCCGCGACGGCGACCCCACCCCGGCTACGCCGAGGAAATCCCGATGGTAGCCGGTACGGCCGCCACCAACCGGTCGGAAATCCGTCTTGCCTCGTCCTCGGTGGGTGCCTCGACCATGACCCGGATGAGCGGCTCGGTGCCGCTCGGGCGCACGAGCACCCGGCCGCGGCCCTCGAGGGCGCCGGATTCGTGCGCGATGGCGGCGCGAAGGTCGGGATCGCGGATGGCCGAGTCGCGGTCGGCGACCTCGACGTTGACCAGCACCTGCGGGAGCTTCCGCATGGCGTCACGGTCGGCGAGGTCGGCGCCGCCCAGCGCCTCCAGGGTCAACAGCGCGGCGGCGATGCCGTCGCCTGACGGCGCGAACCCGAGGTCGATGATGTGCCCGGACTGCTCGCCGCCCAGGCGCCAGGCGCGGCTGCGCAGCTCCTCGAGCACGTAGCGGTCGCCCACGCGTGTGACGGCGACGTCGATGCCCGCCTCCCACATCGCCTGCTGAAAGCCGAAGTTCGTCATCACCGTGACGGCGACGCCCTCGACGCCGAGGTGACGGGCCGCCATCGCGATCAGCTCGTCGCCGTCGACCACGGTGCCGGTGCGATCGACGGCGAGGACACGGTCGCCGTCGCCGTCGAATGCAAACGCGACGTCGTGGTCGCCGGCGACGACGTGGGGCCCGAGGGCGTCGATGTGCGTCGAGCCGCAGCCGGCGTTGATGTTGCGGCCGTCGGGCGCGTCGTGGAGCACGGTCACGGTGGCGCCCAGGCGCCGGAAGATCTCCGGCGCGGCGCGGTAGGTCGCCCCGTGCGCGCAGTCGAGCAGGACGCTGCGGTTCGCGAGGTCGAGGGCGGCGTAGCGCTCGTGCAGCGCGCGCAGGTAGTCCTCGTGGGTGCCGCGGAGCGGCTGGATGCGGCCGACCGACCGGTACGGCGCGGGCTCCCCCATGGCGAGCTCGATCTGCTCCTCGAGCGCATCGGAGAGCTTGTGGCCGTCGGCGCCGAAGAACTTGATGCCGTTATCCGCGTATGGATTGTGAGACGCGCTGAGGACGACGGCGAGGTCGAGCCCGTAGCGGGCCAGCAAGAGGGGCGCGGCGGGCGTCGGGAGGATCCCGCCGGTCAGCGCGGCGCCACCGGCCTCGGCGATGCCCGCAGCCACGGCGGCCTCGAGCATCTCGCCCGACTCGCGCGTGTCGCGGATGATGAGCACGCGGGGATGCGGTACCCCGATCCGCTGGGTGGCAGCGCGGGCGAGGGCGAGCGCCAGGTCGGCGCTGAGAAACTCGCCGACGGGGCCGCGGACCCCGTCCGTGCCGAACAGCCGCTTGGCCATTACGGCGACGCTAACGCTTCGAGAACTGCGGCCGCTTGCGGGCCTTCTTGAGGCCGGCCTTCTTGCGCTCCTTGGCCCGCGCGTCGCGGGTCAAAAAGCCGCGGCGCTTGAGCTCGCCGCGCAGGTTGGGGTCGGCGACGATCAGCGCGCGGGAAATCCCGTGGCGCAGGGCGCCGGCCTGGGCCGAGACGCCGCCGCCGTGCAGGCGGGCGTGGACGTCCATGCGCGACTCGTACCCGACCGTCTCAAGCGGCTGGCGGATGTTGCGCTGCAGGGTCGGACGGGGAAAGAAGTCCTCGAGCCGGCGGCCGTTGATGGTGTAGGCGCCCTGGCCCGGCCTGAGGATTACGCGCGCGACCGCCGTCTTGCGCTTGCCGGTGGCGGTGTAGCGTGCGCCGGCCGCGAGGTCGATCGTGGCCTGGGGGATCGTGCGCTCCGCGGGCTCGACCGCGTCCTCGTCGACCTCGACGGCCTCCTCGACCTCCTGCTCGACCTCGATGCCCTCGGGCAGGCCCTCCTCGGCGGCGCGGCCGAGCGGGTCAAAGCCCTCGGGAACGATGTCGGGCTCGAGGTCGGCGCCGGGGATGACGTCGGAGCCGGAGGCCGACGGGCCACGGCGCTCGGCCCGCGGCGGACCCGGCGTGGGTGGCTCCTCGGCGGGCGGCTCCGCCGCAGGCGGCTCCGCCGCGGCCGGAGCGTCCTCGGCGGGCGCTTCCGCGGCGGGCGGCTCCGCCGCGGCCGGAGCGTCCTCGGCGGGCGCTTCCGCGGCGGGCGGCTCCGCCGCTGCTTCGTCCGCGGGCTCCTCCGCCGCCGCCTCGGCCGCGGGCTCCTCCGCCGCCGCCTCGTCCGGCGCCTCCTCGGCCGCCTGCTCGGGCTCGGGCGCGGATTGCGCCCCGGCTGCGGCCTCCTCCTCGGCGGCGGCGACCGACGGCTCCTCGACGACGGGGCCCTCGGTCTGCGGGGTGGCGGCCGGCTCTTCGGCGGCTTCCTCCTGCGCGGGGGCGTCGGGCTCTTCCGGCTGGTCGGGGCGCTCGGTCTCGGCCATCAGGCGTCGATCTCCATGGGCTTGGGCTGCTGGGCGGCGTGGGGATGGTCGGGCCCCGCGTACACCTTGAGCTTGGTCAGCTGCTTGCGGCCGAGGCGGTTGCGGGGAAGCATCCCCTTGACCGCCCGGCGGATGACCTCCTCCGGCCGGCGGTCGAGCATCTCCTGCAGCGTGCGGGACTTCAGCCCGCCCGGGTAGCCGGAATGCCGGTAGTACCGCTTGTCGGCGCGCTTGTTGCCGGTCACCTCGATCCGCTCGGCGTTGACGACGACCACGAAATCGCCGACGTCGATGTGCGGCGTGTAGGTCGGCTTGCGCTTGCCGCGCAGGGCGTTGGCGATCTGCGTCGCCAGCCGGCCGAGGGTCTGGCCGGTCGCATCGACGACGTACCAGTTGCGCTCGCGGTCGGCGGGTGTTGCGACGTAGGTCTTCATGACGTGAAAACGCCACGCGAGTGAGGGTGGTCGGGCGCAGCCCGACCCCGACTGGCGCGCGGCGGCCCTCAGTGTAGACGCAAATCTTGCAGTAATCAGGGGCGTCGGCGGGGATGCCGAAAGTCCTTCATGAGCCGTATACTCGCCCGCGTCTTCGGACGCTTGCCGAGTCCCACCGTCGCCGTGACGGAGGGAACGGGGGACCCAGGGCCGTCGCATGGCGGCCGGGGCGAATCCGGGTCACTGCCCGGTAGCGCTGCCCTTTCAGCGCGAGCCCGTCAGCTAACCCCGTAGGCCGTCGCAAAGGGAGCGGAGCAGGTGAAGCAGGTCTACAGATGGACGGGAGCTGGAGTGGCGGCGATGCTGATGTTGCCGGCGCCTGCCCTCGCGGCCTCGGGCGGCGGCGCGACAACCGGCGCGGACACGACGAGCGCCGACACCGCCGCCGGCGGCGCTCCGCCCGTCCCGCGGCCCTCGCTTCGCCTCCTCAGCTGCGTCTCCCGCTGCTCGGGCAACGCGGCCGCCGCGTCGACCGGCGGCAAGGTCACGGTTCAGCCCAAGGGGATCCTGCGCGTGCGCGGCCGCAACCTCGAAATGGTCAGCAAGGTCGTCTTCGCGGGTGTCGACGGCCCGAGCGACGACGTTCGCGCCCCAGTGCGCCGGCGCACCGCCGACCAGATCACGTTCCGTGCTCCCACCGAGGCGCCGGTCGGCCCGCTGCGGGCCGTCGATGCCTACGGGCAGGCCTCGCGCCCGACCCACGCGAGCGTCGAGGTCAGCGCGCCGACTCCAGCGCCGACGCCCACGCCCGCTCCTGCGCCGGCGATGCCGCCGGGCACGCTCGACCCCGTCCTGGCGGGCGGCCACGTGTTCCCGATCCAGGGCGCGCACGACTACGGGGGCGAGGGAGCCCGGTTCGGAGCGCCGCGCGCCGGTCACGTCCACCAGGGCCAGGACGTCATGGCCGCCTGCGGCACCACGCTCGTGGCCGCGCGCGGCGGAACGGTCAAGACCAACACGAGCCAGTACGCCGCCGGCAACTACGTCGTGATCGCCGGCGACACGGGCTACGACTACGTCTACATGCACCTACGCGATCCCGCCCTGCCGCCGAAGGGCTCGATGGTGTCGACGGGGCAGCCAATCGGCTACGTCGGCGACACCGGCGACGCCACCGGCTGCCACCTGCACTTCGAGCTGTGGTCACCGCCGGGCTGGTACACCGGCGGCGCGCCGTTGGACCCGCTTCCTGCGCTGCTGGCGTGGGACGGGTCGACGCCCTAGAGGAGAGCGCGCCGCAGGCCCGCCGGCCCGAGCTGGGCCGCAGCACCGACGCCTGGCATCAGGTCGGCAACGACCACGTCGTCGCCACCGCGTTCAACCACGGCTACACGAAGCTGTGGAGCCATGACCGCAGCTACGAGTGGGTCAATCACTACGACCCCGACAGCGGGCACTACGCGGGCGGCTACGGCTATCTGAACGTCGGCGGGCACTCCTACTCGACCCTGTACCTCGACCGCCCCCGTGGCGCGACCCCGCAGCGGGACTTCGGTGTCGGCTACGTCCGCAGCGCGCTCCGCGCCGGCGGGCTCGCGGTCGAGCGGGCGCGCGACCGACTGGGCGGTCAGCTGGTGAAGGCCGGCGCGAGGATCCCCGCCGCCACCGGGATGAACTGCTTGATGGCGGCGTCGCGCGACACCTCGGACTGCTCGACCCACCACCGCCCGACGTGGTAGCCCGCGCCGATGAGGGCATGGGCGACGACGGTCAGCGTCGTCGCGTCCGGTGAGCGGTGCAGCTCATCCGCGGTCGCGCGCACCAGCCGGATCACCACGCCGGCGTTGCGCTCGTGCATCTCGTTCGTCGCCGTGACCGAGACGTCGCCGTAGAGGAGCCAGCGCGCGCCGCGGTGCTCCTCCAGGTAGGCGAAGTAGCCCTCGACGAAGACGCGTAGGCGCTCACGCGGCGGCGCGGCCATGCTCGCCGCCTCCAGCCCGTCGAACAGCCGGGCCCGCTCGCGCTCGGCGCAGGCCTGGTAGAGGCCCTCCTTGGACTCGAAGTACTGGTAGAGCAGCGGCTTGGTGATCCCGCTGTCGCGCGCGATGTCGTCCATCGACGCGGAACGGAAGCCGCGCTCGCCGAAGTTCTGAAGCGCGGCGTCGAGCATCCGCTCTTCGCGCTGGGCGCGTGGCATGCGCCGGCGGGGGCGGACGGGGGACGACGCTGAGCTCACCGTGAGCAACTTATCGGTCGCGCAAGGCCGCGACGCCAGCCCGGTGGCCCTGGGTGGTGAAGCACATCGGCTCGGCGAACTCCTCCAGCGCGATCGCCTGCTCCCAGCTCAGGTCGGCGGCTTGGCGCAGGATGGTCTTCGTCATCGCGGGGACGTGGTCGGGTAGGCGCCCGACCCGCTCGCACCACCTCAGCGCGGCCGGCAGCAGCGTGTCGTGGTCGACGAGCTCGTTGGCCAACCCCGGGTCCATCGCATCGGCCCCGGTGAGCGGGCGTCCGTCCACGAACAGGCCGTAGGCACGCTGGTAGCCGAGGCGCCGAGTCAGCAGCCAGCTCGTGCCCACCTCGGGGACGAGACCGATCCGCCCAAACGCCGGCACGAGCTGTGCCCGTTCCGAGACGACGATCACGTCGCAGGCCAGCGCAAACGCCAGCCCGGCCCCCGCGGCCGGCCCGTTGACGGCGGCGACGAACGTGGTGTCGGAGCGGACGAGCAGCTTGGCGATGCCGCCGAACTGGTTGCGGATCCAGCGCCAGGGCGACGTGGCGCCCTGGGCGCCGTCGCGTACCTGGGGCTGCGCGTAGGACTCCATGAGCGACAGGTCGCCGCCGGCGCTGAAGCCCGGGTCCGTGCCGGTGAGGACGACGGCGCGGATCGCGGGATCGGCCGCAACCTCGGTCAGGCGGTCGAGCAGCTGGACAGTCAGCGGCCCGACAGGGCGTTGAGCCGGTCGGGGTCGTGCATGGTCACGACGGCGTGCTCACCGCGGCGGTCGAGGAGGACGCGCTGCTCGCCGTCCTCGCGACAGGACGCCACGAACTCGCCGTAGCTGGGCAGGGCGGCGGGCTCGGTCATCGGTTCTCCTTGGTCTTGAGGGCTTGCCACGCCGCGTCGGCGAGGAGGCGAGCGGCCCGGCGTGGCGGGGTCTCCACGCGCCCCTCGAGCCAGTGGCGCGACCACTCCTGGGCGGCGCCGATCCACAGCGCCGAGCAGACGTCGAGCGGCAGGTCCGCGAGCATGCCCTCCCCCACGTGCGGCGCTCGCCACGCCTGCACGGCGGCGAAGAAGGCGCGGTTGCGCTCGCGCACGGCGCCGCCGCTCGCACGCTCGACCTCGGCCGCGCTGCGGCCGAGCAGGTAGCGCGCGAGCTCGGTCCGGCCGGTCACCCAGGCGACGTGGTGCTCGACCGCGGCACGCACCCCGGCCCGCGCGGTGCGGTGACCGCGGAGGGCGGCGAGGAACCCGTCCTGGTAGTCGGCGAGCGCACGCACGTACAGCGCGGCGGCGAGCTGCTCCTTGCCGCCGAAGTGGTGGTAGATCGAGCCGACGCTCGCGCCGGAGCGCTCGCGCACGTCGTCGATCGTGGCCGCGGCATACCCCTTCTCGTCGAAGGCGTGCAGCGCGGCGTCGAGGATCGCGCCGGGAGTTGCCACCAGAAGATGATTCTAGAAGAATCTTCTAGCTGAGCGGAAGTACGACCCGTGGAATCCGAACGGGACGTGCTGGGGCACCTGCGCGCGGCCGAGCTCGTGCAGGTCGCCGGCGTCGAGCGCGAGCAGGAACGATGTCCCGCTGCGCGCGTCGAGCACGACCGAGAGCAGCACGCCGTCGTCCTCGCGTTCGGCGTGGGGGCCCGCCACGAACACCGGCTCGCCCGGGAAGCAGCCCTCCTCGTGCCACGTCGCCACCGACTCGTCGGCGACATCGAGCTTCGCGAGCTGGTCGAGGAAGCCGGGGGCGCCGGGGTGGCGCAGCGAGGCGGCGTACGCGTAGCGGTAGTCGCGTCCGTTGTGGCGGCGGTAGTCCATGCGCGGGAGCTCGAACATGACGTCGGCGAGCCTTCGCGACCGCACGCCGCCACCGTCGAGGTCGATCTCGTAGCGGCGCGGAGCGACCGTCGGGAACACCGTCTCCGGGTCGCGCGCCCGGTCGAGGTAGAGGGCGCGGATGATCTCGTCGTCGTCGTAGGCCGAGAGGTCGACGACGAGGTTGCCGTCGCGCTCGAACGCGTTGATGTGGTGAAAGCAGAAGAACGGGTCGGTCTCGTAAGCCCCGCGCAGGTCGCCGGCCTGCCGGTCGACGACGAGGAAGCGCGCCGGCCGGTCGGGGTCCCAGCGGTAGTTCTCGATGAACGGGCGCGCGCGCGACGCGAGGCGCAGCGGGTTGACGACGAGGGGAAACTCGCACAGCACCGCGTAGCGCGGCGTCAGCGCGAACGAGTGCATGTACGAGGGGCGCGAGACCGGCAGCGACGCGATCGTCCGCCGCGCACCCCCGTTCGCCGGCACCGCGTAGAGCACGTAGCGGCTGCGCGGGCCGAAGGCGACAACGTAGGCGACCAGCTCGTCACGGTCGGGATCGTGGTGCGGATGGGCCGTCGCGTGCTGACCCGGCGCGGCGGCATCGCGGGCCACGCCGAGGGTGTCGAGCGTTCGCGGGTCGAACGCCACCGGCAGCGGCGTCTCGGTCAGCGCGAGGTAGCGCTCGCCGAGCCGCACGACGTTGACGTTCGCGTTGGGCGTCGCCCCACCGTCCAGGCTCGGCGAGAACATCGCCTGCACGCGCGAGAACACCGAGCGGCAAGGGTCGGTGGCGAACTCCGAGTACTCGATGCGGCCGCGCCGGGTCGCCGCCTCGTGGGCGCCGGTCTGGAGGTAGCGGTTGGCGTAGGACACGCGCCCGTCCTGGAACCCGAACGCGTGCAGCATCGCGAGGCCGTCGAACCAGTGGTTGAGCGTGCGGTCGCCGACCTCGTAGCGGGCGGGGCCATTGCGCACGAGGGTCCCGCTCAGCCACGCCGGGATCGACCCGGACACCTCGAGCTCGTCGAGGGCGATCTCGTGCAGCTGGCTCTCCAGGCCTTTCCGGTGGGTGGTATCAGCGAGTAGAATAGGTCCAGAGCATACCGTCCAACCTGGACTATTGCAACCTCCCCGCCTCACGCCCACCTCCTATATCGTCCTCGGCCTGCTCGATCGGCTGGGCCCGTCGACGCCATACGAGCTCAAGCGGGCGCATGCGCTCGGCATCGGCAACTTCTGGACGGTTCAGCACGCGCAGTTCTACTCCGAGCCCGAGCGCCTGACCGAGGCCGGGCTACTCAGCGAGGAGCGCGAGGAGGGCGGCCGGCGCCGGCGCCGCTACACCATCACCGACGCCGGCAGGCGGGCCCTGCGGGAGTGGCTGGGCGAGCCGACGGCCGAGCTCACCGTCGAGCTGCGCGACCCCGGTCTGCTCAAGCTTCACCTCGAGGCCGACGCGGGCCCGCTCGCGCAGGCACAGCTCGAGGCCCATCGCGCCAAGCTCGCCGAGTATGAGGCGATCGCCGCCGGCGATCCGCGCGACGGCCCCCGCGGCCCCTGGCGCACGCTGCAGGCGGGTCTGCGACACGAGCGCGAGTGGGTCGCGTTCTGGGAGCAAGTCGCCCGCGACGCGGCCGGCTGAAGCGCCCTATCCAGGCTCATCGCGCCGTCGTCGAAACGCCATCCCTCTCGGTCTGGCGCTCGACGGGACCTGGGTCCCCGCGCCGATCACAAAGGTCGGCTACCGGAGCCCCTTCAGTGCCCGTGGCGGCGCGAGCCCCAACCCAGGGCAGCCAAGGGCGCGAGTAGCCCGGAGCGCTCGCGCCGGGGCTCGCGGCGCTCCACCGGCGGCTGCGGCCGCGGTGGCGCCGTCTCGATGTGCTGCACCTGCGCGCCGGTCAGCCGCTCGAGCCGGTGCGGCACGTCGATGCGGAGCCATTTCGAGACGCCGGTCGGAAGCGTCGACACGACGATCTCGTCGTAGGTCGCCGGGTCCCACACCTCGTGCACCGCCTCGACGGGATCGCCGCGCACGACCTGGCCCTGGACCTCGATGCCCGCCTCGGCGATCCGGTCCATGCCGCGCTCGAGCTGCTCCTCACCGGCCGCCCGATCGGGGCCGGTGCCCCCGATCGGGACCACCAGCTGAACGCGCACGCGGCCCTGCTTCGTGCGCTCGCGCAGGGCCTCCAGCAACTCGTCCGAGTCGGCCGTGACGTTCGCGACGGCGAGGACGCTGCACCAGGCCATCTCACTTCACCTCCTGTTGCTCCGGTCGCCAGCGGCTGAGCGGATCGCCCTCGCCCGCCGGCAGGAGCCCCTGCTTCTGGGCGGTCTCGAGGAGCGGCTTGAGCAGGTCGATCGGCAGCGGGAACACGACGGTGGAGTTCTGGTCGGCGCCGATCTCGAGCAGGGTCTGCAGGTAGCGCAGCTGCAGGGTGGTCGGGTTGCCGCTCATCACATCGGCGGCCGCGCGCAGCTTCTCGGCCGCCTGGAACTCGCCCTGCGCCCCGATGATCTTGGCCCGGCGCTCGCGCTCGGCCTCGGCCTGGCGCGCCATCGCGCGCTGCATGGTGGACGGGATCTCGACGTCCTTGATCTCGACCGTCGTGACCTTGATCCCCCATGGCTCGGTCTGCTCGTCGATGATCTGCTGGAGGCTGTCGTTGAGCTCCTCGCGTTGGGCAAGCAGCGTGTCGAGCTCGGCCTTGCCGAGGACCGAGCGCAGCGTGGTCTGCGCGATCTGCGACGTGGCGTCGAGGAAGTTCTCGATCTTGACCACCGAGTCGTCGGGATCGACGACGCGGAAGTAGGCCACGGCGTTGACGCGGGCGGGGACGTTGTCGCGCGTGATCACATCCTGGGGCGGGATCGAGAGCGTCACGGTTCTGAGGCTCACCCGCACCATGCGGTCGACAAACGGGATGAGGAAGATCAGCCCGGGCCCGCGTCGCCCGATCAATCGGCCGAGCCGGAACACCACTGCGCGCTCGTACTCGCGCAGGACCCGTACCGACGCGCCCGCCAGACAAGCGACGACGAGGAGGACGGCGGCGAGGGCAATGAGGATCGCGGTCATGCTTCGAGCTCCCAACGGTCGGCCTTGCGCACACAGAGCGTGAGCCCCTTGACCCGCTCGACGACGACGGGGTCGCCGGCGCGGAGCTCCGCGTGCTCGCCCGGCCAGCTCAGGCGGGCCCGCCACAGGGCGCCGTCGACGAACACGCGATCGCCGTCGCGTGCGGTCCCGAGGTGGCCGACGAGCCCTTCCGGCCCGCCGCGGATGCGCGTGCGCCGTGCCCGTGCGACCTTGGCGCCGGCGACGAGCAGGAAACCGCCGGCCACGAGCACCACCGCCACGGCAACGGCGACCGCCAGCCCGGCGGCCGCGCCCGCGGCGCTCAGCGCGAGCCATCCACCCGTTCCCAGCGCGGCGACACCGAACCCCCCGAGCACGCCCGCCGTAGGCAGGTGCGCCTCCGCCACCAGAAGCGCGGCGCCCGCAAAGAGGAGCGCGATACCGAGCGCGGTCATGACCCTGGGTGAAATGGTACGCCTCGTGCAACCCCGGCTGGCAATATGGGAGGGCGTCGACGCCTGGCGGGCCGAGTTGGCGCACGTGGATCTGTGGGAATCGGGCCTGCGGGCGACCGGGACGCAGCTCGGCGTCGACCCCGAGCCATACCGGCTCGACTACCGGCTCGATGCGGGCGACGGGTTCATGACCGGCCGCCTCGAGGTCGACGTGAAGCTCGCCCACGACGAGCGGCGGCTCGTGCTCGTGCGCGACGGCGAGGGATGGATCGAGGGCGCCCTGGACTGTGATCTGGGGTTCTCGCCCCTGACCAACGCGATGCCCGTGCACCGGACGGGATTGCTCCACCGCCCGGGCGCCGAGGACTTCCTGATGGCGTGGGTCTCGGTCCCCGACCTCGTCGTCCACGCCTCCGCCCAGCGCTACGAGCACGTGCGGCCCGGCGTCGTCCGTTACGTCGACCGCGGGCGCTTCGAGGGCTTCACCGCCGAGGTGGGCTTTGACGCCGACGGGCTGGTGCTCGACTACCCGGGCCTCGCGCGCCGGGTGAGGCCGTGAGCGTCAGTTCACGCCGGAGGCGGCCAGGACGGCGCGATAGTCGTCCCACGTGTCGACATCGCGTGGAGCCGGCCCACGCACCGGCACGTCGACCACTTCGTCGGCCCGCGCGCCGAGCAGCCTCCAGACCGCCTTGTCGCCGTGAAGCGCGCGCAGGTCGGCGAACGTCGCGCGCCCGAACGCGAGCGGATGACCGCGTCCGTTCGCGTATTCGCAGGCGGCGATCACCCCCGCGCCCATCCCGTCGAGCAGCGCCTGCACCGTCGCGGGCGTCACGCCGGGCTGGTCGCCCAGGAGCAGCACGAGGACGTCGGCGCCTGGGTCCACATGGCCGAGGGCGGCGGCGATTGACGAGCCGCAGCCCGAGCCGAAGTCCTCGTTGCTGACGACCTCAGCGCCGGCGAGGTCGACTTCGGCCATGACCTCTTCCGCCGAGCCGCCTAGCGCCACGAGCAATTGGTCGAACCTGCACGCGCGAGCGGTTGCCACCACGCGGCCGAGCAAGCTGTCGCCGTCGAACGGCAACAGCTGCTTGGGCTGCCCGAGGCGCTGCGACCCGCCCGCTGCCAGCACGAGCCCGCTGACGAGCAGATCAGCGCGGCACGCCATACCGCTCCCGGCACCCTTCGCTGCAGAAGAAGACGTGCTCGCCGTCGCGCTCGACCGAGATCGCGGCGTCAGTGACCGCGACCTCCATGCCGCAGACGGGGTCGATCGCCGTGACCGGGGCCGCGGTGACCAGGTGCGCCGGGACGCGCTGGCGCTCGGCCAGGATCTCGGCCACGATCGAGACAGCGATCTCGGCCGGCGTGCGCGCCCCGATGTCGAGGCCAGCCGGGCTGTGGAGTTGCCGGCGCAGCTCCTCGGGCAGGTCGAGCGAGGCTCGCACGGCGTTGCCGCGCTTGGGGCTGGCCACAAGGGCAACGTAGGGAACGCCTTGGCGAAGCGCCTCGGCCAAGAGCTCCTCCTCGTCGCGCCCGTGCGCTGCCACCACCACCGCCGCGGCGTCCGGGGCGAGGTCGGGGGAAGTCACGTGGAACCCGACGCGCCCTGCGAGGTCGGCCAGCGCATCTGCGATCGGCCCGTGGCCGGCGATCAGCATCGAAGCGGCGGGCAGGCACGGCTCGAGAAAGATCTCCAGCTCGCCTCCGCTCAAGCACGGGTTGTGCGCGGTCACCACGCCCTCGCGAACGTCGTCGGAAGCCGCTTCGTCCGGCCGGAGCTCGAGCACCAGCGGCTCGCCGGTCTCGAGCACGCGCAGAGCGTGCAGGCGGACCGAGGTCTCGGCGCATGCCCCGCCGACGAAGCCCTCGATCGACCCGTCAGCGTGGACGATGGCCGCGTCGCCCGGCCGGACGCTGGCCGGACGCTGCGCGCGCACGACCACTGCCTGCACGAACGGCACCCGCCGGTCCGACAGGTCCTTGGCGCGAGGCGCCAGGTCGGACAACCTCATCGGTCAAGGGTAGCCCCAGTTCGCGGCCTGACCGGGGCGGGTACAGCCTGCTCATGGCATCGGACGAGCATCCACCCAGCGAGCAGCGCGGCGGCACCACCCCCGACGAGGCCGAGGCTCGCGAGAAGGGCCAGTGGGCGGGCACCGCCCGCGAGGGCGTCGTGCCTGCTGAGTTGGGCGGGTCGGACGCGTCGCCGGAGAAGCTCGGTCAGGACCCCGAGCTCGGCACCGGTGCCCTCGGCCGGACGACCGGCACCGACGAGCCGGCCACCGAGGCTGGCATCGACCCCGCCGGCGGCGACGCGGCCGACGCGGTGACCGACGGCGGCCAGAACGCGCC
>Ga0126312_10001444_pt1 | contig 15575 bp, 17 predicted proteins | sample Plot104A_FD_92537 | JGI IMG/M metagenome (GOLD analysis project Ga0126312, IMG submission 92537) | Serpentine soil microbial communities from UC McLaughlin Reserve, CA, USA - Plot104A | ecosystem: Environmental > Terrestrial > Soil > Grasslands | place: USA: UC McLaughlin Reserve, Lake County... | reverse complement strand
GGCCTCGCCTGCCGCCACGCGCTGGTCGAGCGCTTCGTCGCTCCAGTCCATGGCCGCGAGTTCGACCAGGGTCGCCGCCGTGAGGCGGTGTGCGATCAGACTCGCGTCGAGCGCGGCCGCGCCGAACACGTGATCCCAGTGAGAGTGCGTGAGGACTATGTAGCTCGGTGGAGCTACTCCCTCCGCCGCCAGCGCCTCGAGGAAGCTCGTGGAGTGTGCGGCCGAGGAGCCGGCGTCGAGCCAAGCCGTTCGCCGCTTCCCGACGGCCGCGCACAGTGACGGTCGGTCCGGGGGCCCCGGCGGTAGCCAGTACACGTGGTCGCCGATCTTCGTCAGGGCGGTCAAGCGGTCTCGGCCAGGGCGATCGCTCCGAGTACGCCCGACCGGGGAGCAAGGGCGGGAAGCATGATTGTCGCGGCGTCCTGATAGCCGTTCATGAGCCGCTCGACCTCGCGCTGGACGAGCGCGAGCAAGCCGGGATGGCTCATCACCCCGCCGCCGAGGAGGATCCGCTGCGGCGACAGCACGCAGATCACGGAGACGAGGCCGAGCGCGAGATAGTGCGCCTGGAGCGACCACACGGCCTGGTTGCCGTCGAGGTCCTGGGGCGCCCGGCTCCACCGAGCCTCGATCGCGCGGGCGGAGGCGAGCCCCTCCCAACAGTCGCCGTGGTAGGGGCAGACGCCGTCGAAGGGGTCCTCTTCGCGATCGTGCGGGATCCGCATGTGCCCGAACTCGGGGTGCAGAAGGCCGTGGAGGAGCGTGCCGCCTGCCATCCCGCCCCCACCGATCCCGGTGCCGACCGTGATGTAGCAGAAGGTGTCGAGCCCCTGTGCCGCTCCCCAACGATGCTCGCCGAGCGCGGCGGCGTTCACGTCGGTGTCGAAGGCGACCGGCACCGAGAGACGATCTCGGATCGCCTGGCCGACGTCCGTATAGGCCCAGCCGGGCTTCGGTGTCGAGGTGACGTGACCCCAGGTCGGCGAGTCTGGATTCGTGTCCACCGGGCCGAAGGAGCCGATCCCGATCGCCGCGACCGGCCCCTCGCGCTCGAAGAACGCGACCACCCGGCTGATCGTCTCCTCCGGTGTCGTCGTCGGAATCGTCGCCCGAGCCCGCAGGTCGTCCGGGCCCGTTCCAATCGCGCATTCCCACTTGGTGCCGCCGGTCTCGATGCCGCCGTACACGTTCACCGACCGTCGCCGGACGACTTGCGAACAACGAACTGTGCGGGAAGGACGACGACGCGGCGCTGCTCCGGAGCGCGATTCTCGATCCGCTCAACGAGCAGCTGCGTGCCGAGCGTACCCAGCGTCTCCGCCGGCTGGGCCATCACCGTCAAGAACGGGTAGAGGCGCGAGGCGTACTCGATGTCGTCGAAACAGACGAGGGCGACGTCATCAGGGACTTCGAGCTCGCGGGCTCTCACTGCCTCGATCGCTCCGAGCGCAACCAGGTTGTTGACCGTGAAGACCGCCGTTGGACTGTCCTCCAGCTCGAGCAGCCGGCTCATGCCCTCGAACCCGCCTCGCGGGTCGACAGTCGCACGCACGACCAGACTCGGATCGAGCGGCAGGCCGGCAGCCGCCAGCGCCGCCTCGTAGCCTTCCCGCCGGTCGCGGGCGGTCGAGACGTCGTTCCCCTCCGTGATGAATCCGATTCGAGCGTGGCCCAGCGAGATCAGGTGCTCTACGAGTACGCGAGCGCCGCCCGCACTGTCGCCGACGACCACATCGGACTCAACTCCGGGGACGGTTCGATCGATGAGGACGAACTGGACGCCGAAGCGCGCGAGCCGCTCGAGGTGACCCTTCGATCGATCGCTGACCGGTGCGATGACGATCCCTTCGACGCGGTGCGCGAGCATCTCCTCGATCACCTCGCGTTCGATCGTCAGGTCGGCGCGGGTATCGCAGAGAATCATGCGGTAGCCGGCGCGGCGCGCCACGTCTTCGGCGCCGCGGACGATCAGCGTGAAGAACGGGTTCGCGACATCGGGGACGATCAGCGCGAGCGTCCCGGTCTTCTGCCGGATCAGTCCTCGGGCGAGCCGGCTCGGGACGTAACCCAGGTCCGCGATCGCCTGCTCGACCCGCCGGCGCGTATCGGGGCTGACCCGCTCGCTGTCGTTGATCACGCGCGACACTGTCATCGACGAGACGCCCGAGGCTCGGGCGACATCCTTGATCGTCACGTTGCCGGGTATAGCCACGCGTCTCTTATGGGATCAGTAACACGCTTCCGCGTCAAGATCAATCTCTTGCCGCTTGACGACCGGCCACAGGCTGTGTTATCGATACCACAACTTGGACATGAATCCGGAAGAGGGAGGTTGAGATGAAAGGACGTCCGCTGCTGCTGGTGCTCGTGCTCGTCCTCGCCGCCGGCGCCGTCCTGGCCGCCGTGGCGGCTGCGAACACGTCGAAGCAGTCCGCGACGAAGATCAAAGTCGGGCTGATCACCAAGGACGTCACGAATCCGTTCTTCGTGAAGATGAGACAGGGAGCCACGGCGCAGGCGAAGAAGCTCGGCGCCGAGCTCGTCTACGCCGCCGGCAAGAGCAGCTCCGACAACGCGAGCCAGATCGCGGCGATCGAGAACATGACGACGGCCGGCGTCAAAGGGATCCTGATTACAGTCGCCGATGCCAAGGCGGAGAACGCGGCGATCAGGAAGGCGCGAAGAGCGGGTGTGCTCGTGATCGCGCTCGACTCCCCGACGAGTCCGACGACCGCGGTCGATGCACTCTTCGCCACCAACAACTTCAACGCCGGCGTGCTGATCGGCAAGTATGCACGCGCGGCGACCAGGGGCAGGACGGTCACGATCGGAATGCTCGACGAGCACGCGGGTTCCTCGGTCGGGAAGCTTCGGCACGACGGCTTCCTCAAGGGCTTCGGGATCAAGAACTCGAACCCGCAGATCGCCTGCGTGGGGAACGGGCAGGGTCAGACGGCTCCGTCGCAGACGGCGATGGAGAACTGCCTCCAGAAGAGTCCCAACATCAACGTCGTCTACACGATCAACGAGCCGAGCGCCAAGGGTGCTTGGAACGCGTTGAAGAACGCCGGCAAGACGAAGGCCGCCACGACGATCGTCTCCGTCGACGGAGGCTGCGCCGGCGTGCGGAACGTGCGAGCCGGGATCATCGACGCGACCTCGCAGCAGTATCCGCTGCGCATGGCGTCGAGGGGCGTTTCGGCGGTTGTGAACTACGCCAGGACGGGCACGAAGGTGTCCGGCTACACCGACACTGGCGTGAACCTGATCGCCGCAAGGCGGCGGACTGGAGTTCCCTCCAAGACGGTCGCGTACGGCCTCAAGAACTGCTGGGGCTAGACCGACTCCCCTCCACCCGAGACCGGGGCGCACGTAGCGTCCCGGTCTCGTTCGTCCCTGGCGGATACTCCGCGTGACGGCCATTCAGTCCGCATTTCAAGTCACTCGCCGCGTGCTCGCCGCGCCGACGGTCGGGCCCTTCCTGGCTCTGCTGCTCGCGATGGCGTTCTTCTCCGTCAAGTCGGAGAATTTCCTGCAGGGCCAGAACCTCTCGCTCGTCCTCCAGCAGGTGATGGTCGTGGGCGTGCTGGCGATCGGCCAGACCTTCGTGATCCTCACCGCGGGGATCGATCTCTCCTGCGGGACAGTGATGGCCTTCGGCCAGATCGTGATGACGAAGCTGGCGGTGGCGGAAGGCGTCGATCCGCTCCTTGCGATCGGACTCGGGATCCTGGCGTGTGTGGCCTTCGGCTTTCTCAACGGCGGGCTCGTCACTGCCGTCAGGCTGCCGGCGTTCATCGTCACGCTCGGGACGCTCAACATCGCGTTTGCGCTCACCCACGTCTACTCCAACGACGAGACGTACTCCGAGCTCCCGAGCGAGCTCCTCTTCTTCGGCAAGACGTTCACGCTCGGCGGGACGGACGTCACGTACGGCGTGGTCCTGATGTTCGTGCTCTTCGGGATCGCGTGGTACGCGCTGACGCAGACAGCGTGGGGGCGCCACGTCTATGCCGCCGGCGACAACCTCGAGGCCGCGCGGCTGATGGGAATCAAGGTCAGCCGCGTCTTGCTCAGCGTCTACGTCCTCGCGGGACTGACCTATGGCATCGCGGCCATGCTCCTGGTGGCTCGGACAGAGCTCGGCGATCCGAACGCCGGCCAGACCACGGAGAACCTGGACGCGATCACGGCCGTCGTGCTCGGAGGAACGAGCCTCTTCGGCGGTCGGGGGCACGTGATCGGGACGCTGATCGGGGCAGTGGTTGTAGGGGTGTTCCGGAACGGCCTGACGCTGATCGGGGTCGAGGTCGTCTGGCAGTACTTCGTCACCGGGATCCTCGTCATCCTCGCGGTTTCCGTCGACCAGCTGACCCACAGGAGGCGAGCATGAACGAGCCGCGGCCGATCCTCGAGGCGCGCGGCCTGGTCAAGCGGTTCGGCCAGGTGATCGCTCTCGACGGCGCCGACTTCGAGCTCTACCCAGGCGAGATCGTCGCGATCATCGGCGACAACGGCGCCGGCAAGTCGACGCTGATCAAGACGCTGTCGGGCGCGCTGCAGCCGGACGACGGCGAGATCCGGCTCGAGGGCGAGCGCGTTCGGTTCCGTTCTCCCGGCGAGGCGCGAGGGGCGGGAATCGAGACCGTCTACCAGGACCTGGCGGTCGCGCCGTCGCTCGACATCGCGTCCAACATCTTCCTCGGCAGGGAAGCCCGCTGGCGAGGCCCGCTCGGTCTCGGACTCCGCCTGCTCGACAAGCGCAGGATGCGGCGCGAGGCGGCCCAGCACTTCGCCGAGCTCCAGATCGGCGTCCAGTCGATCACTCAGCCCGTCGAGAACCTCTCCGGCGGACAGCGTCAGGGCGTTGCAGTCGCACGTGCCGCGAAGTGGGCGCGCAGGCTCGCGATCATGGACGAGCCGACCGCGGCCCTCGGTGTGCGGGAGACGCGCCAGGTGCTCGACCTGATCCAGCGGGTGCGAGAGCGCGGCCTCCCCGTGATCATGATCAGCCACGACATGCCGCACGTCTTCGAGCTCGCGGATCGGATCCTGATCATGCGGCTCGGCAAGCGCGTTGCGGTGGTGACGCCCCAGACGCACACGATGCCGGAGGCGGTCGCGATCATGACCGGCGCGACCAAGGCCGAGCTGGAACAGGCGATGACGACGGAAGAGCCGAAGGAATGAGCGTCAAGTGGGGCCTGGTCTCGACTGCCCCGATCAACCGCTCGATCATCGCGGCGGCGCGGGAGTCCGAGCGGGCGGAGGTGATCGCCGTCGCCAGCCGTGATGCCGCACGTGGAGAGGCGTATGCGCGCGAGCACGGGATCGAGCGCGCCTACGGGAGTTACGACGCACTGCTCGAGGACGAAGACGTCGAAGCCGTCTACATCTCCCTGCCGAACGGGATGCACGTCGAGTGGACGATGCGCGCAGTCGAGGCCGGCAAGCACGTCCTTTGCGAGAAACCGTTCTCCCGGCATTCCGCGCCGGTTGAGCAGGCCTTCGCCACCGCCGAATCGGAAGGGCTCGTCCTCTCCGAGGGGTTCATGTGGCGCCACCATCCGCAGGCGGCGCAGCTCGCGAAACTCGTCGCCGACGGTGCGATCGGACCGCTGCGGCTCGTCCGCGTCGCCTTCAGCTTCCCGCTGGCAATCGAACGCGGGCCCGAGGACGCCCGCTTCAGCGCCGAGCTCGGCGGCGGCGCGATGATGGATCTCGGCTGCTACTGCGTGAACGCGATCCGCTTCCTGGCCGGGGAGCCGGAGAGCGTTTCCGCGAAGCAGGTGATCGGCCCCACCGGTGTCGACGTCGTCTTTGCGGGCACCCTGCGGCATGCGGGCGATGTGGTCTCACACTTCGACTGCAGCTTCGTGGTGCCACGGCGAGCCGAGCTGGAGGTGCTCGGCGAGGAGGCGAGCCTCTTCGTCACGACCCCGTTCGTGATCACGTCGCCGGGCATCGAGCTCCGCCGCGGCGGAGAGGTCGAGCAGGTCGCGGTTCCCTCGGCCGACTCTTACCGCCTCGAGCTGGAGAACGTGAGCGACGCGATCCGCGGCGAGACGCCGCTGCTGCTCGGCCGGGAGGACGCAGTCGGTCAGGCGCGGACGATCGAAGCGCTCTACGGTGCGGCCGCATGACCTACGTCCCCGCCGACGACCGTTACGAGCGAATGCAGTACCGCCGCAGCGGGCGGAGCGGCCTCCTGCTCCCGGCGATCTCGCTCGGGCTCTGGCAGAACTTCGGCGACGACGATCGCCCGCTCGAGACGGGCTGCGCAATCGTCCGACGCGCGTTCGACCTCGGGATCACGCACCTCGACCTCGCGAACAACTACGGCCCGCCCTACGGCTCCGCCGAGGCCAACTTCGGCCGCATCCTGAAGGACGACCTGGCGCCGTTCCGCGACGAGCTGATCATCTCGACGAAGGCGGGCTACGACATGTGGGCTGGGCCCTACGGCGATCGCGGCTCTCGCAAGTACCTCCTCGCGAGCCTCGACCAGAGCCTCGGCCGGATGGGGCTCGACTACGTCGACATTTTCTACTCGCATCGCTTCGATCCCGAGACGCCGCTCGAGGAGACGATGGGCGCGCTCGACACCGCCGTCCGGCAGGGTAAGGCGCTCTATGTCGGGGTCTCGTCCTACTCGGCCGCGAAGACGGCGGCGGCCTACGCGATCCTCCGCGAGCTCGGGACCCCGCTCCTCATCCACCAGCCGTCCTACTCGATGTTGAACCGCTGGATCGAGGAAGACCTGCTGGACATGCTCGGCGAGCTCGGAGTCGGCTGCATCGTCTTCTCCCCGCTCGCGCAGGGGATGCTGACCGACAAGTATCTCCAGGGAATCCCCGAGGGCTCCCGCGCAACCCGCGACAGCACGCTCTCACCGGACCTGATCACCGACGAGAACCTGGAGAAGATCCGTGGGCTGAACGAGATCGCGGCCGGCCGGGGTCAGAGCCTGGCGCAGATGGCTCTCGCCTGGACGTTGCGCGATCCTCGCGTGACCTCGGCGTTGGTGGGTGCAAGCAGCGTCTCTCAGCTCGAGACGAACGTCGCCGCCCTCGACCGGCTGGAGCTCACCGATGACGAGCTCGCCGAGATCGACCGCTTCGCGACGGAGAGCGGGATCAACCTCTGGGCCGCGTCGAGCGCCGAGTAGCTACTTCCCGGTGGCGGAGAAGTGCTGATAGTCCTTCGACGACGCCCAGTGCCCGCCCCATGACCAGCCGATCGCGGCAAACGCTTGCACGACGACGTCGCCGGAGACGATCATCCCGGGCCTGACGCGTGAGCGGCCGAGGTAGCTGCGGCCGGCCGGCGGCTCGACCCGGCCCCCGTGGACGAACGGGTTCTCGACCGGGTTGATGTCGATCGCGAGCCCGTACGCGTGCTGCGACCAACGCCTCGTGCCTGACACGAACCGGCAGTTGAAGCCGGAGGTGTTGTCCGCCGCCATCGACGCGTCGTCGCTGCCCTTGTAAGCCTCGACGAGCCTCAGGCGCCGGATCGGGTAGCGGGCGGCATACAGCTTCCGGAAGACCGAGATGGCCTGACGCGCGGCGCTCGCACGCACGACGATCGACCCGACCCGGCGCCTGCCGGCGAAATCCCAATGGCTGACGGTCATGCGTCTGAGCTGGAAGGGGCTCACCGGGCATCCGGGCCGCCAGGAGTAGGACAGGTCAGCTGCCGTCACCTTCGAGACTGTTCCGACGAAGCGCGGAGGCGCCTCGGCGGCTCCGATGAACACTGCAGCTGCTGCGAGCAGCAGGACGATCCTCACTGCGCGGGAGCGTAGTCTCAAGGCAGTGAGTCGGACCTCGCGGCTGGCTGGGCGCTGTGCCGTGGTGGCGCCGCCCAAGCTCCTGGAAGCAGCGCAACTTTCGACCGCGACGCCGCAGGCGTAAGCTCGATCCGTCGGGCGAGCGAGACGGCGAGCCTTTGCCCGCTCCCGTCCAGCGCCGCCCCGCCGCCCCGACAGCCGCCTACGCCTGGGAGGAGATGCGATGAAACGAAGGAGAAAGCTCACGGCACGGCCGCTGGTGGCGGCACTCGCGCTTGCCACCGGCCTCGGCATCGCGATCCGCGGGCTGAGATCGAGGAGAGAGGGGAGTCAAAGGAGAAGCACCATGAACGAGACGAACAAGGCGATCTCCCGGCGCGTCGTCGAAGACCTCTTCAATGAGGGTCGGCTCGAGGCCGCGGACGAGATCGTGACCACCGACTTCGTCGGCCATGACCCGGCTTCGCCCGAGCCCGTCCTGGGCCCCGAGGGGCTGAAGAGAAACGTCGAGGGCTACCGGACCGCGTTCCCCGACGTGCGTCTCTCGATCGACGACGAGATCGCCGAGGGCGACCGGGTGGTCACGCGCTGGACGGCGCGGGGCACCCACCAGGCCGAGCTATTCGGGATCCCGGCGACCGGGAAGCAGGCAACTGTTACCGGCATGACGATCGACCGGATCGTCGAGGGGCGCATTGCCGAAAGCTGGACCAATTGGGACACGCTTGGACTGCTGCAGCAGCTCGGCGCGCTTCCGGCGCTGGCCCAGGCCTGAGGCCGCATCCGACCGAGACGCGAAGGGGCCGCCTCGGCGCGGCCCCTCTTTTTGGGTGATGGAGTTGGCTTGGGCATCCGCCGACACCGGCAGGACCGTTTTCCCATTATGTTCGGCTCGCTCCCTCAGCCCGCCCACATGCCGTGCCCCGACTGCGGCGCCTCGGTGCCGCGCGCGGCCGAAGCCAAGCATGTCTGCGATGAGGCGCAGCGAACGTCCTACGAGCTGTTCCAGGTCCGGCTCGAGGCCGACCGGTTCGACAACGAACTCACTCACTGGCTCGCTTCTCCGAACGGACGCTTCGCCGTCTTCTACGCCGAGCGCCAGCGCCGGCGCGCCGCTTAGGAGCTAAGTCTCGTAACGCATCCTTGAAGAGCTTACGGCCGTGCCTTTATCGTCATAGCCGCAGTTCAACAGAGAGGGGACGGCGGCGAGTGGCTCAACCGCAAGCGAAGGTCGAAGACGCGTCCCCTGGGACGGCCGGGTCGCCGATGGTCCGGCTCGAGCAGGTCACAAAGAGCTTCGGCGACCTTCTCGTTCTCGACCGCATCGACCTGACCGTAGACCAGGGCGAGGTCCTCGTGGTCATCGGCCCCAGCGGAAGCGGCAAGAGCACGCTGCTGCGCTGCATCAACCTGCTCGAGCCGATCGACTCCGGCCGCATCTTCCTGGAGGGACAGGAGATCACTGCGAAGCGGGTCGACGTCTCGGGCGTGAGGCAGCGGATCGGGATCGTCTTCCAGCAGTTCAACCTCTTTCCACATCTCCGGACGATCGACAACGTGACGCTCGCCGCGCGTCGCGTGAAGCGGACGCCCCGGCGGCGGGCAGAAGCGCGAGCACACGAGCTGCTTGCCCGTGTCGGACTCGACGAGAAGGCCAAGCAGTATCCCCATCAGCTTTCGGGCGGGCAACAGCAACGAGTCGCGATCGCGCGGGCACTGATGATGAACCCCCACGTGATGCTGTTCGACGAGGTCACGTCCGCGCTCGATCCCGAGCTTGTCGGCGAGGTTCTCGTCGTGATGCGGGACCTCGCGCAAGAATTTGGGATGACGATGCTGGTCGTCACCCACGAGATGCAGTTCGCCCGCGACGTCGGCGATCGGCTGATCTTCATGGACGAGGGCCGGATCGTCGAGCAGGGCAAGCCGGAAGCAGTCCTGGACGACCCCAAGCAAGAGCGAACGCGACGCTTCCTGCGCCGGACGCTGCAACTCGCGGATTCACTGGAGGAACTGACCATCGACGAAGGAGGGGCTAGATGAAGAGGCTGTTGATCGCAATCGGAGCGGCCGGGGTGCTCGGGGTGGCCATGGCCGCGCTGGCAGTGGCCGCGCCGTCAAGCGGCGAGAGAGCGGACAAAGCCGCGGCGGCGACAAAGCTGCCGCCGCTGCCGGCGGAGGTGCGTGCTCGTAAGCGATGGCTGATCGGCATCAAGTGCGACTTTCCGCCGTTCGGTTACATCAACCGGCAGAACAAGAACGCCGGCTACGACGTCGACGTTGCGCGCCGCTTTGCCGAGCTTGCCTTCGGCCGGCGGAACCGCGTGAGCTTCACCTGCGTGACGACGCCGAGCCGCATCCCGACCCAGCAACAAAAGCGGGTCGACATCATCATCTCGACCCTGACCTGGACGGCCTCGCGAGAGGAGGTCATCGACTACTCCTATCCGTACTTCAACGCAACGGGTCGGCTGCTCGTCCCGAACACCACGAGCATTCAGCGGCTCCGCGATCTCGACGGAAAGAGGATCGCGACGACACGGGGATCGATCTACGACCGCTACGTGCGGAACTGCTTCAAATCCGCGAGCCTGGTCGTCACCGACTCCCCGGTCGCGGCGCTCGAGAACCTGAGGCAGGGTCGCGTGGACACGTTCATGTTCGACGACACCTTCCTCCTCGGCATCGCCGCCAACGACCGGAGTCTCAAGATGACGGCTCACAAGTTCCTCGCCGTCCCATACGGCATCGGGATTCGCAAGGGCGAGCCGGCCATGAAGCGCTGGGTCAACGCGGCCCTTCTCCAGATGAAGCGGAGGGACGAGTTCTGGGCGATCCTCAAGCGGAACTCGCCGCGGAGCTTCTGGAACTTCTTCCGGACGAACGTCCCGCGGCCGAAGACCAAGGAGAGCTATCCGCGCGGCCGGGTGCCGGAGAACGAGTGCCCGAGCTAGGACGATGATTCGGGGGCGGGCGGCTTCGGCCGTCCGCCCCCGCACCTGCGATGACCGTCCTCGCCAACTTCGACTGGTCGTACATCTGGGAGCACCGCGACGAACTTCGCCACGGCCTGCGACTCACGCTGGAGATCTCGGCGATCGGGATCGCGGGCGCCTTCGCGATCGGCCTGATTCTCGGCGCCGCCCGTGCGCACCGCATCCCGGTGATCAGCCAGCTCGCCGCGATCTACGTCGAGCTGATCCGCAATACCCCGATCCTCGTCCAGATCTTCCTGCTCTTCTTCGGGCTGCCGAGGCTCTCGGACCACCTCAAGTTCGAGCCGTTCACGTACGCGTGGCTCGCAGTGATGATCTGGGGCGGCGCCTTCAACACCGAGAACTTCCGCGCCGGGTTCGAGGCCGTCCCGGCCCGGTACCGCGAGGCGGCCTTCGCGCTCGGGTTCACGCGGATTCGCACTTTTCTGAACATCACGCTCCCGATCGGGTTCCGCATCTCGCTGCCCTCCACGATCAACACGTACGTGTCGGTGATGAAGAACACCGCGCTGCTCACGGCGGTCGCGATCCCGGAGCTGACGAACACGGCGCTCGACCTGCTCTCGACCGACTTCCGAACGTGGGAGATGCTCTTCGTCCTGGCGGCCACCTACCTGGCGCTCGTCTGGGCGCTGTCAGGGCTGATCCGGCTGCTCGAGCGCCGCCTGGCCCTACCGGAGTCCACCTAGATGTTGGACCGCCTGCCCCACTGGGCCGAGCCCGTCGCCGACTACATCCTCCATACGGGCGTCAAGAACACGCTGATCATCGCGGGGACCTCGGTTTTCCTCAGCCTCGTCGTCGGGGTTCTGCTCGGCACGCTCCTGACGATCAAGTTCCTGCCGATCCGGGCCGCGATCCGTTCGTACATCGAGATCTGGCGTGGGCTGCCGATCATCGTCACGATCTTCATCCTTTTCTTCGGTCTGCCGACCCTCGCGGACGAGCTGCACATCGAGGCGCTCCGGCTCAGCGAGATCAAGGCGGCGATCCTCGGTCTCTCACTGTGGGGGAGCGCTCAGATCGCCGAGGCGACTCGGGGAGCGGTCCAGTCGATCCCGAGGGAGCAACACGAGGCCTCGGCCGCGCTCGGCTTCGGCTGGGTCGGCCGGCACGTGAACGTGATCCTGCCGCAGGCGCTGCGCCGCTTGCTCCCGCCCCTGGTCAGCCTGAGCGTGAACGTGATTCAGAACAGCACGCTCGCGCAGATTCTCGGCGTGCCCGAGATCCTCGAGACGGCCGAACGCAGCACCGAGCGGCTCTCGATCCCGACCGTCGATCCCGTTACGCTCGAGGTCGAGGGAGGCGGCGACAACCACGCGTTCGAGATCTACGGCGCTGTCTTCGTCCTCTTCTTCCTGATCTCGTTCCCGCTGACGAGGCTCGCGGCATTCCTGGAACGACGTCTCGTCGTCTGATCCGGAGCCTTCGGGGCGCCGTTTCGTGGGTCGACCGCGTCGGTCTCGCGCTGATCTTCCCGAGCGACGACCTCGTGCTGCCGTCGCTCTGGGAGGCCGTCGCCGGCACGCCTGAGATCACGTGGTCGTCCAGAGACGACGAGGGGAAGTTCCTGGACTTCAGTCCGGAGTTCGGCCGGGTCTGGCGGTGGAAGGACGAGTTGCCGGAGCGCCGGCTCGTCTGCGTCGGCAAGCACGTGCACGGACGGTCGGCGCTCGTCTCGCTCGAGCTTCTGCCGGCGCTCTACGCCGCGCGAGGTAAGCCGGACGAGCTGTCACCGCTGGAGCAGGAGGTCGTCGACTTCCTCGACCGGGAGGGGCCATGCAGTACCGCCGACCTTCCGGGCCTGATCGGGCAGGAGCGCAAGCAGGTAGCGCGCGCTGTCGACCGCCTGCAGCGGCGGCTCGTACTGACGACGGCGGGGGCGCAGGAACGGCCTCAGGGCTGGCCGGCCGTGATCGTCGATCTACTCCGTCGGCGCTACGCGGATCAGCTCGTGCGCCTGCCCGAGCCGCCGGAGGCGCTCGCGCGCCTGGCCGCGGTAGTCCTCGCATCCGCGGGCGAAGTTTCCGCCGCTGATCTCGCTGCAGTCGTCAGCTGCACGAGGAAGGAGGCGGGCGCCGCCCTCGACCGAATGGTCGACGAGCGGCGGGCGCGCCGCCGCGACGAAGAGGATTTCGTTCTCTATCTTCGGGCCCGTTGAGGCGCAAATCCCTCATTTGGCCGGCTCTGCCACCGCGGCGTGCTCCTGCGTCGGGACGTCACGGTTCCGGAGCACCGTCAGCGTGATTATCGCCCCGCCGAGCATGAAGGCGGCCGCGACCCAGAAGGCCCAGTTGTAACCGGAGGTAAACGCCTCCGCCTCCGGCTTGCCGTCCTCCAGGAGGGTCTCCGAGTGAGTGGTCGCGGTCGTGGCCATGATCGCCACGCCCAGCGCGCCACCAATCTGCTGCGAGGTGTTCAGCAAGCCGGAGGAGATACCCGAGATGCGGTCCTCGACCACCGTGAGCGCGGCGAGCGAGAGCGGGATGAAGATGAACGCCAGGCCGAAACCGCTCGCCAGATACGGAATGAAGAGGTGCGTCCAGAATGTCCCGTCCGCGGGCAGCTGCGTGAACCAGGTGTAGGAGAACGTCATCAGCAGGAGGCCGGTCGTCATGACGGGCTTGACTCCGATTCGCGTGACGAGCGCTTGGGAGACGGCGGCGGCCGGAATGGTCGTCCCGGCAGTGGCGAGGAATGCCACTCCGGCCTCCAGGGCGGAGTAACCGAGCACCTGCTGCATGTACAGCGTGAGCAGGAAGAAGCCGCCGAAGATGGCGCCGCCGAGCAGGGCGCCGACGGCGTTCGCGACGGTCACCGGCCGCAGCCGGAAGATCCAGAGTGGGACGAGTGGTGCGTCGGTGCGCAGCTCCCGCCAGAGGAAGACTCCGATCAAAACAACTGCCGCTGCGGTGAAGCCGATCGTCCTGCCCGAAGTCCAACCGTTGTCGGGTGCCTTGGACATCGCATAGACGAAGGAGACGAGACCTGCAGTCACGAGCACAGCAGCGAGAGGATCGACGCGGCGTTCGGCGCCCTCGACGCGACCTTCGGAGATCAGCCAGGGCGCGAGCGCGAAGATCGCGATACCGACGGGAACGTTGACCAGGAAGATCCACTCCCAGCCCAGATACTCGACCAAGACGCCACCGAGCAGCACGCCGGCGGCAGCGCCGCTCCCCGCGACTCCACCCCAGATGCCGAAGGCCTTGTTGCGTTCCGCACCCCCGTGCCTGAAGGCCGCGCTGATGATCGCGAGCGTGGCCGGAGACACGATCGCGCCACCGAAGCCTTGAATCGCCCTGAAGATGATCAACGCCGTGCCGCTGCTGGATAGAGCACAGGCGAGCGAGCCGAGCGTAAAGATCACCATCCCGACCATGAAGACCCTTCGCCGCCCCAGCAGGTCGGCGGCGCGGCCGCCGAGCAGCAGGAACCCGCCGAAGGCGAGTGAGTAGGCGGTGACGATCCACTGGAGCGTGCTCCTCGAGATCTCGAGGTCTGTCTGAATCGTTGGCAAAGCGACGTTCACGATTGCGACGTCGAGCACGACCATGAAGAACGCAACGCAGACGAGCGCGAGTGCGTGCCAGCGTCGTGGATCGAGAACGATGGCGGGGGCGGCGGCTTCCAACTGGCGGCTCCTTCCGGCGTGGACCGGCGAAAAGCTACCGGGATCTAGTTTCGCCGACCGTCCGTAGACTCTCGGTGTTGGGGTCTCTCCTTTTTCAAACCGGGAGGTTTACGTGAAGTCCGCACTCCTGATCGCACTCGCGGCGTTGATTGCTGCGACCGTGCTCGTCGCGCCGGTGTCGGCCGCGACGCCGACTGAGCGACGGCTGGTCCGGCAGACGAAGGTCCTGCAGAAGCAGGTCAAGACCCTGCAGAAGCAGATGAAGGCCCTCCAGAGGAGAGTCCGGAACGTCGAGTCGATCGCGGCCGGCGCGATCATCTACGGCGCCTGCACGACCGCCGCCACCGCCGACGCCTTCCAGGCCACCTGGGAGACGATCGACAAGGACGCCGTGCGTGACGGGCAGCCGGAGTTCTTCCCCCCGCAGACGGCCATCGCCGATCCGCTCAACTCATGCCAGCGGCTCGAGATCCAGCGGCAGCCAAACCCGGCCGCAACGCCGGCGACCGACGTCTTCGCGGCGCTCCTGAACATCTTCCGGTAGACGGCTAGACGATGTCGAGCTCTTCGATCAAGGTGAAGAACGCCTTGGCGTAGGGCGACCCGTTCGTCCGTTTCCGGACGTCCTCCCAGTCGATCTGCTCTCGCAGGGAGCGGGCAAACTCGAGTGGCCGCTCGAAGTCGAGCTCGTGCTCGTCCAGGGTCTTCAGCCTGGTCACCATCACGTCCTCCAGGCTCATCACGAGCATCGGAACGGCCAGCACCTCTAGCTCCTCTGCCCGCTCGAACATCGCGTCGTCGACGGGCTCTCCGATCGGCTCGAAGATGAGATCGATCAGGGTATCGCCGTCCCAGCCCTTGTAGAGCCAACCCTCGGGCGGCTTCTCCACTCGCATGCCTGCGTCCTCGAGCACCTGGAGGGCGCGCGCGGCGTCTTCCGGCTTGATCATGAGGTCGAGGTCGTGGCCGGTTCGCGGCCCGCCCCGCGCCCAGACGGCGAGCCCTCCACCGAGGAGAAATGGGACCTCGGCCTTGCGAAGCGCGCCCGCGACGCGCTTGAGGCTCTCCGTGATCTGGCCGAACGGCTGGTCGTGTGGCACGGGTCCGGGAATACCCTTCCTCGGCTTTGGGCAATCAAAAACGCATGCGGATC
>Ga0126312_10001443_pt1 | contig 15575 bp, 18 predicted proteins | sample Plot104A_FD_92537 | JGI IMG/M metagenome (GOLD analysis project Ga0126312, IMG submission 92537) | Serpentine soil microbial communities from UC McLaughlin Reserve, CA, USA - Plot104A | ecosystem: Environmental > Terrestrial > Soil > Grasslands | place: USA: UC McLaughlin Reserve, Lake County... | reverse complement strand
CGGCATCGTTTTCGCTCTTGCCCGGCCGAAGTTCGAGCTGCAGGAGATCCTGGCGTCAACCGGCTTCATCGAACGCATAGGTAGGGATCGTGTGTTCATGACGCTGCCTACGGCGGTCGACGCCTACCGGCAGTGGTATGCCGTCCGCCACGGCGGTGATCTAGGAAGCTGAGCGAAGGTCATGCGATTTGGGACCATCGACCCTGCCATTACCACTGGTTGCCGATCAGCCTTAAGAACAGCTACGGCGCAGCAAGGAGCCCCCGAAGAGACTCTGGCTCCGCACCGCTGCTGCGGTGCGGAATTGCGTAGACGGGAGGTTGCGAGCAGGTGAAGCGCTGCAGCGCATCTTGCTCGAAGCCACTCGGCTCGATTTCGTCGTGAGCCTCGCCAGCCGGGTGGCAGAGGTGCCCTCCACCCGGGATCGCCTACGCAAGGAGCTGGATCTGGACTTTAATCCGCTTCTCCTGATGAGGGTCGGCAAGGCAGCTACCACGCCCGCCTCCAAGCGACGGAACGTGAGCATGATCATTTCGGAGACTGGAGACTAACCTTCCGGCTGATGGAGTTCACCTGCGTGGAGTTATCCGTCGAATCCAGCTCGCTCCGTAGCCTCTTGATCAGGTCGGCTGCGTCTGGACCATGATCAGGATCGACGACCACGACAATGCTGAGTACGCCGGCGTACGACAGGACCTCGAAGTAGACGGTCGTATTTCCGCCCTCGGCAACCGCGACGGGAATAGCGGCGGTGATCAGGTGGCCGCCAAGCGTCACTGCTTCGGCAGGGCCACGGACATGCGTCACCAGAGTGTGAAACCGGCGCTGGTGATTCATGTAGAACCGGTATCCCCCGAGCCGCGCCAGGAGCCGGAACAACCCGTCGAGAACCGCGATCGGCGGCGGACCGGTCGCCGCAGTCTTGTGGGCCTGAACCGCCGCTTCCACGCCGGCAAGGCGTACGCCAACGCCCCCGTTGGTCGGGACACTGACAAGCATCGGGCTCACCAGATTGCCGACCGCCGAACCATCGCCAGTATGCCGACCTGACACGGGCACGGTGATCACAATCGGATCTACGGTCTCCCCTCTGCCCAGCAAGACCTGATGGAGCGCGGCGGCCACGGCAACCAGAACCGCGTCATTGGTGGTAGCCCCGTGGCGGTGGGCTGCCGCTGCAAGTTGAGCCCGATCCAGCCTGAGGACCGCCATCTCCCGCTTGGAGCAGGTCTGTCGGATCAGCGAACAAGGTGTTGCGCGGGCCGGGTGGAAGCCGCCACCAGCGAACATGCCGCGCCGAAACGACCGCACGAACCCGCCCGCCCGGCCTAACCCCTGAAGCCGCGTCTGCCAAACATTCCGTGCGAGACTTTTTCGGGTTGGCGCAGGGCGAGGGAAACCTAGCGCGGCAGGCGGCGCTCCTGGATCGACAAGCGCTGCCAAAACATTCAAGCCGCCCAGCCCGTCGGCCAGCACATGATGCAAGATGACGACCACGGCGGCGGCACCGTTGGCTAGGTCGGTGATCAAGACTGCTGCCCACAGTGGATGCTCTCTGGGCAGTGGCGTCATGATCACCGAAAGCCCCGTGTCCAGCAGCGCCCGCTGATCTCCTGGCGCCCGGCAGACGACCGCGCGGACATGATGATCAATATCGAAGTCATCATCATCGATCCACACCGCACGTCCACAGCCGAGCGGCACCTTGGTCAACCGCTGCCGCAACCGCGGTACGGCACGAACGCGGTCCATGATCAGCTGCCTGAGCTGATCTAGCCCAAAGTCATCCGACTGCTCCAAGATCAAGATCACGGCGAACTGCTCCGGAACCGTGCCGGTATCCATGGCCAAGAACGCCAAATCCGCCGAACTAGCGCGCTCGATGAGCGGCTGCTCTTCCTGTGAGGTTGTCATCCCCCAAAGCTCATGCAGCGTCGATTTCACCATGCACCGGCTGATTAGATCGTTGTTCTCGCTGCCGGCGCCATACCATCACGGCTAGCACCGTCAGCCACACGAAGTACGCGCTGAAGGCGATGCATTCGAAGAGCCCGATGAACGGCGTTGGTTCTCCGGCCTCTACCGCAGGCGCGTACGCAAGGGCTAGGGAATTGAACGTTACAACCATTGCCAGGCTTACCAGCGAGTAGAGCTGGAACCGCCGGCCGAATGCGGCCGCACCGAAACCCATTGATCCGAGCCAGCTCAAGATGCCCACAACAACCAGAGCCAGGTGCGCGGTGAGACCTGATTCACCGAAGAGTAGCCACAGCGGAAAGACAGCTCCGCTCACGATCTGGAGAGCACCGATTACCCGCAAGGCTCGGTTGCCCTGGGCCGATCGCCAGACAGCGATTCCAAACGCGACTACGGCCGCGTTGTAGACCAGCCCTTCCCAAGGATCCAACATCCACTTCACCGGACTGCCGGTCAGATGGAGCTCGCTGATGGCATTGGAGATGCGGCTGTAACCCTCCCATTGCAGAGCTGCTAACTCGTGCCAGCCGACGTAAACCAGCGCTGATAGCGGACCACAGGCCAGCAGAACGGCTGGCAGCCAATCCCTGGTTGGGGCAGGTGCTGGCAGCGTCCGGGCGCCGGAAGTTGTAGTTGACATCGTGCCCTCCTCGGCGTTGCGGCGAACCATGGCAGGCGTTGCCGTGCAGTCGCGGTGGGAGATCGGCCGGGTGGCAGACGCCTCCACTTCGAGTTTCGTCGAAAGCGGGCCGGTGGCATCAGGGCCGTTCGGACGCAGTGATCAGGACCATCGGCCTTCGGCCCCCTCGGACCTTCGGGACCGATCTGCTCGGCAGGGAAACTGCTGGCAAATCGCAGATCCGCCGCGGCCAAATGTGCAACTAGTCAGCAGTTTCTTCGGGAGCCGCGCCGCGTACGCGCGGCATGTCAATCACCGAATTGGTCGAGCCACTCCCCAGCCGAAGAACTTGCTGCCAAGCGAGTTCCACTATGTCGGCTGAACTCCACTCGGTAGTTCGCTCGTCGCGGGTGCCGGTAGGGGATCGTCGTGAGCTGGTACGCCGACCTGCACGTTTGATGCCGCGGTTAAGCCCAATGCACCACCAAGGAAGGCGAGCACAGCTACGCCTACTGTCAGCCACACCGGCTGGCCCCAACCCCCGGAGGAGTAGGCGATCTGGAGAGCGCCACTGATAAGCGCCAGCAAGGTGTACACCAAGTACAACGTCTGCCGAATTTTAGGAGACGCAATGTCTGTCAAGGGAGTCTGCATGATCGCTCCTCGATCAGGGATCGGTTGGCGCATTAAGCGCCCTTCTTCACAGCAGACCGCCGAAAGCCGCAACTGATACCGATAAGCGTTCGACCTGCTGTCCGAAGCACGGGCTCTGGCCATAATGATGGGCTCGCAGCGGAGCAGCTGGGCGGTCTCCCCGGCCTCCCTTCGCAGCAGGCACGAGTACGTTCCCGCGATTGTGATCACAGACGGCCCAAATCTGGGCTTGTTATCACAGACGGCCCCAAATCTGGACTTGGCGGTGGTCGTCTTGGCGCTTGTGATCAGAAACGTCCCGTCCGAGACGTGTACGCGGAGGATCGAGGCCCTTCATCCAGCCGTACCTGCGGCCCTCTGTGTAGGGCTTTGGGGCCGCAATAGCACTTCGCTCGGCTTCGATGCGCTGCCAGAAATTGTGATCATTTTGAGGCAATTACGGCCATAATTCATCACGGCCGTATTGCATTTTGGGCACTTGAGCCGCGAAGGCTCAATCGCTACGAGGTTGTTAGAGACCAACAGCACGTCGACAGATATTCGCCTGAGCTGCCGTGGCACGAAGGTTACTGTGATAAGCCCCACCTAACGCGCTGATGTAACGGCTACGGCGCGGCCGCTGGTCCACGCAGGTCGCGAAATGCTCGGGAAAGTTCAGATTGCGCCGTCTCGCTTAGCGTCTCCACGGGCACGGTGCCGAGCGACCGAATGGTGGCACGCATTTGTTCGATGTAGATGTCGCAGCCGTCGCAGAGCTGGAGGTGGGCCTCGACCTCCGCGGCCATATCGGTGTCTAGCACGCCCTCCAGATAGTCGGTGACCAGCTCGACGATCTCCTGGCAGTCGATCGTCAGACCCGGCGTACGCTGCTCGTCATTCATGTGCCCATGACCTCCGCTTCGGCTGCATAGTGCATTTCCAGAAGGCCCCGCAGCCGGGAGCGTCCGCGATGCAGCAGCACTCGCTGATTGCCGGCGCTCAGGTCGAGAAAGGAACAGACCTCGTCAGAGGTCAGGCCGTGTACGTCCCGCAGCGCCACCACCATGCGCTGCTGCTCGGGCAGCTCGGCCAAACCGTCCTCAAGTTCGCGGCGATCTTCGGCTGCCAGGGTCTCTTCCTCCGGTGAACGCGGCCAGGCTCGTGGCTTGCCGAGAGGAGTCCAGTGTCGCGGCCACTGGTCGTCCGGACCACGGAAACGATCCGGATCAACCGCGGGCGCGGCATCATCAGCGGGGCCCAGCGACGACCACGGCACTGTGCGTGCCTCTCGTACGCCCCGGCTGCGGCCGATATTTCCGAGAATGGCAAGGATCCATGTGCGCAGCGAGGATCGGCCTTCGAACCTGTCGAGCCCGCGGATCATCGCCAACCAGGCTTCCTGGACTACCTCTTGAGCAGAGGCGTCAGTCGATACATACGCGCGTGCCGCCTGCAACATCATCGGAGACCACGCTCGGACAATCTCGGCAAACGCATCCGAGTCACCAGTCCGCAGCCGCTCGAGCAGCGCCGCATCCGCAGACTCGGCTTCCTCCCTCGGCATCCCGGCACCTCCGTCGCGCGCGTTACCGGGGAGCCTAGCGGCGCCCAGGCGTGCGAGGCGAGGCCCCGTTGACCATCGTTCATGACACGCCCTCCCACACCATGTCCGAGACCTCGAATACCACCTCGGATCCGGACCCGTCGGCACGCCGGCGCACCTCCCCCTCGACTGCGCAGACGTGGTCGTTCAGCCAGCGGTAGTGCGCGTGGTCGGTGATATGGACGAGGCTTCCGAGCAGCCGCAATCTGCCGCCGTCGCCGCGTACCGCGAGTCCCTGCCACTCGAACAAGATCGTGCCACCCTCGTCAGGTTCGAGCACGCCACGGAATGCTGGCACGAGCGCACCGTCGGCCCGCTTGCGGGGAAAGTTAGACGCTCGAAAGCGGGCCGAGAGACGCCCCGTGGAGCGCCCCTCGGCTAAAAGAAAGCTGCGACCCTCGACGCCCGTATCGCCGGGAACCTCAACGCTCCACGCTTCCGGCGTCGTGAATGTGACCGTGTAGATCGGTTCGAGTCGCATTGTGATCCAGCCTCAGCGAGCCGCGAGGCCGGCTACCGTCGCCGGAAGGCCGTCCCAAGATCCGACCGGCTCCAGCGCCCCGCCGGCCCCGACCGACCAGGCGTAGATGCGGCCGCCGTCGGCGTCGATCACGTACAAGAACTGGCCATCACCGGAGAGGTCCTCGTCGCGGAGCCCTGTCATGCCATCGACCGCGATACCTGCTGTCGCATCCTCCAGCGAGAGCGAACCGTCGGCTGCGATCCCATAACGCGACACAGCGCCGTCGGCGAAGTTTGTCGTGAAGGCGAACTTGCCGTCCGGAGTCACCACGGCCCAGCAGATTTCGCTGCGACCGTTGCCAACCGACCCGCTGCGCGGCTCGAGCGAGCCGTCGACGATCGTGTACGACGACGCTGCCGCCGCGCCTTTCTCTGCCCGGAAAGCCTCGGTTACCACCAGCGTTCCTGCCGAGGCGAACCCAAACCCGTACGGCGTCGGCCCTTGCGACGCGACGGTATTCGAGGCCCCGAACGTGCCGTCGGCCCCGACCTCGTACGTCACAATCGAATCGGTGCCGCGCTGGGTGATCACCACCAACGACCCGTCGGGGCTGAACCCGACCTGGGCAGGATCAGCGTCGCTCGCTAAAGCCTGTTCGCCCGGCACTCGGGCGATGCCATCAGCGTTCAGCCGGAATGCCACCAGGCTCGGTTCCCCAGTGTTCAGCACAATCACCAGACCGTCGCGCTCGGCGACGCTTCTGGGCACCGATCCGGTATCCACGCGGCTGCGGAGCGCCAGGGAACCATCGCTGGCAACCGCGAAGACGCTGAGGTCGTCGCTGCCGGCGTTGGTCACCAACAGGTGCTGCCCGTCGCCCGTGAGCACTACCGAGCCCTGCGACTGAAGGTGGGGCGAATCAGAGCCCTTGCCGCCGGTCGCTACGCTTCCGATGCGATTGAGCGACCCGTCGTCTGATCGGCGGAAGGCGATCACCTCGTTCGGCGAGGTGTTGGTCTGCACGTAGACGGCATTGGGTCCGCCGCTGATACGTGTGTCGTTCATGAGCTGCTCCCTTGGGTAGGTCGGTGCTTACACCCAATACGTGCGGCTCGGGGTCGATATCGTTACGCGGCTGCGCAAAATAGGCTCGCAACGTGACTCAACGGTTGATTGTGGTGGGCGGGGACGCGGCAGGCATGAGCGCCGCCTCGCAGGCGAAACGAATGCGCAAGGATGACCTCGAGGTGGTGGCGTTCGAGCGCAGTCACTACACGTCCTATAGCGCGTGCGGCATCCCGTACTGGGTGGGTGGCGAGGTCGATGGTGACCGCCTCGTGGCTCGAACGCCCGAACAGCACCGGGCCAACGGCATCGACCTGCGCATGCGCGTCGAGGTGGAGTCGATCGATCTCGACACACAGATCATCAAGACTCGCGATCTTGAGACCGGAATGCCCGGCGAGGAGGCATTTGATCACCTCGTCATCGCGACCGGAGCAGAGCCAGTTCGACCTGATCTTCCTGGCATCGATGCGATTGGCATCCTCGGGGTGCAAACACTCGATGACGGCGGAGCCGTTATCGAGTACCTCAAGGAGCGCAGCCCCAAGCGCGTCGTCGTCGTTGGCGGCGGCTACATCGGCATCGAGATGGCTGAAGCAATGACGCACCGCGGCCTTACCGTGACGGTGGTTGACCAGGCCAAAGAACCCATGACAACGCTCGATCCCGACATGGGCCGGCTCGTGCACGAAGCAATGGAAGGCATGGGCATTGATGTGCGCACCGAGTCCTCGGTCGAGGGATTCGCCGCTGCAGCTGACGGTCACATTGAAGCCGTATCCGTCAACGGCACCGAGCTGCCGGCCGACATCGTCATCTGCGGACTTGGCGTCAGGCCCAACACCACGCTTGCGAAGGCGGCTGGGCTGAGGCTGGGCAGCAAAGGCGGACTTCGTACCGACCTGCGCATGCGTGTGGAAGGACTGGAAAACATCTGGGCCGGCGGAGACTGCGTAGAGAGCCGGCATCTCGTCAGCGAAGATTGGGTCCACGCACCACTCGGCACACACGCGAACAAGCAAGGCCGCGTTATTGGTACCAACCTGGGCGGCGGCTACGCGACATTTCCGGGAGTTGTCGGGACCGCAATGTCGAAAGTCATGAACCTCGAAATTGCCCGCACCGGTCTGCGCGAGAACGAGGCAGAAGAGGCCGGTTACAAAGTTGTCACCGTCATCCATGAGTCGACTACCCGCGCCGGCTACTATCCCGAGACATCCCCGATCACGGTGAAACTCATTGCCGAGCTCCGTACCGGCCGGCTCCTTGGCGGGCAAATTGTCGGCCGCAGCGAAGGTGCTGCGAAGCGGATCGATACACTCGCCGTTGCGTTATGGAACCGCATGACGGTCGAGGAAATTACCGCCTTGGATCTGGGGTACGCGCCACCGTTCTCGCCGGTCTGGGATCCCGTGTTAATCGCGGCGCGAAAGGCCACCGAAGCCGTACAGGCCTGAAGTCACTCATAATTCCGGCTTGGGTTGGTACGGTTGGCCTGTTTTGGCGGCGCGTACGCAGACTGGCACGCGGTCGCCCTCGGGGAGGGGATTCAACAATGCGCGAGTTCCTCGTTGCAGTATTGCTCGGCCTGCTTGCCGTTGGCATGCATACCGCCTCGGCTGCCGCGGATAGCCCGCGCGACGAGGCGTGGGACCTGCCTGAGGCGGGAGTCTTCCTGGAGGGGATCGGGGTCGACCAAAAGCGGGGCGTGTTCTACGTAAGCGCCACCAACCGCGACGGAACGATCTACCGCGGCGAACTTGGTCAGCAACAGCTTGAGGTCTGGGTGGCCCCCCGCGCCGGCGATAACGGGCGCGGCATCGACGTCGACGATGCCGGGCGCGTATATGTTGCCGGTGGGCCCTCCGCGGAAGTGCGGGTTTTCGACGCTTCTGGGACGCTGCTTGCCGAGTTGCCGACCGGTGCGGCCGGCTCGTTCCTCAACGACGTCTGGATCGGGAAGGACGGCGCGGCCTATGTCACCGACTCCAGCCTGCCGCGGATCTGGCGGGTGACACAGCGGGTCGGCGACTGGGTGATCGAGTTGTGGCGCGATGTCAGCGACACCATCACCTACACGCCTTCCCTCACAGACTTTGATCTTGGTGGCATCGTCGGCACACCCGATGGCCGCTACCTCCTAACGGCGCAGGGCACCACCGGGCAGCTCTGGCGCATCGATCTCGCAACAAAGGCGATCATCGAGGTTGAAGTGGACGGCCCAGCGCTGGTCAACGCGGACGGGATCGTGCTGCAGGGCCATCACCTATACGTGGTACAGAATTTCAGCCGTCAGATCACCAAACTTCGCCTCTCGGGAGACTGGAGCAGCGCCGAGGTTGACGACGTCCTTGCCACCCCAGCCGACCGTACATTCACCACAGCCAAGATCGCGCGGGGGCAATTGCTGGTCGTCGACAGTAAATTCGGGTTCCCCCTCACAGCAGCAGTGGCCGAAGACCGGGTCGTACCGATCGACCTTTTCTAAACGATCAACGACCGCCCGGCGGAGGTCTGTCGTCATGACGCTCGGGGGGCTCGGCCTCATCGGGATTGGCGACGTCCTCGATGAGGAATAGATTTCCGGGCACTCCAGGCCGCTTCGGTTCGACGCTGCACAGGCGTGCTAAGCGGGCCAGTATCGCCCGCCCGGCGTAGCCGAACCTCCACTTCTTGAAGCGTCGCGGTGACATCGGCTTCGACATCGCGAGCCGCCGCACGTTCCCGCGCAGATCGGAGCGTCTCAACGTCGACTCCCAGCTCTGCCAGGCGCCGCATCATCGATGGTGATCCCTCCACCTCGCGCTCGCGGAGGCGCTGCAGTAGAACCAATGCCGCCTGCCAGCCTCCGCGGTGGGAACCCACGGGATCGCCCGCAAGTGCCGGGAGCATCAAGCGGTAGTACGCCACAATTGAGCGTGGCGTCCTTGAGGATTTGAATAAAGAACTTCGCGAGCGTGAAGCGCTCGGCGTCGGAGGACACATCTCCGGTCACCAGGAGATAGCCGCCGGTGCCTCAGTTACCGATCTCGGTTGGATAGTGGATATTCAGCTGGCTGCGAATCTCGTCCATCACATCGAGGGTGGCGATGGAGTCGGCCAGCGGGCGCGTCGGGCTCTCGGTTGCACCAGCGGCGATGCAACGGGCAGTCTCGGCGGCCTCGAAGTGAAGGGCGGCATGCGCGATGGCAGGCTCGTGGTATTCCAAGGTCCGGGCGCCGTCGCAGCTGCGTACGCGGAAGTTGCCCGGCTGATAAAACGGCCCGTCGATCTCCAGGCTGGCCTCTGTCCCGATAACGCTGGCGCGGGTCGGCGTATTCGCGAAGATCGTGGTGTGCAGCATCGCAAGCCGGTCATCCGCCCCGGTGAGGATCGCTGCCGCCTCTCCGTTTACGCCGTACCGGTGCGGCTGCCCCGCGGCCTGGATCCGGAGCGGTGGCCCCAGCACCCAGGTGGCAAAGCTGATCGGATAGGTCCCGAGGTCGAGCATCGGACCTCCGGCCTGGGCCGGATCCATGATCCGGTGGTCGGAGGGAAACCACTCGCCATGATCAGCCAGCACGGATCGAACATCACCGAGCATCCCGGAATCGAGGATCTGGCGGATTACGTCGAACTTGGGCAAGCACAGTGTCCACAGCGCCTCCATGCAAAAGACCCTGGCCTGGCTCGCCGCATCGGCGATCCGGCGTGCCTCCGACGCGTTGATACCAAGCGGTTTCTCCACGACGGTGTGTTTCCCCGCCTGCAGACTCAGCAGAGCCATCGGCAAGTGGGCGGGATGCGTGGTGGCCACATAGATGACATCGAGGTCGGCCGCGCTCGCCAGCTGCTCGGGGGTGCTGTGACTGCGCTCCAGTCCATGGGCGCATGCAAAGGCGGCGGCGCGCTCCGCGTTCCGGGCGGCAACCGCGATCACGCTCTGTTGGGTGTTCTGTTGCACGGCGCGTACGAAGCGCTCAGCGATCCAGCCGGTACCGATTACACCCCAACGTAGACGCGGAGCCGCTCGTGGGTCGGGTACGCGAGGCTCCGGAAGCCGCTCAGGTAGTGGCATGACTCCTCCTACTTCTGGCTCCGGAGCCGGCGTTTTGGCGTTCTCACTTCCTACACCGTCGAGTTGTTCGCACGCGCGGCAAGTGACCGCTCCCGAAGATTAGCGCCCCGTCTGATCCGGAAGAGCGCCCCCAAACATGGAGCGGCACCGGAGAGCCGGTGCGCCGCTACGGTAGAGCCCGCGGAGCCGTCAGCACGGCTCATGCGAAGGAGTGCCAGATGAGCGTCACCATTGACAGCCCCGCCGACTTCCCCGCGTTATACCGGAGCGCAGACCGAGAGTCGCTGCGAGCACAGCGGTCCTATCTGAGATCACTGAGAGTGCGCCTGGGCGCATTGATCGTCGCGGCATTCGGGGGGGCCGTCACGCTCACTACCGCGGGTGGCTTTCAGATTGGTGGCGGACTGGCCTTTCTCGCTTTCGCTTGCGCGCTGGGCGCCGAGCTCTTTCTGGCCACAACAAGGCCGCTGACAACTTGGTACGAGGGCAGGGCGGCGGCGGAGTCAGCTAAGACGCTCGCGTGGCGATACATGATGCGCGCTGAACCGTTTGAGGTCGATGCCCCAGACCTCGACAAGCGGTTCCTTGCCCAGACTTACTCATTGCTCCAGGACCTTGAGTCGATCTCATTGGCTACCGGAGAACCGGATGCTCAGCAGATCGCCGACAAGATGCGCCAAGTCCGCGCTCTTGACTTCGAAGAGCGCAGGCAGGTTTATCTCGCGGACCGAATTGCCGACCAGCAGCGCTGGTACTCCGAAAAGGCCCGCTGGAATGATCGCCAAGCGCGCGGATGGGTGCTTGTCAGCATTGTGCTCGAGATTGCGGGGCTCGTCGGTGGCGCCCTGAAAGCGTTCGGCTGGATCAACTTCGACCTGCTTGGCTTCCTTGCCGCGGCAGCTGGAAGTGTCATGGCTTGGATCGAGGCGAAACAACACCGCAATCTCGCGACGGCTTACGGCATCGCAAGCCAAGAGCTCGCCTCAATCGCGACAGAGCTCCCCATGGTGAACAGCGAGGAGCGTTGGGCTGCCTTCGTAGGTCAAGCCGAAGAGGCGATCTCTCGCGAGCACACGCTGTGGCGGGCGTCACGGGGACTGTCCGACCGCTTCAGAGGCGGAGCCTGAACAAGGACCGGAACAGATGCCATGCCGGACCTAGGCGGCCTCACTCTTAGGCTTGCATCAGGCGCGGGCGACTGCGAGCGTCGATAGTGAGCGAGTAACGGGTAGTGAAAGTGGTCGGCATGGAGAAGGGCGAGGCGGGCCGGGTCTTCATCAGCTATCGACGTCAGGAGACGGCATGGCCGGCGCGACAGCTCTACGACCTGTTGGTCGCTGAGCTGGGAGCCGACCGGGTCTTCAAGGATGTCGACAACATCGAGCCAGGCGACGACTTCGTGGAACGAATCCAGTCAGCCGTGGGCTCGTGCGAGGTGCTACTCGCATTGATCGGGCCGCAGTGGCTCACGATCGCCGATGCCACAGGGGCGCGACGCCTTGATGATCCACAGGACTTCGTTCGGCTTGAAGTCGAGACTGCACTGAATCGAGACGACGTACGAGTCATTCCGATTCTCGTCGACAACGCCAGGATGCCGACGCCTCAAGAATTGCCAAAGGGACTGGCAGCGCTGACCCGTCGACAAGCGGTCGAGATCAACCCCGTCAACTTCGACACTCGCCGACTTTTGAAGGTGCTGAACGACACCTTGAACGACGTCCGCAGGGAGCCAGCAGTACGGTCAACGTCCGGACCCGGTGTTCACAACCGGCCTCCTGGGACTAAACCTCCCATTCCTCCCGTCGAACCCGCAGCCGCGAGGGGGACCATCGCTACCGGGCCATCGGCGCCTGGCGTAGCTGGCGATGAAGCGCCAGTCCGAAAACGAACGGGCCTGTTGGTGATGGTCGCTACGTCGATCGTTTTACTAGTGGCGGCTGGCATCGCTATTTGGTACTTCCAACGCAGCATGAGGGCGGAGCCGGAGACCTCAGCATCAGCCTCAAATCCCCCGTCGGTCACCGACCGTCTGTCTGGTAGTGCGTCGCAGACCTCGAAGGCCGAGGAGCCAACCGGTTCAAACATCTTGGCTCACCGGGGTGGGGATGAGAAGTATCCCTTGCAGACGTTTGAATCCCTTACCTCGGCCGCCGATGACGGCTTCGCTGTAGAAACCGATGTGCGCTGGACCAGCGACAACCGTGCGGTGATCATCCACGACGCCGCGGCAACCCAGGGGTTACGGTGCGATCAGCCTTACCAAGTGTCCAAGACGACCTGGAAAGTCCTCAGCGAGCATTGCCGCTCCTTCCCCAAGAATGGGAAGACTTATCCGCCTGCGACGTATGCAAATGTGATGGAGGGCCTGGCTGGCTACAACTCTTGGGTCTACGTCGAGGTCAAGGTCGATCAGAACGCTGCGCAAAATCAGGAGTTCGTCGACGTTATCCGCAGCAATGGACTCAGTGACCGTACGGTCGTCACCTCAGCGGATCTTGACCGGCTAGCGCAGATTAAAGAGCTAGCGCCCGATCTTCCTCGCATGCTCTTCATTAGCGAGCAGATTCCGGCAAGCGAACTAGCCCACAAGGGGTTGTGGGCCGTTGCGGTGAACTATGACATTGCTACGAAGGGCTACATCACCGACCTGAAGAAGGCTGGACTCGTCGTTGTCGTATGGACGGTGAACGAGGAACAAGCGTGGGCAAAAGCCAAATCTGCGGGCGCCGACAAAGTACTGACCGATAAGCCAAAGGCGTACGCCGCATGGCTGGCCAAGCAATGAATTGCGTTGGTCGGATTCCACTGCCCGAGCCAGCCGCGGCGTACCGCTAGTTAGCCCCTATTTGTGCCGCCCGCCTCGTTGGAAGCGGCTTCTTTCTGCGAAGCTCCGCTGCTGAGGGCTTTCTCAAGTCGCGCAACGGCTGCCTGCATATTCTCCGCTCCCTCCAGCCACTGCCGATGCTCAAGCGATAGCTGGTCTTGTACCGCGGCGACGTACTCACTGAGCACCGATGTGGATCCGGCGGCGATGCCCTGTCGTACGTCGTCGAGACGCTCGCGTAAGCCCTGCAGTGCCTGAGCACTGTTGTCATAGCGCTCAGCGTTCCTGCGATCTTGGTTCATCGCTTCGCGGGCGGCGGCGAACCCTTGAAGCGCAGCACCGAAAACCGCAACGGAACCGAGTGCAGCCCATTGGTTGTTCAGCGCACCGAGTACGCCGGCTGCGCCCGAAGCGATTGCCGCTACCAGGACGGATCCGGCCGATATATCAAGGGTCCGTTTAGCCGAGTTGCGGTGTCCCGACCGGCGACTTTTGTAATAGGCCAGCTGAAGATCTAGCTGATAGCGGCGAAAATACTCCAACTTAAGCAGCGCGAGCTCCCGATCGAGGGGTTCTGTTGAGGAGTTCACGATGTAACTGAAGTAAGACAACCGCTTCGTTTCCGCTCTTGCCCGCGCAGCCATCCAGTCTTCGAGGAGCCGACCTTCCTTCACCCGAAACAGCGACATCGACGCGAACCCGCCGGTTGCGACACCAATAAGAGCGAGCAGGATGAGCGCCGGCCGCGTGAATGCGCCCAATATTCCCCCGAGCAACGCCACGGCCATGAGAAGCGCGCTCACCGCTGCCGTAGCGAGCACTGCCCAATTGGCCCGGATCACCCATCGCTTGAACGTTCGTTCTGCAGCTAGCGCTTCCGTGTCGGCTTCGGCATACTGCTGCGCCAGCTCCACGGGACCGGTGCTGGTCAATAGGGCCGTGAGCTTCGGTGCGGACGCTTTCAGCTGTTCGGCGTGCTCAAGAGGCGCGAGTCGGTAGTCGCCGGCACTGTCCCTGCCGATGATTCCAGCTGCATCCGGCATGATCGTCATCTCGCGATCTCAACACGTTCGTCGTTTGGTGGCACAAAGGTGAATATGCCCTACCCTGCTACGGTCCGGCGACAACGCGTTGGACGAACTCCCGGTCGCAGTTGCCGCCGGTCATGATCACCGCAGCCACGGCACCGTCGGGGCGTGCAGTGTCAGCAAGCAGGCCCGCGAGCGCGATCGCGCCGGACGGCTCGGGCATATGGTGCATGGTTTGCCACAGATAGCGCATCGCTTGCTCGGTCGCTTGATCGCTAACCTGCACAAACCGGGCCGCTCCCCGGACCATCACATCCACGGCGTCTCCGTCGGGCACCCGGGTGGCGATGCCGTCGACGAAGGTGTCGACAGCGGGCGTTGTGATCGTGACCCGGATGCCATGCGCCCGCCCGGCGTACGCCAGCGACTGGCCATGGTTGCCGCGGGTGGCCGTGACCATGCCGCGTACCGGGTGTTCGGCGTCGAGCAGCCGCGCTGCATAGACCAGTCGGCCGCGCACCTTGAAGGCGCCGGTCGGAGTGGCGTTCTTGTGCTTGACCCAGGTCGGTGTGCCGGTGATCCTCTCCAGCAGCGGCCAGCGGTACGCCGGCGTCACCGGCACGTGCGGCCGTACGATGCGACGGCGGCGTCGAGTTCAGCGCGGGTGATCACGCGACGAGCCTAAACTCACCCACGGCCGACGGGTCTCGACTGGGTGGCACGATGTGTCTCGTAGAGTTTGATCATGGCGTCAGTGGATCCGGACAACGACGCGATCCGTCGCCATGTCGTCTACCACTACCGCTACGATCCCGAACGCCATGAGCGCCGCAATGTAGCGGTCGCAGCATTCGACAATTTCCGCGAGTTCAAGACATACCTGTCGAAGCTGGCAGCCGATCTTGATAAGCGTCGACGCGCGGATCCTTCTTTTGATCATCGCGAGACTGTGTCGGGCACGACTCTTGTGCCCGGATATCGGGCCAGGTCGGCCAACGGTCACTTGATCAACAAGATGGCTCGCCACGGCGTCTGGCATCCCGAGCTGATCGCCGGGCTAGAGCTGCCAAGCAGTATGGCGATCATTAGCGTCGATCTTGACCCGATGCAAAAGTGACGTCCGTACGGAGGCGGTCGATCGTCCTGCTGGTAGCGGCAATGGCGGCGGCTGGGTGCACGGGCGGCAGTACCAGGACACCGAGCCCGACGCCAACGAGCCTGGCCGCGCCGGCAAGCACGATCACCTGGACCGACTGCCGGCTGCCGAGCGCCCCCGGCGCGCTGGTCCGCGCGGTGGCTGCGG
>Ga0126312_10001442_pt1 | contig 15576 bp, 14 predicted proteins | sample Plot104A_FD_92537 | JGI IMG/M metagenome (GOLD analysis project Ga0126312, IMG submission 92537) | Serpentine soil microbial communities from UC McLaughlin Reserve, CA, USA - Plot104A | ecosystem: Environmental > Terrestrial > Soil > Grasslands | place: USA: UC McLaughlin Reserve, Lake County... | reverse complement strand
GTAAGTTACCAGATCTGCGACTGGATAACTCCTCTGCCGGCGGACACGCTGCTGGCGCGGGGCATGATGGGAGACGGACACGTCGACTTCGCTGCTTTCACCCGCTCTGTTGCATCGGCGGGCTATCGCGGCGATGTCGAGGTGGAGATCTTCAATGCCGATCTTTGGGCGGCTCCACCGGCCGAGGTCGTGAAGACGATGGGGGAGCGCTACCTCCACCTGGTGGAGCCGTACCTCGCCGAATCGCGAATGACCGAATCACCCGACCAGTGAGGAACGACGATCATGGTGTGGACACTTTCCGGTTTCATCGACGAGATCTCCGCCGACTTCACCGAGCAATGCAAGGTCGCGTCCGACCTCGGCCTTCGTTACGTGGAAGTCCGCAGCGCCTGGCGGACAAACATCCTCGACCTCGACAACGCACAGCTTGGCACGCTCCGGGAGACACTCGCCGAATACGGGCTGACGGTATCCAGTATCGGCTCGCCGATCGGCAAGATCTCTATCGACGACGACTTTCCACCCCACCTTGAGCGGATGCGACATGCCGTTGAGGTCGCCCACACGCTGGAAGCGCCGTACATTCGAATCTTCTCGTTTTTTATTCCGGCCGGCACCGATCCGGACACCCGGCGGGATGAGGTCCTGGCGCGAATGAGTGCGCTAACCGAAGTGGCCGCTGGCGCCAACGTGATACTGCTGCACGAGAACGAGAAGGAGATCTACGGCGACATTCCTCGCCGCTGCCTGGATATCGTCACCTCTGTGTCGGCGCCACAACTTCAGCTGGCATGGGATCCGGCCAACTTCGTCCAGGTCGGAGTGCGCCCGTTCACCGAGGGATACGCCATGCTGCGTCCCTACGTCGGCTACATCCAGATCAAGGACGCGCTCTTGGAGGATGGGTCGGTGGTCGTCGTCGGTGCGGGCGACGGTGAAGTCGTCGAGACCATGCATGCCTTGCGTGACGACGGCTTCGACGGCTTCTTCTCACTCGAACCACATCTGGGGAACACCAGCTCAGCGGGTGCGTTCTCCGGTCCAGAGTTGTTCACCCAGGCCTGGAAGGCCTTCACTGACCTCCTCAACCGGGAAGGGATCCCATACGCATGAGCACTGCCTTCTCCGACAGCGGGGATCGACCGCGGATCGCTTTGGTGGGTGCAGGCGTCATCGGTACCCACCATGGACTCGTGATCAGTGAGCTGGCCGAGCGGGTGGAGCTGGCCGCAGTGGTCGACGTCAACCTTGACCGGGCTGAGAAGCTGGCCGCTCAGCACGGCGGCACGTCCTTCAGCTCCCTTACCGAAGCTCTTGCCGCCGTCGACATCGACATCGTCGTGGTCTGCACGCCAACCGGCCGACATGGCGAGGTGGCCATCGAGGCGCTCGAGGCCGGCAAGCACGTGATCATCGAAAAGCCGGCCGAGACCACTGTGGCGAAGACGGACAAGATCATCGAGGCGCAAAGCAAGGCCGGCACGCTTGTCGCCGTGATCTCCCAGCATCGCTTCGACCAGTCTACCGAGATCGCCGTTGATGCCATCGGGCGCGGCGAGCTGGGCCGGCTCACCACGGGTGTTGCTTCGATCGACTGGTGGCGAGGTCAGAGCTATTACGACTCCGGTGACTGGCGCGGGACCTGGGAGCTCGACGGTGGCGGCGCGATGATGAACCAGGGTGTGCACACCGTCGACCTGCTCGTAGCGACGATGGGCCGCCCGGTGGAGGTCTTCGCCTATACGGCGACGCTCGCCCACGAACGAATCGAGGTCGAGGACGCCGCTGCGGCCGTGGTGCGGTTCGAGAGCGGGGCTCTCGGCGTAATTCATGCCACGACAGCCGCCTACCCCGGACTCAGCGCTCGGCTGCAGGTGCACGGCGACCAGGGCTCGGTTGTCATCGACAACGACGAGCTGAGCTTCATTCACATCACCCCTCAGGGCAGCCGCGCGAATGAGACGGCATACGGCTCGACCTCCGAATCGATCAACCAGGTCGACGCCTACGGGCTGACCGAGCTGGCCGGCCAGACAGCCGGAAGCAACCCCGGGGGCCTTTCAACCGTTGCCCACCGCCGCCAGTATGAGAACTTCCTGGCGGCGTTGGCCGGCACGGAGCCCCTCCGCGTCGACCTGGAGACCAATCGCCAAGCGATCGCCATCATCACCGGTGCTTACAAGTCAGCCCGGACCGGGAAACCAGTCACCTTGAAATCGCCCTCGGCGTAGACAGGGGCGCGGCGCACCTCAGCTCAGGCGGCTACCCGGCCTTGGAGAGCCGTTGCTATTGTGAGCCGGCGTGCGAGCACCGGCCGCCGACGAAGAGCTTGCGACCAGGCAATCGGCGTTGCATGAAGAGGCTACTGGCCTGCTCGCGGAGCTTCACCGCGCGCGAGTCTTCGCCGACATCGGGCCGCTGGCAGTGACCGGAAGCTACGTATCTGAACTGATGTGCTGGCGTGAGCTTGATGCGATGGTGCTTGTGGGAGCCGGTTACGCCCCCCGAGATGTTGTCGGTCTAATTTCACGTGTGGTCGAGGAACTTCCCGGAGTGGTCGGTTTCGACTATCGGGACGAACGTGCTGAGCGCAGCCCAACCGGAGAGCTCAGGGATGAGCGGTATCACGTCCCGTTTCTGCTGGAACGTCGTGCCGTTACGTGGCGTCTTGATCTCACGCTCTGGCTACATGATCTTCACGATAATGTGACCGCCTGGCACGAGGGCGTGCGGAACTCGATCACCGACGAGCAGCGGGCGGCCGTGTTGCGGATCAAGGATGTGTGGTTTCGGCTGTCCAGCTACCCCGACCAGGTTGGTGGTCCCGACATCTACACCGCCGTTATCGAAGACGGAGTACGAACGCCGCAGCAGTTCCGCAGCTGGCTTGCCAACCGCAGGTCGCCCGAGACGTGATCAAGCTGCGCTCTGGTGATTGGTACCTCGGCGACGCCCCCATCCGATCTCGAGGACTTCAACCTGGGGACTCCGTGCCGCATAGCCGGCCCTGAGATGTCGTGCCGATCCGAGCAGGTCGGTGGATTCGTCCGAGGAGTCCGACGACGCGAACGGAGCGAACGCCGGATAGACCTCGGGAGTCTGGCGAAGATCCTCCACAAGCTGACGGTAGGCAAGCCGGTTGCCGAGCTGCCGGGTTGCGGACATCCAGGTGTCGGTTGCAACAAGGTGCTCGACGCGGCGGAGGTCGGCGCTGAGCTTGCGTCGCTTCTCTATAAGCCACAACTCGGCCTGGTCGGGGTCGGGTTCTTCAGTTCGTTCAAACCGATCCGTCGCCCAGTCGCCGATCCGTCTGGCCAGTCTTGCCAGGAGACGTTGGGTTTGGGGTCTGCTGAGCAGCGCGACGACGACAAGCAGCCCGAGCGCTAGCAGCAAGTCGTCCAGCGATGCGATATCCATCACTGACAGTCATACACCGCAAGGCAACCTGCCACGTGCCGGACCGGCAGGTCTCAGACGGCAAGCCTGGCTGCAAGGTCGCCGGTCACCCCGGCAATCTTGATCCTGGGCGGAAGAGCGCCGACTGAACCGGGTCGTGCCAACATCTCGGCAAAGACCCGATCGGCCAGGACCAAGTAGGCCAGCTCGCCTTCGTGTTCGGCGATAGTGCGGTTCAGCTCCTCGTGGTTGGAAACCGACAGGAGCTCGGCGAGCCGGATTCTCACCCGTACCGGATCGGCGCTGATCATGGCCGCGATCCGGGACACGGCGTCATCGTCGCCAGTACCGAACGCCGCGACCAGGATCAGGTCCTGTGGCTCTGGTAGGGGCGCCTTCAATAAAGCCGGCAGATCGACCCGACCGACGCCATAGCCCGGATCCCACCCGGGAGGTACGACGCACACGCCCGGCCAGCGCAAGGTGTTGAGGAAAGCGGCCTGGATCCGCTTCGCCCCATACTTGTTGATCAACGACTGGCGGCCATGATGCGCCAGCCACAGCGCCGCAGCAGCGGCCAGATGTGCGACGGCGAACGAGGTGCCGTTGCCCATCCGGACGATCGGGGTCTTGTCATCGGTGTACGCCGCGATGTGCACGCACGACCCCGGCATGCTGACGTCGACCGCGGTCCCCCGCGACGAGTCCGCCCACAGCCTGTCGCCGGGACCGGTGGCGGCCACGGCCAGACAGTTGTCATAACTGGCCGGCTCGGTCACGGTGCGAACGTAGTTGCCAGCAGCCGCCATCACGATCATGCCGGCGTCGACGGCCCGCTGAATCTCGCCCTTGAGCCCGAAGAAACCCTTGCCGCCAAGGCTCATCGAGACCACATGACAGCCGACCCGGCGGGCATGAGCAACCGCCCTTGCCACGTCGGAGTCGAACAGCTGAACAACGCTCTCAGTGGCGCGGATGGGCACGAGAAGGGCCCGGCCGGCTAGGCCGACGATCCCTTCGGTCGGAGTCCCTTGCCCAACGATGACGCTTGCGGTCGACGTACCGTGTCCAGGGTTGGGTAGCGGCCATGCGGGGTTTGGGATCAGATCGTCGAGCGCGTCATCATCGCCGTCGATCACGTCACGGTCCCGGCTGAGATCCAACCCGCCGGCGCCCACATTGGGATGCAACGTATAGCCAGAATCAGGCTGCCCGATGCCGATGCCCGCGCCCCCGCGCGTGGCATCCGACATCTCCGCCATGGCCTCCGGCCAACGCAGAGTTCTGTGCACCAGTCCAGCGGCGGCGGGTTGTCTCGGCACGGATTGTCGCCGAAGACTCCGGTGATATCCACCCCCGGCTCGACGTCGACCGGCACCGGGACATCAGCCTCGACTCGGCGGAACTGCCTGCTGAGGGACAACGCCAGCGCCGCCTCGTGCGACTCGCGGGCATGCTCCAGAGTGCCGACGCTGTGTTCGCTGAGCGCGGTTAGCAACACCATCCGGCTGCCGGGGGTAAGTCGCTGTATCTGCCAGCCGACGCCCAGGCTTCGCTGGACAATCTTCGCTATCTCGGCATGGCTCTGAGCCGATTGTGGCAGGACGACTACCCGGATTTGATGTGCTGAGTCAACCGCCATCGCACCCTTACCCGGCAAGAGGCGGGTCCGTCCCGCGAGCAGTATCGTAGCGATTTCAGGTCGCAGAACTGGGCGAAGAGGCGCTATGGCAGTTGTCCTCAGGACGGCTTCTTACTGACGTGCCCGGCGAGCGGTGGCCTTCCGATACGACGTCCCTGATCGCCCGCCAGCAGCAACTGGCGAGTCAGACGTCTAAGCCATGGACCTATGAACCAGGGAAGGCAGTGATTGGCGGCTGCTGGGTCTGTTTTCCGCGTGGCCTTACCGGACCTGGCACCGATCATGATCAGGCATGGTCCGCGGCAGTGATCATGCTTGGCAGCCGCTTGGTTGATCAGCAGGCGATAATCGGCACCGCTCGTGCTTCGTACGTGCCCGGGCTGATGGCGTTAAGGCTGGGCCCCTTAATGGAGGAAGCGGTACGCGCGCTCTCCAGCCTCCCCGACCTACTGCTGCTCGACGGCACCGCCCGTGATCATCCGAGGCGAGCGGGGTTGGCATTGCATCTGGGCGCCGAGCTCGACATCCCGACAATCGGGGTAACGCACCGTCCGCTGCTTGCCTTTGGCGACTGGCCGGCCAACCAGCGAGGCGCCAGCAGCCCTCTTCGGGTCGGCGAGTCGGTAGTCGGCTGCTGGCTGCGCACTCGGTCTGATGTTCGGCCATTGGCAGTACATCCCGGTTGGCGGGTCGATTTGGCCACCGCCGTGGAGGTGGTCATCAGTACGACCAGCCGGCGCCGTACGCCGGAGCCATTGCGCCGAGCCCGTCAGCTGGCCCGCCGGACCCGTACCCAGTCGGCCGGCTAGCTGGGCCGCTTATCGCGGCGGTCCGGAATTCGTGCTTCGCTGTTGGCGAGGCTTGTCCGGCGTCGTGCCACGGTCAGCAACAAGGCGATGGCGATCGCCGCGAACATGACAAGCAGTGTCGGGAAGGCACTCTGGCTAATTAGGAAGGCTGTCCAGGTCACCAGCGCGGTGAGCAGGATGAGCAAGGGATACCAAAACCAGTTCTTCCTCCACAACGTGACCAAAGGCAGGAGGGCCAAAATCACGATTGCCACCGTTGCCAGCGTTCGAAGTGTCTGTACCGCCGCCTGACGAAGCATGCCGGTACGGCTGTCCGGCAATGCAAAGGCCACAACCGAATCGCCGATGTCGGTCCCCAGACGGCCATGTCCGCCAGCTGCGATGACGACGAATTGTCGGCTGTTCTCAGCTAATCGGTACGTCATCGGTGTTGCCTGGCCGCCCGCTGGGAGCCGTCCCTTCCACAACTCCTCGCCGGTGTCGGCGTCAAAGGCGCGCAGATAGTTATCCATTGCGGCACCGATGAATACGACTTCGCCTTCGGTCACGATTGGGCCGCCCAAGTTTGGCGTGCCCCATCTGATGGGAAGTGGAACCGGGGCGAGGTCTTGGACAGTTCCGAGCGGGGCCTCCCAATTCACCCGACCGTTGGCGGCGTCGACCGCCAGCAAGACACCCCAGGGTGGCTTGGTGCACGGCAGTCCTAGGGGTGATAGGAGGGCAGGCAACCGATACAGGCCGTACGGTGTCCCTCGCATTTGGCTTATTGCGGCGTCATCCGGGATATCTGGATTCCCTGATTCCAGCTTGTCTCGAGGAATGAGGCCGGTTACTGACGGCAGGCGACTCATATTGAGCACGACCACACCGTGATCCGGCTCAAAGGCCGCACTGCCCCAATTGGTGCCGCCAATCACACCTGGGTATTGAATTGTCCCGTCCAGGCTGGATGGGGTAAAGATGCCGTGATTGCGATAGCGCTGGATGAGTTTCCGGCAATGGCCTTGGTCCCACGGCGTCAGGCCCCAAGCGTCATCGCTGCTGATCGTTGTCGGCGCCAGTGGCCCGGGAATCGTCGGGAAAGGTTGAGTGGGCCAGCTCTTCTCCCCCGGTACATCTGATTGCGGCACAGGGCGCTCCTCCACGGGGAAAATCGGCTGCCCGGTTTCGCGGTGGAGCAGATACAGGAATCCCATCTTGGTTGGTTGCGCTACAGCTGGAATGTCCTGGCCATCCTTTCGAATGGTGATCAGGGTCGGCTGCGCCGGCAAGTCGTAGTCCCAGATGTTGTGGTGAACGATTTGAAAATCCCAGACCAGTTCACCGGTGGATCCTCGTAAAGCGACGACAGAGTCAGCATAGGAATTGCTGCCGGGCCGATCGCCTCCGTAGTAATCCGGGCTGGGACTACTGGTGGGAACAAAGATGAGGTCACGATCGGCATCGGCCGACATCTGAGCCCATACATTGCCGGCGCCGGTCCGCCGGGCGCTGTCGTCTGCCCACGTGCGTCGCGCCGGATCCGCGCGGTTCCGGGGAATAGGATCCCAAAGCCAGCGCATCTTCCCGGTATGGGCATCGAAGGCTCGAACTATGCCCCGCTCCAATGTGACGGCCCGATTGTCGCCGATAGCGGAACCGACTACGACGACGTCGTCAATCACGACAGGCGGCGAGGTGACCCCATACTCTTCCCGATCAACCTGATACTTGCCCAGGCCGACCCCCCTTGACAGATTCACCTGTCCGGCCTGGCCGAAATCAGGGCACGGGGTCCCGAGTTTTGCATCCAATGCAATAAGCCGCGCATCCACGGTCGCCACAAAGATCCGGGTTCTGCAGGCATCCAACACGGCACCATCGGTCGCCTTCCAATGCGTTACTCCACGGTTGGCAAACTCGCCGCGCTTGACCGTCGGGTCGATCGCGGCATCGTATTTCCAGATCTCGGTGCCGGTTTCGGGGTTCAGCGCGATGACCCGGCCATAAACCGTGGCAAGATAAAGGATCCCGTCCACAACAATGGGAGTGGCTTGGAATGTGGTTTCTGGCCGACCATCTGAGCCGTCCGAAAAGTCACCGGTTCGATATTCCCACGCTTGCTCAAGATAGGTGACGTTGTTCCGATTGATCTGATTTGTCGGTGAATACCTGGCTCCGGATTCATCACGGCCGTAATTCGGCCAGTCCGATACAATGCCGCTCGCCAGATCAATCGCATTTATCCGACCGAGATACTCACCGACTATCAGGCCGAATGCCGCCAAGACAGTTCCCGCAAGAACTGCGTGTCGATAGTGATATAGCCGTTTCAACATAGTTCGCTTGCCACGCACATGGATTTGACCTTCTGGCGGTTGGCGGTCTTCTGTATCTCGTCGACCGCATCGGGTATCTACATCTGGGTTAGACGGTCCGGACCGCTAGAAATGACCGGGGTCCGAAGCTTCAATCGCCGCTGCTACACCGGCTTCGGTAGAGTCGGGCAACATCGAGACCGGCTCGTGGTTGTCGCCCACGTCGTGGATCGAGCCCTACCCGGCCCGCGAACTCGGCGTCGCGGATGGCGCAGAGAGCCCCGAAGTCCGATACGAGCGTCGCCAGGCACTAAAGCTCGCATTCATCGCGGCGTTACAGCATTTGCCCCCGGGCAGCGGGCTTATCCCCGTTGAGCCGGAGCCGCGTCTTCGCTAACTGGACACCTGGGCGAACGGGCAGCTGGCGCCCGACTGCTACAAGCTCGTATCACTTAGCCGATCGCGGTCATTTCTGAGGTCCTGCGCCGTCTAATCCAGTAGATCAGCAGAGCAGCATCCTCTGACCGCTCCAGTCACCCTGACGAAATCCGAAGTCCAGGCCAGAAGCGTCCACCACCCAACCCGATCGTTAGAAGCAAATGAGCCACGACATCACCACAAGCAACACCGCCCGTTCCCGCGCCGTTGTCGGGAAGCCCAAGGTGAGAATCCTGCTGAGCTGCGGTGTAATTGCAGGCCCCTGTTCGTCGTCGCTGCGCTGCAGGCGCTCACTCGAGACGGATTCGACCTCACCCGTCACCCGCTCAGCCTGCTCAGCCTTGGTGCTTTCGGTTGGATGCAGATCACGAACTTCGTCCTCGCGGGTCTGCTATCGATTGCGTTCGCCGTAGGAATGTGGCTGGTCCTGCATCCGGGCCTTGGCGGAACCTGGGGACCCGTCCTGACGGCAGTTTTCGGCGCGGGGCTAATAGTCGGCGGCGTTTTCATCACTGACCCGAGTCTCGGTTTCCACCTGGAGCTCCGGAGGGGACCCTCAGCGACTACAGCTGGCACGCGACGGTCCACAACTTCGCGCCCGGCATTTCGCTTGACGCAGTAATCCTCGCCTGCCTGGTATTTGTCCGCCGCTTCGTCGCTCTCCGGCGATGGGGCGGGGTCATCTATAGCGCTGCAACCGCAGCAATCGTGTTGATCTTGAGCTGGTGGCCAGATGAGGACGGGATTAGTGTTCGACTGGCGCTCGCCCTGGTCTTCGCATTCGGTTGGATCACAGCACTCGCCGTTCGACTGAGGGCCGAGGTCTCCGATGCCATGGCTGACACCTCGCCATGAGCACCTGCCCACCGGTAGATGAGAGAGGAGGTTGCAAATGACAGATGAGGTGGCCGTGGTGAACAGCCACAACAGCCGGACTCGATCTGACTTGACCTCACGGTTCCACGACAACGCTGGCAACACTCTCGACTATGTGTACGAGCTGGAGGGTGACACTGTCACTATTTGGGGCGGACAAAAGGGCTCTCCGCCTTCTACAAGGCACCTTCAGCGACGACGGACCACTCTGCTTAGGGAGTGGGTATACCCCGGTGGTTGCAGGCGCTGCCTGAGGAGCCTGTCAAGCAGAGCCTGGTGCTCGGCAGCGGTGGCTTGAGGCCCTCGACGTTGGCACCGCCAAATATGCGCGCCCCACACCCGGAAGCTAACCATCAGACAATGACAGTCTGGCTCCGACGAAATTGAGGCGACGCAGCACGCCCAGGATGAGATTGAGCGTCATGAGCGTTCCTAATCCGGTAGCGACGATCATCACCGAGATTTCATGGGCAAGCAGTGACCAGGTGAGCCAGATGGCCTGATTCAGGACGCTATAAGCAAGCCACCACAGGGAGACCCCCTGGATGCTCGGCGACAGGACGAGCGAGCGCAACTGGGCTAGCTGGGACAGCGCGGCCGGTGTAAATGCCATCACGGCGAAGGCAACAGGTCCGGAGAACACGTCCACCGCCACCATGAGCACTCCGAGGAGAATCCCAGGAGCAAAAAGCTGCCAGAGGTGAATGCCCCGGTCCCGCCAAAGCAAGATCAAGATCGTCGATGTGCACAGCGCGTAGAGCGTGTTCGACACCACGATGTTCGGGTGGTGGCTGATCACTCCATGTGTCATCCAGGCCAGATTGACTCCGAGCAGCAGCTGCCAGGTGAGTGGCGAGACGCCGGTTGTCGCGCTGGTTCGCAGGATGCGGACGACCTGTGGCAGGGCGACTAAAGCACCCGTTACGGCGCCAAGCCAGCCAAGAATGTCGACAAACACAATCAAGACCTTCGCAGCTCAGTGAAGCCGCGGCTGTGAATCGATAAGTCAGGCGGGAACAAAGTCGCCGGCCTGCGCGGCCTGTTCTGAGGCCGCCGAACCCGAAGTCCTCGTTACATGCTAGCTGCTGCCAGCTGACACTCTCTTTTGTCCCGCTTGTTTCCCTGTTTTGCACCTATTCCTGCCCCCTTTTCCAGCTGTGCAATCGTGGAACGCGTGATGCGGCGGAGGTGTGGGTGGTCCGGATAGCTCCGTCGTTGACTGAAAGGGAGTTCCCGCTCACGAGGTCTTTCATCGACGTTTCGGTCATCATTCCGGTTTGGAACGTCGAGCCGTATTTGCGGCGGTGTCTTGATTCTGTCCTCCATCAGACGATCGGACCGGAACGGCTCGAAGTCATCGCCGTCGACGACGGGTCGACGGACGGCAGCAGCGCGCTGCTGGATGACTACGCCGCCAGATACCCGCAGCTGCATGTGTTTCACGAGCCCAACTCGGGTGGCCCAGGCCGCCCTCGGAACGTGGGCCTTGATCACGCGAGCGGCAGATACGTGTTCTTCCTCGACGCCGACGACTACCTGGGGGACGAGGCCCTTGAGCGCCTCGTCGCGATGGCGGATCGAAATAGGTCGGATGTCGTACTCGGCAAGATGGTGGGGGTCGACGGGCGTCGCGTGCCGGCCCGTGCGTTTCGCAGGAGCCGCGATCGAGCTGATCTGAAGGACGTCTACTCAACCTTGACAGTCCTCAAGCTCTTTCGCAGGTCCTTGATCGAGCGTCTGGGTCTTCGGTTTGCCGAGGGACTCACTGGTGGGGAGGATGGGCCGTTTACTGTGCGGGCGTACTTGCAATCGAATGTCATTTCGGTTGTCGCTGACTACGACTGTTATTACTGCAGGCTTCGCCACGGCAGCCAAAGCAGGAAAAGCAGCAGGAACGACGACATCCTGGAGTATTTGGCTCGGACGTCGGATCGGATCGAGTTGCTAGCCGCACACCGGGGTCCGGGCCGGGATCGTGATCGGCTGATGACCAGGCATATGTGGGACGTGGTCAGAGCATTTTCCCGCCGCTGGCTCGAGCTGCAGCCTGCAGACCGGGAGCGCGTTTTCGAGGCAGGGGCTGCCCTTATCCGGCGATGGAACACCGAGGCGATCCAGGCACGGCTTTCCCCCTCGCGTGCACTTCGCGCGTACTGCCTACAGCACGGTCTCCAATCGGAACTTGAGGACATCGTCGCTTGCTCCAAACGCCAAGCGTTCGATGACCCAATAGTCGACGGCCACCGGGTCTTCGCACGCTACCCGCATTTCCGGGATGGTTCCGGAATTCCTGACAAGTACTTCGAGCTCACCGGCAGGATCAAGGTACGGCAGCGCGCCGCTCGCGCCGAACTCGTGGGAACCACGCTCCAGGTTTCGGGCGAGGCACACCTGAGCTATCTCGGCGGCGTACCGACGATCATCCTTCGCCCGTGGCCACTTGGCCGCGAACACCGTTTTTCGACTTGGCCGGTGTCGACCCCTCAGCTTCGAGATCGCTATCGGGCATATCCGGACGCCGGCTTCCGGGCGAGGATCGACTTGGCCACCGCGGCGGACGGGCGGCCATTGAAGCGAGGACTCTGGCAGGTCTTACTGTCGGTCAGCCGCACCCCGGTGCGGTTCACTGTGCCTTTCAAGCCATCAAGCCAGACCCGCGCTGCCCTCGAGGTAGCGTCCAGGAATGACGCCGGCTCTACCCTGTACGTCACACGCAGGGGCGTCTTGCGTCTCCGGGCGGGGACCACGGGCGCCATTCTGAGCCGGTTTGCGGACGCCGAGGTCAGGTTCCGCCTTCGCCGCCTCACCCGGCGGATGCTGCGCCGACTGGCTCGACTAAGGGCTGTCAAGATAGGGCATGCACGCCTTCGAGCGTGGATCGTTGCGATTCGCGGTCACCGATTCGGGACCACAGGACGGCGACGTCGTCGTCTTGTTGCACGGGTTCCCGCAGCAGCCTCGCGGATGGAAGCGGGTCGCGGCGCGGCTGAACGCGGCTGGCCTGCGGACTCTGATTCCTAGCCAGCGCGGCTACACGTCCACCGCCAGGCCGCCGCGGCGGCGCGACTACAGCACGGCCGAGACCTCGGCCGATGTTGTTGCGCTTCTCGACGCAGCGCGGCTCGACAAAGCTCACGTCGTCGGGCATGACCTCGGCGGCACTCAGGCGTGGGGGTTAGCTGCTTGGTACCCCGACCGCATCCGCTCCCTTACGGTGCTGTCGGCACCACACCCGGCGGCGTGGCGCAAGGCTGCCTGGACCAGCAGTCAAGGTCTGGTTTCCTGGTATATCGGGTTCTTCCAGCTACCGGGCCTGCCAGAGTGGCTGCCGGTGCAGACCCTGAGCAGGAGCTTCCGAGGGACCGGGCTCCCGCCTCGGTACATCAACATCTACCTGGATGCCATGGCTGACCCGCGCGCTTTGCGCGGCGCCCTGAACTGGTACCGCGGCCTGCCGTTCTCTCGGCGCCCGTCAGTAGGCCGGATCGCAGTGCCAACGACGTATGTCTGGGGTAACCGCGACCCCGCTGTGAGACGCCGGGCCGCCGAACTCACCGCCAACTACGTCGACGGCCACTATGAATTCCGGGAGTTGAGCGCTGGGCACTGGCTGCCTGAGGCACAGCCCGACGAGACAACCGCGGCCATCCTCGATCGGGTCGCGGCGTCGTCGGAATAGGTGGTGCGGTGTGCATCGCAAAAGCAGATGGAGTCTGAGAGCCGGTTCAGCGGCAGTTGGTCAATGAATTGTGATCTTCGGCATGCTAAGGAGGGCCTCAGCCGGCAGGTCAAGAGCGGCGGCCAGTTCGGAGAGTCGAGGCCATGGTGTGGTCGTTCGGGTCGTGTGGCGCGGATCCTCACTGTTCCTTGGCCGCCGCAGCCGAGCCAAAGCTGGAACGTGGACTGGATGGAGGACCGGTGCGTCTTCAGGCAGTCCGGCGCGGGCGCGAGCGATCTGGACTGCATGCCGGAGGCCACCGAGCTCGTCTACCAATCCAGCAGCCACCGCGTCGCTTCCGGTCCAGACCCGGCCCCGAGCGACGGCCTCGATATCGGCAACAGTCCGTCCTCGGCCTTCAGCGACCTTCGCGACGAAGTCGTGATATATCGCGTCGATCGTGGCAGCCAGCCGGGCTCGCTCGTCCTCGCGGAATCCCCGCCTCGATGAATACATCAAAGAGCGGGCGCCCTGCTCGACAGTTCCGGTGGAGAGTCCAACCCGTCCCAGCAGGTCGTTCACAACGAGCTTTCCGCTGAGCACGCCTATCGACCCGGTCAACGTCGCGGGCAGTGCAACGATGACATCGGCCGGACAGGCGATGTAGTAACCGCCCGAGGCGGCCACTTCGGCCATCGACACGATGACCGGCTTACCGGCCTCGCGTACCCGGCATACCTCCCGCCAGATCGTGTCAGATGCGACCGCGGATCCTCCACGAGAGTTAATCCAAACCACCACAGCACGCGCCAGATCGTTCGAAATGGCGGCACGCAATTGTGCAGTGATCGAATCGCTACCGGGCTGGCGTCCGCCTGCTCCACGTCTGCTCCGGCCGGATGTGATCAAGCCATGAACCTCGACAAGGGCGACGTGTTCCTTGTGGCGGGCCGGCAGCGAGGGGCGCCGCGGTGGCCGCCATCGATCGGCAAACAACAACTCCGCGTCAGCCACTGCCCGCGAGCGCAGCTCCTCGTAGACCTGGTCACGGTATCCGAGCTGGTCGATCAAGCCGACGGCCTGGGCTTCACTGGCAGTACGCGGACCGGTGTCGATCAAGCGCCTGACCTGGGCCTCATCCATTCGCCGGCTTGCTGCGATGTCGCGGACCGCCTCGCTGAACATCGATTCAGCGAGCTGGGTGAGCTGCTCGCGGTAGGCAGGGGTAAAGCCGGTGTGCGTTAGAAAGTCGGCTGCATTCTTGTACTCATGCCGCTGTTCGAATTGCGGCTCGATGCCCAGCCGGTCCAGGGCGCCCCGCAGGAACGTCGCCTCGACACTGATCCCGAGCAGCCCGATGCCTCCGCTCGGCTGAAGCCAAACCTGGTCGAAGGCGGTCGCCAGCACATACGCCGCCGTATCGGCAGAGCCTGAGCCGAAGCTCTCAGCCCACGCGACGGTCGGTTTGCCATGGGCTGCGAAGGCTTGAATCCCGTGCCGCAGCTCCTGCATGACCGCCCAGGGCAGTGCGCCGCCGACCTTGCCCACCAGTCCGACGACCTGGCGATCCTCGCCGGCCTCATGCAGAGCCCGTAGCAGCGGCCGCAGCTGTGGTCGGCCGCGGGCCCGAAGGCGGGCAACTGGATCGTCGGACTCGGGGTCGGCCGGCACTTCGGTTAGATCGAGTTCCAACAGCACAGGACGGCGACGATGGGAGAAAGCAGCCATGGCCTCAACGGTAGGTGCCCCACCTCGACGTACCGGTCATCTGTCGGTCGGGGCAGGTCTCTGCCCGAACCGGCCATGAGTAAGAATGATCGGCGCCGACATGAGCTGCTCCACGCCCACCCTTCTTCGCCGAAGTGATCCGGCAGGTGCCAGAACGGCCCGCATGAACGCCACGTAGGTAGTGACCTTGAGCGGACTGAATTGGTCCCCCCAATGGTGTTGCAGGAACCCGGTGAAGCCGATCTCCTCGGGGAGCTGAAACAGCAGCTCCGAGTCGGTCAGCGCCGGGATTGCGGCCGTTGCGAAGCCACTCCGACGCCAATGATCATGAAGGCGAAGACCTGGATGCCGCGCCGTGAGGTCAACCAGCGATTCCGCCGTCATGATGTCCAAATCTGCGCACTGTGCAGCGGGCCAGGAAGGCCCAAGATCACCTAACTCCGCATCCCTGACTAGTCGCGGAGAACTCGGCCGGCGAAGGTCCTCAGATTGGCCGCGGGGCGGGCGCAGTGTGTATCTTGGTGGGTCGGCATGACCCTTCGAGCAGGGTCAAGCAGGCCCCTATAGCTCAGTCGGCAGAGCGTCTCCATGGTAAGGAGAAGGTCTGCGGTTCGATTCCGCATGGGGGCTCGGTCCGACACCTCGGTGCAACCGCGCACCGACGGAATACCGCACTCGGACGAGTGCGTTGACCGGCCGGCATGCCGGCGGTAACGACCCAGGCGGGAT
>Ga0126312_10001441_pt1 | contig 15579 bp, 17 predicted proteins | sample Plot104A_FD_92537 | JGI IMG/M metagenome (GOLD analysis project Ga0126312, IMG submission 92537) | Serpentine soil microbial communities from UC McLaughlin Reserve, CA, USA - Plot104A | ecosystem: Environmental > Terrestrial > Soil > Grasslands | place: USA: UC McLaughlin Reserve, Lake County... | reverse complement strand
TCCCCACATCCTCCCACCGTGCGCCTCGACTATGCTCTTTGATATGAACAGCCCAAGGCCGGTGCCCTTTTCAGACTTGGTCGCAAATTTCGTGAACAGCCTTGGCATGATGTCTGGGTCTATATACCGGTGCTCGTGTTCTGCACTGTAACGACGACGATATTGTCGCTGTTCCTCTGCGTCGTTATCGTCACCGTGCCACTCTCTGTGAACTTTAATGCATTGCCAAGCAGGGTTGACCCGACCTGCATCATTCTTTCTTTCTCTGTCTGCCTGAACATAGATGTCTTCTGTCTGTCTGGCCAGTACAATAAATTCACACCGTTGCCGGCAAGTTGGTCGCTGTAATCTTTAATTGTGTTCAGAATTATACTGTTGAGGTTGAGTCACTCCATCTCCAGTTTGAGCGACTGGCTCTCGATCCGCGTTATGTCCAGAATAACGTAGGTCAGCCGCTCCAACTCATCTGTTGCCTTCCCTATCTCGCTCATGCTGTAGAGTTCTTCTCGTACGCCTCCTTCTCTGCAGCTATAGCTACAAGCTTTTCCTCCTCTATCTCCTCCTGCACCATGTCAAACTGCTCCTTCTTCATGCGGTAGTGCCCAATCCAAAAGTTGATGCAGAAGCGTACGAACGAAGAGACTCTCGTGGTTTATGAGACCAAGCTGGTAGCAGTCATGCGTTACAGGGTTTATAAGATTCCGGAGTTCGTTTTCAGTTACTTTGAACCCTATAACCTTTATTTTTTCAAGTTGTTTTGGATCAACAGACATCTTTTTCTTCTAATCGATTTGTCTATCTACAGGGGGGTATTTAAAGTTAGTGAATCTTTTTCTAGTTTAATCGTTTAACACGTTTAACACGTTAAACTGTTTAACTGTTTAACACGAAATTGTTCTGTCCTGTTTAACAAAATCTATAGGGGCGTTTTTTGTTGTGCAATGCAGGTCGTTGCACGCTTGCAATGGCTGTGCAAATGACATACCCTAATAGTCTGTACTCGTAAGGGTTTTGTATTTGATGAACGGGTCTTGCAAGCGTGCAAAGTGGTTTTTTGTGGCTTTCTGCACAAGCATTGCACAACTAATTGACCCATTTTTGTTAAACCGTACAACGTTTTCGGTTTAACTGTTAAACAGACAAATGGAGGCAGTATACGGAAAAGAAATACTTATTTACAGAACAGAATAATATTCTGAGTTCAGAAGGCTCTATTCTTACATGCCTTCCTTACACATGTTTTTTGACATACATACATATCTTTCAAACTTGGCCTTTCCAAAGGACTTGCCGGCAGGAGTAGCAGCCCTTTTTGCCTGTTTTGTTCTGCTGGGCCCTACAGATGGCCCAAGGGTTGTATTTGCGATGCCTGAGAGATGCATGTAAAATCCGGCTAAGGAATATTCTAGGATACTTTTCAAGAAGCCGCAGGCTGGACTGGGCTTGTCAGGTGCGCAAGTTTCGCTTTGGACGCCACGTACTGGCCGGCGTCCCGGCCAAACGCTACCGACGCTGTGCCTTTCCTTGACACGAACCCTATCTTTTCTGGCGCAAAGTTGTGCTTCTTCAGGTCCTCGATTATCAGGTTAGCGGTGTCTCTCGTGGCGACTATCAGATGGCAGCCGTTCAGCGAGGCAGTCGCGTTTTCGACAACGAACTCTTTAGTCGCAAACCGCGCCATGTCCTCGTGCTTGACTGGAAGCTCGTTTATTATTAGATGCGAGTTTGCCAGCTCTGCAAGCGACCCCAGAGCAAACACGCCCCGCGGCCCGACAGGGTAAACTACAGTAATGTGCGCGTTCTTGTCAAAAGGAGCCCCAAAGTCAGGGCAGTATTTTGCTATTATCTTGCCAAGCGTAAAGTGGGGCTCGCTCAGGTTCTTTATCGCCTCGTCCCTTGCCGCAACAATGCCCTGGTATGAGATGCCGTTTGTCTCATACTTGATGATGTTTTCAGAATCCATGCGGGCAAGCGTGTAGAGGCTCATCGCAGGCAGGCCACTGAACTTGTTTGTTATCATGATTTCCATCCCTTCTTCCATCTGCTCGTAGCGCGTCGGCAGCTCTTTTGTGGTAGTTGCCATTGCGCTCGTGCCGTAGAACAGTTTGCCTATCTTGAGCGAGCTGTAATCCTCCATCGCAAGGTTGTAGCGCGATGTAAATGCGTCAAGGTTCGACCTAATCCTGTCGAGCATCTCCTCCGAAGGCGCGTCGTACACCGGGAAGAGCTTAAACGACGACGAAACCCCGCACCCAAGCAGGTTCAAAGTTTCAATAGCAGAGGTCATGGCGATGCTGCTATGCATGTCAGAGTCCGGCGTCGTTGTCACGTCTGTGACCTGCGTCGCCGCAGTGACGGCCGGCATGTACCCAACTTTGTCGCCCCTGTGGAGCTGGATGTAATCAAACATCGCAAACTGGGCGTCCGGGTGCTCCGTCAATACCGCGGACGCGCTTGATACCGCCACTTTGGCGCTAAAGATTTTTAGGAAATTTTGCAGCGCTTCCGATAGCAATGGCGTGTATTCGCCAGAGCCGGTGTGAATGCGAAAGATTGCAAGCGCCCTCTTTACTTCGACTTCCTTGTCAACCATGGGGCTTGCAAGGCTGTACACCCTTCTCGTCAGCTCAGGTGTCTTGCCCTCGATATGGTAGAACGGGTCGAACCATGAAGGGGAGACTTTGATGGTGCTCTTTTTTGCCTCTTGCAGGGCGCTTCGCAGGACGTGCGGGTCAACTTCGTTTGAGCAGGCAGGAATCCAACGGAGAGGGTCAAAGCCGAGCTTTCTATACTGATCTACATGTTCCCAAAAATTATCAACCAACCACAATCTCTCCTAGCGATCAATATTGTTAGCAGGCGGATTTATACAATATATAGAAGAATACTGGTTAATAAACAAACTTCTTTATGCTCTCATGAATCCGCGCCGCCTCGAGGCTACTTCATGGCATCGCCCATTGTAAAACGAGTTCATGCAGTACATGTTGGGGCACTCAAAGACGCGGCTGCACTCAAGGCACCTATTGCTGTGCGAAATTGTTAGGCTCTGACACTGTCATGTAACGACGGATTTTCAAAAAAGAATACAGGGTAGATTGGCATTAACGAGCTAGCTTACAATTCTTTGTGTCGGCCAACCCCAACAATTTCCCGATAATGGATACTTGTAAGAGCCTGCGGTGCACAGAATAAATATTATAAGGAGTTGTGACCTTTTACACACCATATATGGCGCAGAAGCTTACCCCTGTGCAACTTGAAAAGCTCGCTGACGAATTTGAGAGCAAGTCTGCCCAAGAAGTATTGAAATGGGCTCTTGACACTTTCGGAACCAGAATCGCCCTTGCGTCCAGTTTTGGCGCAGAGGACGTCGCAGTCATCGACATGATGGTCAAGGTAGACAAGAACAGGACGAGGGTGTTTACGCTTGAAACCGGCCGGCTAAACCAAGAGACGTATGATGTCATGGACGCCATCCGCGCAAGGTACGGCATCCAGATCGAGGCGTTCTTTCCCGACCAGAAAGAGGTTGAGGACATGATAAGGTCAAAGGGCATGAACTTGATGTACGAAAGCGTAGAGAACCGCAAGCTCTGCTGTGAGATCAGAAAGGTGCACTCACTCAATCGGGCTCTGAGCAACCTTGACGGCTGGATTACCGGCCTGCGCAAGGATCAGGTCGCCACGAGGTCCACGACCAAAAAAATAGAGATCGACGCGGTCCACAGCGGCATTCTGAAATTGAACCCGATAGCTGACTGGAGCTCCGACATGGTCTGGGATTATATCCGCAAGAACAACATTCCTTACAATGCACTGCATGACAAGGGCTTCCCGAGCATCGGCTGTGAGCCGTGCACAAGGGCGGTGCAGCCAGGAGAAGATCCGAGGGCAGGAAGGTGGTGGTGGGAAAATGCCGCAGCCAAAGAGTGCGGCCTCCACTTTGACCCGACCAAAAAGAAAAAGCAGTAGTAGTGATATTTTTGGCCGATACAATTCCCCTGCCCCACGGAGGCAGACTTGTAAACAGGTTTGTTGCTTCTGACAGAAAGGCAGACGGGATGTTCACCATGCAGGTGAGCAGCGATCTGCAAAATGACATTGAAAATATCGCAGACGGCATATTTAGCCCCCTTGAAGGCTTTGTAGGCGAAGAGGATTTCCAGAGCATTGTAAAAAAAGGCAGACTGAAAAACGGCCTTGCATGGACGGTGCCCATAGTTCTCGACGTTGACGATCAGACCGCCGCCAAGATGAAGGACGCGGGGCAGGTCATACTTGCATGCGATGGTGAGAAATTTGCAATCCTACATGTTGACGAAGTCTATTCGTTTGACAAATTAGCGTGCGCAAGGGCTGTCTACCAGACAGACGATATCAAGCACCCAGGCGTCGAAAAGATGGCCAACATGCAGGACCGGCTGGTCGGAGGCAGAGTTGACATCGTCAGGAGGATCGCGCAGTCGCCTCTGCGCAAAGTAAGGATGACCCCGGCGGAGACAAGGACAGAAATAGCAAAAAGAGGATGGAAGACCGTCGTTGGCTTCCAGACAAGAAATGTGCCCCATGTCGCGCACGAAATGATGCAGAAAGCGGCGCTCAACCTCTACGACGGGCTGTTTGTCAACCCGCTCATTGGCAAGAAAAAGCAAGGCGACTTTAAGGATGAAGTGATATTGTCAGCCTATGAAACGCTCATTGAAAATTACTACCCAAAAGACAGAGCGATGTTTGTCACGCTTCACACGGAGATGCGCTACGCCGGCCCGAAAGAGGCGATACACCATGCAATCATGAGGAAGAATTTTGGCTGCTCTCACTTTATAGTGGGGCGCGACCACGCAGGCGTCGGCACTTACTACCAGCCATTTGCAGCGCATGAAATCTTCAAGGATTATCCCGATCTTGGAATAGAACCTGTGTTCTTTCCGGCGTTCTACTACTGCAAAAAGTGCCTCAGCTATGCCAACGAGCGCAACTGTCCGCACGGTCCAGAGTTTCGGGAGGAATTGAGCGGCACAAAGATGAGGAAGATGGTCAGCTCAGGCGAGATGCCTGCCGAGCACCTGATGAGGCCCGAGATAGCAAAGCTGATAGTGTCGTTCAAGGAGCCGTTCGTCTAGTTAGCCGTCATCAATCCTTTTTGCAGCCTGGACGGAAGAAGCGTCGTCCACAGGGCTGCCGGTGATGCTGGCTGCAGCAATTTCCTTCCTGCTTTGCAAGAATTTGCTCGATGGATTGGGCGATCTCTGCAAAATTGCGGCCGGCCACAATGCGGATGTTGTTGAGATGGGCCATCGCAGAGAGGGCATTCGGCTTTTCGATACCGCCAGTATAGCCACCAGTATTGTGATGCTGGGCGAAATGTCCATGACCTTTATGAATGAAGATATTATTATGTCAGCGTCTTCTACTACTGCCACACCTTCTGCATTGGCTGCCACCTTGATGTCTACCTACCAAGACTTTCCTGCTTTTCGCGGTTGTTGGCGTAGAAAGACATGGTGTGCGCCACTCCGCTCCTCCCATTTACCTGTGCCGCCAATATAGTTGTCTACTTTATGTTCGCGCATATTCTACAACTCCCCTCAAGTGATCATGATCTCCAAGATGCAAAGTTTGTGCCAGCATTTGCAGGCCGTGCCTTTTTATTGCCGTAGTAGAACGGATAAAATAATTAGGGCCGGGCTAGGTCGTGAGAAGCGGCATCTTTGATATAGCCTCGCTCCCCCTGACAAGCTCGATCATGCGACCGTAGCAGGCAAGGAATGCCCTTCCCTTTTCTGTCGTCCTGTAAACAAGCGCCCCATCAGCTACATCTTGAACTATAAGGCCTTTGCTAAACAGTTCGCTAAGGTAGTGAATTATCTGTTCGTAGCTCAGGTTCGCCCGGTACATGATGTGTGTTTTCTTGATGGCGGCGGTCGAAAGGGACAGAACGTCGGCCATTATTTCGATTTTGCCTCTGTTGTTTTTGCGTTCGGGCATGTATTTAGCATTGTAGATGTAGTTATATTAGGACAATGGCGGAACTCGCATGCTGGAACGGCCGTTCCATCATTCTTGGCGCGCTTTTGCCCGAAAAACTGTCTGTTTTGAGCCTGAAAATGACGTGGCAGCGACTCTGCCGCGATGGAAAAAGCGTTGGTGGGTAGGCTTTTTTTGTAGAAAACCTTACTGGTCGTCGCCCGTGTCGTTTCCGCCCTTGGAGCCTTCGCCGCTGTTCTCGCTTCCCTCATTGCCGTCCTGGCTGCTGCTCGTGTTGTTGCCGGCGCTCTCCGATTCAGATGGCGCGCCGCCGTCATTGCTTTCGCGCTCGTCAATGATCTTCCTTGCGTCGTTCACTGCATTGAGTGCAGCAGAGAGAGCCATTCTCGCAGATTCATAGTCCTGGCCCTCTATGCTTGCTCTGGCGCTTGCGATGAAAGACAGCGCTTCTTGCATCTTGGCCTCAGCCTCGGCGCTTGATCTGCTCAACCAGAGCAGACCAAGCGCCCTTTGCTCATACCTGTCAGCGAGACTTGCCAGCCCGCTGTTGTCTTGCCCGCCAGTGCTGTTGCTTGCATTCTGGGCGGCGCTCTGGTTGTTGCCTTGTTGTTGTTCTTCCTCTCCGCTATCGAAGAGGTCGGCCCTTATCTCTTCTAGCAGCTCGTCCACCCTAGCAAAGTTCCGCTCTGCGCCGGCGATTTCTCCCTCGTCTGTCATTTCCTTCGAGCTTGCAAGGATCGATGCAATGGACTCAAAGTCACTTTCTCTGTTTGCGCCATTCTTTTCGGTGAGCTCTTCAAGCCTGTAGTAATATACTTTCAGCCTGTTGTACTTTTCCAGAATGCCCGCCGAGCTGTCGCTTTCACTACTATTATCGCTGACGGCGCGCTGTCCTGTGATCTGGTCAAAGATGACGCGCTCCGAGGATAGCGCGTCGAGGACTTCATGCAGGTGCCGTATGGCAAATATCATATACTTCTTTGCCTCCGCTGCGTCGCCGAATTCGATGGCCTGCAACGTGAGAGAGGTCTCGGACACGCCGCTGCTGTACTTTTCTGCAACCTCTTCTTGGACTGGGTAGCCTGCCTCGACCAGTTCATTCAGCTTCTGGTTGACTACATCTTGCGCCTGCAGCACGGCATTCTTGAGGAGGCGCAGCTCCAGCCTGTTATTTGTGTCCACGCGGCTGTTGTTAGACACTGTGAACATTGAGGTGGTGTTCATGTCTGCGTGATATGCCGACACCCTGTACTGCCCCATGCCGCAGGCGTCAAGCCTGACGGGCCTTGAGACAAACGAGTTGTCTCCTGCGGGCAGCAGGTTCTGGAGCGAGCACTCGCTTCCATCTGGGCCAGTCACCCTGATCAGGACTGCATAGCCTTCAGGGGCATCCATCGGCACCGCGCCGACGATTATCGCGTTCTCGTCAGCTGTATAGATGTCCTTGTTCGACGTTACAGTAAACGATTCTGCATACGCCGAAAAAACAACAGGCAGAGCCAGAATTAGCGATAACAATGAAGCGATAACGGCTTTTCTACTTGCTAATAAGACGTTAGCCTGGTACAATATGCTACTACCATCTAACACTTTCGCATGGCATTAAATCAGGAATCCTTGAAACGGCCGTTCCACCTTTTACTGCGGAAAAAAGCCAGAAATGTGGCGGTACCTGCCGCCAAGCACTCTTAAAAAGAAATAATGCTGCACTTGCTCTACCAGCTAGATGTGCGCCAAATACAACATTATTCGATTGAAGAAGGGCAAGAGAGAAGAGTGAAGCAGGCACTTGTACAAGAGATGGCCGAGCACAAAGGCGAGGTAAAGGGTCTCAAGGGATTTGTGGTCATGGACAGCGCAGCTGACGAGCAGGAAAGCATATATCGTCCTTACATTCTGCGAGATAAAGGAGGACATGGACGCCTTTTACAGCCCTGGCAATAGAATAGTCGCCTCTTTTCTCGAGAGAGCTAAGCCACTCATAGAGCAGATGCCGCAGAGGAGCGATTACGTAGCGGCAGAGATGATTTTGTAGCAGACGAAAAACGAGTCGCATATATTACTAAAGCGCCAAATCACCGGTGTCACATATGCGCCTTTTGCTTGCGACAGTTGCGGTATTGATCATCTCGGCAATGATCCCTGCCTTTGGCCAGCAGGAATACCAGATAGTCAAGTCAGACAGCAGCGAGAGCTTTGCGTTTCCGTATACTGCTGGAAACCGCGACATAGACGACCCTCTCGTCTACACCTATGACGTTCCCAAGGGCCCGAGCTGGATAATGACGATATACAACAACATGTCCTACGTCGCAAGGGACGAGGCCAAGACGATAGTCAAGATACAGGAGCTGGCGCCAAGCGAAAAATACATCGAGATTGCGATGTATGGCGGCGAGTCCAGAAGGTACTGGGTCGCAGTAAACACTCCTGAAGTGGGCTACGCTAGAATGTACGATAATAACGAGAACGGCTGGTTGACTGACGGACCAATATCAGTCACATACGGGGAAAACACTGGCCTCACAGTCACCAACGGTAAGAGGATAGTGGTTGACAGGCTCAACTTGGATGGCTTTTCAGTGGGCTCAATAGCAGTCTATGGCAAGGACGAGCCGGTGTCGCTTGCCAACGTGTACGCCGGCGACATGACGTTTGAGATACTGTTTGGCAGCTTTAAAGAATCGCCGCTATACATCCTGCCGGCCGTAGTCATGATAGGGGTCGGCAGCCTCGTGGCAGGCCTGCTGGTGCTGAAGAAGAGGAAGCCTTCTGACTAGAAGAATAATACCGACATTCTTTTTTCAGATCGCAAGCTTTGCAGTTTGGCCGCAATGGAAGGCAGATGTTCTGGCCGTACATGACGAACGTGTCGTTTACCTTCGTCCAGAGCCTCCTGTCGACCAGCCGGCTCAGCTCAACTTCAGTCTGCTCTGGCGTTTTCGTGCTCACAAGCCCAAGCCTGTTTGATATCCTGTGGACGTGTACGTCCACAGGTATCGCAGGCTTGTCAAACGCGTAAATGAGCACGCAGTTTGCAGTCTTGCGTCCGACGCCAGGAAGCTCCAAGAGGCTGTCGATGTCAGAGGGCACCTGGCCTCCGAACCTGCTCAGGATTGTTTCCGCGACCTGCTTAATGCGGGCGGCCTTGATGTTGTAAAAGCCGATGCTGTGGATTATCTTTTTTACCTCGTCGATGTCGGCCAAAGCAAGGTCGTGGGGCGTCTTGAACTGGGCGAACAGTTTGTTTATCACGCGCGTGGTGTTCTCATCCCTTGAGCGGGCCGACAGTATAGTACCTATCAAGATCTTGAACGGGTCGCCCTGCTCTTCCATCTGGAGCCCACGCAGCGCAGTCAGGCGGGGCGGCTTTTCGCGGTAGAGCGCCTGCTCCATCTTTTTGATAATGACGCCCATCGAATGCTGCTTGGCCAACTGGAGGGCTACTTCTCGCCCATTATATAATTGCGTAATGGTTGATATAGTGAAGACTGAAAATACATAGCTGAATAATGGAACTTTCAAGGGATGAGGAGGAGGCGCTTGCCGGCAGGCATGGCGAGGCCATGGCTTCTGCGTATAGGATTCTCGTCGCAATAGGCGAGGCCACTGGCGCAAAAAAGCTCATTCCAATAAAGTGGGCTCACGTGTCAGGCGTTAACTATAACACGATTGGCGACGCGGGCGTGCAGTTCCTTGATAAATTCAGCAGCACCGCCAAGGTCTCGGTAAGGACCACTATCAATCCTATGGGCTATGACAAGAGCAGGCCCGGAAACATCATCGAGCATTTCCAGAAAAAGCAGGCAAGCATTGTCAGGTCCTACGAAAGGATAGGCGTTACGCCGTCGTTCACATGCACGCCGTACGAGGTTTTTGATGATATTCCGCAAAAAGGCACGGCCGTCAGCTTTGCAGAAAGCAATGCGGCCGTGTTTTCAAATTCGGTCCTTGGATTGATGACGAACAAGGAGAGCGCGCTCTCGGCGCTTGCCAGCTCTGTCACTGGTAAGGCCACGCTTTCGGACCTGCGGCTTGAAGAGGCGAGGGACCCCAAGGTCGCCATTGAAGCTGACTTCAAATTTGGGAGTGAGCTTGACTACGGGCTGATGGGGTATTTTGCCGGTAGGGTCGTCAAGAACAGGAGTTGCGTGGCCCTTGACGGCATAGAAAAGCCATCGACCATGCAGGCAAAGGCGCTGTCCGCGGCAATAGGCACTTCAGGATCGTGCGGTATGTTCACACTTGGAGGAAGAGCCAAGAAGAAAATCTCATTTGGCAAAAAGGAAGCACAAGTAGTCATAGACGAGCTGGGCACTGCAGAGCATGGCGACATGATTACACTTGGAAGCCCGCAGCTTGGAATGAATGAGCTTGAGCTTTTGGCGAAGATGACCGAGGGCAAGAAATTCACGAAACGTTGTATGATCTTTTGCTCAAGGGCAATCCACAATCAAGCAACGAAAATAGGTTTAGCAGGCAAGATCGAGCGATCGGGCGCTGAATTCATGTGCGATTCGTGCATGTGCCTCACGCCCTATGTCACAAGAGACGAGTATGACGCGGTTATAACAAATAGCGTCAAGGGCGCATACTATATGAACAATTCCAACAAGGTCAAGGTGGCGCTCAAGGACATAAAGACGATAGCAAAGGAGTATACGGAATGATAATTTCAAACTGCCGCAAGATAGTGGGCGGCGCTGGCGAAGGAAAGGCGCTTGTCACGGCGCAGCCCATTAACTTTCTTGTGATGGTCGACGCCAAGACTGGCAGGATAACAGACCCCAAGCATGAATTGTATAACAGGTCGCTCAAGGGCACGGTGCTTGTGTTCCCCTATGCAACCGGAAGCAGCGTCGGCGCCTATGCATTCTATTCATTGCGAGAATACGGGACCGCGCCAAGCGCAGTTGTTTGCTTAAAGGCAGACATTAGCACCGCTTCCGGCTGCGCGATAGCCAACATCCCCGTAGTCGACCTGCCAAAAGATGCGCAGGCAGGGGCAATAAAACAAGGGTCGTTTGTGAGGGTCGAGGCTGACGCCGGCATGGTAGTGGTAAAGGTTTAATTTCAAAAGACGTCATATTATAACACTCGGTGCATGGCATTTACGATGGGCGAACCGACCACTACAAAAGTGGAATGACGACCAAAGTCCATGCACCGAACTATTGCTCTCTACGCCTTGTTTCTGTCTTCAAGAGCGCGTACATTATGTTAAGTGCTGCAAGATATTTGACGCCTTATGGCGGGGTGCGATAGCGGTGTTTGCCCTGCCGCGCTCTGGCGGAGGGTTGATCGATATTGCTATGTCGTCCCCGCTAACATCAATGCGCCATCGGAGCTGAACCTGACTGAAACAGAGTAGCGCACGCTGTTGTTGGTCATGCAGCCACTGTTGAAAACCTTTTATTGGTGATGGCGAGATAGGAGTACGATTGGCAAGCTTTTGTCCTGAATGTGGAGGAGAGCTCAAGTTCGACCTCACTAGCAAGAACTTTATCTGCAAAAGCTGCGGACTCTTTGCCTCCCGGGAAAAGATAGACGAGCTGCGCGACAAAGCCGAAAGGTCAAACGACGACCCGAGGAGAAGGCGCCATGACGACTACCTCGACTGGTGGCAGTCGTCAAAGAAAGATAAGCAGAAGTGATCAAGTAGCGGCCGCGCCAGCCCTGTCCGCGATGTCCTTTTTCAACGACACTGACTGCTCTTCCTTAGTAGTCTTGAGCACGGCCATCAGCTCGGCCTCGGTTATCTGAGGGAGCCTCCGTATCTTGTTCACCACAATGTCCCGCATTTCTTCAAGGCTCCTTGCGCGTATTTTCAGCAGGAGGTCGAACCTGCCGTGCATTTCGTGGATTTCCATTATCTCGTCCTCCTGCGATAGCGCCTCGGTGACCTCGTCTGCCGAGGCCTCCTTGATGTTTATCCCCATGAAGGCAAGGTGTCCATAGCCAAGAAGCCGGCTGTCAGTCGCTACCGTGAACCTGCGGATGACACCAGCTGCAACCAGCCTCCTGACCCGCATGTGCACGGTCGCGTCCGAGATTTCAAGCTCCCTTGCTATCTCGACGAAGGGCCGTGACGCATCGCGGCTCAGGATGTCGATTATCCTGAGGTTTGTCTCGTCGAGCAGATCGGATGGGAACAGCAATACAAGAGAGTACCATCTTTCGATTTAATAACAATTCATGCTCGAATGATTAATAACCCTTTAAGTGTGCTTTGCTACTCATGCTTTGCAGCAAGTGCGGCAGCAGCCAGAGCGTGTTCCACAGAGCTTATTCCGGCGAATACCTGTGCAGGAAATGCTTCCTTCGCTCTATCGAAGAAAAGGTTGCAAAGGCAATTTCGAAGTATTCGATGATAGAGTACGGAGACAGGGTTGCAGTCGGGGTTTCTGGCGGCAAGGACAGCCTATCTTTATTGTATGTGTTAAAGATGCTCTTTGACAAGCACCCGAACAACGGCAACGAGCTCGTTGCCGTGACTATAGACGAGGGCATCAAGGGCTACCGCGACGAGTCATTGAAGATAGTCAGGAACTTTTGCTCCCAGCTTGGAGTCGAGAGGAGGGTGCTCAGCTACAAGGAACTCTTTGGGGTGAATGTGGATGAGGCGATGATGCTGAGGCCGTCTGAGAAAATGTCCTCCTGCTCCATGTGCGGCACGTTCCGCAGGCGCGCAATCGATATCGCTGCCGAAAGCGTTCGCGCCGACGTAGTGGCGACTGCGCACAACATGGACGACCAGCTGCAGACCTTCATGATAAACCTATTAGCCGGCGACGTAGAGCGCATAGGCTGGATATATCCAGAGCCGGTGCAGTATGCAAGCAACAGCATGAAAAAGGTTAAGCCGTTCATCGAGATTTACGAATACGAAATCGCATTTTACGCGCTCCAGCGCGAGATCCCGTTCCAGTCCGAAGAATGCCCGTACATGAACGAAAGCATTCGAACTGACTTGCGCGAGTTTTTCAACAGGCTCGAGAAGGATCGCCCCGGGATCAAGTACAATGCCTACAATTCCATGATGAAGGTGTCCAAGACCTTGCGCAACGCTCCCTCCAGTGCTGAAGGCAAAAAATGCTCGATGTGCGGGCGGGACTCTGCCGGCGACATCTGCTCGGTCTGCAAGACCATAAGGGTCCTGACATCGTCATCCAACAAGCAAATGTAATATAGCCATCTTGCAAAATAGTGGACGGAGGCAGGTAGGATCGGGGTGCTAGCCGTGCCCCATACTGGAAATCGGCTTTATGCCAGGATCAGTAACTGCTGGGTAAATCTGTTGGCAGGAGGTACCCGCTTGCCTTGCTGAAATGAAATCACGCCGTGTCGGATGGTTATGAGCAGGACATCGCGCGAAGGCGCGGTGCTAAACACTGTGAACCGTCGAAATGGATGAGGTCCGGGAGGGAGCAATCCTAAGGCGGCGTGACCATGCTAGCACGTCTACGTGGTGGATCTTGCTGGGCTTGAAATGGGGCTTTTTGCCAGCGGTGGTACCGGCAGGCTGCCTCCATTCTTATATACATGCATGTGCGCGTGCGTGCGTTTCCAGTGCTTCCAGTGGAAGCATACTTGCTTAAAAGAATTAAAAATTTGATATTGTTCTATACTCGCCTTTTCCTTCTAATTGTTTCCTAATCTGAGGGTTCGAGTCCCTCAGGGCCCGCTTTCACTATAGATTCCAGTCCTTTTGACCTCTTGACAGAGCAAACTAAAAGCATACACAGCATGATTTAAATTGAATTTGGCAGGTCTTTTCTCACATATTGCCAATAGATCCTAACTTTCGGACCAATAGGATTGCGTCAACGTATGAGAACCTGAAGGTGTGGAAGGATTCGTCAAGCAACCTCGGGATCTATGGCACGGACGTGGCAGTCGACTTTGATCTGTGTATCGGTGACGGCGCATGCATTGAAGTGTGCCCCGTCAACGTGTTTGACTGGCAGGGCTCTGGCGTAGACAGGAAGGCAGTGCCAGTGCGCGAGCGCGACTGCATCTACTGCCTTGGGTGCGAAGCAGTCTGCCCGAAATTTGCGATAAAGGTGACAAAGCCATAATATGACGATGAAAATCGACGAAAAGAGGATGTTTGAAATCATAGAGCAGCGCAAGCCGCGCTCTGTCGCGCTCAACGGCCCTGAGGGCCTGATGCCCAAGCTGCAAGACGCCGCCGATCACATCACGGAAAAGTTTGGCATCGAAGCTTATCTCATTGGCGACACGTGCTGGGGCTCCTGCGACCTCAACACGCATGCCGCAGAAATGCTTGGAGCCGACATCCTGTTCAATGTCGGCCACACGCTTGCGATGGAGACGTTTGGCGACAAGGTGGTCATGATTGACGCGTTTGACGACATCAGCTTTGACGCGGTGGCGACAAAATGTGCAAAAGAGCTTGCCGGCAGATACAAGACGATATCATTACTGACTGACAGCCAGCACCTCCATCAAATAGAAAGCGTCAAAAAGATATTCGAAGATCATGGCTACAGCGTCATAATTGGAAGGGGCAAGGGCCAGCTGCGCGACGCGCAGGTGTTTGGCTGTGAGTTCTATCCTGCGTACAGCGTGCAAAAGCAGGTAGACGCCTACGTCTTCCTCGGCCAGAGCATGTTCCACTCTGCAGGCGTGGCAATGTCGACCGAGAAGCCGACGTTTATGATCGATCCATATTTCGAGGAATTCACGCAGGCCAACGAGTTTGCACAGAGGCTGCAAAAGAGGGCTATCCTGTCGATATACAAGGCGCTGGACGCGGAAAGGATAGGCATCATTATCGGCCTCAAGGAGGGCCAGTTTGCCCACGTGCGCGCGCTAGAGCTGAAGAAGGAATTCGAGAAGTTGGGCAAGAAAGTCCAGCTGGTTGCCCTTACCGAGATAACGGACGACCGCGTGCAGGTGTTCAAGGGCGTCGACGCTTTCGTGCAAGTTGCCTGCCCGAGGATTGCGACTGACAACCACTTCAAGAAGCCGATGCTTTCTGTCCCGCAGGCGCTGGCCGTGATCAAGTTACTGAAAAAAGAGTCAATTGACGACTTTCTCAAGGTCCAGCACTGGCTGTAAAGCGAGACTAGCTTGTGGCAGTAGCCAGCAATGGCAATTAGGGAAGGAATAAATACAGCTGAACGAAGTGGCGGCTTCTGCCCATTATTGATAGTTTATTCAAAACCTAGCCATCGCTTTTATAAAATATTTAAAAACTCTAGCATAGCTAACAAGATTTCAATTCAATAAATATTGATATCGAACATTTTGATTGGAACTTTTACATGATCACTTTGAATGAGATTATATGAATTTTGACAAAATTCTTATTTTGCTAATAAAATATTTGTACAAATCTTAAATAGATATTATGTGTATCATGCATTGAATAGGTAGCTAACTAAGGTCAGTGTGGCCATCGCACATGCGTTAGTCAGTTATCAGGGGTGATAAAAGAAAATGACTTGTAAAGGTATATGCATCCGTCACAAGGCTCAAAAGCCAGTTGGCTCAGGCCGGTACGCTAGTGGACAGAAACGCTGTCAGATATGTGAGATATTCATAAAGTGGGACGGACTTTGG
>Ga0126312_10001440_pt1 | contig 15582 bp, 18 predicted proteins | sample Plot104A_FD_92537 | JGI IMG/M metagenome (GOLD analysis project Ga0126312, IMG submission 92537) | Serpentine soil microbial communities from UC McLaughlin Reserve, CA, USA - Plot104A | ecosystem: Environmental > Terrestrial > Soil > Grasslands | place: USA: UC McLaughlin Reserve, Lake County... | reverse complement strand
AGGTTGTCGACAGCCGCAGTGAGGATCAGCTTCATAGCGTGATCTCTCCCGTCAACGAGCCGTCGACGCGTACGGCAGCAGCGCCACCTCGCGGGCATTCTTGATGGCGATGGCACCCCGGCGCTGCTCCTGGACGGACAGCCCCGTGACGCGCCGGGCCCGGATCTTGCCCCGTTCGGAGATGAACTTCCGCAGTGTCGTGGTGTCCTTGTAATCGATGTTCTGACCGGAGCGAAGCGGGTTGGACTTCTTCTTCGGCACCCGCTTTGCCGGTGGGACGTTAGCCATATTTGTGCTCTCTCCTCGAGACGGATGAATCAGAATGGGGGGTCTTCGGATTGGGGCGTGTTCCAGGGATCCGAGGTTTGCTGAGCCCGACTAGCACCGGTGCTGGGAGCCCCAGTGGCCCACGGGTCCTCGCCATAGTTGCCACCACTACCGCCGCTGCCCGCGGGCGCCCGGCCGCCGCCGCCCTGGCCACTTCCAGTGTTACGCGACACCTTTGCCGTGGCGTACTTCAAGGCCGGTCCGATCTCGTCGACGTCGACCTCGAAGACAGTACGACGCTCGCCCTCACGGGTCTCGTAGCTGCGTGACCGCAGCCTGCCCTGCACGATGACCCGCATCCCCTTCTGCAGGGATTCAGCAACATTTTCCGCCGCCTGCCGCCAGACGGCGCAGTTGAGGAACATCGCATCGCCGTCGCGCCACTCGTTGGTCTGGCGGTCGAACGTGCGGGGTGTCGATGCGACGGTGAAGTTGGCTACTGCGGCACCCGAGGGCGTGAAGCGCAGTTCCGGGTCAGCGGTGAGATTGCCGACCAGGGTGATCGTTGTTTCGCCTGCCATGGCGTTGTCCCTTCCGGTAAGGGTTAGCCGATATTCGGAGCTAGCGTGCCAGCCAATACTGACGCCGGCGCCACGTCGTGCTGATCTGTGGATAAACCCGAGCAGTTCACGCTCGGTCAGCGCAGATCTGGGCGGATCACCTTGGTCCGCATGATCTGCTCGCTGATGGTGAACTGACGGTCCAATTCCTTCACGTCGGCCGGATTGGCGGTCACGTTGATCACTGCATAGATTCCTTCGGACTTCTTGCGGATCTCGTACGCCAGGCGGCGGCGACCCCAAATGTCCAGCCCGTCGACGGTGCCACCACCCTTCGTGATGACGGTCAAGTACTGCTCAAGCGTCGGCTGCACCGAACGCTCGTCAGTGTCAGGGTCGAAGATGACCATGACCTCGTATGGACGCATGCGCGAACTCCACCTCCTCTGGTCTCGAGCGGCTGTGAGACGACCCCACAGCAGGAGGGCGAATGCGGTCCGGCACTGGTCGGAGGTTACCGCTGGGCACCGGACCAAATCGCTAGCTTAGCGGGCCCTCGCACCGGAGAGGAAATATTTGCTGACTTGGGCCTAGCTCATCACCGGGCAGTTGCTGCGGATGATCAAGTTCGGGTCCACGATCTTCTTGATCGCAGCAAGCCTGTCCCGAGTCTGCTGCCGCCATACTCGGCTGACGTCGCGCGTCGATCACTCATCGTCCAAGCTAGGCAAGAGCAAAGAGTGGTCCAAGGTCGGCAACGGATCAATAGGCTCGTCCGTTACCGGGCCGAGCTCGTGCACCGCCAGCGGACGCATCAGATCCATAGTCATCCCTGGCACATCGCGCAGCGGCTTCCGCAGCCGATCACCTCATCGGCTGATCCGAGGAAACCTCACAGCGACCGAGGCAAACGACCTGCCGCGGATCGGCTCAGGAAGTTCAGGCAGCGGAGGGAACTGGTAGCTGTGGTACCAGACCGTTAGGGCTTCCGGTGCTTATTGGATTACCTCACGAAATGCTCGCAGCACTGCTGGCATCTGCTCGAACGGCCAGAACAGCCGGCCACCGCAGAGCGGAGATCCAGCAAACAGCCGGATGGTGATCGCCGGGATAATCCCGAAATCGCCACCAAACCCAGGCAATGCCCAGAACAGGTCGGGATCCTCTTCGGTCGTGACCTGCCGTACGGCCAATGGCCTTTGGTCAAGCGCCAGGGCAAACGGCATCCGCACCCGATCCCACTCTTGATCGGCCGGCGAATCGACCCGACCGGCGATGTCCCGCCGAAGCTCCTCTAGACGATCAGCAGATCGGTGTCCATCCGTCTCGGTGGGTGAATTTTGCTCATGTTGAGCCTCGCCAGAGATCGTGTCAGTGCCTGCGGGCAATCTGCGATCCAGGACTCGATGAACCCAGCGCCACAGTACGCTTCTGGCTGACCGAGCCCGCCAGTCAGCAACAAGGAGTTCCCCATGGCTCAGTACCAGGCCTACCCGCCCCCGCCGGCAGCCAAAGATCCGGGCCGTACCCTCGGCATCGTCGGGCTCATCCTCGCGTTCTTCTGCAGTCTTATCGGGTTGATCATCAGCATCATCGCCTACCGGCAGTCACAACAGGCCGGCTACAAGAACAACATCGCGCTGGCCGGCATCATCGTCGGCGCGGTTTCACTGGTCCTTGGCTTGATCTTGCAGTTCACCGGGGCGCTCGCCGGGCTTTACGGCGGCCGCTAGCCAAGCTTGCGCAGGTCTTGAAAGTGGCAGGTGTCAGACTCGGGCAGGTGACGTCAGCAGCCGTCGAGTCAGCGGTGACTGACACGGCGGGTCAACGAGAAAGCTCTAAATCATGACCACGCTCATCGGGGGCCACGGCGATCAGATCGATCCTATAGCCGAGGCAGAAGCGCGCAAGGCGTCTCTCGCCCAATTCTTTCTCGGCGACCCGCAAGCATGGAAGGGTCCGGAGATCGCCTATCAGGGAGGTGCGTCTGCCCTCAGGTCGGCGGCCGAATCAGCTGGTGTCACTCTCTACGTTCATGCACCATATGTGCTCAACGTGGCGACGACGAACAATCGGATCCGAATCCCCAGCCGTAAGTTTCTGCAGCAGTATCTTGACGCCGCTGCGGAGGTGGGCGCGGCCGCCCTCATAGTGCATGGCGGGCACCTGGGCAAGAACGACGATCCGGCGATCGGCTTTGACAACTGGCGCAAGTGCATCGAACGCCTTCAGATGCATGTGCCACTGTTCATCGAGAACACAGCCGGCGGCGATAACGCTATGGCGCGCCGCCTTGATCGAATTGCCCGGCTCTGGGATGCACTCGGCGGTGCCAAAGGCGGTGAGACCGTGGGGTTCTGTCTTGACACGTGTCATGCGCATGCTGGCGGCGAGGACTTGGCTGGCCTGGTTGACCGGGTCAAAGCGATCACGGGCCGGATCGACCTGGTGCACGCGAACGACTCACGGGATGCTTTCAACTCCGGAGCCGACCGGCACGCAAACTTGGCCGCAGGCGAGGTCAACTCCCAGGCGCTGGTAGAGATTGTCCGCACTGCGGGGGTACCGGTGGTCGTCGAGACGCCAGGAGGCCGGGACGGTCAGGGCAACGACATTGCCTGGCTTAAAAAGAACGTCTGATCGGCACCGTGCTCAGGTCGTGCTCCTGGCCACCTGCCGTACGCCGATCCATAGCCCAAGTGCGCAGGTGATCAGCGCTGCCAGGATCGCCAGCGGGACTGAACGGTCCAAGAACGTGCCCGAGAACAGCGCTCGCTCGGCATTGACGATGTAGGTGAGCGGATTGAACTGTCCGGCGATCTGCATCCAGCGTGGGCCTGCCTCCAGCGGCAACATCATCCCGGACAAGATCAACAAAGGGAACAGCAGTGACTGCTGAACTGCCCAGAACATCCACTCGCGCTTTCGGGAGGCGATGGCCAGAGCGTTTGAGAACGCGCCCATGCCAACGCCAAAAACGCCCAGCAGCAGCGCTCCAGCCAGCGCATGCAGCGGATAGAGCTGAAAGCCGAACGGGATCGCGACGAGCGTGATCAATGAAGCCTGGACGACGAGCGGCGCCAGCTCCTTGAGCGACCGCCCCATCATGATTGAGGAGCGGTGGATGGGGCTGGCCAGCACGCGCTCGTAGCTGCCCAGGCTGATCTCGAACAGCAGGTTGGAGCCGGCAGTTGAAGTGCCGAAAAGGCAGATCATCACGATCACCCCGGGCACGAACCACTGCACCGGTGACGCACCGCCCAGCACTACGGGATCAACTGATCCGACAAGCAGTGGCCCGAACAGGGCTAGGAACACCAACGGCTGCACGATGGAGAAGATCAGCGAGAACGGGTCGCGCAAGATCAGCGAGAGCTCCCGACTGAAGACTGAGCGCGTGTCGGCAACAAGGCCAGTCAAGCTCACAGCCCGCCGTTGGGGGAGGAGGTCGGTTCCTTCCAGCGTCTTCATGCGGCCACCTCCACGTCCTCGCGGAGACTTCGGCCCGTCAAGCTGAGAAAGACATCGTCAAGCGTGGGAACCGACACATCCGCGGCTCGTACGCTGACCCCAGCTCCGTCCAGTCTGTGCAACAGGCGCGGCAAGGCCTGCCGACCCTGTTCGAAACGTGCGGTCAATGTGATACCGAGCCGATTCGGGGCTTCCCGGAGCTCGCGCCCGGATTCTGCCAGAATCGCGTTGGTTGATGGCACGTCGCGGGGATCGACGGTCAGCATAATGTGGTCACCGGCAAGATCGGCTTTGAGATTGTCGGCTGTGTCATCGGCGATGGTCAAGCCGTGGTCGATGATCAAGACCCGTTCCGCCTGAGCATCGGCTTCCTCGAGATAGTGCGTGGTGAGCACCAGGGTCGTCCCATGATCGGCCCGCAACCGGTGCCTGACGTGGGTGGCAGCAGGGTGGTGAGCATCCGTAACGTCGTGGACTTGCCCGCGCCATTGGGACCGAGGAAGGCAACCAACTCACCGGGGGCCACGTCGATGTCAATCCCCCGGACAGCCTCGATCGTCTCTTTCTTTGACACGAAGTGTCGGGTGAGTTGCCGTGTGTGGATCACGCCGATTTCTCCTTGCGTTCCGCAGACTGGACGGCGAGTCTAGGCCCGGCCACTGACAGATTGCGGTTTTCGCCCAGTGCTACTGGAGGACCTTGAAATCAACGGGATAGTCGCGCTCCTCGGCAAAGCTGACGAGGCAGCGAAACAGGGAGTCCTCGAAGTGGGTCTGCTGCGGCAGCGGGATGATCTGCCAGTCCTTGCGAACCGAGCCAGATGGCAATACGGCTTGCAGGGTCTTTTCGGAGCAGAATCGCCGGACCCGCCTGTTGGCTTCGAAATCTGATTGCCGCACGGGTTGTCCGGGCAGCTGCCCGGCGGCGAACGTCTGGTAAACGTGCGGCTCATCGCAGTCTGCCATTTCGCCCAACATTGTCGCGTCACTCATCGACACGAGATTGATCCAGCATTCGGGTTCGATGACGCAGAAGCTGTTGCGCTGTGCAAAAGCCGCGGAACAATCGGTGAAACCTGGAGGTGCCGCCACTTGTCCTGGCGTTGGTCTCGACGTTGGGACGCGAGTCTGAGTCGGACTTCCACTCTCGCTGGAGGTAGCGGGCGTGCCTTGAGCTGTCGAGGTCAGGGTTGGCGTAATGGGCGGCGGCTGGGCTACCGCGCCACCCTCCCTCGGCTGCAGGTTCAGTACCGCAGCAGTGAATGCCGCCAAGATGACCACGACTGCCGCCGCAAGCGCGGCTGGTGCCAGGCGCCGCCGAGCTGCGCGAATGTCACTAGCATCTGCCACCTCTGGACGGCGGTGTCCGGTGATCGCAGGCGTGCCGGCGGCGGCGCGGCCGTTGATGCGCATTCGGGGCTGCCCGTGGTCCCCGCCTGGGAGATCCAGTGCGGCCAGCTCGTCATGAAATTCGGTCGCCGTGGGGCGGAGCGATGGTTCGTCGCTTAGCGCTCGCAGCAACAGGTCCATGAAGCCGCGATGGACGCCTGGTAGCCGTTCAATCGGCTTGTCCTGGAGCTCGATCACTTCCGCTAACGATGGCGGCTGATCATCCCGCCAGCGAGGCGGCTTGCCCGATAAGAGTGCGTAAAGGGTAGCCGCGAGGGAGTAGACGTCGCTGGCCTCGGTCGGCGCCTCACCGTAGATCACTTCGCGAGGCGCGTATGCGGGCGTCAGCGCCTCCAGTGACTCGGACAGGTCACTGCCAGGTTCCGGGATGATGGCCAGTCCGAAATCGGCTAGGCCTGGGTGGTTGAAGGTGTCGATCAGGATGTTCGCTGGCTTGACATCGCGATGCAGAACACCGCGGGCATGGGCTGCCGCCAGCGCATCAGCGATCCGCACGCCGACGTCGCGCACCTCCTCCTGGGTCTTTCGATTCTCCGGCTTCAACCATCTGGAGAGCGATCCACCCGGACACAGCTCCATCACCAGGTACGGGCGATCGTCGTCCAGGATCCCGGCATCGTGCACCGTGACGATGCCCGGGTGGCCGGACATGCGGCCTGCCGCACCGGCCTCGCGTAGGAAGCGCCTCCGTTCGGATTCCGAGGTCAGCTTCCGCTCGTCGACCTTGACCGCCACGAATCGGTTAAGTGATTCCTGCCTTGCCTGCCAGACCGTCGAGAACCCGCCTGACGCCAGGGCTCGCAAGTCGGCGAGGCCCGGAATCTCAGGGGGAGCGCTGATCATTTGTGTTAAAGATAGACGCGGCTGAAGCAGATCTGGCGATGATTCTCCGGCGACCCTTATAGTTCTGCGATCAAATCGATAGCCTCGCCCTGTGAGCCGCAGCGTCTACATTGCGTCACCGGAGGGGTTGACCGGAAAATCGGCGGTTGCGCTAGGACTGTTGGACGCGCTGACCAGGGAAGTCGGCTCGGTCGGAGTATTCCGGCCACTCACCGGCGCCGACGGCAGCAGCGCTCCGGGGAGTGACCTGATCGTCGATCTTTTGGTCTCGCAGCCGGGCATCAGGCAGACCTACGACGAGGCCATCGGGATCACCTACGAGGCGGCGCGAGAAGACGCCGATGAAGCGCTGCAGGTCATCGTCGAGCGGTTCGGCCAGCTCGTCGACCGGTTCGATGTGATCTTGGTCCTCGGCTCTGACTACACCGACGTGTCGACAGGAACGGAGCTGTCGTTCAACGCAAAGATCGCAGCCAATCTCGGCTCACCAGTTGTGTTGGTGGTGCATGGCCGGAACCGGACACCGGAACAGATCCGCGCGGCCGCGGACGGTGCCGTCGCCGAGTTGCGCGCCAACCATGCACAGACCGTCGCTGTGGTCGCCAATCGTGTCGAAGGGGGAATGCAGGAAGCCGCCCGAGCGGCGCTCGCGGATCTGCCGGATGTCACGGTCGCCGCGGTTCCGGAGAGCCCGATCTTGTCAGCGCCCACCTTCCGGTCCCTTGTTGAGGCGGCCGATGCGGAGTTGGTGCTCGGCGCCGAGAGCTGGATGGACCGGGAGGCATTGGGAATCATCGTCGCCGCAATGAGCCTGCCGAATGTCCTGTCCCGGCTCAGTCCCGATGTTGCCGTGATCGCTCCGAGTGACCGTACCGACCTGCTTCCCGGGCTGCTGCTAGCCCACGAGTCGGGCACCTTCCCGACCCTTGCCGGAATTATCTTGACCGGGGGCTATCCGTTGCCAGACACGATTCGGCGGCTGTCAGAGGGTGTCCAGCGGAATCTACCGATCGCGCTCACCGATCTGGGCACCTTCACGACGGCCGAACGCTTGATGAAGGTGCGGGGGCCGATGACGAAGTCCTCGACCATCAAGCTCGAGACCGCGCGCCGGGTCTTTGCCGAGTCGGTCGATCAGACCGCGCTACTGGCCGCTATTGATGTCCCGTCTTCGGATGTTCGGACCCCGTTGATGTTTGAGCATCAACTGATCGAGCAGGCGCGCGCCGATCGAAAGCGAGTCGTGCTGCCAGAGAGCACGGATGATCGGATCTTGGCGGCAGCTGCGATCTTGCTTCGCCGGGGCGTCGCCGACTTGATCTTGCTTGGCGAGGAGAAGTCGGTCCGCGCCCGAGCTTCGGCGCTTGGTCTTGATCTTGACGCGGCCAAGATCGTCTCGCCGCAAGACCCTGATCTCGTTGAGCAGTTCGCCGCTGCGTACGCCGAAGCGCGCGCACATAAGGGCATGACCTTGGACGAGGCCCGGGAGATCATCACCGATGTTTCGTACTTCGGCACGATGATGGTGCACCTAGGGATGGCCGATGGAATGGTTTCCGGCGCGATCAACACGACGGCGCACACGATCCGGCCGGCGCTCGAGTTCATCAAGACCAAACCGGGGGTTAGCACGGTCTCCAGTGTCTTCTTGATGTGCCTGGCCGATCGGGTGCTTGTCTACGGGGACTGCGCGGTCATCCCCGAGCCGACCACCGAACAGCTCGCCGACATTGCGACCTCGTCGGCCGAGACGGCCCGACAGTTTGGGATCGAGCCACGGGTCGCGATGTTGTCCTACTCAACGGGCACGTCGGGGGCGGGGGCCGAGGTCGAGCGGGTTCGCGCCGCGACAACGCTGGCCGCTGAACGGGCCCCAGATCTGTTGATCGAAGGCCCTATTCAGTACGACGCCGCTATCGATCCCGATGTGGCTCGAACAAAGCTGCCTGACTCGAAGGTTGCCGGGCGGGCGACGGTCTTCGTCTTTCCCGACCTGAATACGGGTAACAACACATACAAGGCTGTGCAACGGAGTGCCCATGCGGTGGCGATCGGGCCGGTGCTGCAGGGCCTGCGGAAGCCGGTCAACGACCTGTCGCGCGGGGCGCTGGTGGAGGACATCGTGAACACGGTGGCGATCACCGCGGTGCAGGCGCAAGGGACCGACTCATGACGAGTCCTGAGCGGGTGGTAGCGCCGGACACTCCCCCGGTCCTGGTGGTGAACGCCGGATCATCGTCGCTGAAATACCAGCTCCTGGTGCCCGAGACGGCCGAAGTCCTGGCAAAAGGCCTGGTGGAGCGGATCGGCGAGCCAGGCAGCTCGGTTGCCAATCATGATGAGGCAATACGGGCCATGGGTGCGGAGCTCCAAGCTGCAGGAATTGATCTTGCATCAGCCGGCCTGCGGGCGGTGGGGCATCGCGTGGTGCACGGCGGACCCGATTTCTCCGACCCGGTGATCTTGGACGACGCCGCCGTCCGGGAGATCCGTGATCTCATTCCACTGGCGCCGCTGCACAACCCTGGAGCAGTGGCCGGCATCGAGGCGGCTCGCGGGCAGTTCGCCGTGCCGCATGTCGCGGTGTTCGACACTGCCTTCTTCAGCACGCTGCCGACGGCCGCTGCCACGTACGCGATTCCGCGTGACCTTGCCACGCAGCATCGGATCCGTCGCTACGGATTTCATGGGACGTCGCACCGCTTCGTCTCCAGGGCGGCGGCAGAGTTGGTCGGTCGTGATCTTGCTGAACTCAATCAGATCGTCTTGCACCTGGGGAACGGATGCTCGGCGTCGGCTGTGCGCGGCGGCGTGGCGGTCGAGACATCCATGGGGCTGACGCCTCTGCAAGGGTTGGTGATGGGCACCCGGTCCGGCGACGTCGACCCCGGTCTGCACACCTTCCTGCATAACCAGCTCGGCATGGTGATCGGCGACATCGACACGCTGCTGAACAAGCATTCCGGCCTCAAGGGACTCGCTGGCGTCAACGACTTCCGGGAGCTCGAGCAGCGCCGTGGCGCCGGGGAGGAGGCGGCACAGCTCGCCTTCGACGTCTATGTGCACCGGCTCAAGCACTACGTGGGCGCGTACCTGGCGATCTTGGGCCGGCTCGACGTGCTGAGCTTTACCGCGGGTGTCGGCGAGAACAATCCGGCGCTGCGGGCCGCGGTTGCCGAGGGCCTCCATGGGCTGGGCATTGTCATCGACCCGGAACGCAATCACGCTCCCTCGGAAGCGGCTCGGCTGATCTCGCCTGATGGCCTGCCGGTTCAGATCGCCGTGATCCCGACCAATGAGGAACTCGCCATCGCGCAAGAGGCCGCAGCCTTGGTGGCTGAAATCGGGCTGGTCTGAACGTGTGGAAGTCGCCCTCGATACCAAGTTGAGCCAAGGGTGGTCGGTCCACAAAGTCGGGTGAGGGAGTCGACGGCAAGGATGCCTGGGGAGTCGACACATAGGGTGGTCGGCATGGCAACGGCATTGATCACGGGAGGGACGTCGGGCATCGGCGCCGCCTTTGCTCGGGCGCTTGCCGCGAGGGGCGATGATCTGATCCTGGTCGCGCGCGACACCGACCGGCTGGCAACGACGGCAACCGAGCTCAAGGACCGGTACGGAGTGTCAGTCGAGACGATCACAGCAGACCTGGCGAATCGTGACGACGTCCAGCGGATCGCTGATCGGTTGGCCAGCAGTCAGCAACCGGTGGACACCCTGGTGAACAATGCCGGCTTTGGCATTCGCGGCAAGCTTCTGGATTCCGACGTCACGCCCCAAGACCACGCACTCGAGGTGATGGCCCGAGCCGTCATGGCTCTGTCGGCTGCAGCTGGCCGGCCGATGCGAGACCGGGGCAGCGGCGTGATCATCAATGTCTCCAGCACTTCCGGCTTTGTCGCAATTAACCACTATTCCGCGATCAAGGCCTACGTGACGACGTTGACCGAGGTGCTCGCTAACGAACTCGATGGCACCGGAGTCACGGCGACGGCGCTGTGCCCCGGGTACGTGCGCACCGAGTTTCACCACCGGGCATCCATCCGGACCGGCAGCATTCCCCGACCGATGTGGCTCGACGCCGACGAGCTGGTCGCCGAATGCCTCAAGGATGTCGAGGCTGGCAAGGTCGTCTCGATTCCGTCGTTCCGCTACAAGGTGATGATGACCGGCGCACGGCATGCACCGCGAGGCGTGATCCGGGCAGTCTCCCGCCGAATACGGTCCAGCCGCCACTAGCGCGTTTGGGCGATAGGCTGACCGGGTGCCCACCCGCAGCCGCTACAGCTCACCGCTGCATGCCGGTGCACGGTTCGTGGCCCAGCGGGGATTGCTGAAGCCGCTGGTCTGGCGGCTCGCCACGGTGACAGTGCTGGGCACCGAGAGGCTGCATGGGCTAACCGGCCCGTTCGTTGTGGTGTCCAATCACACCAGTCACCTCGATGCTCCGCTGATCCTTGGAGCGCTGCCGCGAAAGCTCGCCCGCTACCTGGCCGCCGGAGCAGCCGCCGACTACTTCTTCGACGTCTGGTGGCGGAAAGGGCTCACCTCTTTGTTCTTCAATGCCTTTCCGGTGGATCGAACCGGCTTGCGAGGCCGACAGGGGCTGGCAACCAGCCTGCTTGATGACGGCGTTCCGCTGCTGCTGTTCCCCGAGGGGACTCGGTCCCGGACCGGTGAGATGGGCGCATTCAAGCCGGGAGCGGCAGCACTCTGCATCAGTCGCGACGTTCCTTGCATACCAGTCGGGATTGCCGGCGCGAGCGAGGCGATGCCGTACGGGAAAAAGTGGCCCGAGCGCGGACGACCCCCGGTCTATGTGGCGTTCGGGGAGCCGATGGTTGCGGAGGATGGCGAGACGGCGTCGGAGTTTTCGGATCGGATCGCCAAGGAAGTCAGCGGGCTCTACGACGAGGCCATGGCCTACCTGGCTGCACCCTCATGACGGCGAGTCCTGACCCAAGGAGAGATAGATGGCAACTGTTTCGCACATGAAGTGGTGGGGTTGGGGCGTCGAGGGCGTCAGCTTCCACCATGAGGACAAACCAAAACTTCGTCCGTTCGTGCTGCAGGCTATCGATCTTGATCTTGACACTGCACCGGTTGCTCCAAAGAAGCTTGAGGAGCTGCCGATTCCTACCCCACGAATCAGCGACCACCTGCTGGCCGAACTGACGAATGCAGTCGGTATCGACAACGTGCATTCCGATGATCTTGATCGAATCGTGCACACCTACGGCAAGAGCCTCCGGGATTTGATGCGACTGCGGACCGGTGATATCCCGAGGATCCCGGACGTTGTGGTTTACCCGGGTGATGAATCCGAGGTGCAGCTGATCGTTGATCGGGTGGCTGCGGCCAACGCTGTGCTCATTCCGTTCGGCGGGGGCAGCAATATCTCCGGCAGTCTCGAGGCGCGACCGGATGAGGCTCGGACGGTGGTCTCTGTTGATCTTGGCCGGCTCAATCGAGTGGTCGAGATCGATGCCGACTCGGGCCTGGCGACGATCCAGGCCGGAACGCTGGGCCCGGACATCGAGCGGCAGCTGGGCGAGCGGGGCTGGACTCTGGGCCATTTTCCGGACAGCTTCACTCACAGCACGCTCGGCGGCTGGGTGGCGACCCGATCGTCGGGCATGCAATCCGACAAGTACGGCGATATCGCCGAAATCACCCGCGGGCTGCGGGTCGTCATGCCCGACGAGATGCTCGTGGTACGGCCGCTCCCCCACACGTCAACAGGGCCAAGCGTCCGAGAGATGATCTTGGGCTCGGAGGGTCGGCTTGGCGTGATCACCGAGGTGACGGTACAGGTGCATCGGATCCCCGAGAAGCGGCTGATCTTGGGCTATCTGTTTCCTTCCTGGGACGCGGGACTTGCCACCATGCAGGAAATCTCAACCAGTGATGCGCATCCATCTGTTACTCGGGTCTCGGACGCGCGCGAGACTGCCTTCTCCTTCGCCACCCGCAAGAAGTCGACCGGGATACCGATCTCGTCACTGATCAGCAAAGGCCTAATGAAGGTGCTCGAGCGTCGAGGCTGGGATCTGGAGCAGGTCTGCCTGTCCTTCATCGGCTACGAAGGCGGTACCGAACACGTCCGCCGCCAGAAGGCGATCGTCAAGGACATCGTCGGCAAGCATGGCGGGATAGTCGTGGGCAAAGGGCCTGGTGAGCTGTACGACCAGAAGAAGTTCGACACCCCGTACATCCGGGACTTCCTGCTAGACCGCGGCGCGGCGGCCGATGTCTCGGAGACGGCGGCGCCCTGGTCCAAGCTGAAGCCGCTCTACGACAACACGGTGGCCGCGGCCACCAAGGCATACGCCGATCTGGGCGTTACCGGGTGGATCATGTGCCATCTGTCGCACTCCTACCACTCGGGTGCGTGCCTGTACTTCACATTTGCGTTCAAGCATGACGGCGTGGATCCGCTTGGCCAGTACGACCTGGTCAAGAGCGCCGTTCAGCAATCCTTCGTAGACTCCGGCGGAACGCTCTCCCACCACCACGCTGTCGGCACGGAGCACGCCGCCTGGTTGGAGCAGGATATCTCCGCACCTGGCGTGCGAATGATCAGCGGGCTGCTTGCCGCCATGGACCCAGGCCAGAATCTGAATCCCGGCAAGATCATCGGCAAGTGACTTCAGGCTGACGTCTTCCTCCGCACCGCAGCCCGGGCCGCGGTCCCCCACACTGCAAGCCCGCGGCGTCTTGCCACACAGCGGCACAGCCGTTCGTCTCTCCGCACAAGGCCACACGTTCGATCGAAATAGGGCCAAGTTGGCTTAGTGCTGGGCTTTGTGCGAAGCGACAGCCGAGTCCCGGCGGTGCGGTGCGGGCCGGGGCCGGCTGTGCGGAGTCGGCAGGAACTGGATCTGCTGAAGGATGGCTGGAGTCGGTTGCGCCGGGAAACGCGGCAGGGCGTTACGCGCGACCTTCTGCTTCTGGACCCCGGAAAGTCGGGTGTCCACTACCGTGACCTTTGGGCACCTTGATCGCCCGGGATAGGTTGATGCATTTCACCTGCCGCGTTCCCCGCGCGGGCGGGCCTCCCCTTGTGCGGACACCTATCCCGGGTTTCCCGCCGACTGAGCTGGTTCTATAGGCCAGAACTCGGCTTTGCCTTTCATTGTCATCCGTTGCTATTAGATTCTCACCGTGGCGCTCACCGTACAGACGATCACCGCTGTGGAGCATGTGGCCTTCAACGAGAGCCGGCCATGGGTGAGCTTCCTCCAGACTCCCGCTTGGGCAAAAGTCAAGAGCGAGTGGCAAAGCGAGTCGATCGGATGGTTCGACGAGGACAACAGCATCCGCGGCGCCGGGCTGATCCTTTACCGTCAGCTGCCCAAGATCAAGAAGTACCTCGCCTACCTGCCCGAGGGCCCCGTTATTGACTGGGAAACCGAAAACATCGCCGCTTGGCTGGACCCGCTGGCCAAGCACGTCAAGCGGGCAGATGCGTTCGGCGTACGGATCGGCACTCCGGTGATCGCCCGTAAGTGGAGTGCGGAAACGGTGAAGGCGGCCATCGCTGATCCGCAGATTGATCGGCTCAGCGAAGCTATGCCTGATGTGATCAACCACCAGGCGACCCGACTGCGCAATGCCATGCGCAGCCTCGGTTGGCGACCACCGGGCGACGATGATGGCTTCGCGGCCGGCCAGCCGCGTTTCGTGTTCCAGCTGCCGATTGCTGATAAGACACCCGGCGATCTGCTCGCCGGCATGAATCAGTTGTGGCGCCGCAACATTAGGAAAGCAGCCAAGGAAGGTGTCGCTGTACGGCCGGGCACCATCGATGATCTCGAGCAGTTCCACGAGCTTTACCTGGAGACAGCCGAACGTGATCATTTTTCACCTCGGCCGCTCTCCTACTTCGAGACCATGTTCGAGGCGCTGCTCGATGAGGACCCCGACCGGATCCGGCTCTATCTTGCCCATCACGAGAATGATCTTGTGGCGGCCACAACCTGGGTCCGGGTCGGGCGACATACCTGGTATTCCTACGGTGCTAGCTCGACGGCCAAGCGCGAGGTGCGCGGATCGAATGCCGTGCAGTGGCGGATGATCTGCGACGCACTTGAGGCCGGTGCGACGATTTATGATCTTCGTGGGATCACCGAGGGCCTGACGGCTGACGACCCACATCTCGGACTGATCCAATTCAAAGTAGGCACAGGGGGCGAGGCCGTGGAGTATCTCGGGGAATGGGACCTGCCGCTCAACGCCGTGCTGTACAAGGCTTTCGACCTCTATCTGCGGCATCGGTGACGCTGCGATGGGTGGGGTGACATTGCGGCTGGATGGTGTCCGCTGGCGCGAGCACCTCAAAACGATCGTCGATGCAGCGCCCGGACTGGTTCCGGTGATCAAGGGCAATGGCTATGGCTTTGGTCTGCGGAGGCTGGCTGAGGAGTCGCTTCATCTGGGTGTTGACACCATCGCAGTCGGTACGACGCGTGAAGTCGCCCAGGTGCGGGAGACCTTCAGCGGCGATGTCGTGATCTTGCAACCTTGGGAGGCGAACAGCCCACTCGCCGCCGAGTTGGCCGGCGAAGACCGAGTGATCACCACGGTTTCGCGGCCGGATGATCTTGTCCGGATCGCAGAGCTGGGCTCTCGGCCTCGGGTGCTGGTGGAGTTACTGACCTCGATGCAGCGACACGGTTTGCGCCCCGATGATCTTGACCGCGTTCCGCCCCTGCAGAACCGGATCCGGTTCGAGGGTTGGACGATACATCTCCCCCTACACGCCGAAGGGCGCTATGCGGAGGCCGAGCGACTCGCCCGAGCAGGGCTGCAGAATGTGCCGGGGACTCTCTGGTTTTCCCACCTTCCGGCCGAGGAGACCGCGGCGCTGGCTCGCCAGCTTGGGGGTGCAAGCGGCCCGCCGGTGCCGATGCGGTTGCGAATGGGAACGCGGCTCTGGCTGGGCGATGAGTCAAACCGTCAGACCACGGCCACGGTCCTCGATGTGCATCCGATCAGGCGTGGCGAGCGGGCCGGCTATCGCCAGCGGCTGT
>Ga0126312_10001437_pt1 | contig 15600 bp, 18 predicted proteins | sample Plot104A_FD_92537 | JGI IMG/M metagenome (GOLD analysis project Ga0126312, IMG submission 92537) | Serpentine soil microbial communities from UC McLaughlin Reserve, CA, USA - Plot104A | ecosystem: Environmental > Terrestrial > Soil > Grasslands | place: USA: UC McLaughlin Reserve, Lake County... | reverse complement strand
TATCTCTTATCTAATTTTTCGGCGCCGCAAAATTTAGTAAATTAAATCTAAAAGATCACTTACTAATGAAATTCTTAGAATGATAAAAAATCTTAAATAACTTTACCGCCTATAACAAGACGAGGAACATATTAGCAACCTCACCTATGTGATTAAATCCCAGCCGAGTCATCACAATTGGATAGGCTACTTATTCGGCCTATCCTGTTTCAAATTTTGTAACGAGTGTTAAATATTATTTTCTTTATCTAGAATATCTGGTTTTTGTTGAGCAATTATATTTGACAATCCTCTCATATAATTTTTGGCAAAGGTAGTAACAGGCTGAGAAGAATACCATATACAACCGAGTACTTGACAATCATGACAGGTTTTAGCAATATCCCATTTGGGAGAGTCCCATATTTCATCTATACTTTGTTCCAATAAGTTATATGTATTTTCTGGAGAATTATATTTCCAACAAGGAACAAGTACAGTTCCATTCCCATTTATAAAAATACTTTTCCAAACACCGCATTCATCATATAGCCCCTTTCCATGGTCAATAATTTGTTGAAAATATTCTAATGGTATCATTATTTTAGGATGAGTATGTCTTTTGCCATAATCAAGTATACTTTCACATACAGCAATCATAGTTTTTCTGTCTGGCAATAACGAATAGTCAACATCAGATCTATCTTCTACAAACGTAAAAGATACTGCATTAGATCCAAGCTCTTTTGCTCTATCAAAGTAGGTTTGATTAATAAATTCCTCAGTATTATATTTTGTTATTACAGAATTAAAATAATGAGGAATTTTGTTTTCATTTAAAAGTAAAAGATTTTTCATAACTTTATCATATATGTCTTTTGAAACTCCTCTTATTTTACAATATGATTTTTCATAAACAGAATCTATACTACAAGTAATGAATTGAACATATTTTTTTAATTCTTTTAGATCTATAGTATGTAATAATGAACAATTTGTAATCACTGTTATAGGCATATTTAAATTATATAAATAAGTAACTAATTCCATGAAATCTGGTCTACTAGTAGGCTCTCCTCCTTCTATAATGGACCAAATACAATATTTTGATACTTTGTCAAAAATACTTTTCCATTGTAAAGTTGAAAGGTCATTTTTTTTGCGAATTTAAATTGATTGATTTTATCAGAATCACCAAAAGGGCACATAGGACAATAAAAATTGCAATAATGGGTAAAGCTAAATACAGCGATTAACGGGCGTTTTTTGCCTATAAAACGATTAGCTGACCTTTTACCTAAAAGCTTAATTGTTCTAATAGTATCTATTACCATATATTTTAATAACATAAAAACTATAAATTTTTTTTTAATTTATATAAAGAAAATTTATCAAGATTCAATTCAAACTATAAATATTGAATAAAGATTTTAATAAGAATGAAAGTTACTAAAAAATTCTTTCAAATCTATCTAACTATTAGCTTAGGAATTTTATTATCGATAACTTTTTTTTCTTTAGGAACAATAACAACGGATTATAGTATTTTTAAATATGCATATGGACAAGGAGGACACGGACATAATCTACCTCCATCGATTATAGGGGATAGAGAAATATCTCTAAATTTTAATCATCCTCAAATACATTCCGCTACAGAAAAAAATGTAATTAATTTTGCTTTAGTTGATAACAAAACAGGAAATAATATTCCTCATGCCACTTATATTGTAAGTATTTACAATCAAGAAGGTAAAAATAAATTTACTTCAAATCTTCATGGACATGATGGAGAAATTAAACTAGAATTTCTTAATACAGGGGTTGAAGGATATAATATACATGCCAATTATGATACCCTTGCAGCTAGTTATGTATCAGATTTTGGAAGTCCTATAAAAATAGCTGGATCGGTCTTTAACGATCCCGGAAATTATAGAGTAGTTACAGAGATAACTGGAATAGATTTTGATAATACTTTTTTACCAGAACCTTTAAAATATGAATACAATATTGAAGTAAAGTAAAAGATCTAATAGTGTGATTAAAATTTTTGTATTACATTCTACATAACCAAATATAACAATGATTGTAAAAACTAGAATTTTATTAAATACGTTTTGATAATTATTTAGATAAATGAAATTCAAAGATCAAATAATAGCAATAACAGGAGCTTCTTCTGGAATAGGAATGCAAACTGCAATTGACTTTTCAAATAATGGAGCAAATACTATCATTCTAATTTCAAGAAATAGTATGAAATTAAATAATGTAAAAGAAAAGTTAAATCCAAACTGCAATGTCGAGATATATCCATGTGATGTTTCAAATAAAAAAATGGTCCATGATACGAGTAATAATATTTTAGCAAAAGTAGGAACTATTGATATTTTAGTTAATAATGCAGGTTTTGGAATATATGGAAGAGTGATTGATCAGACAATAGAGGATATTGAGAAGATTACATCAACAAATTACATGGGAATGATTTACTGTACCAAAATGTTTCTACCTTTTATGGTTAAAAAAAATCAAGGGCATATAGTAAATGTTGCTTCTTTAGCAGCTAGTTTTGGAATACCGTGTATGGCTGCATATTGTGGATCTAAGTTTGCAATGTTAGGATTTTCTGAATCTTTATATCATGAATTAAAAAATACAAATGTAGGTATTACAGTTGTAAGTCCAATTGCCGTTAAAACTAACTTCTTTGACAATGAATCATTTAAGGGAAAAATGCCACATAAATTAGGATATGTACTTGACCCTAAGACTGTTTCAAAAGCTATTCTTAAAGCTGCTTACTCAAAGAGACTAGAGATAGTTGTCCCATTTTTTGTTAGATCTGCGGTATGGTTTAAACAAACTTTTCCATATTTAATTAATCCAATAGTAAGTTCATCATTCAAAGATGTAAAATAAGATAATCTAAAATAGTTACTATCAAAACAAAATATTAGTGTAATTTTATAAATATGGAGTTATTAGTCCCAACACATTCAAAATATATTAGATTTAAACTAGTTCTTAGCAAAAAAATATTACAATTATTTTATTTTTCCTTCTCTTCTTAATTCTGATATTATTTTCATAAGAGTATCATAATCAATATTGATTTCATTTAGAATAATATAATGATCAGTTTTTTTATTTTTCTTTATAAATTTTTCAACAAGAATTTTTTGTTTTTGATAATTTCGATCGATCACATTTATAATAATAATTCTCTGCTTTATGTATTAGTCATTACAAATGTTATTTATTCTACTTGTATTGCAAATTAAAATTGATGATTAAACAATTGTTTACTCAAATTGAATTGTATATAAAATGAAATAGTAGATTAATTTTTTACATTTTTATAGATGTATGAATCTTTATTCAAAGTATTTTGCTATGCTAGTGTTTCTCTATATTATGTCAGTTTTTTCATCGATTCATTCTCAAATATAAATAATTATTTTGATCGCTATTTGATATTGACATGAAAGATCTATCACCATCATTATTATATTGCAATGGAAAAGTCCTATGATAGTTATTGTTATCTTTACTAAATACCAAAGCCTTATAAATATCTAGTATTCTATTTACCAATTTATATATGATCATCTTATAATATAAGATTTCTGATATGAAGTATTTCATGTTATTTAGAATCAGCAGATCTATCGTAAGTTTTGTATCAAAACGTTATTTTTTAAATTTAAAATAATACTAGACAAACAATTTATTATCTTTTATATATTTTTTAAGTGTGAAAAAATATAGATGTCCTAATTGTTCATCTTTAAATTCAATAAAAATAACTAGGATTTTTGATGGGCGTTTCTTATTTATTTGCGAAAAATGTAAAATATGCTCTGTTTTACCATTTTATAATAACATAGATGAAACTTACTTAGCGTTCTTAGACAAATTTGATAATGGTTATGTAACTCTTTTTGAAGACTTAAAAGTGGTACTTGAAAATGAAAAAATAGTAAGATCAAAAAATGAAATAGAAAAAATGATTAAAAAAAGTAAAATAAGTAACAAGCTTATAAATGAAATTTTATTTTCAGATTTGGATTATGTAGTTGAAGTTAAAAAATTAGAAGAATCAAAAATAGATACAGGTAATAATTTAGACGAATTACCGTTGGACGATATTTTAGTAAACCAATTAAAGTCTAAAAAAATTAAAAAATTGTTTAAATTTCAAGAAGAAGCTATTTTTAATATTCTTAGAAGTAAAGATACTATAATTATTGCTCCTACTGCTTCTGGAAAAACAGAGGCTTTTTGTATTCCAATTTTACAAAAAATATATGATTTGAAAACTCAGGTAACTGACAAAAACAATCAATGGTTTAACAGTAAAAAAGAATTCAAAATTGAATGTATAAAAGCAATTTTTGTTTACCCAACAAAAGCATTAGCAAGAGATCAACTATTGAAAATAATTGAGTATGCAAAAAATATTGATATTGTAGTAAAAATATTTGATGGTGATTTAACTGAAATTGAAAAACAAAATTTCTATGAATTCCCGCCAGATATAGTATTAACAAACTTTGATTCTATACATTATCATCTTTTGAATAATACAAAATTTATAAAATTATTGAATACTTTGAAATTTTTAGTTGTAGATGAAGTACATGTTTATACGGGGATATTTGGATCTAATGTTCATTATATTATCAAAAGACTAGAAAGAATCATAAATAATAAAAAATTGCAAATGATTGCATGTTCTGCTACATTACCAAATGTTAGGGAATTTTGTGATTTATTATTTTCACGCAAAATGGAAATAGTGAATGGTGAAGGAAAAAGAGGTTATACAAATTTTGCTATTATATATCCCTCACTTCGATCAAATAAATCATTAGTAATTGAGTTAATAAAAAAAATTACTAGATATCATAAAACTTTAGTTTTTAGTAATTCACACATATCAGCAGAGTTAATAGCTTTCACTTCAGCAAAACAAGGAATTAAAATTGGGGTTCATAGAGCAGGTCTTCCACCTAAAAACAGAAAAATTGTAGAAAATTCTTTTAAGAGTGGAAAAATAGATGTAATTTCTTCTACACCAACTCTAGAATTAGGTATAGATATTGGGGATGTTGATGCTGTAATATCCAATCTAGTACCTATAAACAGACTAATTCAAAGGTTAGGAAGAGCAGCAAGAAAAGGACAAGAAGGATATGCTTTTTTGACATTGGGTAATGACCCAATAAGTCAATATTATAAAAATCATCCCGATGATTATTTTATTGATCAAGAAATACCATATATTGATCCATTAAATCCAATAATAATGGAAAATCAAATTCTTGCTATGTGTTATGATAGATCTATTTCAAAATATGAAGCAAAAAATTACTTAGAACCACTTTGTAAATTAGAAAAAAAAGAATTAGTAAAGTTTAGTAATGGAAGATACGTTCCAACTCAAGGACAACATATTGTTTTAAAAAAGTATAACATAAGGGGAATTGGAAATGACGTAAATATTGTTTTTAATGGCAAAATTATTGGAAATAGAAATTTGCCACAAGCACTAGAGGAATTGCATGATAATGCCATTTACTTTCTTTCTGGTAAGAGATATAAAGTTCAAAAACTAACAATTGATGATAATACAGAAAGAAATTTTGCTGATATAGAAGCTATACCAAATGACTATCCATTCTATACAAAATCCATAATGGAAGAATTTCCTGAAATAATAGAAATATTCGAACAAAAAGAAATTTTTGGAATTACCCTAAGGTATTGTTCTTTAAATATTTTTAAAAAAGTGATAGGATATTCAAATATAGAGATTGGAAAGGAGATTAATCAAGGAAAAAAAGTTTTTTTGAATGAACCAATAACTTATAGTTATTCTACAAAAGGATTTATATTTCGAGTTCCTAAGCCTATAAAAATTTTAGAAATGGTATCCGAAAAAGAAAAAGTTGAGATGAGTGGATATCATGCTACTGAACATGTAGTTATTGAAGGAAGCAGTATGTTAATAGGGGGAGCATCTCAAGATATAGGAGGAATTTCACTAGGGGATACAGGAATGATAGTAATTCATGATGGCAGTATTGGAGGTAATGGGGCAAGTAAAAGTCTGTTTGATAAATTTGAACTTGCCATAAGAAGAGCCCATTCTATTCTAATGGAGTGTCCTTGTGAAAATGAGGACGGATGTCCTCGTTGTACATATTCATATAGATGTGGTAATAATAATGAATATTTACATAAAAAAGCTGCAATTGAAATACTTTCTCGTATTATTAAAGGAGAAAAAATGGAAATAGTAGATTTTGAACGTTTTCAACAGACTCTAATATAGTCTTAAATCAATTATTGTTATACTATCGTTTTGTTTTGAATACAAAATTATCAAGTATGGAAATTAAGTGTATTTTCTATAGTATTTCTAGAAGAGTCAGAGAGTACACCTTCTAAAGATTCTTTTGTACTATCTGTAATATTTTTGATTACAGGAGTAACACCAATTTTATCTACACCTTTCAATACACCAGCAAAAAAAGTTTCCCATCCTAATCCGATAATAGCTAAGAATAGTATTATTGCAATCATCCATAAAATTACTCCCATACTATAATCTAGTAGATTTTTAAAGTATATTAAAACTTAGTTAGATTTATTTAGTTTAAATTATATTATTAATCTTATAGTACATAATTTAGTATATTATTTAATAATATAAATCTTATATTTCTTAATTTATACGTAATAATTATAAAACTTATGAAAGTACAAAAAATTTCAGCTATAACGTTGAAAATTCAAAATATGAGAAAAGAATGGAAATTTTATTCAAAAGTTCCAGGATTAAATCCTACATATGGAGGACCTGATAGCACATTTACTTCTTTTGAAATGAAAGATGACTTCAGCAATTCCAAAACATATTTAAACTTAGAGTTTACAAATGGATTAACAATTAATAAAAATTTTGGTAGAATTGTTATTTATTCAGATAATGTGGATAAACTCTACAATTATTTCAAAAATGATAAGACTATTGCTCCTATAATTATCATAAAGAATGAACCCCAAGATGGAGAATGGGGAGAGCGATACTTTCATATTTTGGATCCAGAAGAATATGAGATTTCTTTTGCTCAAATTATAAATAAAAACTAAAGAATCATATTGTTTTGAACGGAAAAACAATTCTGTTATCGATTTGTTATCAAGACATATTATGAATTGATAACTAAATTACCTTAATAATAATAGCTTTTGAAATTGATATAATGTCATCTTCTGCTCCTAGTATCATAACATAATTTCCTATAGCAACATCATTAGAAAGAGTAAATACAAAGGATATTTCTTTTGATTCATCTTTTTTCAATGTAATTGAATTTTCACTAAAAATTCCATAAGATGTACCTAAATTACCGCTTGGTGTTAATGTAGATGAAGATAAAGGATGAAGAGAAGAATCAGTATGTGTATTAATCTCAAATTTAATTTCTTTGCTTTCTCCAGTACTAAGTGTTATTTCATTTTCGGTAGTAGTAATTGAAAAAGGTAAGGGGATACTGGTATCAACATAACCGATCTTATTTTCAGTCCATTCAGTAAACCAAACCGACCGATTGTAAGATTCATTAGTGATTTGTAATATATTTCCAATACCACAACTGTTCTCAGGGGAGTCTGGAGGACATTGTCCAAATTGTTTATTCTGTGAAGGAATCCAATATTCAACTAATGTCAGTTTCTCTGGATAAAATACTCCAATTTTATTACCAGTATGCTCATTAAAAATAATAGAATTATTTAGGCCTTTTTTCATCCAATAAGGTAAAGTATATGCTTGAGCATTGATTTTTTCTCCTGCAAAAATCTTTGGAGAAGCTAAAGATGTTACATATTTTGTTAAACTACCATTAAGAGGATTTAATTTAACAAAAATACTGGTACCATGGTCACTTATCCAAAGGTTACCTTTTTCATCAAGAGTCATACCTACAGGTGAAGGAAGATCTCCAGTATCATATTTTTTAAAGGATTTATTTGCAATATCATATTTATAAATTTGACCTTTATAGCCAAACGCAAGAACTGATATCCATACGTTATTATTTTTTTTATCTACTACAATCGAGCCAGTACTGATAATAGATGGATCAAAATCTTTAAAATCTTCAATAGGAAGTGGAATCTTAGTGATTCCATCAGATGTACCACTTTTCATTAAACTGATATTGCCAATCCATAACGATTGTGATCTAATACCTACAAAGAAAATATTTCCGTTATTATCAAAGTCAATTGATACGGGATAAATAGTACCAAAAGATAAATTGGTTTCAGGAATTTTGAAATGTTCAAATACTTTATTTTGTTTGTTGAATTTCCAAATTAAATTTTGTTTTTCATCAGTAAACCACAAATTTTCTTTAGATGGATCAAGTTTAAGATCCCAAACTTGAGATAAATCGATAGGATTATCTCGCGATAACCAAATGGGTATATCATATTTCGTAAAAGCTTTTGTTTTATATTCATAAAATATTAGTGATCCCTGTTTGGTAGAGATGTACCATATGCCCCCTTCATCATCATCATTTGTTATTGCCAATGGCATTTCACATTCACTAGTCAACTTGATTTCTTGAACATATTGATTAGAATTAGGCTTAGAATTAATTCCACAGAATTGACTTTTAAATTTTTCAATTGCCTGTTTTTTTGAGAATTCAACTTGATCTTGATCTCCAAATGCTGTAGGTAATGGGTTTAAAAACAATATTTCATTTATTAAAAAATTAGATAATAATTTAGAAGTAATAGTGTATGAAGAAATAAAAATAATTAAGAAAACAAGAGAAAAAATCGTGAAGGTAAAATATTTGTTAACTTTAGAACGGATATTCATATAATTATATTAGATTAATAGTTCTTTATATCTCATTAAGAATTGCAAATGAAAAATATGATTATTAAAATAAAAATGATATCAAAAATGTAGTATTAGCTGGATATTAATCCATTTAGTGTTTGTTCAAAAATTTCATAAGGCAATGCGCCGGGAATTATTGATTGAATATTATTGTCTTTGATCAATATAAATGACGGAGTTCCAGTCAACCCCATAGATCGAGCAACATTATCGTTATTCTGAACAACATTCAAATATTTATTAGATTGTATGCAATTAGAAAATTTTTCAATATCTGCTATCTGAATGTTTCTTGCAAATTGTTTAAGACTATCATCAGTTATCCATCCAGTTCTTTCTCCTCCCCAATTATCATATAATTCGGCATGGTAATCCCAATACTTATCCTGTTCTGCAGCACAATAAGATGCTTCAGCTGCTTTAGTAGAACTTCTATCAGTTGCATTATCATTTACTATATAATCTTTGAATATGAAATTGATTTTACCCGAATCTACAAAATTTTTAATAATTTGTTCACGTATTTCATTATGAAATTTAGCACAAAATGTACATTGATAATCTCCAAATTCAACCATCGTAATATTTGAAGATGTTCCCAATACTGGCACAAAATCAGCAACAGGGTTTAATAAATGAGTGGAGAATTGATTTAATAGTCTTTGTTCATTATAAAAATTGAATGAAGTAAGCATTTTTTCATAAATTGGTAGATTACGATAATAATCAATATAAGGTGAAATTAATGAAATTACATATAGATTTGTTCCTTGAATTAGTCCAATATCCATCTGTTGAATTTTATTTTTATTTCCATCTAAATATGAATATACAAGTTTATGGTTATCATCTTTTATATTTGAAATATGAGTTGATTCCATTAATTCAAAATTATTAAGTGTTTTAACAAATTCATCCAGAGTATAATCAACTATGGACTTTACTGGTAGAGAATAATTAGGAAGAGGAATTATATTGATTTGTATTTTATTATTTGAATCACTTTCTGGAGCAAATGTTACAGAATCGTTCCTTTCCGTAGATTTCCAGCTGGTAGGATAATCTATTTGAAGAAACTTATTTTCATAAGTAGAAAAATCATTAGCCATCTCATCAGTGATTGATGGGATTTTCCATTCACCATTAACAGAATTTTGAGACATGGTCATGAGAAAAGCGCTTATAATTACAATTGATAGAATTTTATATTTTAACAATATCATCTTTATCAAATTAAGTGGAATGTATATTAAATTAGAAAATAGTTTTTATTAAGTTATTTGTCATTAAATTTTTATTTAATGAAGTAAAATCTAATTTAAAATATTAATCAAAGTATAATTAGATAAATATAATCAAAGCTCTATTTACTTGGATCAATATATAAAATTTAATACTATTTAACCCAAAAATAATGAAAGTGTAAACCGGCTCATTTCAAGGATTGAGTATATTAAGGTAAAAGATGATTTATTTTTAATTTAAACAATATAAAACACCTTTCAGTTTAAGTTTATCCTTTATTTTCTTATTCTGGAGATAGTCTCAATAATGAAATAGCATGATCATCAATCATATTTCCTACACCAAGGTCTGTTTCTTTAATTACAATTTCCATATTTTCACTTTCCTTATCAGTTAAATTATAAGTAGATGATAAAATTTTTTTAACCTTAAAGTCTTGCGGAGCAATAGAATTAAGATCCGCTCTGGACGATACTTCTAAATTCACATTTAAAAGAGATTTAGGAATTTTTCCAGTCGAATCACTTATTATTTGAAAAACAAATTTTTCTACCAAAGTTTCTTGTGGAAGAGAGTCAAGTGCATTAGCAGTATAGAAAACCTGAACGCTAATCGGTTCATTTGCAAATCTTTCATTATTTGAAGAAGCAATATTGATTTCGTTAGTTTGAAGTATTACAAAACCCTCGACAAGGTCAGTATCATGAGGGTCTAAATTTGCTAAATTCTCTATGTCTTTGCATGTTAATCCAATTGACTTATTCGGATCAACAGTCTTTATTATGGAATTGGTTGAGTTTCCATTATTAAATACAATATTCCAAAACAAGTTAATTGGATATTTCTGTTTATTATAAATACTTATATCAGTATCGTAGTGTCCAGGCCGTAAAGGTCCTTCATCACCTCTAATTGAGCCACATACAAATTTAGCATTATATGTAAAAAAATTAAGTTTACTGAACAAAGGTTTTTTAGATGTAAGATTAAAATTATTTACAAATTTTATTGTAGAAATTGGATGGTCATTATTAATTTCAACCAACTTTGAAATTGTATTTGGTAAATAATTATTGTTGCTAGCTTTTTGTGTAATAGTATAATTATTCTTTGAAATATTTGATAAAGAAATAACTCCTATAGTTTTATTTGAATCTATCAAATCATTATCAGATATTTCGAGCATTGTAGATTTTTGGAATGGATCAGGGATAATAAGAAATTTACCATCGGATAAAAGAGAACCATTAATTGAAACCATTTCTATATTTATTAGTCTAGTAATTTTATTTGTAAAGGCATAAGTTAATTCAAATATTTCGTTTTCAAGATATAGAAAAAATGAGATTAAAAAAAATAGAACAAATGTAATAGCTAATTTCATTAATATTCTTTTAAAAAACAAATATATAATTTATACTTCTCAAGGTCAAAAAAAATAAAATAAAAATTGATCTTCTAAAGAACAAAGTAGAGTATAAAGAAAAAGATAAATTTGAACTGAGATAATTACAAATAATAAATAGTGTATGCTAAAATTTTCTTGTATCTCCCTCTAAAAGGCCAGAACCTAAATGAATTCTATCAATATGTTTAGAGAGATCCTCAGTATTGGTAAATATTGATTCACAATACGGACATCGAACAGATTTATCAGACATAGAAAATTATTATTTAGTCTTCCTTATTAATTTAATTACGAATATGTGATTAATATGCTACAAATAGCACAAATATGAAATTCTGTGATTTAATTTTTTAAGCTGTACAAAGTAGATAATTGGATCAATATCTCTATTTTCAATGATAATTTTGTTGTTGTTATTACTATTATTATTATTTATAAATGAGTAATGCATGTTGACCTGACATATATATCAATCGCATATTTTCTATATCTTAGGTAATGTAAATAGAATAATTTACTAATATTTTACAATAATTTTTTGTTTAACTTTATTTTTTCTATAAATGTTCTTAATTTTATTGGTTTGGTAATTATATCTTCTATATTTAAAAATTTAAGAATAAAAGGATCTATATCTATGATATCATATGCAGTCATAAGTATAATGGGTATGTCTTTATTCATTTTTCTTATCAATGTTGCTAATTCTATTCCATTCATTCCAGGCATTCTGAAATCACTAATTACTAGGTCATAACCATTATCATCATTGTTTTTCATAAATTCTTCTAATGCTAACATTGGATTTGTATAGGCGCTAACATATAATCCACTTTTTTCAAAGTATTTTTGAATCAATCGTAAAAGATCTTTCTCATCCTCTACTAGTAAAATATTTAACAAGTTAATACAAAATAATATGGATCTTTTTTAAAATAAATCTTCTATTGATTTTAAATATTTTTATTGAAAATATTATTTTTACAAGGTAATAATATAGAAATATCCAGGAATACAGATACATTTGAAGTTAATAGATAAATAGAATAACTCCAAAAACTGTTAGGCAGACTATACAAACTTGAAAAGAATTTAATAATCATAACCTACTTGAATAATCTTATGTATTATTTTTTATTTATTATTATTTATTAATTTATTAACAAATTAAGATTTATTTTGCTAACTGCTTTCTTTGTCTCTTTAAATATTATTTCTCCAACATAGGAATCTATTCCTAGTTTTTCTGCAATACTGGAAGGTTCATCATTTAATATTTTTTCAACTGTAAGACCAGCATTTTGTAAAACTTCAATTAATCCCCTTGGAATTTCTACAAGTTCTAATCTGTGATCTTTCCATGTTGCTATATTTTGTAGATGATGAAGATTATGGTAAATTGGATCTGTTTTTGGAGTAATTATTATTGATTTATTACTATGTTTACTATTATAATTAATCTCCATTGTATTATAGATATGGATTTTAAGATTTATAATAACTGTATATTAATTCTATATAGATTCTATATTTCTAATGATAAAGAAAAATTATAGCACTCTATTGGAGGAGCGATAACGAACTATATAGAACACTATGGTATGTCTATATGCTTTGTCTTTAATTTACAGCACTCGAGATAGACGGAATAGATAGATACTAAAACTAATAAAGTATTTTATTTATTGTTTGATTAACTTTGTTAATTAACAAAATTACTTCCTATTTTTTTACTTGCCAAAAACTTTACTTGTGAGAAATCTATATTCTGTTTTAATCACTGGATAACTACTACCATAATTCTCAGTATAATAATGTCCATTTTTTGAAAGGTATCTAATGCCATTGTATATGCCTTTGTGTTCATTAACCAATATTATTATAGAGATCACCATTATTGAGATTATAATAAATCTAGTAAAAAAGAAAGAAATTAGGATTCTGATTCCTCTGAAACTATTTGATAATGTTCTTCACATACAGGAAATTCTTGAGAAGTAGTCTTATTTTCAATATGTCTTGTAGCAGGGTTTGAACACTCTTTCTCTGTTGGATTTCCTTTTATTTTTGCATAAGTTGCATAATAACAAGTATTCTTATTTATCATATTATCCATTACTTTTCTACTAGAAAAAATTTGTATTTATAGTCTTGCTCTTATTTTATTTAAAACCGTCTTTTTTAATTTTTTTTTATATTTTATAACATTTTTGTAGGGATAGAATTTTTTAATATTTTCTATATAAAAAGTTAAGAATTTAGATTATTGAATATTATTGTTTCTATTATACTATTCCAGATTCTTCTTTTGTCAATCGTTGTAGGTAGTAAATGCTTTTTCTATTATCATCCAATTTGTTGTAGGAAGACGATTCTACCTTAATAGATGAACCTTTTTTTGTGTGGTAATTTTCATAATACGTGACTTGACAGATACATTTTATTAAAAATAAAATAAAATAGTATTTTGATAATAACTAACTAGCCGACATCTATATTTATCTTTACAATACCGTTACTGTTAAAAGTACCAGAAGAGCAATCTTCTCTTCCATCTTTAAGTTTTATTACACATACATTAATTATATCTCCATTAGAAACTTCATTCACTTGTTTAATTAAGTTATCACCTATATTGAAAGTATCATTCCATTCCCAAGAATTTTGAGCAGTATAAGCTGATATTTTCAAATTATCTCCTATTCCTGCGCCGCGTATTTGTATTTGAATGACTCCATTCTCTGCAAAGACATCAGAGGGAAGAAGAAATGATATCACTAGTATTGTTATTGTTGCTACTACAATAACTTTATGACCACTTTTCATCATTAGCAAATCTATTTAAATTATATATAATATGTTATATAACAATCATTTTCAATTTAGTATATTATAATAAGAAAAACGATAAATTTTCTAATTCGTGTATAGATGTTTTAATATAACGAAAAAGATAAAATCAACTAATCTTTTTTGACTCTGGTATGTAACAATTCTCCAATTTCGTTATGCATTTAAGAAAATTTAATCTTTTTTCTGTAGTTTTGCATTGGTGAGCCCCATCATGATATTCTATTAGATTGTTTTCAATCAAGACAGATAGATATTCCTTTAATTGGTTATAACTTAGAAAAGCGTTATACATCATTTTTGTCTTGGTTGCTCCTCCATTTGCCGTGTCCAGTATCATTGATACAATTTCTGTTCTGCTTCGGTATTTCATGAATGATATAGAAGTAATTTCCTTATTTTAGTATAATATAAGAGAAAAGGTAAGATGAGTATAGATAAGCATTCTACATATTTTATTTACAAATAAAAATAAAAATCTATTGACATTGTCCTTTCTTATCTCAAAACCGTATCATGAAATAATTATTGCATTTACTATCTATAAATCAACATTCTTATTCATCCTATTTTTACTATTATTTGCTACAACTCTATACTTGGATCCACGGGTGTTATTGTAGCCTCTAACATCCATTTTTCGAAAAACTATTAGATATTCTAAAATAAGCAATTTTTTATTTTACATTTATGTATATAATTACATTACAAACCAGCTTTGTGTAATATCGTCTTTTCTGGATGCTAGATGATAACCTTTAACATCAATTTATTTTACCAACAATCTGGCGATGCTAAAAAGCCATACTTTGTACAGTATTCTGCTGTTTGTGAAGATGCACCTGTTAGCGAGTCATGAAATAACATGAAAACTAACATAGCAATAAAGAATATACTGAAACCACTAAATATCCATTTTAATACATTTTAATTGAGATTTTTTTAGTCAGAGCCGATAACATTATCATTACCTGAGACTGAATCTTATTCTGTATCTATTTCTTGCCAATTCTCTATATGCTGTATTTAGTCATTAGAAGAACTTGTTGTTGTATTGTGGATATTATCGCTAGTAACTTGTTGGAATGCTTTTACAGTATTAGCTCCTATTTTTGATAGTTCTTTTACGTTTTCTTTTGTATGCTGAACAGATGTATTGACAGAATCTAGATTTGCAAATATA
>Ga0126312_10001436_pt1 | contig 15605 bp, 15 predicted proteins | sample Plot104A_FD_92537 | JGI IMG/M metagenome (GOLD analysis project Ga0126312, IMG submission 92537) | Serpentine soil microbial communities from UC McLaughlin Reserve, CA, USA - Plot104A | ecosystem: Environmental > Terrestrial > Soil > Grasslands | place: USA: UC McLaughlin Reserve, Lake County... | reverse complement strand
GAGAGAGCGCTCGCCAACCCCGACCTTATCCGGACCCAGGTCAACCTTGTGCTCGAGCGCGTGCGGCGGATCCGGATCGTGGAGATAGAGGGCCTCGACACGCAGGCCGACGGCGGGACCCACGTCGCCAACACACGCGAGGTAGGGGGAATGGAGATCACAGGCCACAAGAGCAAGGGCCGCCTGAACAAACGGATAGAGTTTGTTCTCCGGTGAGGATCGTTACGATTGTCGTCCTGATCCTTCTTTTGGCCGGCTGCGGTGGCACTCAGGCCGATACGGACACAGGGTCGCAGGAAACACAGCGAGCTTCCAACACCACTTCCGCTGAAACCAACGAGACAACCCCGGAATCCTCACGGCTCCAAACTCTGACCATCGATGCTTCGGGAGGGGAGAAGGTCGAGGTGCGGGTAGAGGTGGCCGACGATCTTTTCGAGCGGGCGCGAGGTCTCATGTACAGGAAGGCGCTGGGAGTGAACAGAGGCATGCTCTTCGTCTACCCGGAAGAGCAGGAACTCTCTTTCTGGATGAAGAACACCCTGATACCGCTCTCCATTGCCTTCATCGACTCGGAGAGACGTATCGTAGACATCCAGGATATGAAACCCCTTGACGATGAACCGCCCAGCTACGTCTCCGCCGACCCCGCCCAGTACGCTCTCGAAGTGAACCAGGGCTTCTTTGAGGAGAAGGGCGTGAAGGTGGGGGACCGCGTCGAGTTGCCCGAGTAGGCCTTCTCACCTGGCGCTTTCATCCGCCGTCGGCCGTATGGCCTCTACCGTAAGCCCGACCCTCGCGCAGCGCTTCAGCGACCCGGAAAGGGTCAGAAGCGACGACGGAGGCCGCGTAGAGCTCCATCGCCCCCATGTCCGAGGTGCGGTTGGCCGGGTCTCCGCGGTCCACGATGTAGACGACCGTCGGGAAATCGGACCAGTCTTCCTGCACGGGACCGAGCGGAGGCATGTAGAAGGCGACGTTGAAAGCGCGGACGCCGAGATCTTTGACGTAGCCCTCTAGCAGGGCGCCGACCGCCCGGCCTAGGGAAGCGTCCCCGGGATCGCCCCCGACTACGACCAGCTCCTTCTCCTTGAGGGGGGAGAGGCTCGCGAACGCGCGGATACCTTCCAGCGGAATATCCAGGTCTAGAGAAGCGTGGATACCCGCTAGATCCTCGAAGTAGTCGGAGCCGAACTCTCGTTTGTAGGCTGAGGCGGTGCGGCGGAGGCGTTCGACCTTCGGGTAGTGGGAGCCTCTGGTTGCCGTGACCTGTGCGTGGCCGTGGATGATGGAGCCGCCGGCCCTCCAGAGACAGTTCCACATCAGGAAAGGGTAGCGAGCCTCCGGATCGGTCTCGAGCGCCTTGCGGCACCACTTCAGGCCGACGGAGACGTAGCCGGCGACCTTCTCGGACGTGAGGTGGAGGGGGTTGTGGTCGTCGAATATGACGACGCCGTGGAAGCCGTCGTACTTGGCGACGTTCGAGGCTGTGGTGGCGTGCACGCCCTCGACGCGGCCGAAGACATCCGCCGGGGTGCCCTCCCTCGGGTGGCAGAAGGGATCTCCCTCGGTCGCTGCTATCTCGCGGTCGAGATCGAGGCTGACGCCCGTATCGAGTGGGCGGGAGGCGCGCAGCTCGTTGAAGAGGGTGCCTTCCAGGGTGATGCGGTTCGTGACCTTCACGATGCGCTGGACGGTAACGTGGTCCACCGAGCCGAAAGACTTCTCGATCCAGGCGCGCATAGCCTCCGGCGGGTCGAGGCGTCCCGTCGTAGTGGAGACGTCGAAGATGCGGTTGGCGAGGGTGCGGTCTTCCGGGGAAAGGTCGGAGAACAGGGCCAGAAGGTTCGTTATCTTGCTTTCGGCCGCCATCTGCTATGTGGTCCGCCGTTCGGCGGGCGGGTCGTTAGTTCGGGTCGAGGGTGACGATCTTGCGAGGCGGCTCCCTAACTTCATGGCCCGTCTGACGGCGAGGCGCTGGGGGTCCTTGGAGAGGGCGAAGGCCGAGGTGAGGACATCGAGGGGTTCTGTCTCCGAGGCCATGGGCATTCAGTCTAATTAAGTTTCCGGCCCCACGTCCACCCTCGCGGGCGCGAGCCCCGCAGATACTTTCGCGCCTCAATGCCTCGCGCAGGCGCCGAGCATGCGGGAAAGCTCCCTTTAGTCTCCCTCGCCCAACTCCGCAAACAGCTCGGCCACAGCGGTGCTCGTCGTAGATTCTGTCCATAGTCCGCCCCGTCCGGACATCTCTATGACGGTGGCCCGCCGGTCCGTGGTATACACAATGGTCGTAAGCTAGAGGTTTTCGGCGCTACGGAAGAGGCGGGTAAAGGGTGGAGACGAGTGGTGTCCTGCTAACACGGCGGCTGGTGGCCTAGGTGGGTAGCGGAGCCCGCACTATGGCCGGTGAGAGGCGAAGCGTGGGCGGTTTCGCTGGCACGGGCGTATTGCTCGTGGCGCTAGGGGCGGCCGTGTGGGGGACGGACACTGTGTTGCGGGCCCCTTTGAGCGCTGCCTTTGTACCCGTGCTGCTGGTGCTGGGCGAGCATCTGGTGCTTGCTCTGTACGCCGTGCCCGCCGTCGTGTTGGGATGGCGAGAGGTCCTGACCCTGGATGCTCCGCGTTGGGGCGCTCTCCTCGTCGTCGGGTGGGGCGGATCGGCGGTGGCCACCATTCTGTTTACCACGGGCCTGTTCGCGGCCTTCCGAGCCGGCGAGGGGTCGGTGAACACCGTGTTGCTCTTGCAGCAGACCCAACCCCTTTTCGCCATCGCCGCGGCGGCCGTGGTGCTGGGGGAGAGGCTGACCGTACTCTACGTCCCGATCTTCGCCACAGCCGCCCTCGGCGCCTACTTGCTGGCTTTCGGGGATTTGATCGGGGAGCCCGGCGGCCTCCTCGCACCGTTCACGCAGGTCGGGCGGGCACGGCTGGAGTTCGCACTCGCCGCGCTGGGGGCGGCCGCCTTGTGGGGGACCTCTACGGCGATGGGCCGCTACCTCGGCGGGCGGCTCTCTTTCCCGACGCTCACGGGCGCCCGCTTTATCACCGCGCTTCCATTGCTTCTCGTGTGGGCCGCCGTCGCGGTCCCCGACGCGGCACAGAGCTTTGCGGCAGGTCTGGCCGAACCGCAGGTCGTGCGCAACCTGGTGCTGCTCGCGCTGTTCCCGGGGCTTCTGGGTCTGCTGGTGTATTACAGAGGTTTGAGGAATACGCCGGCCAGCTACGCGACGCTCGCCGAGCTCGCCTACCCTGCTACGGGCGTCACCCTCAACTGGCTGTTGCTCGGACAACCGCTCACCGTGGCCCAGGGCGTCGGCGTGGTTTTCGTCGTCGGGGCCATAGTGGCGATGAACCGCGTCAAGTCCGGTGTACGCCAGCGGGGTGTGCGCGCCCAGCATCTCTCTGAGAGGGGATAGATCTTGGGCAGCAACACGGGCGGATAGCGCGTGGCTGTGCTCACGGAGCGCAGCCGCAAGGACGGTATAGACTCTGGGCTGACGCGAGCTTACTGGAGCAGGAGAGATCTTGAACGATTCGAACGGCGGTATGGGAGGGAAGACGGTCCTCATCACGGGTGGCACCGCCGGCATCGGGAAGGCGACGGCGGTGGCGCTGGCGGCTATGGGCGCGAACGTCGTCATTGTCGGGCGCAACCCTGAGCGCGGAGGAGCCACCCTCAAGGAGATCAAAGCCCAGAGCCACAGTGAGTCTGTGGAACTGATGCTGGCCGACCTGTGCGTGCAGAGCGAGGTCAGGAGGTTGGCCGAGGAGTTCCTGGGGCGCCACGACAGGCTCGACGTGCTCGCTAACAACGCCGGGCTGGTACAGAGTAAGCGGTCCGAGACACCGGACGGCATCGAGACGACGCTGGCGACAAACCACCTCGCGCCGTTCCTGCTCACGAACCTCCTGCTCGAGACGCTCGAGCGGAGCGCGCCGAGCCGGGTGATCACGGTCTCCTCCGAGGCGCAGCGCTGGGGAAACATGGACTTCGAAGACATGCAGTCCAGACGCGACTACAGGGGTTTCCCCGTCTACGGGATGACCAAGCTCGCCAACATCATGTTCACCTTCGAGCTCGCCGAGCGCCTGAAGGGGACGGGCGTTACAGCGAACTGCCTCCATCCTGGTTCTGTAGGCACGAACTTCGGCCAGAACAACAGGGGCGTGATGGCGCTCTTTTTCAGGACCTTCAAACCGTTCATGCGCTCGCCGGATCAGGGTGCTGACACCCTGATCTGGCTCGCTTCTTCACCCGAGGTCGAAGGGGTCAGCGGGAAGTACTTCTTCGACCGCAAGGAGATCGAAGCCAAGAAAGTAGCCTACGACCCAGCCGCCCGTCGCAGGCTGTGGGAGATCAGTGAGGACCTGACGGGCCTGAAGGCGGCCGCCTAGTGGGCCGGGAACAGGGGATAGAGGTCGAGAACCTCGTCAGGGAGTTCAGACACGGACCGCGGGCCGTGGACGGTATAGACCTGCTCGTGGAGCCTGGTGAGGTCTACGGCTTCCTCGGTCCGAACGGCGCCGGCAAGTCGACGACCGTTCTGATGCTGACGACGCTCCTTCCGCCCACGAGCGGCACGGCCACTGTCGCCGGCTACGATATCGTGCACGAGGGGCCGCAGGTGCGGGCTTCTATAGGGGCGGCGCTACAGGAGGCGGCCCTCGACCCTTTCCTGACGGGCCGCGAGCACCTTCACCTCCAGGCCGCCCTGCACGGGCTCTCGCGCAAGGAGCGCAGGCGGCGCGGGCAGGAGCTCCTGGAGCGCGTCGGGCTGGAGGAGGCCGCTGACCGGAGGGTGCGCGGTTACTCGGGTGGAATGAAGCGCCGCCTCGACCTCGCTCTCGCGCTGGTACACGGTCCGCGGATACTGTTTCTCGACGAGCCGACGACGGGCCTCGATCCGCAGAGCCGCAGCGCGCTCTGGGCCGAGGTAAGCAGGCTTGCCAGGGAAGACGGCGTTACCGTGTTCCTGACGACGCAGTACCTCGAAGAGGCCGACGTGCTGGCTGACCGGGTCGGGATCATCGACCGGGGCAGGATCGTCGCCGAGGACACCCCGGAGGCCCTTAAGGCCGAGATCGGACGCCCCAGCGTCGAAGCGACGCCCTTCGAGCGCTCGGAGCGCGACGCCGTTGCCCGCGTACTCCGGCAGTTCGGGGAGGAGATACCAGCCCAACCAGGCGCCGTGGCCGTCAGGCTCTCGGGCGGGGCCGCCGGCCTGGCCGACGTGGTGCGCGCCCTCGACAGGGAGGACGTCCGTGTCGCCAACCTCCGTCTCGACGAGCCCAGCCTCGATGACGTCTTTTTGGCCAAGACGGGCCGTTCTCTGGAAGGAGCCGGAGAGGACGGCAAGATGGAGGAGGCGTGAAGGCCCCGTCTCTCGTTACCGAGGTCCTGGCGATCGCCCGCCGCTCCACGGTGCGTACTATGAGGCAGCCTGCGGTCGTAGTCTCGGCGCTGCTCTTCCCGATGATGTTCTTCTCCATCAACGCCAACGGCCTCGACGCCGCCTCGCGCATCCCTGGCTTCCCCGCCGACTCTTACCTCGACTTCGCGTTCGCTTTCCCTCTCATACAAGCCTCTCTGTTCGGTGCGGTCACGGCCGGGGCAGACCTGGCCCGTGACATCGAGAGCGGCTTCTTCGACAGGCTCTCGCTCACCCCGATGCGTCCCGTAGCATTGCTGGGAGGGATGCTCGCCGGGGTCGTCGCGCTCGGCCTGCTGCAGGGCGTGGTCTTCCTCACGATCGGGACGCTGATGGGCGTCAACATAAGCAGCGGGTTCTTGGGCATGGTGGTGATCGTGCTCCTCACGGTGCTCGTCGCCCTCGGGTTCGGGGGGATAGGGGCCATACTGGCGATAAGGACGGGTTCTGTCGAGGCTGTGGAGAGCGCGTTCCCACTGTTTTTCGTGGCTATCTTTCTTTCGTCGATCAACCTGCCGCGGGATCTGATCGAGCAAGACTGGTTTCGGTTTATCGCGACCATAAACCCGATCTCCTACCTGGTGGAAGGCATTCGGAGCCTGGTGATAACCGGCTGGGACGCGCAGGCTCTGATCCTCGGTTTCGGTTTCGCGCTGGCCATAGTCGTGGTGGCCATCGGCGGGGCCGCGGCGTCGATGAGAACGAGGGTGACCTAGGGATGGGCGGCTTCTTCCAGGTAGCCTGGGCAGTGGCGGGGCGCCAGGTCTACAAGTACTTCACGAACCCCGCCTTCCTCGCCCCCGCGCTCTTCCCGCTGTTCTTCTTCGTCGCCTTCGCTGGCGGCCTCACCAGGGTGGGCGACGTGCCAGGCTTCGACTACGCGGCCGGCTACATCGCGTTCCAGTACGTGTGGGCCCTCTTGCAGGCGGTCTCGATGGGCGGAGCTTTCACGGGATTTTCGATCGCGGGTGACTTCGAGAACGGATTCGCCAGGAGGCTCATGCTCGCCGCCTCGAACCGGTATGGGATCATCCTCGGCTACACTATGGCCTCTATCGTGCGCGCCACCATGACGGGGACGCTCGTCACCGTGATCGCGCTGGTTACGGGGATGCCCATAAGCGGCGGCTTCGACATCTTCGGCCTGATCGCCCTCGCGCTGCTCGCCAACATAGCGGCGACTCTTTTCGGGGCAGGGGTGGCGATGCTGCTCCGTACCCAGCAAGCAGGGCCAGTGATACGAACCCCGATCTTCCTGGTCCTGTTTTTGGCACCTGTCTTCGTACCGCTAGACCTGCTCTCGGGTTGGATCGAGGCCGTCGCCCGCCTCAACCCGTTCACCCATATCCTCGAAGCCGCCCGCGGCTTCCTGGCCGGCGACCCGACGAACGTCGCCTCCGCCTTCACCATAAGCGCCGTACTCATACTGGTACTCGCCCTCTGGGCCGTCTTCGGCCTCCGCCGCGCGGAGAAGGCGGGATGATGTCACAGCGAAGGGGAGGAGCATCGTGAAGACCATAAGTCGCGAAGAGTTGAGGGAGAAGATCGAGCGCGGCAACGATTTCGTCCTGCTCGAAGTCCTCTCGGAAGCGTCCTACAGGCGGGAGCATCTACCCGGTGCGGTCCGGTTCCAGAGCATGGACCTGATCCCCGACCTCGTTCGTGACAAGAACACCGAGGTCGTGGCCTACTGCTCGAACTACAACTGACACTCCTCGACGCGGGTCGTCCGTGAGTTGACGGCCATGGGTTACGGGAACGCATACGAATACGAGGGCGGCAAACAGGACTGGTTGGATGCCGGCTACCCGACCGAGAGCGCCTGAAGGGCAACGCATGCCTACCACCACACAGACCGTCTCGTTTCGGGGTGAGAAGCAACGGCTCAGGGCCTACCTCGCCAGGCCGGCCGAGCCTGGCGACGGCCCGTTCCCTGGGGTAGTCATCATCCACGAAGCTGCCGGGCTGAACGAGAACATCCAGGAGATCTCACGCCGCTTCGCAGACGAGGGCTACGCCGCCCTCGCAGTCGACCTGTTTGCCGGACGCAGCCGCGCCGTGTGCATGGTCCGCTTTATGGGCTGAGCCCGGGTGAACGCTCTCACAACACTTTCATATGCAAAGGTTGAATCTGCAAAGATCGAGCGTAGACTTCATAAGGTCGTAGAGTCGTCAGAGGTTGGAAGATGGCAGAGGGGCAGAGACAAGAAGAAATTCTCGAGGGCGTTCATCCTGTGTTGCCTTCGCTCGCGCTGGCGTTCAAGCGGCTAGTTGCGACGATAGAGCGGGAGTCCGGGGTTGGGGGCATGAAGTGGTTCTTGCTCACGGTGTTGGGCCGGAGGGATGGGTTGAGCCAGGGCGAGTTCACCCAGGAGTATGAGATGGACCCTTCGCGTGTGACCCGCACGGCCCAGTCGCTCGAGGGTGATGGTCTCATCCGGAGGGAGCGGGACGTGGAGGACAACCGGGTAGTGCGGATGTATCTGACCGAGGAGGGGCGCGAGGTCTTGCGGGGACTACCCGAGATAAACGAGCAGCTCCGGCGCAGGGTGCGCAGCGTGTTGAGTGAGGAAGAGTTCGAGGAGCTCAGGCGGATGCTTGGGCTTCTCGCCGAGGCGATGAAGTCGTAGGTCCTGATCATTTACGAGGATACGGAGCTCTTACCAGAGGGAGGGCGCAGATGAGCGCGAGCGTGGCACAAGTCGAGCAGTCAGGGCGGCGGCAGACCGTCCTTGCGGTGGCCGGGCTCATGCTCGCGCTGTTTCTGGTGGCGCTGGACCAGACGGTAGTCGGGACGGCGTTGCCCAAGATAATCGCCGACCTCAACGGGTTCGAGCACTACGCCTGGGTCACGACGGCGTATCTTCTGGCTTCGACTTCCATGATCCCAGTTATCGGCAAGCTGGGAGATATCTACGGCAGGAAGTGGTTCATCATCTCGGGAGTGGCGATCTTCCTTGCTGCCAGCGCCCTGTGTGGGGCGGCCTGGGGGATGACGGAGTTGATACTGTTCCGGGGCTTGCAGGGGCTTGGGGCGGGCATGATCTTCTCCAACATATTCACCAGTGTTGCAGATATCTTCCCCGACCCGGCGCGCCGGGCCAAGTACCAGGGCGTCTTCTTCAGCGTCTTCGCGCTAACGAGCGTCATCGGTCCTACGATGGGAGGTTGGATCACGGACAACCTCTCCTGGCGGTGGGTCTTCTACATCAACCTGCCCCTTGGCGTCTTTTCGCTCTTCGCCTTGCCCGTGGTGCTCCACCAGAGCAGCAGGCGGTTGGGGGTGAAAATAGACTACCTTGGCGCCGCCACCATAACGGCCTCGGTGGTCTCACTCTTGCTCGCGCTCTCCTGGGTCGGTGAGGGCTACGACTGGGACGCCACCCGCGTCGTCATCGGGTTCGTGGTCGCCGGCATCCTGTTCGCCGCATTCCTACCCATAGAGTTCAGGGCGGCCGAGCCCATCATTCCGCTCTCGTTGTTCAAGAGCAGGGTCTTCAGCTCCGCCGCGCTGCTCATGTTCATGGTGGGCATAGGGATGTTCGGAGTCATCCTCTACTCTCCGCTCTTCGTGCAGGGCGTGCTCGGCAAGACGGCCACGGGCTCGGGGACCGTGCTCACGCCGCTCGTTCTGAGCATGACGGCCATGGGAGTTATCTGCGGCCAGATAATCGCCCGCGTAAAGCGCATCAAACCGTTCATGATCGCCGGCTCGATAGTGATGACCTTCGGCATCTACCTGCTGACGACGCTCGATGTGGACTCTACGCAGAGGACCGTCGCCCTCTACCTCATGGTCACGGGCCTCGGCCTCGGGCCGCTCATGCCTTCGGCGACCCTCTCCGTCCAGAGCACCGTCGAGAAGAGGCTTCTCGGCGTCGCGACCTCGGCCACCCAGTTCATCAGGTCCCTGGGCTCGACGGTCGGAACTGCAGTTATCGGCTCGCTCGTCACCTCCGGTTACGCCGACTACCTGAAGGACAACGCCCCGCCTCAGGCCCCCGCCCGTCTGATAAACGCCCTGGAAGACCCGAACGCGCTGGTGAGTGAGCAGGCCCGCAACGCTTTGGACCGCGTCGCTTCCGCCTTCCCCGGTGGGGAGCAACTCGTCAACCAGATCCTCCAGATCTCCCGCGAGGGCCTCTCGGATTCCATACACGACGGCTTCATCTTCACGCTCGTCGCCGTCTCGGGGGCCATCATCGCCGCCTTATTGATGAAGAACATCCGGCTCGGCGATCAGGGTCAGGTGGCTGCCCCTGCGACGGCCTCCGGCCTCACGCAGGACAGGCTGGTAAGGGGGATCACCCTCGAATATCTCGCCAGGCGCATCGAGAGCGCCAACGGGGACTCTCGGAACCTGATCTCCGCCGCCTCGAGGCTCGTTCCCGCGGCCGAAGGCTCTGAAAGGGAGCGCGCCCAGCTCGCCGTTGACCGGGTACTGCGGCCCCTGGCGTTGGAGGCACTGGACGCGAGTTCCGAAGGCAACGGACCTAACGGTCACTCTGGCAATGGCGTTGCTCCCGATGGTTACGGTAGGGCGAGCAAACCAGAAAGGAGCGAGTGATCATGGCCAAGTACGTTATAGGGGCGGCAGGAGCACTCCTCGGAGCCTTGGCCGGGGTGTGGTTGATGCTGGCCCCCTTCGCACTGGCCTACCAGGGATCGGGGGCAGACTGGGCCGACCCCACGTACGTCGATTTCTGGACGGGTCTACCGCTCCTGGTCATCTCCCTCGCCGGTTCTATTCTTTACATCTCGGGGCTCGTCGAAGAGTTGCGCCGCCGCGGCATCATGCGCCGGCCGTACACCGCTCCCGTCGAGCAATCCCAGGCTCCTCCCGGCGACGCTTCGAGCTCGGAGAACAACGTGGACCAGATCCTGTTGCCCCTGGTAACGGCGATGCTCAAGGATATGCAGGAACGCGACCGCGAGCGCGACGAAACTCATCGAGAGACGCCCGACAACGTTCAACAAACGCGTAGCGCAGGAGAAGAAGGGAGCGTGAGCCGGTAATGGCCCCGCAGGCAAGGGTTGGTCTGATCGCAACCGTCGTCGGGTTCTTTACGGGTATCTGGCTCTTTCTGGCGCCTTTCATAGTCGAGTACCAGAAAGTCGGGCAGGATTGGGTCGACGCCACCAAGAACGACCTCTGGACAGGAGGCGCCCTCATCGCCATCTCGGCCCTCACGCTGATACTCTTCGGTGCCTTCGCCCTGCGCGACGCGGCCCGCGCCGCAGAGCGGAAGAACGCCACAGAAGCGGAAGAGAGCTAGAAGTATACCCTGACCGCTCTTGTCCTCGCGTAGCAGCAGTTTCGCTTTTTGGTAAACTCCCGTCCGTCGCTTCCGGAGAGGTGTCCGAGTTGGCCGAAGGAGCGCGATTGGAAATCGCGTAGGCGGTGTAGAGCCGTCTCGTGGGTTCGAATCCCACCCTCTCCGCTCTCACCTCTGAATCCCGGCCACCCCATTGTGTCAGCGAGAATGCCACGCCACCTCCGTGGTGTAGCGGGATTCTCACCTCGATCACTCGGCATACAGCGAGACGGATTTTCGAAGGTTCTTTTGAACGATGTACGACCGTACCTGATCGTCGACAATGCGTGAGTGTATAGCTTGACAGCTATATAGCCAATGAGCTATATTATCTATATGGAGTCCACCTTCGAGGTCTTATCCGACCCAAACCGGAGGCGTATCCTCGACCTGCTCCGCGAGCGTGAGCTGCCTGTGGGGGAGCTGGTCGGGCACCTCTCGCTCAGCCAGCCCGGCGTTTCCAAGCACCTTAGGGTGCTCCGGGAGGCCGGCCTCGTCGGGGTTCGCCAAGACGCGCAGCGGCGCTTCTACGGCTTGCGCGCCGAACCACTCGTGGAGATAGATGCCTGGCTTGCGCCTTACCGACGGTTTTGGACGGACCGCCTGGACGCCCTCGAACGGCACCTTGAGGAGGAGTAGGCAATGGAAGGAACCGTGCAAGAGATCGATGGGAAGTACGTGCTGCGTTTCGAGCGGCGCTTGAACCATCCGGTGCAGAAGGTCTGGGCTGCCCTCACCGAGCCTGATCGGCTCGCCGAGTGGCTAGCCGAGGCCGACCTTGACCTCGTCGAGGGTGGGAGCGTCGAGCTGCGCTGGCAGAACACCGACGAGCACGGCAACACGGCAATCGCGCGCGGTACGATCACCCGCCTGGAACCACCACGTTTGTTGGAGATCGATACCGACATCCACGGCCTACTGCGCTGGGAGTTGCGCGAGGAGACCTTCGGGTGCATTTTGACCTTCACCAACGCGACCCCCGCGCCCAAGGAGATGCGTGCCATCGTGCTCGCCGGCTGGCACATCCACCTCGACCACCTCGCCGATGTCCTCGCCGGCTACCCGGTCAACTGGACGACTTGGAGGGACGATTACTGGGCCCGGTGGGAGGAGCTGCGTGCCGGGTACGCCGAAGGGATCGGCCGGGGAGAACACCGAACAGCCTCGTGAACTCGGGAAGCCGGCGCGAGGCGGCACGCTTTGACGCTGGAGCCATCTCATGCCTTGTGCGCAAGCCGCATCCTTAAGTATTGTGGCATGGGAGTGGTCCGTGGTCGCGGTGCAGTAGTCTTCCCGTACCCCTACGCAGGAACACGACGAGTCGCTTCCCTCGGATCACACTCGCAAGGATGGCTTTCAAGCATCTCTAGAAGCGGCGGTCTCGGCAACATTCAAGGGGCTTCAAAGTTGCTCCTGTTCCCAAATGCCGGTGAGGCAGACTATAGGCAGACTGAGCCTATAGGGATAGGTGGGGGAGGGAGCTTCTGATACTCCACCCCTAACCCGGGTCATCGTCGATTCATTGGCGTATGCTCCAATCTTGTAGGAAAATAAGCAAGAGTCCAAGGAAGCTCTATCCCTCGAGATGAGGGGAAGGAAGAGGATGGGCCCTTCTGGCTCCAAGCGTGTGAGAAGTCCCGAGGCACCGACGAATAAGAAACCTAAAGCCGTAAGGGTATGGTTGCTCGGCGGGTTTCGGATTTCCATAGGCTCTAGAACCATAGTGGGGAATGAGTGGCGCTTGAGGAAGGCGGCCGCCCTGGTGAAGCTCCTTGCCCTTGCTCCCGGCCATCGCATGCACCGTGAGCAAGCTATGGAGCTCCTGTGGCCCGACTCGGGCAGGAGTGCGGCCTCCAACAGCCTGCGCAGCACCCTCCACGCCGCCCGTAAGGTCCTCGACCCGGCCAAGGGAGCGCGCTACCTGGCTAGCGAGGACGAGTCTCTCGTGCTGTGTCCGGGAGGCGAGCTGTGGGTGGATGTCGACGCCTTCGAAGAAGCCGCCGCCACGGCTCGTCGCTCCGAAGATTTGGCGGCCTACAGGGCAGCGATCGACCTGTACGGGGGTGATCTGCTTCCAGAGGAACGCTACCAGGAGTGGACGGAAGGCAGGCGCGAAGAGCTGCGGCGACTTTACCTCGCCCTGCTCGTCGAGCTCGCAGAGCATTACGAAGAACGTCATGAGTACGAGTCGGCCATCGAGGTACTGTACAAGGCGACGGCCGAAGAGCCAACCTTCGAGGAGGCGCATGTAGCTCTCATGCGCCTTCACGCCATCTCGGGGAGACCCGAGCGGGCCATCGCCCAATACGAGAGGCTCCGTGGCGACCTCTCCAGGGGGCTTGGCATCGAGCCCGCTGCCTCCAGTCGCCGTCTGCGCGATGACATAGCTGCAGGGAACGTTTCGGTGACACCGTCTGTGGGTCCCTCCCAGGAGGAATTGCCCAGTGCGGGCGAGCACAATCTGCCCGCACAAGAAACGAGCTTCGTGGGACGCGAACGAGAGATACTCGAGGTCAAGAGGACGCTCTCTGCAACGCAACTTCTGACCCTGACGGGTACGGGAGGTTCGGGCAAGACACGATTGGCCCTCGAGGTGGCCAGGGATCTCACTGCTTCCTACGCGGACGGGGTATGGCTGATCGACCTTGCGCCACTCTCCGAGCCGCGGCTGGTCGTACAAGAGATAGCCGGGACTTTGGAGGTGCCAGAGCAACCGGGCCTACTCCTCTTGGAGAGCCTCCTCGATGCGTTGGGCGGCAAAGAGATGCTGCTCCTCCTGGACAACTGCGAGCATCTCATCGATGCCGCAGCGCGTCTAGCCGAAACCCTCATCGACTCTTGTCCGCGAATGCGGGTGCTTGCCACGAGCAGGGAGCGCCTGGGCGTGATAGGCGAGTCGACCTGGCTCGTGCCTTCCCTCTCGGCGCCCAGCACCCAGGAGGTTCCTACAGTACATAGGCTCGAAGGCTACGAATCGGCGCGGCTGTTCGCCGATCGTGCCTCGAAGAGGCATCCGGGATTTGAACTTAAGCCCGAGAACGCTCGGGCGGTGGCCCAAATATGCGCGAGACTGGAGGGCATACCGCTGGCCATAGAGCTTGCGGCAGCCAGGGTCGGGCTACTCTCGGCGGAGCAGATCTCTGACAGACTCGGGCACTCCCCGAAAGTGCTTACGGGCGGGCGAACGACGGATCACCGCCACCAGACCTTGAGGGCGGCGCTGGACTGGAGCTACGAGTTGCTTGGCGAGCCCGAACAAACGCTGTTCCGGAGGTTATCCGCATTCGCCGGCGGCTTCACCCTGGAGGCGGCGGAGAGCGTCGGAGCAGGAGGGGGCATCGAGACAGACGATGTTCTGGAGTTACTCTCGCAACTGGTGGATAAATCGCTGGTGGTGGCTGAAGAGAGCTGGGAAAAGGGGGCCCGCTACAGGCTGCTCGAGCCCATTAGGCAGTACGCCAGGGAGAAGTTAAGCAGGAGCGGGGAAGCCGAGGCGGTCCAGCGTCGGCAAGCCGAGTTCTTTCTCGCCTTGGCCGAAGAGGCCGAGTCGGAGCTCAAGGGCCCGCGACAGGTGGAGTCGCTGGATCGATTGGAGACCGAGCACGATAACCTTAGGGCCGCGCTCTCGTGGTCGCTCGGACGGGGCATCGATCTGGGACCTCGAATCGCGTGCGCCCTGAGCCTTTTCTGGTACACGCGAGGTTATCTGAGCGAGGCGAGAACCTACCTGGAGGCAGTTGCAGGGAGCGACGTGGCACCGACGACCGTGCGCGCCAGGGCGCTCGACGGGTTGGGATGGATAGCGGAGCCGCAAGGCGATTACGAGCGAGCGCGCGCAGCGTACGAAGAGAGTCTGAAGTTGTACCTGAGCTCCCATGACAAAACGGGGATCGCGAACGTACTCGGCGACTTGGGGTCCTTGGCGCTGGATCGGGGGGACTACGAGCAGGCGACCTCGCTGCTGGAAGAAAGCTTGACGTTACACCGAGAGTTGGGGAGTAGAGAAGACCTTATCGGGATACTCGATGGCCTCGGCGTCCTGGCATCGGCCAGAGGAGAACGAGAGCAGTCGATCTCATTCTTCAGCGAAGCCTTGGCGTTGAGCCGGGGGACCGGAAACGTACGGAGGACCGCTGTCTCCCTCGGCAACCTGGGGATTACGATGTTGGCGCATGGCGATCCCGGACAGGCAACGGCGTTGCTCGATGAGAGCCTGGCGTTGTTTCGAGAGATCGGTGACAGCTCGAATATTGCCATAAGCCTCATGAATTCGGCCCTTGCGGCGCTTACCCAGGGCGACCATAAGAGAGTGCAGGTGCTGGGCGAAGAGAGTTTGGAATTGCTCCAGAAAGCCCAGGACAAGCAGCACATCGCCGACTGCCTGGAGATAATGGCAAGCGCGGCAGGGGCGCGGGGCAGCGCGAAAAGCGCGGCGCGGCTGTGGGGGGCGGCCGAGGCGCTGCGTGAAGAGATCGGGGTGCCCTTGCAGCCCGAAGACCGCAGGGTACTGGAGCCTTATCTAGCCACTGCACGTTCCAGCCTGGGTGAGCTCGCGTGGCAAACGACCTTGGCTGAGGGACGAGCGATGATGCCCGAGCAGGCTATCGAGTACTCCCTCGGTGGGGAGAAACCTCTCTTGCCCCCACCGACCGCCCACCTCTCGGGCGGGGCCCCTGCCGCCCTTACCCCGCGCGGGAAGGAGATAGCGATTCTGGTTTCCCGTGGGCTCACCAACCGCCAGATCGCCTCGGAACTCTCCATCTCCGAGCACACGGTCGCCACCCACATTACCAAGATCCTCAAGAGGCTCGGCCTGAACTCCCGCTCCCGGCTCTCCGCCTGGGTGGCCGAACGAGGGTTG
>Ga0126312_10001435_pt1 | contig 15614 bp, 12 predicted proteins | sample Plot104A_FD_92537 | JGI IMG/M metagenome (GOLD analysis project Ga0126312, IMG submission 92537) | Serpentine soil microbial communities from UC McLaughlin Reserve, CA, USA - Plot104A | ecosystem: Environmental > Terrestrial > Soil > Grasslands | place: USA: UC McLaughlin Reserve, Lake County... | reverse complement strand
CGCCGCCGAGCCGTCGGTGGTTCTGCGGCAGGCCAACTCGATGCTCATGAGCAGGCTGCCGAGCGACACCTTCGTCACCGTCTTCCTCGGCCTGCTCGTCCCGGACGGACTGCGCTACTGCAACGCCGGGCACCTCCCCCCGTTCCTGGTCCGGGACGGACAGGTGCAGCAGCTCACCGGCCACGCTCTGCCGCTCGGGATCGACGAGGATCCGGGCTACGAGGACGCCGAGCTGCAGCTCGCGCCCGGCGACCTCGTCTTCGCCTACACCGACGGCCTCGCGGAGGCGCGTCGCGACGGCGAGCTGTACGGCCTGAGCCGTCTCGAGGAGCTGGTGCGAAAGAGCGTCGGGGAGCTGGCTCCGAACGACCTGGTCCGCACGGTCCACGAGGAGGTCGCCGCGTGGGGCGGCGGGCTCGAGGACGACTGCGTCGCGCTCGCTTTGAAACGCCGTACTGGTTGAATCAAGCCATGCCTGACGGGGCCTACGCCAGCGCCGGCGTCGACCAGGCGCGCGCCGGCCAGGCCGTCGCCGCCCTGGTCGGGGTGCTTCAGGGGATCGACACCGGGCGGCCGTCGCGGACGCTGTTCGGCTCCGGCCATTACGCCACCGTCCTCCGCCTGGACGACCGCCGCGGGCTCGCGCTCTCGAGTGACGGGGTGGGCAGCAAGGTGATCGTGGCCGAGCAGCTCGGCCGGCTCGACAGCGTCGGAATCGACTGCATCGCCATGAACGTCAACGACGTGGTCTGCGTCGGCGCGGACCCGATCGCCGTGCTCGACTACATCGCGGTCGAGCAGGCGGACCCCGAGGCGCTGGAGCAGATCGGCCTCGGGCTTCGCCGCGGGGCGGAGGCGGCGGGCGTGGAGATACCCGGCGGCGAGCTGGCGGTCCTCCCGGAGCTGATCCGCGGGCACCCGTCGCCGCGCGGCTTCGACCTCGCCGCCTTCTGCGTCGGGCTCGTGGACGTCGGCGCCGTGGTGACCGGCGAGGCGATCCGGCCCGGTGACGCCGTGATCGGCGTGCCGTCGAGCGGGATCCACTCGAACGGCCTGACCCTCGCCAGGCGGGCCCTGCCCGAGCTCGCCGAGGCGCCGCCGGAGCTCTCGGGCCGCAGCGTCGGCGACGCCCTGCTCGAGCCGACCGCGATCTACGTGCGCGCGGTCCGCGACCTGCTCGCCTCCGAGGTCGAGACGCACGGCCTCGCCCACATCACCGGCGAGGGCTTCCTCAACCTGCTGCGCCTCGGGGCGCCCGTGGGCTTCGAGATCGACCGACCCCTGCCTGTGCCGCCGCTCTTCGAGCTGATCGCGGACAGAGGCGGTGTCGGCCCCGCCGAGCTCTGGCAGACGTTCAACATGGGCTGCGGCTTCTCCGTCGTCGTCCCGGAGGCCGACGCGGAGGCGGCCATCCGGATTCTCTCGGCTCGGCATCCCGGCACCGCGGTGATCGGCCGCGCGACCGAGGCGGAGGGCGAGGTCGAGCTGCCCCGCGCCGGCCTCGTCGGGCGCCGCGAGGCGGGTTTCGCGGCCCGCTCATAATCGGAGTAACCTCGCTCCGGTGCGGCCCCGGCGCGGGAGATTGGGGCTCCTGTGCGTGCTCCTGCTGCTGGCCGGCGCGGCGCCGGCGCGCGCCGGGCTGCTCGAGATCCTCGAGCCTGATGCCCCCGAGCGGCCCAGCCGCGGCCCGACCTATGAGAACCCGGTGGCCGCCGGGGACTACCCGGATCCGTCGGTGATCCGAGCGCCCGGTGGGGGCTGGCTGGCGGCGGTCACCTCCGACGGCTGGATGCCGCCGTTCAGCATCCTCTACTCCCCCGATCTCGTCAGCTGGCGCGTCGTCGGAAGCATCCTGAGGCGACGACCACCTTGGGTGCGCCAGCACTTCTGGGCTCCGGAGATCGTTCATCGAGGCAGCCGTTACCTCGTCTACTACGCCGCCCGTCACAAGCGCGGCCGCTTCTGCGTCGGGGTCGCCTGGGCGCGTCAGGCGATCGGACCCTTCGACGACGAGGGCCCGGTGGTCTGCCAGCGGCGCGGCGCCATCGACCCCTTGCCCGTTCTAGACGAGGCCGGCAGGCCAAACCTCGTCTGGAAGGAGGACGGGAACTCGGTGGGGAAGCCGACACCGATCATGGCGGCGCCGCTCACGCCGGACGGCTTCGAACTGGCCGGGCCCTCTCGGGAACTGTTCCGCAACGACGCGGCATGGGAGGGCCGTATCGTCGAGGCGCCGACCGTCACGCGGCACGAGGGCCGCTTCTACATGCTCTACTCGGCTGGCAGGTGCTGCGGCCCGGACTGCAACTACACCACCGGCGTCGCGCGCTCGGAGCGTCTCTACGGGCGCTGGGAGAAGCACGCCGGCCCGATCCTCAGCGGCAACTCCGGCTTCCGCTGCCCGGGCCACGGAAGCGTGGTAGGCGGCCCGTGGGGGCGGGAGTACTTCGTCTACCACGCCTACTCGGCCCGCGAGCCGGTGATCGTGGGCCGGCAGCTGCTGGTGGACCGGCTCGAGTGGGGGCCGTCCGGCTGGCCGAGCGTCAATGGCGGACAGGGCCCGAGCCGGTCCGCGGTCTCCCCGCTCTACCACCGGCAGGCGGCTCGCCGGCCGCTCGTGTTCGACGAGTTCAGCGGCTCCTTCCTCGACCCTGCGTGGCAGTGGCCGGCGCCGCGCACACGGCTACGCCTCGACAGCCGGCGCGGCGGCCGGCTCCTGGTTCGCGCCGGTCGCTCTCCCGGCATGGCCGGCCGGCAGCCCCCGGCGGCCAACTATGCGGCGGAGGCGGTGGTCGGCCGTCGCTCCCGCCGTGCGCGGCCCGGCCTGGCCGTCCGTACCGCTCGGGCTCGGGAGGTCGGCATCGAGCTCCGCGGGGGCCGAGTGGTTGCCTGGCGGAGCCGGGGGCGGCGGACGAGGAGGTTGGCCTCGAGGCCGGCGCCCCGCGGCTCGCGTCAGACGCTCCGGGTCGAGGTGTCCGACGGCCGGCACTTCACCTTCAGCGTGCTCGCCGCCGGTCGCTGGCGGACCATCGGGCCGGTCGCCTACCGGCCCCCATTCAGGCTCGCAACCCCACGTGTCGTCGTGCGGGTCGGCGGCGCCCGCCGCAGCATCGCGGCCTTCGAGCGGTTCCGGATGGCGGGGTCCTAGCGGTTCTCGGCCGCCCTGGCCACCCGTCCGGTGATGTCCTCGAAGGCCTTCTGGAGCTGCCAGCGATAAAGGGCGCCGACGCCGGGCAGGCCGTCGAACTCCGAGCGCCAGCGGACCTCGCTGGCGCCGTCGGCGGCGGAGACGTCGACCTCCGCCCTGTAGTCGCGGAGCGGCAGCCCCGAGAGCAGCTTGTAGGCCATGCGGGTGGGCGGGTCGTACTCGGTGAGCTCCTCCCTCAGGGTCATCGCGAAGCGCCCCAGCCGTCGCACGGCGCCCACTCCGCCGGGCGGCGGCGTGCCCTGGCGCTCGAACTCCGAGCTGTTCCACGGACCCCACTCGGCCCAGCGAGGCACGTCGGCGAGCACCTCCCAGACCTTCTCCGGCGGCGCCTCCGATCGCGACCGGGCCTCGACCTCGTACTTCGCCACGCGTCGATCCTATGCGGGCTCGAACAGCCAACCCGCGAGCACAGCGACCGGCCTGGCCCGCCAGTCGGCGGCGAGCCGCCACAGCTCGGCCTCCGCCTTCGGCCCCGGCAGGTCGCAGACCGCCGCCACCTCCCGCGCCGCCATCCGCCCGAAACGGGCGAGCGCCTCCGGCACGGACGGCGCCGGGTCGGCTTCGGCGCTTGCGCCGGCGGCGAGGGCGGCCTTGCGCCAGTCCTCGTAGGGCGCCGAGCCGAAGACCCACTCCTCGTCGCCGAAGCTGGCTCTCGGCAGCTCGAAGCGCTCGTCGCTGATCGCGCGCGTGGCCTCCAGGTCGGCGCCGAAGGACTCGACAATGGCGTTCGACTCGAGGTCGACGCGAAAGCGCTCGACGTCCAAACCAACCTCTCGGGCCACGCCGACGAGCGCCTCGGCGGAGTCGAGCTTCCGCCGGAAGCAGAGCAGCCCCTCGCGCACGGCGCGCAGGTAGACGCCGTCGGCCGACTGCTCGGCGGCGGCCTTTACCGCCATGCACGCCGGGTAAGTCGAATGGATCGCGCCCTCGAGCCAGAGCCTCGGATCGATCGGCATCCCCGAGCGCTGGGAGATGTCGAGCCATTCCCGGACGCGCGCGCTCGGGTCATCCTCGATCGTGCGGGCGAGCCCGCCCATCACGTAGGTGATCTCTACATCCGCGCCGAACTCCACCATGAGCTTCCGGAGCGCGGGCTCATTGGCGAATGAGACCGCCGATGCCGGATCGGTGTAGTAGCGCATATGAACGGGCATCCGAGCGCGCAAAATAGATGAATGTGATCGGCACCCTCATAAGCCACCGCTTCCGGCTCGAGGAGAAGATCGGTGCCGGCGGGATGTCCACCGTCTACCGCGCTTTCGACCCCACGCTTGAGCGCTGGGTGGCGATCAAGCTGATGCACCGGGACATCTCCACCGACCCGGACCAGCTCGAGCGCTTCAGGCGCGAGGCGCGCGCGGTGGCGAGCCTGAACCACCCGCACATCGTCACGGTCATCGACGCGGGCGAGGACGAGGGTGCGCCGTACATCGTCTTCGAGTACGTCGACGGCGAGACGCTCAAGGATCGGATAAGGAGGATCGGGCGCCTGCCGGTCCCCGAGGCCGTGGCCTACGCGATCGAGATCGGCCGGGCGCTGTCGTGCGCCCACGCCAACCGCCTGGTGCACCGCGACGTCAAGCCGCAGAACGTCCTGATCGATCCCGACGGCAGGGGCAAGGTGACGGACTTCGGCATCGCGCGCTCGATGGAGGCCAAGGGACTCACGGCCACCGGCCGGGTGCTCGGCACCACCGACTACGTGTCGCCGGAGCAGGCCCTCGGCCACCAGGTGACCGAGCAGTCCGACATCTACTCGCTCGGCATCGTCCTCTACGAGATGCTCACCGGGGAGACGCCGTTCGACGCCGACACCCAGGTGGCGGTGGCGATGAAGCACGTTCGCGATCCGTTGCCCGACGTGCAGCGCCGCCGCCCCGAGGTGTCGGCCGCGCTCGCGGCGATCGTCGAGCGGGCGACCGCGAAGGAGACGCGCAACCGCTACCGCACGGTCGACGACATGGTCCACGACCTCGAGCAAGTGCTGGCGATAGAGGCCGCGCGCGCGGGCGAGACCTCCGGCGAGGCCACCGCGGTGCTCCAGGCACTGCCGAGCGACACCGGCGACTACGCGCCGCTTCGGCTTCGGCGGCCGCGACGCGCCCTCGTCATCTCAGCCTGCGCCATCGGCCTGATCGGAGGCGGTATCGCCTACCTGGCCACGCGCACGGAGAAGGGCACCGGCGGCGCGGCGATCCCGCGTGCGAGCGGTCTCAGCGAGGTGAAGCTCGGCAGCGGGGCCGCCAGCGACTACGACCCCGAAGGCGACAACAAGGAGTCCCCGGACGCCCCGCAGTTCGCCATCGACGGCAACAACACGACGAGCTGGGACACCGAGACCTACCGCAACGGCCTCGAGGGCGTACACAAGAAGGGCGTGGGGCTCTACCTGAACGCGGGCTCCCCGATCAGCGCCCGCCGCCTCGACCTGGTCACGGCCACACCCGGCTACGACGTCGTCATCTACGCGGCCAACACCGTGCCCGAGGACATAGGCGGCTGGACCAAGGTCTCGACGCGGGTCAAGGTGAAAGAGACGACCAGGATCCCGCTCGACACCGCCGGCCGGCGCTTCCGCTACTACCTGGTCTGGATCGTGTCGCTGCCGACGGGCAACAAGGCCGACATCCGCGAGCTGAGTTTGAGGCGCTAGGCGGCGCTCGTCGCTAGGCGCGGTAGCGGCGCAAGCGTTCGTGGCGCTCCAGCGCCAGGTCCAGCAGACGGTCGAGCAGCTCCACGTACGGGAGTCCGCTCGCCTCGAACAGCTTCGCGTAGACGCTCGTGCTCGTGAAGCCCGGGATCGTGTTGAGCTCGTTCACGAGCACGCGGTCGGCCTCCACGAAGAAGTCGACCCTCGCCATCCCGGAGCAGTCGACGAGCCGGAAGACCTCGACAGCGAGTTCGCGCACCCGCTCGCGGACCTCCTCCGCGACGGGGGCGGGGACCTCGAGCTCCATCCCGCCCGGCCGGTACTTGGCCTCGTAGTCGTACCAGTCGGCGTTCACCACGATCCGGCCTGGCTGCGACGCCAGCGGCTCGTTGTTCCCGAGCACCGAGCACTCCACCTCGATGCCGCCGGAGAAGGCTTCCACGATCGCGAGCGGGTCGTGCTCGAACGCGGCCGCAAGCGCTTCCGGGAGCTCCTCCGCGCCCGTCACCTTCGAGATGCCCACCGAGGAGCCGAGACGGGCCGGCTTCACGAACAGCGGCAGGCCGAGCCGGTCGAGGGGGGCCAGATCGTCGCCCTCGCGGACGGCCCGGTAGTCCACCTGGGGCAGCCCGGCCCGAGCCATCAGCTCCTTGAAGAGGACCTTGTCCATCGATACCGCCGAGGCCATCACCCCGGCGCCCACATACGGCAGGTCGAGGACCTCGAGCAGTCCCTGGACGGTCCCGTCCTCGCCGTAGGGGCCGTGCAGCACCGGGAATGCGAGGTCGGCCCCGAGGAGGCCTTGTCCGGGCGACAGCGAGACGCCGGAGCCGTCCGAGCTCCACTCCCCGTCGCGGGAGATGCGGACGTCGACCGCCTCGTGACCTGCCTCGGCCAGGCCCGCCCGCACCGCCTTGGCCGAAGCCAGCGAGATTTCGTGCTCGCTCGAGCGACCGCCCGCCAGCACGGCGACCCTCATCAGGGAGTCGGCGGGGCGCCCGCGGGCGGAGGCGACGGCGTGGTGGGTGTGGATTCCTTGAACTTGCCGACGACGATCACCACCGTCGCCCCCTTGTCGACCTCCGCGCCGCCGCCGGGCCGCTGGTCGACCACCTGGCCGTCGTCGCCCTCGTCGGTGACGGTGCGCTCCCTCTTGACCGGCGTGAGTCCCGCGGAGCGCAGCTCGCTGCTGGCTGCGCCGGCCGACATGCCGACGACATCGGGCACGCTCACCTTGGCCTCGGCCTTGGCCTTGGCCTTGGCCTTGGAGACGGTGATGGTCACACGCGTCCCCTTGTCGACGTGACTGCCGCCGCCCGGAGCCTGCGCGAGCACCTCACCCGGCGTCTTGTCCGACTCCTGCTCGTGCACGGTGACCGGGAGGCCCGCGTCGTCGAGCTGCCTCTGGGCGGATTCGCGGTCGAGCCCGACCACGTCGGGGACGGTGACCTTCGACGGGCCCGCGCTGACGAACAGGCGCACGCGCGTGTTACGCGTGACCAGGGTGCCTTCCCTCGGGACGGTGCGAATCGCCAAGCCCTGGCGGACCGTGTCGGAGGGCTCCTCATCGAGGTTCACCTTGAGGTGGACCTTGTTCAGCTCGCGTATCGCCTGGGCCTGCGGCAGCTTCTCGACCGACGGCACGCGCACGTTGCCAGGGCCGTTCGAGACCTCGAGCGTCACGGTCGAGTTCTTGTCGGCCTGGGTGCCGCCGTTCGGGTCCTGGTCGATCACGGTGTCGAGGTCGGCGCTGCTCCTGACCCTCGTCTCCTTGACCTTGAAGCCGTCGCGCTCAAGCCCCGCGCGCGCCTGGACCAGCTGCTTCCCGGTGACCCGTGGGACCTCCACCTTGTCCGCGGCCAGGAGGCCGGAGAGGGCGAGGTAGGCCAGAAGTGCCGCCAGCGCCAGCGTCAACAGGCCGATCATGAACATCGGCCAGCGGCGACGCCTGCGCTCGTCGGGGTGTTCGTCCGGCGGCGCGTCGCCGTCGACCGGCGCGACCAGCGGCGCAGGCGCCGCGCCGTCGATCGGCGCCGGCAGCGGCACCGGCATGAACGCCGTGGTGTCCTGCCCGTTGCCGGCCTCGAGCTGGCCGCGAACCGCCTCGAGCGCCGCGGCGAACTCCTCCGCGCTCTGCCACCGGTGCGCCGGGTCCTTGGCGAGAGCGGCCATCACCACGGCCTCGAGCGCCGGGCTCACGTCGGGGCGGAAGTGGGACAGCGGCGGCGGCGGCTCCGACAGGTGCTTGAGCGCGACCGAGACCGCGCTCTCGCCCTCGAACGGCAAGCGCCCGGCGAGCATCTCGTAGAGCGTCACGCCGATCGAGTAGAGGTCGGACGCCGCCGTGACCGCGTGGCCCTCGGCCTGCTCGGGAGACAGGTACTGGGCCGTGCCCATGATCGACCCGGTCTCCGTCATCTCCGAGGCGCCGGCGCGGGCGATGCCGAAGTCGGTGACCTTGGCGTTGCCGGTCTCGTCGACGATCACGTTGTGGGGCTTGAAGTCCCGATGGATCACGCCGCGGCGGTGGGCGAAGCCGGCGGCGCGGAGGATCTGGATGCCGAGGTCGATCACCGTCTCCTGCGGCAGCGGGGCATCGCTCTGGACGATGTCCTTGAGCGTCCGCCCGGAGAGGTGCTCCATGGCGATGTAGTAGGTGCCCTCGTGCTCGCCCCGATCGAACACGCCGACCACGTTCGGGTGCTGGAGCCCCGCCGCCGAGCTCGCCTCGCGCCGGAAGCGCTCGACGAACTCCTGGTCCTGGGCGAAGCGGCGGTGGAGCACCTTGAGCGCCACCTCGCGGCCCAGGTGCGTGTCCTCAGCGAGGTATACGTCCGCCATGCCGCCCGAGCCGATCCGGCCGACGATCCGGTAGCGGTTGTCGACCAGGGTGGTATCTGCGAGCTCGGTCACTTGAGGAGGCTCTCCAGGACCTGCTTGGCGATCGGCGCCGCAACGGTCCCGCCCTGACCGGACGTGCGCTCCACGGTCGTGGCGATCGCCATGCGCGGATGGTCTAGCGGCGCGAAGGCGATGAACCAGGCCTGGTTGGAGGTCCCGTTGGCGACCTCCGCCGTACCGGTCTTGCCCGCGACCTTGATGCCGGAGAGCGCGGCCGCCGTACCGGTGCCCTCCTCGACCACGCGGCCCATCATCTGCGTCAGCTCACCCGCGGCCTTCTTCGAGATCACCTGGCTCTGAAGGTTCGGCTCGACCCGCCGCTTGACGCGCCCGTCCTTGCGGATGATCCTGTCCACCAGTCGCGGCTTGAACAGCCTCCCTCCGGCGCCGACGGCTGCCGCGACCATCGCCATCTGCAGCGGCGTGACCTGGAGGCGCTCTTGGCCGATCGCGACGCGCCCGATGTCCACGGCGTCGCCCTCGTTGAGGAGCCGGCCTCCGGAGAAGACTCCGCTCGAGTCCATCTGCTGCGGCGGGTAGTCGAGCGGCGGCTTGCGGTTGAACCCGAACCGCTGCATGTACTTGTACATAGTGCTCTTGCCAAGGTTCTGCCCCACCTGCGCCCAGACCGTGTTGACCGAGTTGGTAAGCGCGTCCGTCAGGCTGATCGGCCCGAAGCTCTCGCCGCCGGAGTTGCTCAGGGGCACCCCGCCGATGGTCTTGGGCGACGAGCCGTCCACTACCGAGTTCGGGGTGTACTTGCCCGTGTCGAGCGCCGCCGCCGCGGTCACGACCTTGAAGGTGGAGCCCGGCTGGTAGCGCGCCTGGGTGGCGCGATCCAGAAGCGGCGAGCTCGGCGCGCGGTTGAGCTCGGAGAAGCGATCCGGGATCTGGTTGGGGTTGTAGTCGGGGATCGACGCCATCACGCGGACCTTCCCTGTCTCCGGCTCGATGGCGACGACCGATCCCGCTCGGCCGGCGAGTGCATCGATAGCGGTCTTCTGCCCGTCCGGGTCGAGGTTGGTGACCACGTCCGCGCCCTCGCGCTTGCGGTTCTCGAGCCCGGAGAGGACCTGCTCGAACTCGTCCTCCCGGCCGGCGAGATCGTCGTCGTAGCTCTGCTCGATGCCCGAGCGGCCGCGCTCGATGAACGAGTAGCCCACCGCGTGCGAGAAGAGCGGCCCCGGGGGATAGAAACGCTTGAAGATCCGGTCGTCGCCCCTGCCCTCGGGCCGGCTGCGCGCCAGCACCGTCCTGCCGTCGCTCGCCAGGATGAGGCCGCGCGGGACCTTCTGCGCCTCGATCAGCGGACGGCGGTTGGCCGAGTTGTCCTCGAGGCCCTTGGCGTCGAGCACCGTCCAGTAGGACGTGAACGCCACGAGCACGAAGAACATCAGTCCGACGAGCACGTAGAGCTGTCCGATCTGCCGGTTCAGACGAGGCCTCCGCGACGGCCCCGCTCCTCGCGGGCGTGGTCGGACACGATCAAGAGCAGCGCGAGCAGGACCATGTTGGCCACGATCGAGCTGCCCCCGTAGGACACGAACGGCAGCGTCACGCCGGTGAGCGGGATCACGCGGGTGACGCCGCCGACTATCACGAACACCTGGAGCGCCAGCACGGAGGTCAAGCCGGCGGCGAGGAGCTTGGAGAAGCCGTCGTTGGCGAGCATGGCCGTCTTGAACCCGCGGGCGGCGAAGAGCAGGTAGACGATGATGAGCGCGCCGGCGCCGAACAGCCCGAGCTCGTTCGTGATCACCGCGTAGATCAGGTCGGTGTGCGGCGCGGGGAGGATCGTGCCTCCGCCGGGGACGTCGAGCAGCGCCTGGCCGAAGCCGCGCCCGAAAAGCCCACCGTCCGCCTGCGCGAACAGCCCCTGGGCGATCTGGTAGCCCTGGCAGTTGACGAACTCGGTGGTCTGGCCGGTGCTGGGGCAGTGGACGCGCTCGCTCGAGAAGGTGTCGAGCCAGGTGAGCACGCGGCTGTGAACGTGGGAGAGGTGGCTGGCGAAGTAGACGGAACCGGCCACGAACAGCGACGCCCCGACGCCGATCAGCGGCAGCCTGGCGGTGGCGAGGTAGAGGAGCGCGAGGAAGGCCCCGAAGAACATCAGCGAGCTGCCGAGGTCGCGGATGAAGATCAGCATCAGCATCGACAGTCCCCAGATCAGGAGCAGGGGCCCGAAGTGCTTGAGCGACGGTCGCTCGCGGACGATCGCGACCAGCGAGAGCAGGAAGACGACGATCGAGAGCGCGACCAGGAGGCCGGGCTGGAACAGGCGAATCAGGAGCAGGGCGACCACCGCCGCGACGCCGTACTGGACGACCTGGCTCTGAAGCGACGGCGGCCGCAGCCGCGGCCGCACGAGGACGTCGCCCGCCTCGCGCAGGTAGCTCGCGAGGAAGACGATGATGCCGAGCTTGGCGAATTCGGCCGGCTGGAATTGAATCGGGCCGAGCTTGATCGCGAGGAAGGCGCCGTTGACCTGCGCGCCGATCCCCGGGAAGCGCGGCAGCATCAGCAGCAGGATGCTGGCCGCGGCGATCGTGTAGCGGTAGCGCTCGAGCGCGTGGTGGTCGCGGAGGAAGACCATCGTGGCGCCGAAGAAGGCCAGGCCGACCACGAACCACTGCGCCTGCTCACGCGCGAGCTCCGGGTCGATCCGGTAGATCTCGACGAGACCCACCGCGGCGAGCAGCGCGGCGAGCGGGAAGAGGTAGGGGTCGGCGTCGGGAAGCCGGGCGCGGATGAAGAGATGGCCGAGCACGCACAGCCCGAGGAAGAAGGCGCCGTAGGTGAGGGTCGCGTTGCTCACGTCGCTCGTGGTCTCGGTCGTGAGCACCGCCGCGAAGCCGGCGCAGATGAGCAGGGAGACCGGGATCAGGCCGAAGAGCTCGCGCAGCCTGGCTGACATCAAGACGGACCGGGGTCCAGCTGACCTCGCTCGAGCTGGCGTACGAGGTCGGATGCGTCGTTCTCGCTGCGCAGCTCGTGGTCGAGGACCCGCTTGCGGCGTCCGCTCGGGATCGCGTTGGCGGGCACGCCGCTCGCGTACTGCTCCGAGTAGAGCTTGACGCCGAGCGGCAGGTCGTAAGGGACGCCCCGGTAGAGCGTCACGAGCCCCGCGTTGTTGGTCCCGACGAAGTACGCCTGGCGGCTGGCGAAGTAGAGGCCGACCACGATCGCGGCGACGAGCGCGACCGCCACCACCGCTCCAACGATCCGGCGTACGGGATGTCGCCGGGACGGGCGCGGGGCGGCCTCGCGCGGACGCGGCGCTCGGCGCTTGCGCGTGGTCCGGCTCTTGGTGGCCTCGGGAGGGGCGGAGACCTCGGTGGGCGGCGGCGTCGCTTCGCGCACCTTCGTCGCACTCACCTGCCCGACGAGGGTCTCGTCCGGGGGCGGCTCGTCGCCAGCGTCTCCGTCGCCACCGTCTCCGGCGCCGCCGCTGCCGTCCTCGCCGAGCCTGAACATCACGACCGTGATGTTGTCCTTCCCCCCGCTCTGGTTCGCCGCCCTGATCAGCGCGTCGGCCGCCTCCTCGAGCGTCTCGTTGCTGCGTAGGATCGACGACAGCTCCTCGTCGGAGATCATCCCCGTGAGCCCATCCGAGCAGAGGACGTAGACGTCGCCGGGCTTGCCGGCGATCGTGTAGGTGTCTACCTCGACCTCGGGCTCGGGGCCGAGGGCGCGCGTGATGATCGACCGCTGCGGGTGGTGCTCGGCCGCCTCGGCCGTGATCTGCCCGGTGCGCTCCAGCTCGGCGACGAGCGAGTGGTCGTTCGTCAGCTGCTCGAGCTCATCGTCGCGGAGTCGGTAGCAGCGGCTGTCGCCGACGTGGCCGAGGCTCACCTCGTCCCCGACCACCATCGCGGCGGTGAGCGTCGTTCCCATGCCGCGGCGCGACTCGTCGGCCGCGGCGAGGTCGTAGATCCGCCTGTTCGCCGAGCGAGCGATCGACTCGAGGCGCCGCTCCGGCGGCATCTCGTCCCGCGGCTCCTTGTCGAACTCCTCGGTCGCGATCTGGGACGCCACCTCACCGGCGCGGGCGCCGCCCATCCCGTCGGCCACGACGAAGAACGGCGGGTCGAGCAGCAGCGAGTCCTCGTTCGAGGTGCGCTGGCGGCCGACGTCGCTCTTCCCCACGTGCTCGACGATCTTCAATGCCATGGCTAGGGCGTCATTCCTGGTAGCGGTACTCGCTGTCGCCGATGCGGATCAGATCAGAGCCGTTCAAACGCTCCACCGACTGCACCTGCCTGCCGTTGAGGTAGGTGCCGTTCGTTGACCCCATGTCCTCGATATACATGAAGTCTCCTCGCGGAAATATTCGCGCGTGCGCGGACGACGCGAAGGGATCCTCCACGAGGATGTCCGCGCCGTCGCCGCGGCCGAGCGTCGCTCCGGACCCTACGTCGAAGGCGGCGCCGGGCTGGTGGCCGAGCGCCGCGACCACCTCGAGGCGCGGGTGCGTGGACCCTCGGCCGTCCGAGGCCGGCGACTCGCGCCGGCGAGGCCCTGCGGCGACCTCCTCCAGCGGCGAGCCGCCCTCGTAACGCCCGAGATCTCGCCGGGCACTGCGGGCGACCCATAGTAGGAAGAGGTAGAGCACGGCGAGAAAGCCGAACTTCAGTGCAACCGCAAGCGGCTCGTCCAGTGCAACGCTAGTCAAGCTCGAAGGTCAGTTCGGTCAATCCGAGCGTTATCCGGTCCCCGGGCTCGAGCTGCGCCCGGTCCACCCGGCGCCCGTTCACCTTGATGCCGTTCGTGGAGCCGAGGTCGGCGATCACCCATCGGTTGCCGTCCCGGCGGAGCTCCGCGTGCTGCCGCGAGACGTTGGGGTCGGCGAGCATCACCTCGCAGTCGCGGCTGCGGCCGATGGTCAGCTGCTCGCCGGAGAGCACGCTGCGCCGGCCCTCCCCGACCAGGAGTGCGCGACCGCCGTCTTGCGGCGCATCCAGAACGCGCGCCTCGCGGTCAGGCGAGTAGACCATCGTGTGGCCGAAATCGCCCGCCGAGGGAGCGACCTCCTGGGCTCCGCGGTCTGCCTCCTCCTCCAGCAGCTGCGCCTGGATCCCGAACTCGCCGATGTCCAGGCGGTCGTCGGTCATCAGCTCGATCTGCGGACGGCTCGTCAGCGCCAGGCCCTCTTGGCGGGCGTGCTCGAGGAGGTAGTCGGAGAGCTCCTTACGCAGCGCCGACTCGTAGTTCGCGAACTGCTCCCTGTCCTCCGTCGAGAGGAAGACGCGGTAGTGGTTGGGCACGTACACGCGCGAGACGGAGACCTGCTGGTTCTCCTCCATCTCCTTGGCGAGCTTGTGCGCCAGCTCGACCGGCTGGACGCTCGACTTGAAGGCGCGGCCGAAGGCGCCCTCGACCAGTCCTCCCAGCTTGGCCTCGAGGTTGCGGAGCATGCTCATGGGAACCACTCAGGGTATCCCGCGACCGGCGGTCGCGGGCTCCCCGGCGCCGACGAGAGAGTCCGGCGCGGCCGTCACGGCCGCGAACACCACCAGGGCTGCGGCGATCGGGCCGACAGGGCCGCCCCGCGGCTGGTCGAGGACCGTCACCGGGGCCAGCAGGTCGCCGAGCGCCGCCTGGGCGGTCACGAGGGCGGCCGCCCAAGGCCCCGCGGCCAGGAGATCGAGCCCGACGAAGCGGCCGCGGATCACGAATGGCAGGACGGCGGCGAACGCTGCCCATACGACGGCCGGGGCCAGAGCGGGCGACGATACGAGCGGGCCAAGGGAGTGGGAGGCCGCCGCCGCCACGGAGTCCTGCCAGAGGTCGTGCGGGAGGACGCCGTCCGGGACGCCGAACAGCAGGGAGGTGCCCGTGAGCGCCTCGGCGGCAGCAAGCCAGAGGAACCCTGCCGCCGCGAGGCCGGCACGCTGCCAGGGCCCCCGCGCGAAGGCGGCGACCCCCACGAAGGCCGGCGCCAGCCCGATCGTCCCGAGAAGCGGAGCCAGGGCCGGGAGCGACCAGAGCCGGCCGGCGCGCGGAAGCATCAGCGGCACGGGCACCAGCGCGGCGAAGAGGAGCAGGGCCGTACCGGCCCGGCCGGCGTCGGGGGAGGCGAGCCAGCCGCAGACCCCCAGGCCCGCCGCGATCCAGCCCGCGCGCGGGAACACCACGGTGAGGACCGCCGCGGCCGCCGCGGCCGCCGCTGCGGACACCGGCGGTCTCGGACCCACGGCGAGGAGAGCGGCGAGGACCAACGCCCCGAGTCCGGCCCCCGCAACCACGCGCGCCAGCCAGTCGCCACCGCGCGGAAGGAGCAGCCGGCCGGCCGAGGGAAGCCCGACGCGCTCCAGTGTCTCGGGCTCCACGAGGCCGCCCTCGGGGGAGAGCTCGGGCTCGGAGGCCCGCAACTCGTGCGCCAGCTCCCGCGTGGAGGGCCGGAGCGCGGGGTCGGCCTCGAGGGCGTCGTCGATCGCGTCACAGAGGTCGGGCGGGAGATCCCGGCGGCGCTCCCCCAGCGCGGGCACCGGCCGGCCGATCCGCTTGGCGGTGGCCGCCGGCCCCCGGCCGCGAACCGGGTTCGTACAGGTCCACGCCTCATACAGCGTCAGGGCGAGGGAGTAGGCGTCGCTCGCGGGGGTCGTCTCGCGCCCCTCCGCCTGCTCCGGGGCCATGTACTCGAGCGTGCCGACCACGTCGCCGGTGCGTGTCACGCGCTCGGCGCTGGCCACGTGCGCGACCCCGAAGTCGGTGATCTTTGCGAAGCCGTCCCCGGCGGCCGGCTCGGCCACGACCATCACGTTCTGGGGCTTCACGTCGCGGTGGATCACCCCCCGCGCGTGCGCATGCGTGAGCGCCTCGCACAGGGCGATCCCGATCCGCGCCACGTCCCGG
>Ga0126312_10001434_pt1 | contig 15626 bp, 13 predicted proteins | sample Plot104A_FD_92537 | JGI IMG/M metagenome (GOLD analysis project Ga0126312, IMG submission 92537) | Serpentine soil microbial communities from UC McLaughlin Reserve, CA, USA - Plot104A | ecosystem: Environmental > Terrestrial > Soil > Grasslands | place: USA: UC McLaughlin Reserve, Lake County... | reverse complement strand
TCCAGACGGGCGCCACGCACGGCATGCAGACGATGGACGCCGCGCTCGCCGACCTCGTGCGCCGAAACGTCATCACGCGCGAGCTGGCCGAGGCCCGCTCCTCCTCGCCGGAGGAGCTGCGCCGCCTGATGGGCACGGTGAGGGCGGCCTAGGCGATGGGCCTCTTCGCCTTCAAGGCCCTCGACCTCGCCGGCGTATCCACCGCCGGCGAGATCGACGCCGAGACGAAGCAGGCCGTCGCCGCGCAGCTGCGCGGCAAGGGCCTGATCGTCCTCGACATCGAGGAGCGGAAGCCCGCGAGCGCGGGCGACATCCTCGCCCGCTTCAAGCGCGTCAAGGCCGACGATCTCGTGATCGCCACGCGGCAGCTGTCCACGATGGTGTCCTCCGGCATGTCGTTGCTGCGCGCCCTCTACGTCATCGAGGAGCAGACCGAGAGCGACATGCTCCGCGAGGCGTTCGTGGAGGTCCGCAAGGACGTCGAGGCCGGACTGGCGCTCTCCGACGCGCTCGCCAAGCACCCCGACGTCTTCAACGAGCTCTACGTGGCGATGGTGGCCGCCGGCGAGACCGGCGGCATCCTCGAGTCCACGCTGCAGCGCGTGGCGACCCAGCTAGAGAAGGACGCCGCGCTGCGTCGCCAGGTGCGCGCCGCGATGGTCTATCCGGCGCTGATCATCTCGTTCGCCTTCGTCGTGCTGCTGGCGCTCATCACCTTCCTCGTGCCGGTATTCGAGAAGGTGTTTAAGGACTTCGGCGGCGAGCTGCCCGCGATCACGAAGTTCACGGTGGGCATGTCCCACCTCGTGACCGGGCGTTGGTACCTGCTGATCGCCGGCACGGCCGCGATGGTCTTCGCCTTCCGCCGCTGGAAGCGCTCCGAGCGGGGGCGCGTGCAATGGGATCGCCTGAAGCTCAAGTTCCCGATGAAGATCGGCGGCATCGTCCAGAAGGTCGCGCTGGCGCGCTTCTCGCGCACCTTCTCCGGGCTCGTGTCGGCGGGCGTCCCGATGCTCGAGGCCATCGACATCACCGGGAAGACCTCCGGCAACCGCGTGGTCGAGCTGGCCATGGAGGAGGTGCGCGTATCGGTGCAGAAGGGCGGCACGATCTCCCGGCCGATGCGCGACTCCCCGGAGGCGTTCCCGACCATGGTCGTCCAGATGGTGGGGGTGGGCGAGGAGACGGGCGCGCTCGAGGCGATGCTCTCGAAGATCGCCGACTTCTACGAGGAGCAGGTGGAGGCCGCCATCAAGGCGCTCACCTCGATCCTCGAGCCGGTGATGATCATCCTCGTCGGCTCGATCGTCGGCTTCATCGTGATCTCGATGTACATGCCGATGTTCCGGGTCTACGACCAGATCAAGTAGCCGGCGCCCGCCACGGGGGCCCCAGCCCGGCGCGCGATTTGCCGGTCTCGCGAGCCCGGAGGACGGTGTAATTCCGCGCACCGTCGTGTCGAGGGGTCGCATATCGACCCCCTATGCGGACGCCGCCGCCCGAACGCCGGGCGCGATCCGGGCGCCGCCGCCCGAGCCGCCGGGCGCGATCCGGCGGCGCCGCCCTCAAGTTGTTCGAGCAGGAGGCCGACTCACTCTTGTGAGCGAGCCCGACGACGGCAGCCACCCGAGAATGCAGAACCACTCAGATCCCGGCGGCGATCCAGCGGTCCCGAGCGAGAGCTCAGGGGCGGCCTCGAGCGAGGGCTCGGGAGCGGCGCCGAGGGAAGGCTCGGGAGCGGCCTCGAGCGACGGCCCGGGCGCGGCGCCGAGCGACGGCCCGGGGGCGGCGCCGAGCGAGGGCTCGGGAGCGGCGCCGAGCGAGGGCCCGGGGGCGGCCCACGCGGGCTCGAACGGCTCGGGCGAGCTGGCCAGCCGACTCGAGCCCGTCGACGAGGCCTTGGAGCACATCCTGCTCCAGCTCGTGCATTCGGACTTCCTGCTGACGGATCCCAACGGCCACGTGACCCGCTGGGGGGACCGGGCCAAGCTCCTGTTCGGCTGGGCGCCCGAGAAGATGGTCGGCGCCTCGGTGTTCGGGACGATCCTCGACGCCGAGGAGGGTGACGCCGACGAGAAACCCCAGCTCCCCGTTCACGAGTGGCGCTCCTTCCTGGAGGAGCGTGCGGTGGAGCCCCCGCCCACCCGCTTCACGGCCACGGGCCGGCACCGCGAGGGGCAGAACTTCCCGCTCGAGCTGTCCTTTCTCCCGGTCCGGCTGAGCGAGGGCTCCGATTTCAGCCTCTTCGTGCGGGATCTCGCCTCCGACCTCGGCGAGGGAGCGAAGCTGGCGCGGCTGAGGCGTGAGCACCAGGGCGTGCTGGCCTCGATCACGGCCTGCCTCTCGCACGGCGCGCGGCTCGAGCCCGAGGAGCGGCTCGCCGGTGTGCTCGTCGCGTTCCGGGCGAAGGGGGCTACCCCTTGGGTGCAGGCCGCCCTGCGGGAGACCGACGACGCCGCAGACGCGCTCGCGGGCGGCGCCGTGACCGAGGCCGCCGAGCGGCTCTCGCAGGCGCTTGCCGAGGCCCGCCGCGCCGAGCAGGAGGCCGAGGAGGCTCGCAAGGAGACCGAGGTCGTCCGGGAGGAGCTCGCCGAGACCTCAGCCAGGGCCGACGAGCTCGAGACGCGCACGACCGACCTTGAGCAGCAGCTGACGGGCGCGCGCAGCGAGGCGGCGGAGGCGCGGGAGCGCGCGGATCGCGCCGTCACCGAGGCACAGGGCGCCCGCTCCGAGGTCGAGGCGGGGCTCCGCCGCCTGCGAGAGCTGGAGCAGGAGGCGAACTCCCTCGGCGACCGACTCGACGGGGCCGGAGAGGACGCGGGAGCGCTGTCCGACCGGCTCGCGCGCGTGGAGCGCGAGATTCACGCGGAGGAAGGCCGCCTGCGCGAGCTCGAGGCCGAGTCCGCGGGCGAGCGTGAGCGCGTAAGCCGGCTGGAGGCGGGTGAGGACGACCGCGGCGGCCAGCTCGCGGAGCTCGTTCGCGGCCTGGCAGACAAGCACGAGCGCCTCGAGGAGCTCGAGCGCCGTGACGCTGCCGACCGCGAGCGGCTAGGGGCGCTCGAGAGCGGCGCCGGCGAGCTCCGAGAGGTGCTGGGGCGCCTCGAGGGACTCGAGAGCGCGGCAGGCGAGATCGCGCGGCTCAGGAGCGAAGTCGAGGGCGTACGCGAGGTCGAGGCGAGCCTGTCGGAGCTCCGAGAGGGCTCCGATCGCGTCGCGCGCCTAGAGGAGAGCGCGGCGGGGCTTCGGCGGGACGTGGACCGCGTGGCCACGCTCGAGGCGGCGATCGCAGAGCTTCGATCGCGCGAGGGGGAGTCGCCGGCGGCGCCGCGCCAGGCGGGAGCGCCCGGATCCGGTGAGGAGCCCGGCGCCGCGGCACATCGTGTCGAGGCCCTCGCCAAGGCGCTGGAGGAGGCGCGGGCGCGCATCGAGGAGCTCGAGGCCGGCAGCGCCGAAGCGGCCGAGGCCGCGGACAGGACGCGAGCGGAGGCCGCGGCCGCGCGGACGGACGCGGCGTTCGCCGGGGACGAGGCACGCAAGGCGAGCGAGGCGGCGCGTGCGTCGGCGGACGCCGCCCTGGAGCAGCTCGCCTCCGCGCAGGAGGAGGCGACCGCCGCCGCCACCGTGGCCCGCGCGGCCGCCGCGGAGATCGCCGCCGTGCGGACGGAGGCGGCCGCCGCGGCCCGGCAGGCCTCGGAGACCGGAGAGGGGGCCCGGAGGCTGGCCGAAGCCGCCGCGAGGAACGCGGCCGACGGGCGCGAGGCCGGGCGCCGAGGGCGGGAGGAGGCCGAGGCCGCCGTGGAGGCGAGCAGGGCCGCGCAGCGTGCGCTCGAGGCGGGCCGCGCCGAGAGCGAGCGATCGGCCGCGGAGCTCGGCCAGGCGCGCGAGAGCGTCGAGCGCTCGAGCGCGGAGCTGCTCGAGATGCAGGCCGACGTCGGGCGGCTGATCCAGGAGGCGAAGGCCTGGCGAGCGGAGCTCGACGACGTGAGGGAGGAGGCCGAGGCCGCCTCGAAGGCCGCCGCCGACGCGCGCCGAGGGGCCGACGAGTGGGCCAGGCGGCTGACCGAGAAGCTCTCCCCTGATGCGCCGCTGCCGCGTCCCCCGAGGCCGAGGTCGATCCCCAAGCGGCCGGCGCCGGAGCCGCCGCGAGCCCCGCGCGGGCCGCGCGAGGGCTTCGACGACGCGACGGAGCCCAGAGCAGTCATCGGACTCGACGGGCAGTTCCGGGAGCTAAATCCGCGCTTCTGCGAGCTCGTGGGACACGAGGAGCGGGACTTCGTGTCGGCACGGTGGCCGTCACCGCTCTCCGATGAGCAGAGCCGGGCCTCACAGCGGCGACTCCTGCGGGCCCTGGCCGCGGGCGAGGCGGAGAGTGGGCACCTCGAGAGCGCGTACCTGCACAGCGAGGGCCTGCTCGTCGCTGTGGGTGGCGAGGTCTCGCTGGTCCGCGGCGAGGACGGGGAGCCGCAGAGCCTGCTGCTCGTTTGCGCCCCGGCCGAGACGCCGGCGACCGCTACCTGACCGCGAGCGTCCCGACCCGCCGTGGCTCGTTCTCGCCCGCCGGGGTGAAGAGCACGGGATAGCGGCCGCGAGCGTCCACGTGCACCGGGAAGGAGGCCGGCGTAAGAGGCTCCGCCGCCGCCACCAGGCCGAGCCCATCGAGGCTCACCTGCCCCGCCTGGTCCACGCTGACCGTCACCGTGGCCGCCCGGCCGCGAGAAAGGACGCGAGTCCGGGGCGGACCACCGGCGGAGAAGGTCAGCCCCCGCTCGCCCGGCGCGGATTCGGCCCGCTCCTGGGGCGCGGCGGGCGCGCTCCGCTCGGGCGGAGGCTCCGACCGGTCCCGCGGCCGGCTGAGGGAGGCGGTCAGGGCCGCCAGGCCTAGGACGATCGCGAACAGCAGGAGGGCGCGGCGGAGGTGCACTCGCTCGCGATGCTAGCCAGCGGGCGAGTGGACGGATAATCGAGCGGTTTGCGGGCGGATTGCTAAAGGAAGCCCCGGCGGGAGTCGATGACGTGGGCAAGCCAGGGCCAGGTGTCTAAAGGCAAACCCGCCGCGAGGCGGGGACGCAAAGCTCCGGGGCTCCCACGGGAGCCGGCCGAGCTACCACCGGGACTAGCAGAGCACACCGAGGGCAGCGACCGCGGCGACTGGCGAAGCAAACCCAAACCAGTCACCTCAACAAGGAGGGGGACACATGCTGCGGAAGCTCCGCGAGCGTATTCACAGCGAGGAGAAGGGCTTCACCCTTATCGAGCTCCTCGTGGTCATCCTGATCATCGGCATCCTGGCGGCGATCGCGCTGCCGGCGTTCCTTGGTCAGCGCCAGAAGGGCCAGGACGCGAGCGCCAAGTCGGACGCCCGTAACCTGGTCTCGCACGTCGAGTCGTTCTACGCGAACGAGCAGACCTACACGGGCGCGCTCGCCAGCAACGACGTGACCAAGAGCGGCCTTGACCTCGGCGGCGGCAAGGGCCAGGTGACCATCACGGCCCCAAGCGACAACGGCTACACCGTCGTCGCGAAGTCGCAGTCGGGCAACACGTTCACGATCAAGAAGGACCTGACGGCGACGCCGATCACCACGCGTACGTGCGTCACCCAGGGCGACGGCGCTTGTCCGTCCAGCGGTAACTGGTAGCCAGCGGCATTCGCTGACCATTCAGGGCCAGCGCCATTCGCTGACCACTCAGGGGGCGGGCCTTCGGGCCCGCCCTCTTCTTTTCGACAGGTGTCCGACTCCGATGCGAGCGCTAAATGCGGTCCACGTCCCGACCGATGTGGTGAGCATGCCCTCCGGGGGAATCTGGAAGGACGAGCGGGGCTTCACGCTGGTCGAGCTGCTCGTGACCATGGTCATCCTGGTGGTTGGGCTGGGGGCCGCCCTCGCGATGATCGACACGGCGAACCACACGACGGTGGTCACCAAGGAGCGGGAGGCGGCGACCTCTCTCATCCGTGAGGTGCTCGAGGACGCCCGATCGGTGCCGGACACAAAGCAGAACTCGAGCGATCTCGTCCCCGCGCTCCAGGCCTTCCCGGGCCTGGCGAGCACGTCGGGTGGCGCCTGGACGGTGGTGCGCCGCAACCAGACGTACACGCTGACCGCGACGGTGTGCTCGGTGGACGATCCCAAGGATGGCTACGGCAGCCATGCGGGCGGCGGCTTCTGCGTCGGGTCGACCGGCAGCGACGACACCAACCCCGACGACTACAAGCGCGTCGCGGTCACCGCCGAGTGGACCAGGTTCGGCGTCAAGCGCAGCGCGACCCAGGCGGGAATCCTCGGTCACGAGTCGGGCAGCAACGGCCTCGACCTCGAGTTCATCAAGTATCCCGGCGGGAGCTCCGAGGTCACCACCCACGACAGCAGTCTTCTCTTCAGGGTCCAGACCACCGAGGTCGCGTCGGAGATCCAGTTCGCGGTGGGAGGCGTGGTCAAGTACACCGCCACGCCGTCCACCATCACCGCGGACTTCAACTGGGACGTGGGGAGCGACATCACCCAGCCGGGCTACGTGTACGACGGGACGTACGTGATCAGCGCGACCGCCCTCGATTCGAAGGGCCGGCCCGGGCCGACGCGCTCCGTCACGGTCAAGCTCAACAGGGACCTGCCCATAGCCGTGTCCCCCTCGCCCCCCTTCGGTGGCTGGAACGCTCGGCTGGGCATCGTGGAGATCGAGTGGACCCGCAACCCCGAGCCGGACGTCATGGGCTATCGGGTCTGGCGGGAGCGCAGCAACTCCGGCAACAAGAAGCTCGTCTGCGAGTACCTCAACCAGCCGACCGCTTCGGGCTGCATGGACACCGCGCCGAAGAACCAGACGGTCGACTACGCCGTCCTGGCGCTGGACCTCTTCCCGGGATCGTTGAGCCCCCGCGAGGGCAACGTCCTGGCACCGCTCAATGTCTCGAAGACGACCAAGCAGCCTGCGGCGCCGACCTCGCTCGCCGCGGGCACCTCGGGTGGCGACGTGGTCCTGAGCTGGACCGCGTCGCCGGCTCCCACCTACCCGTCGTCCAACTTCCCCCCCCAGGGCATCCGCTTCTACCGCGTCTACCGAAGCGGCACGAGCGTCTCGAACCGCGTCGGCGTGAGCACGAGCACGAGCTTCACGGACCCCGGCGCCGCAGGGAAGGGCTACAACTACTACGTCACGGCGGTGGACAAGGACTACTCCGAGTCCCCGCTCGCTGGGCCGGTGCCGTGACCAGGCTCGCCGAAAACCGCGGGCACACGCTGATCGAGCTCCTGGTCACGATGTCGCTGCTCTCGGTGGTCCTCGGCGCGGTCACTGCCGCCTTCGTGGCGTTCAGCAAGAACGAGCGCGTCAACGAGCAGCAGAACGAGTCTCAGGACGAGGCGCGAAGCGGCATGGACCTCATCTCGCGGCAGCTCCGCAACCTCGCGAGCCCCAAGGACAACGACCCGGCCGCCATCGACTACGCGAGCGACTACGACCTCGTGTTCCGGACGGTCGATGCGAAGAAGGCGAGCGGGAGCCAGAACGATCGCAACGTCAAGCGCGTGCGCTATTGCCTGTCGACACCAAGTAATGGCAGCGAGGTCCTGTGGGCGCAGCAGCAGACCTGGACGACCAAGGATCCGCCGGACACGTACCCGTCCACGAGCAGCTGTCCCAGCAGCGACTGGGGGAACCAGACCGAGGTGGCCCAGTACGTGGTGAACCGGGAGGCGGACCGCCCGCTGTTCAGCTTCCGCCCGTCCGCGTCGCCGACCGACGCCATCTATGCGATCGAGACCGAGCTGTCCGTCGACACGACCGGGGGCAAGGGCACCCACACGCCGACGAAGCTGGCGTCGGGGGTCTTCCTGAGAAACCAGAACCGGGCTCCCGTCTCGTCCTGCACGGCCGTCTACACGGGTCTCGGCCGCCAGGTCCTCCTCAACGGGTCGGCCTCCACCGACCCGGAGGGACGAAGCATCCGCCAGTACGAATGGCTCTACAACGGCAGCGTGATCGGCACGGGAGCCTTCTACATCTGGGACGCGCCCTCGTCGGGGACCTACGTGCTGCGCCTTCGCACGACGGATTACGGCGGACTCCCCGGCGAGGCCGACTGCGCGCAATCGGTGGTGGTCCCATGATCGGAAGGGTCCGCTCAGAGCGAGGCACCGCGATCATCACCGCGATCGCCCTGATGACGATCATGGTCGGCGTGGCCCTCGGGGTCTTCGCCTTCGTGGATGGCCAGCAGACGCAGGCGCAGAACGAGCGCCACCGGGAGTCGTCCTTCAACTTCAGCGAGGCCGCCCTGAACACGCAGGCGTTCATCCTCTCGCGGCAGTGGCCCGGCTCCAGCGGCGGCGCGTACCCGGCGTACTGCGACCAGAGCTCGGCTCCGCTGGCGTACTGCCCGCAGCCTGCCCAGCTTGCCGCCTCCTATGCCACCAAGGACTACGCGAGCGCGACGCAGTGGCGAACGGAGGTACGGGACGACGTCTCCGGGCGGTTCTACGACGACGCGGTGCAGAACAGCTCGTACCTATATGACCAGAACAACAACAAGCGCCTCTGGCTGCGCGCCGACGCCTGGGTCCGGAGCAAGCACCTCGCCATCGTCGCCCTCATTCAGATCGAGGAGAAGGCGGAGGTGTTCCCTCAGCGCGCGATCATCGCGGGCAGGTTCCTCCTGACCCCGAACGGCAACCACACGTATGTGGCGACCAATCCCGACCCGACGCAGAACCACCCCGTCACGGTCAGGTGCAACCCGCCCGTCACGCCCGATCAGAAGGATCCCTGCATGGGCTTCACTCCCGACACCGCCCGCCCGCAGATCGATCCGCCGGGGAACGGCCCGGGCTACGTCGGGAACGAGTACCAGAACGCGGACGCGCTGTCGGACGTCATCAAGGACCGGCTGAAGCAGCGCGCGATCGCGGACGGCACCTACTTCACGAGCTGTCCGAGCGACGCCCAACTCACGGGCAAGGTCGTGTGGGTGGCGAATTGCACGGCGCCGGCGCCCTACCAGGGGACGCCCGACTGGAACTCGTCCAGCAGCCCCGGGGTCGTGGTCTGGGAGGACGGCAACATCACGCTCGACGGGAACGGGACCTTCTGGGGGATCGTCTACAACCTCAACAACTCGAACTCCTCCGGGAGCTGCGTGACGCTGCGCGGCGGGGTGACCGTGCAGGGCGGCGTGTTCGCCGACGGGTCGTGCGCGGTGGACGTGGGCTCGAACAAGGTGAACATCAACTACTGGGGCGACGCCTTCACCTCCATCAGCTCGTACGGCACCGCGGGCGTCGTCCAGAACTCGTGGCGGCAGCTGAACGGCTAGTCGTCGGTCCCCGGTCGCTCAAGGCTCTCGGCGAGGAGCCGACATAGGAGACGTGGTCGCTCTAGCTGGCCTGACCGGCGCCGTCGCGGGCAGCTTCCTGAACGTGCTGATCCACCGACTGCCGCGCGGCGAGTCGCTCGTACGCCCGCGGTCGCGCTGCCCGGGCTGCATGGCGCCGATCGCGCCGTACGACAACGTACCGGTCCTGTCGTGGCTGCTACTGCGCGGGCGCTGTCGCGGATGCGGCCGGGGCATCTCCGCGAGGTACCCGGCGGTCGAGCTGCTCACCGCCGTCACCTTCCTCGCCGTGGTGCTCGCGCGCGGTCCGAGCGCCGAGCTTGCGGTGGAGCTTCCGTTTGCCGCGATGCTGATCGCCGTAGCCGCCATCGACCTCCAGCACCGCATCGTGCCGAACCGGATCGTCGGCCCGGCGGCCCTCTACGGGGTGGCGGCCAGCGCGGTCGTGCGGACCTCCGAGCTGCCCGAGCTTCTCATCGCCGGGGCGGCCGCGTTCACGTTCCTGCTCCTCGCCGCGCTCGTCTACCCGGCCGGCATGGGCATGGGCGACGTCAAGCTCGCCGGCGTGATGGGGCTGTACCTCGGCGTGTCGGTCGTGCCGGCTCTGCTCGCGGCGTTCCTCGCCGGGAGCGTGGTCGGCGTGGCGCTGATCGCCCGGCACGGCGGCGCCGCGCGCAAGCGCGGCATCCCCTTCGCTCCGTTCCTGGCGCTCGGCGGGATCGTCGCTCTGCTCGCTGGCCCGGAGCTGGTCGACCTCTACGCCGCCCGCTTCCTGTCCTGACGTCCGTCCACCGGTCGTCAGTCCCGAGTCAAGGGATCGGGTCGACGACCGATACCTGACCTACCTTGGCCCTCCGTCTCTCCACCACCAAGCCTCGCGGAACCGTGGGACTCGATATCGACGGCCGCTTCCTCGCCGCCGCGCAGGCCGGCTCCGGGCGGCTGGAGCGCGTGGTCAGCGCAGAGCTTCCCGAGGGCACCGTCCACGATGGCGAGGTCGTCCACGCGGACGGCCTGTCCCGGGCGCTCCGCTCCTTCTTCAAGCACAACGACCTTCCCCGGAACGTGCGGCTCGGGATCGCCAACCAGCAGATCGTGGTCCGGCAGATCGAGCTTCCCCAGATCGACAACGAGGCCGAGCGTACGGCGGCGGTTCGCTTTCAGGCCGCGGAAGCGATCGCCATGCCGCTGGACGATGCGGTGCTCGACCACCAGATCGTCAGCCGCGAGCCGGACGCCGACGGCAACGCGCGCATGCAGATCGTGATCGTGGCGGCCCGTCGGGGCATGGTGGAGCGCCTCGTCGAGGCGGCCAAGGGGGCCGGTCTCAAGCCCGTGAGCGTCGACCTCGACGCCTTCGCGCTCGTGCGCGCGCTGGCACGGCACGACGCGACCAACCAGGAGGCCCACGTCTTCTGCCACCTCGGCGGCGTCACCAACCTTGCGATCGCCATCGGCGACCTGTGCCTCTTCACCCGGCCGCTGTCGGCGGCCTGGGACGGCGAGGGCGCCGCCAGCGTGATCGCCGACGAGATCCGGCTCTCGCTCGACTACTACATGACCCAGCCGGGCGCCCGCGCGGTGAGCGACGTCGTCCTCTCCGGCCCGGGCTCCAACGACCTGGCCTTCGTCGATGAGCTCTCCGGCCACATCGGGCTGGACGTGAGCGTCGCGGAGCCGCTCGGTCGCTTCCGCGACACCGAGGTGCCCGGGGGCGAGCTCCCGCAGCGCTTTACGGTGGCCGTCGGGCTCGCGATGGGGGAGACCGCGTGAGGCCGGTCAACCTACTTCCGGAGCAGCATCGCCAGCGGCGGGCGTCCGGCAGCCTGTCCGGCAGCGCCTACGTCGTCGTCGGCGTGCTCGGCGTTCTGTTGCTGTCCGCGCTCCTCTACACCTTCACGGCGAACCAGGTCACGAGCCGCAAGGACAAGGCGGCCCAGGCCGGGCAGGAGGCCGACCGGGCCGACGCGCGGGTCGCGAGCCTGGGGGCTTATGGCGATTTCTCGCAGCTGAAGCTGAGCCGGGTCGCCTCCGTGACCCAGGTCGCCCAGACCCGCTTCGATTGGGAGCGCCTCGTGCGCGAGACCTCTCTGGTCCTGCCGGCGGAGACCTGGCTCACCGAGGTGAGCGCCTCTGTCGTGCCGGAGGAGGCGATCGACGGCGCTTCGACGAGCTCGAGCGATGCGAGCGCCCCGAGCGGACCGAGCGCGACCTTCGCCGGCTGCGCCAAGCACCAGTCCGACGTGGCCAAGCTGATGGTCCGCCTGCGCCGCATGCACCGCGTCCAGGACGTGTCGCTGAACGAGTCTTCGGTCGAGGGAGACGACTCGAGCGCCACCACCATCGAGAGCTTCATCCAGGGCTGTGGCCGCTACCCCAAGTTCGAGCTGACCGTCGCCTTCGATCCGGCGGACCCGTCGCAGCCAAGCCAGGGCACGCCGGGTCGCGTCCCCGCCTCGCTCGGAGGTGGATCGTGAGCCTCTCCTCCCGCGACAAGAAGATCATCGTCGTTCTCGTTCCGCTGCTGGCCGTGATCGGGTACTGGTTCCTGCTCCTGTCGCCCAAGCGTGAGGAGGCCGCGAAGGCCGACCAGCAGCTCGCGAAGCAGGAGACGCGACGCGACAGGGCAGAGGGGCTTCTCAGCCAGCTCTCGGCCGCCAAGGCGAGCTTTGCCTCCGACTACACGCAGGTGGCGCGGCTCGGAAAGGCCATCCCGAGCGCCGTCGACATGCCGAGCCTGATCGTTCAGCTCGACGCCGCGGCGCGTGGCACGGGAATCCACTTCACGAAGATCGCCCGTGCCGACGACGCCGGGCTAACGGGCACGACGACCACCACCCAGCCGCCGGCGGCGCCGGGCAGCGGTAACGGCAGCCAGCCCGCGGCCGCGGGCGGCGCTCAGGCGCAGAGCGGCCCGGGCAAGGCCGCCGAGGCGGCCGGAAACGCGACGAATGCCGCCAACGGCGCGAGCTCGAGCTCGGAGAGCGCCGCAGAGCAGTCTGGGCTCAGCCCCGGCGACGCGCAGACGTCTACGTCGGCGCGGCAAGGCGGCCTGCCAGTGGGAGGCGGCGCGTCCTCCCGGGGCGCGGGGGCCGCCGCGTCCGCAGCGGCCTCGCCCGCCGGGCTCCAGCAGGTCAAGCTCGACCTCGAGTTCGACGGCAGCTTCTTCCGGCTCACGAGCTTCTTCCACAGGGTCAAGCGCTTCGTGCACGTCGCGAGTGACCACATCACGGTCCACGGGCGCCTGATCACGATCGACGCGCTCAAGTTCTCGAGCGACTCCGAGACCTTCCCCGCGCTGAAGGCGGAGATGACCGCGACGGTCTACCTCTCCCCGCCGGCCGAGGGCGTGACCGGTGGCGCCACCCCCCAGGGTCCGGCGCAGACCACGCCCGCCTCGAGCGGGTCCGGTGAGGGCGGATCGCCCTCCCCGGCCCCGACCCCGACCGCGGCGGTCGCGCCATGAATTCCTTCCTGCTCGATCTCTGGCACGACCTGCGCGCGAAGCGCCTATGGCTCGTGGCCGTCGCTCTGGCCGTCGGGCTCGTCGCCGTGCCGCTGCTGCTCATCGACCATCCGGAGGACACGCCCACGGCCAGCGCTCCGCGGCCAAAGGCCCCCGTCACCCCGACGATCGAGGTGGCGGACGACGCCACGCTCCGAAGCTCGGACCTGAACGTCTTCGACCCGAAGAACCCGTTCAAGCCACGCGTAAGGCTGCACGCCGCTCCGGACCAGAGCTCGGCGGCAACGAGCGGCACCTCGGATTCGAGCACCCCCTCGAGCTCGAGTGGCGATGTAGGCGGCTCGCGTGCGACGAGCGGTGGATCCGGTGAGCCGTCCACGAGTGGTGCGCCCCCCACGACCTCGCCTCCCCCCGTCAAGGTCACGAACTACGCCTACGTCGTAGACGCCACGCTCAGGCACAACGATCACCTGCGCCATTACCACGGCCTGCGGCGGCTCGACATGCTGCCGAATGAGGACTCGCCGCTCCTGATCTCGCTCGGCGTGGGCGCGAAGGCGAACAACGCGGTGTTCCTCGTGGACTCGACGCTCGAGGCGACCGGCGAAGGTCACTGCAAGCCGAGCCGGGACGAGTGCGCCGTGCTCTACCTGGGCGCGGGCAACGAGCACTACTTCACCGGGGAGGACGGCGACTCCTACATGCTGCGCGTCGATGAGATCCGCAAGGTGAAGGTGGGCGGGAAGCCGAAGGCGGAGCGCTCTCGCGCCGAGGAGGCGGCAAGGGCCCACGCGGCGGTCGGCTCACCGCGCCGCTTCGTGCCGCCGCTCCTCACCGACCTCGTGTCCGTGGCCAGTCCGGGCGGGCGTCGCTCAAGCGGTGATCGGGACAGTCGATAGGGGTACAACCGATGCGCACCCGCCTGACAGCCCTCGCCCTCGCGCTCGCTGCCCTGGTGGCGCTCGCCGCCCCGGCGCTGGCCAGCGCCGCGAAGCAGCCCTCGATCACGCGCGTCACTTCCATGCGCCTGGGCGTCGGCTCGAAGGTGACCATTCGCGGCCGCAACTTCAGCTCGCGGCGCAGGCGCAACACCGTGCTCTTCCGGGCCTCGAACGGGCTCTGCTCGTTCGTGAAGCCGCGGCGCGCGAGCTCGCGCAAGCTGGTGGTCGTCGTGCCCAGCGCGCTGAGCCGGATCCTGGCCGCGCGGGCGAGCGGCACCATGCGCTTCCGGCTGCGCGTCCTGACGCGCAAGTTCTCCAACTGGACGCCTCGCCGGCTCTCGCCGGTGATCGTCGGCACGCCCCGGTCCACGACCCCCGGCGGCTCGACCGGCGGAGACTCCACTCCCAGCGGCGACTCGACCGGCGGTTAGACCGGCGGCTCGACCGGCGGCGGCTCGACCGGCGGCGGCTCGACCGGCGGCGGCTCGACCGGCGGCTTGACGGCGACGTCTCCGCCTCCTCCGCCCCCGCCCGGCTGCGACAACGACGGCATCCCCGACGCGAGCGATACGCAGAGCGCCAACGACCTGCTCTGCGACGCGACGGACGCCTCGATCGGAACAGACCCCTGCCGGGCCGACACTGACGGCGACGGCGCCGCCGACCACGACGGCCTGAGCAATCGGACCGGATGTGCCGGGCGGCTACCCCGGCGGCCACCCACCACCCCGGACAGCTGATTCGCCGGGGGTAGGGTTCGGGGCGCCATGGCGCTCAGCTTCACGACCGCCGGCGAGTCGCACGGCCCGGGCCTGACCGCGGTCGTAGAGGGGCTGCCCGCGGGGCTAGAGCTCGAGCCCGAGGACCTCGACCGCGACCTGGCCCGGCGCCAGCTGGGCCACGGCCGCGGCGGTCGCATGAAGATCGAGAAGGACCGGGCGGAGGTCACCTCGGGGCTCCGCCACGGGCGCACGCTCGGCAGTCCGGTGACCGTTCGGATCGCGAACCGCGACTACGCCAACTGGGAGGAGCGGATGAGCCCCTGGCCGGTGGACGGGGAGGTGGAGGAGGTCCACCTGCCTCGGCCCGGTCACGCCGACCTCGCCGGGGTCCAGAAGTTCGGCTTCACGGACGTGCGGAACGTGCTCGAGCGGGCAAGCGCTCGCGAGACGGCCGCGCGGGTGGCGGCGGGTGCGCTGGCCAAGGCGTTCCTGCGGGCGCTCGGCGTCGAGGTGCGCAGCCACGTGCTCAAGATCGGGGCGGTTGACGCTCCCCTGGCCGACCCCGCGCTCGAGGGCTTCGCGGAGGTCGACCTCTCGCCCGTGCGCTGCCTCGACCGCGCCGCGAGCGAGGCCATGGTGGCCGAGATCGACGCCGCCCGAAAGGCGAACGAGTCGCTGGGCGGCGTGTTCGAGGTGCGCGCGTTCGGCCTCGTGCCTGGGCTCGGCTCGCCCCTCAGCTGGGAGGAGCGCCTCGACGGCCGCCTGGCGCAGGCGGTCATGTCGATCCAGGCGATGAAGGGAGTCGCGATCGGGGACGGCTTCGAGCTCGCCGGTCGCGTCGGGTCGCGGTCCCACGACGAGATCTTCTGGTCCGAGGAGCGCGGCTACTTCCGTGAGACGAACCGCGCCGGGGGCCTCGAGGGCGGCATGACGACGGGCGCCCCGCTCGTCGTCCGTGCGGCCATGAAGCCGCTTCCCACGCTCACGAAGCCGCTGCGCTCCGTGGACATCGCCACGCACGCGCCCGCGCAGGCCCTCCGCGAGCGCACCGACTCGTGCACGGTGCCCGCGGCGGGGGTCGTGGGAGAGGCGATGGTCGCGCTCGTGCTCGCCGCGGCCTACCGCGACAAGTTCGGCGGCGACCACCTGGACGACGTTCGCGCCGC
>Ga0126312_10001433_pt1 | contig 15631 bp, 13 predicted proteins | sample Plot104A_FD_92537 | JGI IMG/M metagenome (GOLD analysis project Ga0126312, IMG submission 92537) | Serpentine soil microbial communities from UC McLaughlin Reserve, CA, USA - Plot104A | ecosystem: Environmental > Terrestrial > Soil > Grasslands | place: USA: UC McLaughlin Reserve, Lake County... | reverse complement strand
TCATCCTCGTATCCCTTGCCGCCATCGTCCGGCTGGCCGGCTACGCGCTCTTCACCGGGTTTGTGGTCAAGCTGGTCGAGGACATGCGGGACGGCAGGCGCGATCAAACCATGGGCGGCCTCTTCTCCTCGGCCGCCCCCGCGATCCTCTCCCTGATCGTCTTCGGGATCCTCTTCGGCATCGGTGTCGGCATCGGCTTGGTCCTCGTGATCGTTCCGGGCCTCATCCTGCTGACCTTCTGGTCGGTCGGCGCGCCGGCGATCGTCGTCGAGGGAGTCGGCCCGCTGGAGGCATTCGGGCGAAGCTGGGGCCTGGTCCGCGGCAATGCCTGGTCGGTGTTCGGCACCCTGCTGGTCGTCCTGCTGATCGTCATTGCCATCGGGGTGGTGCTGGGCGCCATCGCCGCGCCGATCAGCGACGGGGCGATCCTGGTCGCGAGCATCATCTCGACCACGATCACGGCGCCGATCTTCGCGCTGGCGGTCAGCGCGATGTTCTTCGACCTGGGCGGCGGCCGCGCCGCCGAAGTGCCGGTCGCGCCCGCGGAGTCGCCTCCGCCGACCGCTCCCGCGGGCTGAGCGGTCGGTAGCGCTTCCTAGCACCACCGATCCCCGGTCTGCGCCGGGAATCACCGATCGCGCCTCACCTGGATCGCGAACCTCGCCAGGGCCTTGCTCGTGGGTTCCGGCCGGCCGTCGTTCTGACGGCGTTCGGCGGTCAGGACGTCCACGTGGTTGTAACCGGGGACGGTGATCGAGCGGCTGAGCGGGCGAGAGTTCGGCGAATCGCCCTTGATCGGCGGCCCCGAGTCCTTGGCGGAGTTGTCCATGCTGTCGCCCGCGCGGACGATGAGCGCGGCTCGCTTCGACGGGCCGTCGTACTTCAGATGCGAGAGGCTGCCGCTGCGATGGCCCTCGCCGGCGTCCCGCAGGTCCCTCAGCAGCTTGGTGGGGAAGTACTGCTCGATGAAGTTCGCCGGCGACTCGAACTGGGTCCGGGCGAACTGGTGGATGTCTGATGCCTCGCCCTCGCGGGACGTGTAGGGATCGCCCTCGTCGTTCAGCGGGATCCTCCGCCCGTTCTTGCCCACCCGGTCGTAGTTCTGCCACGAGTAAAGGGGCGCGCTCTCGTCGCCAGGCAGCGCGAGGGTTGGGTCCGGCGACGGGAAGTCCTTGTCGGTCAGCTCACCGCCCTTCAGGAAGCCGAGGCTCGACCGCATGAAGAACAGCGGCGCCGAGTTGTCGTCGAAGACACCAGCGAGGTCGGCCTCGTTGGAGATCGTGAAGTCCCGGATGTTGGGCTGGCCGGTCGCGAAGTTCGCCGCGTCCCGCGAGAACAGGAAGCGCTGGGCGAGATCGATGTTCTGGGAGTGGGGGAGCCTTCGCAGGAGGTCCGTTCCGCTCGGGTCGTAGAAGGCGCCCACGCCGAAGATCGGCGGGAGCTGGATCGTCTCTGGCACGATCGGCGGCACGTTCACGTACGGCGAGCCGCTCGCGAGGACTGCGGTGAGCAGGACTGCCGACGGGTTGGTCGGGTCCGGCGGGGGCGTTCCGACGACGAGCCGGGTGTCGAGGCCCACAAAGCCTGCGCACTGCCGGTAGCCGGCGTCGTTCTTCGTCTTCGGGTCGTTGTCGAAGTCCCAGCTCGCGAATGCGGCGGTGATCGGACCGCCCATCGAATGGCCGCCGCAGAAGACCTTCCGGGCGCGCGTGCGGCGGCTCGGGATACCGGTCTTGAGCACGGTGTACCAGTCGCGCAGCGTCTGCTCGAGGCCGACGTGCTTGAGCCAGGCGGCATCCTGCTGGGAGACCCAGCCCGCGAAGCGCTTGCCGTGGACCTCCGCCCCGTTCCAGTAATAGTCGTATCCGACCGACGGGTTCCCGACTCTCGCCGCCGCCTTGACGCCGGTGTCATCCTCGAGACAGTTCGAGCGGCGGTCCAGCGCCCAGAACTCGACCCGCCTGCCCGCCTGCGCGGCGTCGCGCACGGTGTTACGGGCGACCTGGTCGAACGAGCCGGCTCCACCGAGAAAGCCGGGCATGATCACGAAGACCGCATCCGCCTTGCTCGACTTCTCGGGACCGTCGGCGCTCCGGTAGCGCAGGTAGGAGATCCAATCGCAGGACCTCGGGTGCGGGCCGTCCCCCTTGGGGAGCGGCTTATACACGCGGACGAACGACTCCTTTACCAGGTTCGCGTCAGGAGCCGCGGAGTGGACGGTCCGCTCGACCGTGGCGCCCGGCTTCGGCGTGACGGCCGCGCTCGCCAGCGCCGGCCAGCCCAGTGTCGCGGCGATACCGGCGGTCGCCAGCGCCATGCCGATGCGACACCCGGGTCCGCCGATGCGGTGCTGCTCCACGCCGATGCCTCCTCGGTCGATCGTCCGCATGGATTGAGACATAACGGGGGTCGGGTGTCAAAAGGGAACCTCACGCGGCATCGAGCGCCGATCGAACGGAAGCGCGTTAACGTCCATCGCCGTGCCCGCAGACGCACCAGCCGCCAGGCGACCAGGCCGACCCGCGGCGGCGACGCGCGAGCAGGTGCTCGATGCGGCGCTCTACCGGTACCTGCGGGGACGGCGGGTCGACATCCAGGCGATCGCCGCCGAGCTTGGACTCGGCCGCGCAACGGTTCACCGGTGGTTTGGCACCCGGGAGGCTTTGATCGGTGAGGTGATCGTGCTCGCAGCGGAGCCGGTTCTGGATGCCGCCCGCGCGGAGGCCCGCGGCAGCGGCGGGCCGGCGCTCCTGGAGACATTCGACCGGTTCAACCGGAGCCTCGGCGACGCGCCTGCGTTGCGCCAGTTCGTCGAGGCCGAGCGCGAAGCGGCGCTCCGGATCATCACGTCGCGAGGCAGGATCGTCCAACCGCGCATGGTCGCGATGATCACGGAGCTGATCGAGGCGGAGGTTCGCGGTGCCGGCTACGAACCCCCGGTCGAGCCCTCGATCCTCGGCTACGCGATCGTCCGGCTGGCGGAGGCGTTCCTCTTCAACGACACTGCGCTCAGCTCACGAGGGGACCTCGATCGACTGCGGGAGGTCGAGGCGGCGCTGCTGCATGTGACCCCTTGAGGGCGCCCAGCCGAACCAGCCCATAAGCTCCCGCCGATGGAGCCCGTGCAGGTTAAAGGCGTCGAGCAGCTTCGAGAGTTGATCGGTCGCGAGCTCGGGCCCACCGATTGGCTCGAGATCACGCAGGCCGACATCGACAAGTTCGCGGAGGTCTCCCGCGACGATCAGTGGATCCACGTCGATACGGAGCGTGCGGCGAAGGAGAGCCCCTACGGGACGACGGTCGCGCACGGAAACCTCACGTTGTCGCTGCTCGACCACTTCCGGCCCCAGCTGATCCGTAACAGCGGCGTGAAGATGGGGATCAACTACGGCTTCGACCGCGTCCGTTTTCCAGCGGCGGTGCCCGCCGGCTCCCGTGTTCGGGCGCGCGCCGAGGTCGTCACGGTCGACGAGCTCGGCGACGGCTGGTGGCACGTCGTGACCAAGTTCACCATCGAGGGCGAGGGTCAGGACAAGCCCGTTTGCGTGGCCGAGAGCGTCGGCCGGGCGCTTGTCGGCTAGCTATTCATCCGGCTACTGAACGGTCAGCGTGCCCTTCATCCCGGCTGCCTCGTGGGAATCCACGCTGCAGTAGAAGGTGTAGGTCCCGGGCTTGACGTTCTTGAGGTCGAGCGTCGTCGACTGTCCGGTAACGACGTTGGAGCACCCGAGCTCCTTCTCGCCCTCCGCCTCTACGCAGACGTCGTGCCCGAGGGCGTCGTTCGGGTTGTCGAAGTCGATCGTCACGTTGCCCGCCTTCGCGGTCAGAGAGTTCGTGTCGAAGGCGATATCGCTTTGGTCGGCAGCGAGCTTCACGCTCGAGCTGGCTCCTCCCCCTCCGCCACCCCCGGAAGTGGTGGTCGCGGCGCCGCCACCGCCGGCCTCCGTGCTCGTGCTTGTCGATTCGCTGCTGCTTCCGCCCCCGCAGGCGACCAGGGCCACCGAGGCCAGGGCGGCGAGCGCAAACGTCAACACGAACTTTCTCATCGATCCTCCAGTACTTGCGAGTGGGCGTGAGGGTATACCGGGCATTTCGACCCCAGGTTCAAGTCGCCGCGCAGAATTCCCCGGTGCCGGGTAGTCGGTCAGCGCCCCTCAAACGTCGGCTGGCGGCCGTCTAGAAAGGCCGTGACGCCCTGGCGCAGGTCCTCGGTGGCCATGCTGTCCGCGATCCCGTGCCGCTCGAGCTGGAGGTGATCGGCCAACGTGTTCTCGAGACTGCGGGACACCAGGAGCTTCGACATCCGCACGTAGTGCGGCGCCCTCGCGGCGAGCTCGATCGCCCGCTCGCGCGCCACGTCGGGCAGCCGGTCCGCCGGGACGACCTCGGAGACGATCCCCTCCTCGTGCGCCTGGGCGGCGCTCATCAGCGGATCATCGAGCAGCAGCTCCAGTGCGCGCCCCTGACCCACGACCCGCGGCAGGAAATAGGTCATGCCGCCGTCGGGGGAGGCGCCGATCCGGCCATATGCGCAGACGAACGCCGCCTCCTCGGAGGCGATACGCGTGTCGCACATCAGGGCGAGCGAGAACCCGGCGCCGGCGGCGACCCCGTTGACGGCACCGACGACCGGATACGGGATGCGGCGGAAGTCGATGATCGCCTGGTGAAGCACCTCGGCGCCCCGGCGCACGTCTGCCGACAGGTACTCCCCGGATTCCTCGAGGCCCCGCTTAAACCAGGTGACGTCGCCGCCCGCCGAGAACGCTCGCCCCGCGCCGGTGACGATCAGCGCCCGCAGGCGCGCTCGGTCGGCGAGCCACGCCGCGGCGGTCACCAGCTCGCCGATGAGTTCCGGGCTCATCGCGTTGAGCACCTTCGGCCGGTCGAGGGTCAGGGTCCCGATCGCCCCGTCGACGTCGATGCGGAGGGTCTCGAGCTCGGGTGGGTCAGGCGATACGGCTACGTTCAATGGACGCTCCCGGTCTTGTGTGCGTGATTTGGCCAGCAGGCCAGCAGCCTAACCTTGTTGTGACGATGGCGGACAAGCCACAGAGCCTCAGCGAGCAGAGGAAGCAGCTACCTGATCAGCCGGGCGTCTACATGTTCAAAGACGCCGATGGAGGGGTGCTTTACGTCGGGAAGGCGATGTCGATCCGCAAGCGGGTCGCGTCGCATTTCTCGGGGCCCCACCGTGGCGGGCTCGACTTCATCCGGCGAGTCGGGGCGATCGACTTCCTCGTCACCGAGAGTGAGGCCGAGGCGCTCCTGGCCGAGCAGCAGTTCATCAAGCGCCACCGGCCGAAGTTCAACATCCGGTTGCGGGACGACAAGTCCTATCCGTACGTCGGGGTCAGCCTCGATGAGGAGTTCCCCCGCGTGTACTTCACGCGGGAGCGGCACCGATCAGGCCGCGTCTACTTCGGTCCGTTCTCCAGCGCCCGCCGGGTCCGCGAGACGCTGGACCTACTGGGGAAGCTCTTTCAGTACCGGACCTGTGAGGGGCCCGAGCCCGGTCGCCGCTCGGGAGTTCCATGCCTCGACTACTACATCAAGCGCTGCCAGGCGCCCTGCGTCGGCTACATCGACCGCGAGGAGTACCGGCGGAACATCGAGGCGATCGTGGACTTCCTGTCGGGCCGCTACCGCGACGTGGAACGGGACCTCGAGCGGAAGATGGCCGAGACCTCGGCGGCCGAGGAGTTCGAGCGTGCTGCCACCTACCGCGACCGCCTGGAGGCGGTGAGGTCGTTGATGCAGCGCCGGAGCGTCGCCGGTGAGTCGTTGGAGACCGCAGACCTGATCGCGGTGGCGGTGGAGGGCACTGGCGCCAACGCTCAGGTCTTCCAGGTTCGCGACGGCGTGCTGGCCGAGCGGCAGGGCTTCTACCTGGCGAACGAGGGGGAGCGCGACGAGGCGGAGGTGACGGAGGAGTTCATCGCCCAGTACTACTCGGCGGTGCCGGCGGTGCCGCGACTGGTAGTGGTGGGACCCGCGCTCCGCGACCGCGTCGACCTGCTGGCGCAGGCGCTCTCCACCCGCCGTGGCGGGCCGGTCGAAGTCCGCATCGCGGAGCGCGGTGACAAGCGACGCCTCCGCGAGCTCGCGGAGCGCAACGCTCGCCTTGCCCTGGCCCAGGACAAGCTGCGACAAGAACGGCGCCGGCAGCAGCGCGTCGACGCCTTGGCGGCACTCCAGGAGGCGCTTGACCTGCACTCGCTTCCGGTGCGGATCGAGGGCTTCGACATCTCCAACCTGGGTCCGGAGCACACGGTGGCCTCGATGGTCGTGTTCGAGGGCGGGGCGCCGAAGAAGTCGGATTACCGGCGCTTTCGCGTGCGCGGCGAGCGTGCCGGCGGTCCCGACGATTTCGCGGCGGTCGAGGAGGTCCTGGGACGCAGGGCCGCGCGATTCCTCGAGCAGGCGGATCGCTCGCCGCACGACAGCGAGCGCGACGAGGGCTTCGCCGCGCTACCTGACCTGATCGTCATCGACGGGGGCAAGGGCCAGCTCTCGGCGGGGATGCGAGCGCTCGGGCCGCTGGCCGACCGCGGAGTGGCCGTGATCGGGCTCGCGAAGCGCATCGAGGAGGTCTTTGTCCCCGGGCGCTCGGCGCCGGTTCCCATCGCCGAGGACTCGGAGGCCCTGCGGCTGCTCCAGCGCGTGCGCGACGAGGCGCACCGATTCGCGATCGAGTTTCACCGCCGACGCCGCGACCAGGCGATGACGCGCTCGCTGCTGGACGAGCTGCCGGGCGTCGGGCCGGTCCGCAAGCGTGCGCTGCTGACGCACTTCGGCTCGCCGGATCGCCTGGTCGATGCGAGCAGGGAGGAGCTGGAGGCGGTCCCCGGGATCCCGGGCAAGCTCGCGCGCGAGATCCATCGGCAACTCCACAAGATCGGATGAGCTCGATGACCGACCAAGCATGGTTCGCAGCGGGAGATGGAAAGCCCGGCGTCGATCTCGTCGTCATAACGGGCTACTCCGGGGCCGGGAAGTCCGAGGCGATCGCGGCGTTCGAGGACGGCGGCTACTTCTGCATCGACAACCTGCCGCCGCGGATGATCAGCTCGCTTGGGGAATTGTTCCGTCACGAGGGGAGCGGCGTGCGCCGTGCGGCGATCGTCTCCGACGTCCGTGGCGGCGAGTACTTCGAGGAGCTGGTCGAGGTCCTAGGCCAACTGACCGAGGCGGGGCTCGAGCCCACCGTGCTCTTCCTGGAGGCCAACGAGGAGACGCTACTCGACCGATTCAAGGAGACTCGCCGGCGTCATCCGCTGGCGCCCAACGGCCGAGTGCTTGAGGGGATCCGTGCGGAGCGCGACGTTCTGGGTCCGTTACGGGAGCACGCCGATGTCGTAATGGACACGAGCGACCTCACTGGGGCGATGCTCCGCAGGCGGATCGTGACCGAGCTGCTCGGGCCGAAGGGCGCGTCGGGAAGACTGGCGCTGACGATCATCACGTTCGGGTTCAAGAACGGACCTCCGCGCGAGGCGGACCTGGTGCTCGACGTGCGCTTTCTCCCGAACCCCCACTACCGCGAGGACCTGCGCCCGCTCACGGGGCAAGACGCAAGGGTCATCGAGTACGTCGAGGCCGGCGACATCGCGAAGGAGTTCTACGAACGGCTGTTTCCACTGCTCGATTTCGTGCTGCCTGCCTACGTCACCGAGGGCAAGACGCACCTGACGATCGCCATCGGGTGCACCGGCGGCAGGCACCGGTCGCTGACCGTCGCCGACCGCATCGCCGACCACCTCGCCGACCACGAGGACGTCTCGCTAAGGGTGGTCAACCGAGACGTCGAGCTGGCCTAGCTATTGGATCTTGCGGTCCTCGCCCGGGCCGCCCTTCAGCCGGTCCCGTCCCGAGCCGCCCCGCAGGACGTCATCGCCCGGGCCACCCCGCAGCGAGTCCTTCCCCGCGCCGCCGCTCAGCTTGTCGCGCCCGCGGCCGCCGCTGATGCGGTCGTGTCCGCCCCCACCCAGGAGGCGGTCACGGCCGCCCGCGCCGCGCACGACGTCGCCGCCGTCCTTGCCGCGGATGACGTCCCGGCCACCGAGGCCGCAGATCACGTCCCGATTGCGCGTCCCAACGAGGCGATCGACGCCCGCGGTCCCCACAACCGTGCACGGGCCGGGCTCGTCCCCGCCGGGGGGTTTGGGTGCGGGCATGCCCGGGCACACCATCAACGGATTGGCCGGGGGCGACTTCGGGAGCTCCCCGCGCATCAGATGCGCCGCCTTGGAGTAGGCATGCGCGGACGGATATGGCTTCGCCGTCACCGGGCCCGCGATGCCGAACCAGTCCTCGGGATTCTCGGGATCGTTCTGATTGCTGGTCCAGGTCTGCGGCAGCATGCCCATCACGTTGCAATTCGTCCGCGGGATCTTTTCCGTGGCGGCCTTGTACGCGTCGGCGCGCTTCTCCTCGGTGACCGCCGCTGACCCTCCCTGGGTGGCCCAGCCGATCTCGTTGATCAGCATCGGTGTCCTGTTCGGGATGCCTCCGTCGTGCAGCTGTTTCCGAAACCACGCGACGCGCTCCAGCTGCTTCTCGGGGCCGGTCGGCGGGTAGATGTGTACGGCCGCCCCGCTCGCCAGGTGTGCGAGCTCGGGCTGATGCGCTGTTGCCCGTCCAAGGAAGTCCGAGATGCCGAGGTAGCTCTGATTCTGTTTGGCCGGCGACGCCATGCCCCCGACCACGACCTGCGCACGGCGATCCACCGAGCGAATCGCGCGCGCCGCGCCCACGAACATGTCGGCGTAGAGCTCCGGCTCGGGCTTGGGACACCAGCCGCCGCGAAGGTTCGGCTCGTTCCAGATCTCGTAACGCACGAGCGGCTTGGCGGGCAGATCGGGATTCTCCTTCCAGAAGCTGCCATTCCTCCCGTATCTGGCGGCGATGGCCCCCGTCAAGTCGACGTAGGGCGCGGTGTCCTCGGGCGCCCAGCTCGAGGACTTGGCGCAGCCAAGGTTGCCGATGATTCCCGTCCGCGCGTCCCAGCGCGGCGTCTGGGTGATGTTGGCCTGCGCGCGAATCCCGCGGCGGGCCATGGCGCCAACCTCGGCGTCGATCGCGTCCCATCGGTACTCGTGGACGCCGCCCACGGGGGCAACCGGCTCGACGCGAGGCCAGGCGATGCCCAGGCGAACGTCGCGAATACCCAGCTTGGCGATCCTGGTCAGGTGCTTCGCGCGGTCAGAGGTACCCAGCACGCGGAGCTGCTGGAAGTTGATGCCGAAGTAGTCGGCGGAAACCCAGCCATTGGATGCCTGGGCGGAAGAGCACAGGGTCAAGGCCACGAAAACGACGACGACGCAGCTGCCCACGCCGCGAGTGCGGCGGGCGCTCACCCGGTGTCGACGACTCGCTCGCAATTTCGGAAGTGGTCCAATCCGACGCGGCCGTAGCAGACGTCGTGACCCGCGCCGCCGTTCATATAGCTCTTCGAGGCCGCGCTTGCGGGCGATGAGCTCGCGTGCAGCCTGTCCGCGTTGGCGCCGCCATAGAGGTGATTCGAGCCGCCTCCGCCCACCAGCGTGTCGCGGGCGGGACCGCCGCCCAACGTGTCGACACCCGAGCCTCCCTTGAGCGTGTCCGCATCAGCACCGCCAGCGAACTTGTCATTGCCGCCCCCGCCCTCGAGGAGGTCCCTGCCGGCGGCACCACTCAGCCAATCATCCCCGCCGCCGCCGAAGGCCCTGTCGCCGCCGCCGCCTCCACCGAGCCGGTCCCCACCCCCATCGCCGGTTATCCGGTCGCCACCCCCCTTGCTGTTGATCGTGTCACGCCCACCGCCGCCGGCGACTCGGTCCGCGCCCCCGAGGCTGAGGACGAAGTCGCGGCCGTCGCGCGCGCCGACGAAGTTGTCGCCCCCGAACGCGCACACGACGTCCCGTTCGTTGGTGCCGAGCAGGCGATCCGCGGCCGGAGTGCCGATGATCGTGCAGATCGACGGTTGCCCCCCACCGCCACCCCCACCCCCGGGCGGCGCGCTGCGGGTTGGATCCGTCGGGTAATAGTCGCGCTGGTCCGGGACGCCGTCGCCGTCGCTGTCCGGGAGGGGCATTCCCTCGCAAGCCATCAGGGTCTGCGTCGGGGCTTCCACCGAGAGCTCACCTCGCATCAGCTCGATCGAGTTGGAGTACGCGAGAGCGGACGGATAAGGGCTCGCGGTGGCCGGGCCTGCGATCCCGAACCAGTCTTCGGCGTTCTTCGGATTCTGCTGTGCGCTGGTCCACGTGTGCGGCAACATTCCGAGGATGTTGCAATTGGTGCGCGGGATGTTGACCGTGGCCGTCGTGTAGGCCTGGGCACGGTCGTTCTCGGAAACGCTGCCCGAACCGCCATTCGTGGCCCAACCGATCTCGTTGATCAGCATCGGAGTGGGGTCGGAGATCCCGCCCGCCCGGAGCTGGTCGCGAAACCAGGCGACGCGCTCCAGCTGCTTGCCGGAGTCGACCGGCGGGTAGATGTGCACGGCCACGCCGGTCGCGAGGCTCGACATCTGCGGCACCCGCGCGGTTGCCCGTCCGAAGAAGGTCGAGATGTTCAGGCCGTACTTGGGATCCTCCGCCCTCGGCGGAGCCACGCCCCCGGTTACGAGCTCGGCCGCAGGATCGACGCCACGGATCGCCGTCGCGGCGCCCGCGAACATGTTGGCGTAGAGCTCGGGCTGCGGATCCGGACACCAACCTCCACGGAGGTTGGGCTCGTTCCAGATCTCGTAGCGAATCACGGGCTCTGCGGGAAGGGCCGGATTGGCCTTCCAGAAGGCTCCGTTGCGCCCGTAGCGCGCGGCGATGGCCTTCGCGAGGTCGACGTAGGGCTCGATCGAGACGGGCGCACGGCTCGATGAGTTGTTGCACTTGAGATTGGTGAAGGGGTCCGTCTTCGCGTCCCAGAGGGGCGTCTGGGTCAAGTTGACCTGCGCGCGAATTCGATGCTGCGCAAGCGCGGCGATCTCGTCGTCGGTGACACCCCACTTGTACGTGTGAACACCGGCTGTGGGAGCGGCGGGCTCGACCCTCGGCCATGGGACGTTGAGCCGCATGTCGTCGATGCCGAGAGCGTGGATCTGATCCAGGTGCTTGGCCCGGTCGGCGGGCTTCATCTTCCTCATCTGCTGGAAGTTGATCCCGTAGTAGTCGGCGGGAACGCGAACGCTGGATGCCTCCGCGGATGCGCAGAGGACGAACGCCAGGATCACGACGAGGGCCGTAGCCAGCCGGCCCTCTGACCTATGCGTCGTCGTCCCGGTCGTCCGGCGCACGGCCCGCGGGAATGTAGTGACCGCCTTGTGAGGTGTCAACCGACATCCGGCCAACTGGGGGATCCCGGGCGGCCGTGCAGCGCGTGAGGGCAAATCGCGCGTCCATACAATCCTCTTGGTGGCCGACCCTGCGATCAGCGTGCGCGGGCTGCGAAAGTCCTACGGTGACCTCGAGGCGGTTCGGGGCATCGATCTGAGGGTCTCAGGCGGGGAGATCTTCGCCTTCCTCGGGCCAAATGGCGCCGGCAAGACGACGACGGTCGAGATCCTCGAGGGCTACCGCAATCGAGACGCGGGCGAGGCGACCGTCCTCGGAGTGGATCCCTCTAACGCCGATCACGACTGGCGGCAGCGGATCGGCATCGTGCTTCAGGAGAGCCGGATGCATCCGGAGCTCAGCGTCCGCGAGTCGGTCGAGCTGTTCGCGGGCTACTACCGTGCCCCGCGCTCCGCGGAGGAGACGATCGCCCTGGTCGGGCTCTCGGAGAGAGCCGACCAGCGGGTCGCCCGGCTGTCCGGAGGCCAGCAACGGCGCCTTGATGTCGCGCTGGCGCTGATCGGGGACCCCGAGCTTCTGTTCCTGGACGAGCCCACGACTGGCTTCGATCCCACGGCACGGCGTCGTGCGTGGGGTGTGATCGCGAACCTTCGCGATCTGGGCAAGACCATCTTTCTGACCACCCACTACATGGAGGAAGCGCAGGAGCTGGCCGATCGCGTGGCGATCATCGCCGGCGGCAGGATCGTCGCCGAGGGATCCCCCGGGGAGCTAAGCGGCCGCGATGGCAAGACGACTCGAATCAGGTTTCGCCTGCCGGCCGGCGTACCCGCCGGTGAGCTGCCGGGTGCGCTCGCGGCCGGTGTTGACGGCCATGCGAGCGGAGGCGAGGAGGTCGAGATCCAAGCGGACGATCCGGTGCGGGCGCTCCACGAATTGACCGCCTGGGCGCTGGACCGCAGGATCCCGCTCACCAGGCTCGAGGTCAGGCAGCCGAACCTCGAGGACGTGTACCTGGAGCTGACCGCTGAGGGGTCGGCCGGGGAGATTGCGCCGTGAGCGGGGCGGCCCTCGCGGTCCACCAGTTCCGCTTCGATCAGAAGACGTTCTGGCGCAACCCGGCGTCGGTCTTCTTCACGGTTGCGTTCCCGGTGATGTTCCTGGTCATCTTCGACCTCGTATTCGGCGGCGATGACCGGCTCCAGGGACTCGGGGTCGACGTCAGCACGTATTACGTGCCGGCGATCCTCACGCTGGCGGTAGTCTCCGCGACCTTCCAGAACCTGGCAATGTCCGTGACGGTCGACCGCGAGTTCGGGATCCTCAAGCGGGGCCGCGGGACGCCGCTTCCCGACTGGGTCTTCTTTGCCGGGCGAATCGGCAATTCCCTGGTGGTGTCCGTCGTGATGCTCCTCCTGCTCGCCGCGATCGGCCGGCTCGGCTACGGGGTCGACATCCCGTGGGATCGCGCGCCCGCCGTCCTCGTCACGCTCGCCGTTGGCGCTACCGCTTTCTGCTGCCTCGGCCTCGCGCTCACCGGGTTCATCCCATCCCAAAGCGCCGCCGCCCCGATTACGAACATCGCGATCTTCCCCCTCTACTTCCTCTCGGGCGTATTCATCCCCGAGAGCGAGATTCCCGATGGCGTGCTTCACGTAGCCGACGTGTTTCCGGTCCGTCACTTCTTCGAGGCGTTCTTCACCGCGTGGGTGCCCGGAACGACTGGCGCCGGATTCGAGTGGGTCGACCTGGCGGTCGTGGCCGCCTGGGGCATCGCGGGGTTCCTGGTTGCGTTGCGCACCTTCCGCTGGACGCCGCAAGTGGCTTAACCGACTAGCGCGCATCACGTGCACGCGAGCGGCCTCAAATCCACCTCGACGGTGGATTATCAGCCGCTCGCCTGCGAGGAGCGAACGTGACGGAAGCGGATCCGCACTCGCGGATATCGTTTCGCCCGTGATCCATCACGCCAGCGTCGAGGTCTCCGACCTCGCGCGAAGCGGCCGCTTCTACGACGCCGTGCTGGGTCCGCTCGGGTGGCGCCGCCAGGTCGACACGGACGAGCTGGTCGCCTGGGGGATCTTCAAGCCGGTGTTCTTCGCGTCCACGCGGCGCCCGCCGGCGCCGGGGGGAGGCCACATTTGCTTCGCCGCGCATGGGATACCCGCCGTGAAGGCGGCGTGGGAGGGCGGGGTCGCTGCGGGCGGCGACGATGACGGGCCGCCTGGGCCTCGCCGCCAGTATGGTCCGGGCTACTACTCCGCCTACATGCTCGATCCCGACGGCTATCGGATTGAGGTCGCGGTGAGCACGGATTGAGAACACGAGGAGGGAAGCGGTTCAGATGTCAGCAGTGAGAGTCGGGATCAACGGCTTCGGCAGGATCGGCCGGAATCTGTACCGCGCTGCCTACGAGGCCGGCAGCGAGCTGGAGTTCGTCGCCGTGAACGACATCACCGACGAGCGCACTCTCGCGCACCTGCTGAAGTACGACTCCATCTTGGGGCGCTTTCCGGGACGGGTCGAGGAGCGCGACGGCGCCATCGCCATCGACGGCAGCGAGATCAAGGTTCTGGCGGAGCGGGATCCCGGGAGTCTGCCGTGGGAGGACCTGGGAGTCGAGGTAGTGATCGAGTCGACGGGTCTGTTCACGAAGCGCGACGACGCCGCCAAGCACCTCGATGCGGGCGCGAAGAAGGTGATCATCTCGGCGCCGGCGACCGACCCCGACGTCACGGTTGCGCTCGGCGTGAACTACGACGATGCCTACGACCCGGAGCGCCACCACATCATCTCCAACGCCTCGTGCACGACGAACTGCCTGGCCCCCGTCGCCAAGGTCGTGAACGACGCCGTTGGCATCGAGCGTGGCCTGATGACGACGATCCACGCCTACACCGCCGACCAGCGCCTTCAGGACATGCCTCACAAGGATCTGCGACGAGCGCGAGCCGCCGCGCTCAACCTGATCCCGACCACGACCGGGGCCGCGAAGGCCGTTGGCCTGGTGCTACCCGAGCTGGACGGAAAGCTCAACGGGATCGCGATCCGGGCGCCCGTCGCCACCGGGTCTGTCGTCGACCTGGTTTGCGAGGCATCACGGGAGACGAGCCCCGAGGAACTCAATGCTGCGGTCAAGGAGGCCGCCGACGGACCGCTGGCCGGGATCCTCTCCTACACCGAGGATCCGATCGTCTCGACCGACATCGTCCAGGACCCGCACTCATCGATCTTCGACGCCGAGCAGACGATCGTCACGGACGGCCGCCTGGTCAAGGTGATCGCGTGGTACGACAACGAGTGGGGCTATTCGAACCGCTGTGTCGAGCTGGCCGCCAAGGTGCTCGAGGCTAAGCCCGCGCTGGCAGCAGCGGACGGCGGCTGATCCGCGGGCGCCGGCCGCGCCAGGTCCCCTCGGTGAGTTGAGCTTCGCCAAGGCAAGCGTGCGCGACGCGGAAGTCGAGGGACGGCGGGTGCTCGTCCGCGTGGACTTCAACGTCCCGCTGGCGAATGGCGAGGTCGCCGACGATTCGAGGATCCGTGCCGCCCTACCGACGCTCGAGCTTCTCCGTGAGCGCGGAGCGAAGCTCATCCTCGTCTCGCACCTGGGCCGGCCCGACGGGCCCGATCCCGAGCTGTCCACGGCCCCGGCGGCCGCGCGGCTGGGCGAGCTGCTGGGTGCCCGGGTGCGAATGGCGCCGGCCGTGGTAGGGACTGACGTGGAGGCGCTCGCCGAGGAGCTCGGTGCGGGGGGCGTTCTGATGCTCGAGAACAGCCGCTTCGAGCCCGGCGAGACGAGCAACGACCTCGAGTTGGCTCAGGCGCTTGCCCGGCTCGCAGACGTGTACGTGAACGACGCCTTCGGTGCCGCGCATCGCGCGCACGCCACCACCGATGGCGTCGCGCGTATCCTCCCCGCGTACGCGGGGCTGCTTCTGGAGCGCGAGGTCGAGGAGCTAAGCGCCGTGCGGGACGACCCGACCCGGCCCCTACGGCTGTTGCTCGGGGGCGCCAAGGTGAACGACAAGATCGGTGTCATCGAGCGGTTTCTCGAGGTGGCCGACCACATCATGATCGGCGGCGCCATGGCCTTCAGCTTCTTCAGGCAGCAGGGAGTGGCGGTGGGCAACTCGCTGGTGGACGACGCGTCGGTCGAGGCCGCCGGGGGGATCCTCGAGCGTGCGCACGACTCCCGGTGCGAGCTGATGCTGCCGGTCGATCTCGTGCTGGGGCGCGAGTTCTCGGCGGAGACGGAGTGTCGCGAGCTGGATGGCGTGGAGGTACCCGACGGCTGGATGGGCCTTGACGTCGGCACGCGCACGACGACTGCGTACGCGGGCGCGATCGCCACCGCC